>Ga0073934_10012307_pt1 | contig 10115 bp, 14 predicted proteins | sample LarsenN4metaG_FD_76834 | JGI IMG/M metagenome (GOLD analysis project Ga0073934, IMG submission 76834) | Hot spring sediment bacterial and archeal communities from British Columbia, Canada, to study Microbial Dark Matter (Phase II) - Larsen... ... | reverse complement strand
TGAAGGAAAGAAAATCCTTATCCGGAGTAAGGTAGAAGATGATAATGTTATTGTCTCCGTTACTGATGAGGGAATTGGTATATCCGAAGAGGATCAGCAGCATCTTTTTTCCAGTTTTTTCCGCGGCGCCAATGCTACTAATATCCAGGGTACCGGCCTCGGATTACACATTGTGAAGAGTTATATTGATCTGCTGGGCGGAGATGTAGGATTAAAGAGCACATTAAATACAGGAACAACAATTACCTTTATGATTCCTGTAAATTTGCCTGAAACGGAAGAATAGATAACCTGATGCTATAACCAACAAAAAACCAACGCATGAAATCAATATTGGTAATAGATGACAACCCAGATATCAGAGAAAATACCGCAGAAATACTAGAGCTGGCAGGATATAAAACCCTGACAGCAGAAAATGGTAAGAAGGGTGTTGAGTTAGCTCAAAAAGAAAAACCCGATGTAATTGTTTGTGATATAATGATGCCGGAGCTGGATGGTTATGGAGTGCTTCACCTGCTGAGAAAGAACCCGGAAACAGAGCAAATTCCATTTTTATTCCTGACGGCTAAAACTGAAAGAAGTGATTTCCGAAAAGGGATGGAAATGGGGGCTGATGATTATATTACCAAGCCATTCGAAGACATCGAATTGCTGAATGCCATAGAAACCCGTCTTCGTAAAGCGGCTATTATGGATAATAAATACGCTGCATCTCACCATGGCATCAATCAGTTCATTAAGGATGTAAAAAATTCAGGGCTGATGAGTCAGCTGGCTGATCAGTATGATGTAGAGGTTTATACAAAAAAACAGACATTATACCAGGAGGGGAAAAGACCAAGATTCCTTTATTACCTGGTCAAGGGCAAGGTGAAAGGATTTAAGACGCATGAAGATGGTAAAGAATATATAACCGATCTTTTCAGCGATGGCGATTTTATTGGATATCCGGCCCTGATAGAAGATAAGAATTATGATGATTCGGCAGTTATCCTTGAAGATGCTGAGATTATGCAGATACCAAGAGAGGATTTCCTGCAAATGATCTATGGCAATATTGATATCGCAGCCAAATTTATCCGGATTATAACGCAGAACGTAAAAGAAAAAGAAGACAGGTTGCTGAACCTTGCCTATAGTTCATTAAGAAAAAGAGTGGCTAAAGCGTTGGTGGATATTCACGGTAAATTCAATGCAGAAAATACCAACAAGCCCCTGGAAATATCAAGGGAAGACTTTGCACATTATGTAGGAACTGCGACAGAATCCCTTATCCGGACACTCAGCGACTTCAAATCAGAGAAGCTGATTGAGATAAAAGATGGAAAAATTTCCATCATCAACCTAGATAAACTGAAAAATTTGTTATTCTAAATAAAACCCTCCGCATTGCGGAGGGTTTTTCTTTTCATCAGGGTATGTCCCTGTACGATCAGTTTACAGAGATGTTTTTTACCTTTTTAGGTTCTTTTACTTCCATTTTTGGGATCATGATCTTCAACTCTCCGTTCTTGTACTCAGCATTGATCTTTCCATAATCGCAGTTTTCAGGTAATGAAAAACTGCGGCTCCAGCTGCTGTAATTGTACTCCCTGCGGTTGTAGCGTCCGTTCTTTTCTTCTTTCTCTTCCCTTTCATGTTCAGCACTGATGGTCAGCATGTCATCAAAAGCTTCAACCTTGAAATCTTTTCTTTCAAGGCCCGGAGCAGCAATAGCCAGCCTGAACTCGGTGTCTGTTTCTGTTACGTTTACAGCCGGAACATTCATCACCTTGCCAAAATTGAAAAACTCATCCAGCGGAGCGTTGAAAAACTTATCCATCCAGCCTTTGTCAAACAAAGTTGGCCAGGAAGTTCTGGGTTTGTCAACAGCTTTAGTTTCCATAAAACTGAGTTTTAAGGTGATCATTAATTCCAATTCATCAGAAAGTTATTTTGAGATTTCAGCCAGAAACAATGACAGACGTAAGTTGTAATACTGATTTTTGTCAGTATTGCAGGAGAAGGTGATTAGGGAAATTATCAGCTAAAAGCATCCCTGTTAATATCATAGTCATCAGGAGGCAGTTCTTTATCTTTTCCGTTTGTTATTTCCCTTCCGTGGTTATTTTGCTGCTGCAAGGTCCAGTTGTCGGTCATAGTCGTTTCAAGCCAAAGGTTACCTGATTTTCTAAAGACCTGTACAGCAAGATTAAATTTGTCTTTAAACAGCTTTTCCAGTTCATTTACTTTCATATCTTCCTCAATCTCAATGATATCATCCTGTAGTGAAAGATTACTATCACCCAGTTTACGGTTATGCGGGATGATCTGTTTTACGGAAAAGTCAGACCGTGAAAAGGATTTATTATTGAAGAACTCAATTTTCAGGAAAGGAAATGCATTATTGAAATCTTTTTGGATTTCACTAATCAGCCGCTCAGGTGCAATGTGCAATTCCATATTCACTGAATTAGTAAGCATAGTTTAATGAAATGTCAAATACCGGCTCAGTATGCCCGGAGGTTTCTTGCTTTTCTCTTAATAACATTACTGATGTGGGCATAAAGAGAAGGTTATTTATGACGAAGCTAACTTCCTGCTTAGCGGATGTGAATGATGCAAATAATACAACAGGATGATTTTCATCACTGAGGAGAGTCATTCTAAAAACTCATCAAGGTCACGTCTTTGTTTCTTGGTTGGGCGTCCCACTTTGCTTAACCGCTTACCGGTATGAAAACTGGCAGCCTGGAATTGCAGCCTCTGCAGTTCTTCTTCAGGGGTGATATCCTCATAATAGTTAACGGCTTCACTATACGCAACCCTTTTATAGAGCAGGCCCGTAACTTTTATACGCCATCTTTTAGCTTCGGTTTTTACTTCATACTCATCCCCAATATTTACATTCTTTGCAGCCTTTGCCTGCACACCTTCATATTTTACTTTACCGGTATCGCAGGCAGCAGCGGCAGCCGTTCTTGTTTTGAACAAACGGATCGACCAGAGGTATTTATCAAGTCGTAATTTTTCTTTGGAAGACATATTCAAAAATAAAAAACCTCATCAATAAGTGATGAGGTTTAAAAGGTATAAAAGCATAGCTTAGGATTCCGCAAAATATTTGTGGAAATAAGGAATCGTTTCAATGCCCTTGTAATAATTATCAATATTATATTTTTCATTAGGGCTGTGCAGGTTGTCATTATCCAACCCAAATCCCATGAAGACAATCTTAACGCCAAGCTCCTTTTCTAAAATTGAGCAAATAGGAATACTTCCGCCACCCCGCACAGGAATTGGTGTCTTACCAAATGTGGTTTCCAGTGCTTTGGATGCAGCTTTATAACCTTTACTGTCAATAGGTGTGAGGTAAGGTTCGCCTCCATGGTGCAGTTCAGCCTTTACTTCTACAGATGGAGGAGCGATAGATTTAAAATAATTAAGTAGCACTTCAGTCATTTTATGAGATGACTGGTTGGGTACTAATCGGGCAGATATTTTTGCATATGCTTTTGAAGGCAGCACCGTCTTGGCTCCTTCGCCTGTATAGCCACCCCAGATACCATTTAATTCAAGTGTTGGCCGGATGCCGGTCCTTTCATAGGTAGTATATCCTTTTTCTCCCCACAATTCTTTTACACCCAGTTCATCCTTATACTCTTGCTCATTGTAAGGGGCTTTATTCAACATATCTCTCTCCTCTTTTGATGCCACCAAAACATCATCATAGAAGCCGGGGATGGTAATATGGTTATTCTCATCGTGACAGGAGGCGATCATTTTGGCCAGTATGGTTATTGGATTGGCGACAGCGCCACCATAAGTTCCGCTGTGCAGGTCACGGTTGGCACCTGTTACTTCTACCTGTATATAACTAAGGCCTCTCATTCCTACATCCAGGGAAGGATTTTCCATGCTGAGCAGGGCACTGTCGCTGATCAATATCACATCACATTTCAGAAGGTCTTTATGTGCAGCTACGAAAGAGCCCAGGTTGGGAGAGCCTACTTCTTCTTCACCCTCGATCAGGAATTTAATATTGGTGGTCATGCTGTTTGTCTTTGACATTATTTCCAATGCCTTCACATGCATGTAAAACTGCCCTTTGTCATCTGCTGAACCTCTTGCAAACACTTTTCCATCTTTTATTACCGGTTCAAACGGACCGCTATGCCATAATTCAAGTGGCTCAGGTGGCTGTACATCATAATGCCCGTAAACCAAAACAGTAGGTTTTGAGGCATCAATTATTTTTTCACCGTACACTACCGGGTGGCCGGCAGTAGCCATTACTTCTGCTTTATCGCAGCCAGCTGCAAGCAGACTTTTCTTTACTGCTTCGGCACATTTCTGCATATCGTCTTTATGTTCACTTTTGGCGCTGACAGATGGTATGCGTAAGAGGTCAAGCATTTCGTTGAGGAAACGGTCTTTATTTTTTTCCTGGTATTCTTTCCATGTTTGTGACATAAAATTGGTTTTTTGGGATGACGAAGATAAGCAGGAAGAGCTTATGTCAGCCTGAGGTTTTTCCTGCCCGGACCTGATTTGTATATACCCGGCTCTGGGTATGCTGTCATCAATCAAATTATTTACATTTAGCATTATGAAAGTAGTTCGGTCGATAATTACAGTGACATTGGTTCTGATCAGCCTGTCAGCATTGGCAGACGCAGGATTTTCTATCCGCAGGCGAACGGCCCCCAGCCAGATTACCTTTGAGGGAACCAGTAACCTGGCCGGGTATAAATTACTGTTAGTACAATACTCTTTTCATGGTGAGGATACCTTGCTAAGAAATCCTTTTATCAGCAGAAGAGATACGATTGCTGATGGTTACAAAATAGTTATACAGGATGGGGGAAAAATGTGGGATGAGTCTGAACGGTACTTACATTTTGCATTAGCCAAAACAGATTCCGCCGGAACAGTTACGGATACCTTTACCGTGTATATGAAAAAATGGAACTACCATATGATGATCTCGGGGCAGAAAGATGGTAAGCTTCAATACAAAATGAAAAAGTCAAAAGCTTATTTTGATTACACGGTGATTGTAGATGAGGAATCGGGCAATAATGGCAGGGTTAACCGGTGGATATTTATCCTTTGTTCTTTAACCGGCCTTGTGTTTTTGATATTATTGTTCCTGAAGCGAAAAAAAATAAAACTGGCCTAATCCGTTACTATTATGCCACTAATCATTGCACTTTTTGGATTTTTTATTATCAAGGGAGTTTTTCAATTTCCTTTTTATCTGAAGCAGTGGAAGGCTTCTTTGCTCGTTGCTCTATTTACCAGTTTAACGGTGGTGCCGCTCATTACCATATTGTATCATGAAACTTCCCTTGATTTTACAATGGTATATCCAGGAATGATAGTGGCTGATATTGCTGCGCTTCTCCTATTGGTGCAAAATAACTGGTGGAAAGCAGTGCCCTCAGCTCTTATTGCAAATACAATTGCTATTCTCTTTTTTTTATGGGTAACGGATAAATAAAAATTAATTTTTAAAGCTATGTTCAGATTTTTTTTAGATATGCCACCCGAGCCAACTTTTACAGAAAGAGCCAGGAATAACACCTGGCTAATTGTGCTTGCATTAGCAGCTTTAGTTGCATTGGTAGCTTACTTTATCTGGAAGCAACGGAAAAAAAAAGAGGATAAGAAGTGAACCCATGGTTATTTTTTATACTGACGCTGCTAATAGAGTACCCGGTTATTCTTTTGTTTTATAAAAAGAAGTGGAAAGAAGTTGCCATTCCTTTTCTTTTGCTTAACCTTTTTACCTGGCCACTTCTGCATTTTTTTTTATTTACAACAGATATTTCACTTCCTGTAATGGAATTGGGTGTGGCTTTAGCTGAAATGACGGGGTATAAATTGTTAATGAGGAGCAGTTGGAAAAAATCATTTGCTGCTTCATTCATTGCCAATGGGGTAAGTTATGGAGCAGGCTTGCTGATTAATAGTTATATTTTATGAACTTAACTTATAACCGGAGTTTACAACCTGTTTACTGGGGATTGCTGCATGGCGTTAATGATCTCGCTGCAGGGTTTCTGCTCGCAGCCTATACATTGACACATGGGTATAGTGACAGTTTTCTGTTCATCAGTATTTATGCGATACTCGGCTTCGGCGGTCAATTGCCTGTTGGGTTTTGGCTTGATAAACAAAAAGACATTGCGTTGTTTTCAAAAATATCCCTCTTACTTTTACCTCTTTCTTTACTTTTCTTTTTTGTTTCTGCCGAGGCCGCTATCATCTGCTCAGGAGTAGCATCTGCATTTGTGCATGTTACCGGTGGGACGATTTGCCTGCAAGTCCATAATGATAAATCCGGCCCGTTGGGACTATTCACTGCACCGGGTGTCCTGGGTCTTACAGTTGGTGGTTTGCTGGGTGAGGCAGGTTATATGCTGCCAGTAATCCTATTACTTGCCACAGTGTTTATTGCAATGGCCATTTTCAGAGACCCCTTACCAATTTATCAGAGACCGGAAAAAAAGGAAAGTGAATTGGACAGCCATGACCTTGTAATGCTGTTAATATTGCTTTTTATGTGCTTCCGTTCTTTTTTATTTGATGTGGTAAACTATGTAGCGGAAAATTATGAAGATGGTGTTCTATACATCGGTGTAAGTGCTTTTTTAGGAAAAATAATTGGTGGTTTTGTAGCTGACAAAGTTGGGGTCAGGAAATTTATTTACATAACACTTATAGCAGCATTAGTTCTTTTTCAGTTTGGGAAAAATAATATTTATATGTTATGTACCGGCATTGCATTTCTGCAAAGCTCTGTGCCTGTAACGTTAATGATGATGAGCCGTAGTTTGCCTTATTATCCGGCTACAGCTTCTGCATTCAGTTTGGGAGCATCAATCATATTTGCCGGTTTGCCTTTATTTCTTGTGAGTGATAAAAGATTGATTTATCAGGTTTTTGGCATTGATTGGGTAACTATTTTATTTTTTGCTGCTTTATTTACCCTGGTTTTTATTCTTGGAAAAATTTTTCTAAAAAAAATTATTTGGTAGCAGCTATTTTTTATTAGTGTTCACAGCTTTTGTAACGGATTTGGCACCAAACCTGTCTTTAATATCATCGACGGCTTTATAAAGGTTTAGTTTCTCCACTTTATTTTCAAACAAACTCATTTGTGTGGTAATAGGTATCATGTGGCTGAAACGTACACCCAATAAGCGGACAGGTCTTCCTTTCTGGTACGTTTTATTGAAGAGATCTTTTACTTTGGCAATCAGTATATCATCTAAAGCAGTGTAGTCAACCGTTTCCTGCCTTGAGGTAGTCTCAAAATCATTATACCTGATTTTTACGGTTACACAACCAGTCATTTTCTCATCCTCTCTAAGCTCATAGCAGGTTTTTTCCGTAAGCCTTACTAATTCTTTATGCAGAAAATCTATGTCGGTATAATCCGTATCAAATGTATTTTCATGGCTCATGCTTTTTTGCTCCCAGTCAGTCGTTATTGCAGCGCTGCCACGGCCGTGAGCTTTGTGCCATAAGGCTTCTCCCCATTTCCCGGCTATACGTTCCATTATTTCCACCGGCGTTTTGGCAATGTCTTCAATAGTGTAAATAACAAAATTTTTAAGATGCTGCTCTGTTTGTTTGCCAACGCCGTTTATTTTTTCAATACCCAGCGGCCATAAGAACTCCAGTTCTTTTCCGTGAGGAATTTCAAGAAAACCGTTTGGCTTAGCTTCATTAGTTGCCATTTTACTAATAAAGCGGGCAGAAGATAAGCCACCTGAAATGGGAAGGCCTGTTTCACGGGTTACTAATTGCCGCAGTTCTTGTGCAAATTTCGCCGCACCAAAATATTTATCCATGCCTGTTAAGTCAACATAAAACTCATCAATACTGGCTTTTTCAAACAAGGGTACTTTAGAGGCAATCAGTTCGGTAACCCACCTTGAATACTTGCTATATTGGCCGCTGCTGGCATGCGTAACGATAGCATGCGGACATAATTGCAAAGCTTTTTTCATGGGCATGGCAGAATGAATACCATATTTTCTTGCTTCATAACTGCAGGTGGAAACAACTACTCTCTCATAACCGCCAATAAGAACAGGCTTTCCTTTCAGAGCAGGATTATTCAGTATCTCTACCGATACAAAAAAGGAGTCAAGGTCGAAGTGGGCGATATAATGTTTGATATCTGACACTGTTCACCAATCATAAAGCTTATTGCAAATAGATTTCCAGTAAACCTTCCGGTAATACTACCACCACTTCCTTTTTTTGGTGGTTTACTTTCTGCAAAGTTTCTTCATGCAGTGGTATTAATACTTCTTTGCCTTTTATTTCCAAACGACAAAGGAGCTGATGAGGCTGTTCAATAAGTTCCAGTATCTCACCCAGGGCTTCTTTGTTATTGATTATGGTGTAACCGAGTAAACCTGCGGGTGCTGATTTTGCAGCATATTTTTTAAAATCAGTTTCTGGTAGCCAAACCTGTTTCTGGGTTAACTTAAGTGCAGCTTCTCTTACATCAACCCCTTCCAGCTTAACATATATTTCATCTGCGGACCTGATCTTAGCTGATTCAATAAACCAGGGGAGAAATGAATTTTTCTTTTCTTCTATGAAAATAGCGGACAGTCCTTTTAGCGAAGTTTTTTTTCCTAACTCATGTTTCAGCACCAATTCTCCTTTGAGACCATGAACAGCAACCAATTTCCCTATTTTGAAATATTCCGTCATACGTTGCAAAGCAAAATATAATCTGTGTAAATCTGCATAATCTTCTCCCAAATAAAAAAATCCTTCCCGGAAAACGGGAAGGATTAAGAACTTTCAGGATGCGGAGGATTTATCCTTCACTTCCGCCTTCGCCTTCAGCTTTTCTCTCAGGTCTGCGACCCGGAGCGGCACGTCTGGCTCTTTTCTGGCGGTAAGATTCTTCCTGGCGTCTTTTCACCTGGGCTTCATGCTCAGCACTCCACTTGGTGAATTTTTCCATTGCTGTAGCTTCATCAAACAGACCAAGGCCTACACCACGAAGCAGGTGCTTCAGGTATAATACTCCTTTGAAGCTCAGGATGCGGCGAACGGTGTCAGTTGGTGTGGCACCTTTGTTCAGCCACTCAAGGGCTTTCTGACGATCCAGCTGAATAGTAGCAGGGATAGTCAAGGGGTTGTAAGTACCTAATTTCTGGATGAATTTGCCATCACGGGGAGCCCGGGAATCGGCTACTACAATGAAGTAGAAGGGTCTTTTCTTCGACCCGTGTCTTTGAAGACGGATTTTTGCTGACATAAATAGAAATTTAACAGCGTTAAACAATAATTGTTAGTTCCGGTAGAAACCGGACGGCAAATATAAGGCTAGAAGTGGAAAATACAAGAGGAAAGTCAACAGTCCATAGTCAATAGACCACAGTCAATAGTTTTCAGAAAACTCAGTGCTTTTCTCTTTTTGAAAGTAGGAAATGGGTATTTCCAAAGATTTTTGGCCGTTGACTGTGGTCAGTTGCTTGAGCAAAACCTATTTCTTCATCCCGGGCATCATCCGGCCGAAGGCACCCATCTTGTTCATATTCTTCATCATATCCCTCATTTGCTCAAACTGTTTCATAAAGGCATTCACCTCGTTGAGGTCTTTTCCGGCCCCTTTGGCGATACGTTTTTTCCGGCTGCCATCTATCAGGTCCGGGTCAGCTCTTTCTTCCGGAGTCATGGAGTTGATCATGGCTTCAATGCCTTTGAAGGAGTCCTCGTTTATATCAAGGTCTTTCACCTTGCTGCCTACGCCGGGTATCATACTCAGCATATCCTTCATATTCCCCATCTTCTTGATCTGCTCTAACTGCATTTTGAAGTCAGCAAAATCAAACTTGTTCTTCCGGATCTTGGCTTCCAGCTTTTTGGCCTGTTCTTCATCAAAGGCAGATTGTGCTTTTTCTACCAGTGAAGTGATATCCCCCATGCCAAGGATCCGTTGCGCCATCCTTTCGGGGTAGAACACATCCAGGGTGTCCATTTTTTCACCACTGCTGGTAAACTTGATGGGTTTATTAACCGTGTACTTGATAGAAAGAGCTGCACCACCTCTTGTATCGCCATCCAGTTTTGTCAGCACCACACCTGTAAAGTCT
>Ga0073934_10012306_pt1 | contig 10115 bp, 9 predicted proteins | sample LarsenN4metaG_FD_76834 | JGI IMG/M metagenome (GOLD analysis project Ga0073934, IMG submission 76834) | Hot spring sediment bacterial and archeal communities from British Columbia, Canada, to study Microbial Dark Matter (Phase II) - Larsen... ... | reverse complement strand
TATAGGGTTCGATGCATGCCCATTCTTTGTCGGTTAAGTCTGTGGGATAGGGTTTTCGGGGTTCCATGCCCCAATCTTACTATATGGCACTTACCTAGTGGAAACTTTTTAAACACGCTCTAAAGGCGACGCTGCCGGAGACCGGCGACGAGGTCGGGCACCGACTGCCCAATGGCCCCGCATTGTACCAGGTGCCTATTCTCGGGAAGAGCGAAGGTATAGACCTGTTTGCCTTGGGCCATGATCTCTCGACACAGCTGCTCCGTCCGGCTCCCGGCGCCGGCATGGGCGACGAAGATTTCGTCTGCCAGCGTGGCCGCGAAACGATTGCGTTGCTCGGCCAACGCCGCCGTTGGCCGCCGATGGCGTGGGGCGAACGGCGACAGCACGAGTAGGCGGCCCTCAGCACACAATGTACGCCAAGAGGCCGGCAGTCGCATCTCTTCAATGCCGCGGGGGGGACAGATCACCACCGGCGGCGTGCCGCGCAGCAGTAGCTCCAGGCATTCCTTCTCTATAGACGAATGGAAACCACCGATGATTGGGATGCCGGCGTCACGCAGCGCCCGCGCTAGATCATAAGTTTGGAGAATGGCGTTGCCGGGGCACTGGGCCGAGCAGAAAAACCCGAGCAGACGTGCTTTCAAAATCTCGATGTTGCCAATGGCCCAAATCCGGGAACAGGAACCCAACAGCGCTCCGTTCCGCAAAGCCGATGGAAACGCAGGACTTGTCGACTCGATGAAGCTGGCCCTGAGAGACATGACCTTAGCGGCTCTTCTCACTTGATCACGTGAGCTGTATTAGGAAAGATTGCGAATAGATTGCGAATAGATTGCGAATAGGTAGCTCTTAGGTTATGACAAGCGATAGCGCGCCCACCGACGGTCTCCCTCGCGCTTCAAAACTTCCTCTGAGGCTAGCTTTCTAAGCAGGTATGATGCGCGATGCAGGGTAGCATCTAACAATTTGCGACATTCGGCATTGCTAATGCTGCCATGCTCTCGAACATATGCGAGGATCTTCTCCTCATCGGCCTGTAATGCGGTCTGCTCTGTGTGCTCATGTGGAAATCGTAGCGTATAGGACGTCCACCGACTCGCCCCATGCTGCTCGACGAGGTTAGCCTGCACCAGACCGCGCAGCTCTTGGCCAGCCATCATCGTGTCGACATGGCTCAAGCGCCGGTAGTCAGCGTTCGTGATGGATTCGTGCTGGCGCAGATACACGAGGGCGAGGCGCTGGCGGTCGTTGAGCTGGACATGTGCAAACTGGTTAAGCCATGCGATCGCCTCCGGATTCATCAGGGTGTGGTTGCGGAACGTCACCAGGAAGGAGGAACGGCGGTCATCGAATCGCGGAGGTTCGAGGTTGGCCTCCCGCATTGCCTGTAGCATGGCCCTAATGCCGCTACCGCGGTTTTCAACAACGTGCATATCCTCCATCATTCGCATTAACCGCGCGTTCCGTGTCGAGTGCTCTTCCTCCAAGTTCTCTATAGTGACGTTGCCGAACAGGCCACCGGGACTCTGGATCTTTAGCCGGTTGGCAAACATGCGGATCTGGATGTAGCTCCCCCGTACATACGGGCTGTAATCGCGATGGGCAATGGCATTAGCCAGTGCTTCACGCAAGGCTTCTCTCGGATACTCCGGAACCTCGCGCCGAAACACCCCGTCGATGAGCACTGCCTTCCGCATAGCTCCTAAAACATAGGTCTCCGCCTGCCTGATCATCTCGGGGATCGGTCCCTCAAATCGGCGACTGTCCATAAAGCGGGCGCCCTGCGGCGTCTTCTCCTCAGGTGTGGTGCCATAGTACTGAACAAATGTGATCATGAGCTGGGGTAGAAACTCTTGGGGATACTTCCCGAACATGAGGAGTCCCGCCAGAGTCGGCCGCACATTCTCACCGTCGCGGGCAACGATATGCAAGCGAGCCAGGGCTTCGTCGCGTTCTCCATCTAGGAACCCTGCGCCAGGGCGTGTCTGGCGGAGTCTCGTCAGGTACTCATCGAGTAGCCTGCCGTCGAGATCCTTTATGGTCGCAGCAGCAATGATTTCCTCATCGTATGTCGGCTGGCCGCGGCCGCTGAGATACCCAAATACCTCGTACTCAGTCATCTGCCGATTGGTGTTGCCCACACGAAGATACGCCCCTTTGGGTAGTCCAGCTTGTTTGTAGAAACACGGCTTTTGCGCGGCGGGAATTTCGTCGATTTCAACCGCTGCTACTGTCTCACCATCGATTTCGTCGATCAGAAAGTGTGGTCTTAAGGCTGGTTCCATCTCTGCAGAGGCAAGGTGCGTGATTTCTTCTTGCAGACGCTGCGCATCGCCGACACCAATGATCGAAAAATCTTTCGACTCATCCAGTCCGAACAACAGCACACCACCACCGGTGCGGTTGGCGGAAGCCGAGAGGGGCTCATACAGCCGCCTGGGAGTCCCGCCACGGGCCGCCTTCACCTCTACGTTGTCCAACTCGCTCTGGCGCCGTTGCACGTCGGCAACGATTTGCCTGAGTTCGTCCCGCGTCATATCTTAGTCCGCCCTTGCCCCACCTACCCGACCTCGAAACAAATCAGTGGAGTCTCTATCACAAATAGTCAACACGTTCGCGCGGATTACGGTATAGCCCCTGGTCTCTTCAGACGACGATTTCCACCTGCACGCCATAGCCAAGTCGCTTCAGGATAGTCTCACAATCCTTCCACATCAACCCAAACGTGCGTACATCGGCGAGGCCAAGACAAGCCACTGCGTCGCGGATGACTTCATGATGGGCGTCCTCGAACTCCGCCTCCATCACGGCCAGCTGTGCCCAGTCCACCAACTCACCCAGCGAAATCTCATGGTGGAGATAGGCCGTCAGCGTGTGGGCCACTGTTTCACGTGTTATTGCTATTCTTCAATGTTCCGCATTCTTCGATGACCTCAGTTGTCACACTCCGCCGCTGGGGATTGGGCATCATCCTGCATATAGCGTGGGCGAGCGCACGCCGCGTGCATGTCGAGCTATTCGCTTGTGACCAATCTAGCATGAGCGATCTCCCGGCGGCCGACAGGGCGCACCTGATCGGGAGCCAATGAAACCACTGCCACGGTCTCGCCGTCGAGCGTCATAAACTCAACTTCATAGCCGCCGTGCGTGTGCACTAGAACGACAGTCCCCAAGTCGCCGGCCTTCAGGCGGTGCTCCGGAAGTTCGATTGTCAGAACAACCGTGTTGAGCTCCTTAATCATTGGCGCGTCTCCTGAGGGGATAGGCCATCACGACGCGCGGAGTATCCTCGTCCGCTTCGATGAACCAGATGCTACGGAGAAAAGGGTTCTTCCCGTCCAGAGAGCGCATGCTTCCTTCAATGATATAGCGTTGCTCATACGGCGAACCTTCGACTCGTGTGATATCATGGCTTCCGGAGTGCTGAGGCCAATTCTTCCCACTTCTGTATTGTAAAACCAAATCTCTTGAAAAACAGGGCCTTGTGTCGACCATCGCGATGGGTATCGGAAAGCAAGTAATCGATGACCTTTTCCCGAGTGACGACTGCTCTCTCGACATTCGGCAGCTTCATGGAGTGGTTTTCGAAAGATAGATCGCTGGCGGGCTGTGTGCACCGTCGATGCCGATGATCGAGAAGTCTTTCAATGCAGCCGGTCCGAACGACACCATCCCGCCGCCGGTGAGGTTGGCAAAAGTCGAGAGCAATTCAGACAAACACCTGGGGATGCCGCTACCCGCACCCTTCACTTCGACGTTAATCCGCTTGCTCTGATGATTACGCTCGTCGGCGATGAGTTGTTGTAATTCTTCGCGTGTCATTCCTCGTTGTTTTTGCCGTCCTGACCCATGCGGTATTTGATGTCGTAATTAATGATGAAGTCGAGTTCCTCATCCGTAAAACCATAATGCTGTGCGAGAGCACTGTCAATTTGATCTATGATAGACTTTGAGAGTTTTGGGATTATACATTGGACAGTAAGAGTATCATGAGAGAATTTCATGTGTCGTTCGATGGAGTTAACCGAAAGATCCATCATTAGATTGTTACTAAGTAGAATGAGGGATCTATTCAGACTTCCAGATGACAGGCTTGATAGATCAATAGGGAAAGTATCTACTTCACGTTTATTCACATGGCGGCAGTCCGAAAAAACAGTAATAAACCAGTAAAATAAATTTGAGTTCAGGCAACACAATGCGAGATCTGAATAAGTCTTAACACCAAATCGAAGTTCTTTAAACTCTGAGGGTGGCCTCTGGCGTCTTTTTCCGTCCAAAACTCTTGGTTCGAAGTCGAGGACCTGTAAGAAGTACCCTACCTTTCTTGAGTAGAAAATTCGGTGTTTTCCATTTTTTGCATAAAATAAGGAAAGGCGACAGTTTTGAGCTATCAATTTACTAAGAATCCCCATCTCAAGTAGAGAAGTAAGTTTAGGTAGAGAGTTTCCAATAAGGCCAAGGTGTGATGGTACATACTGGATCTGGCTAAACAGGGTAGCTCGTTCAACAGCGTTCCATTTATTGTAACGTGTTGAAAACAATAGTGTATCTAATCGTCTATGGCCTATTAAGTGTATCGTCAATCTGACATGTTCGAGGTCGTCAAACAACCGTGACGGTCGATCATCAAAAGAGCTATACCAGAGTTCACGGGATGTAAGGATTTTCTGAAGAGAATTGTAACGATCAGTTGAAACTGAGGATACAGGCACAATAAATCCTTGACGTCCCAGATCGCGATCTAGATGGTGACATCGCTCTATTATTAGCGCGTAGAGATTCCCAGCCTCTTCACAATGATATCCTCGCACCTGATAATCGCTGATTACTCTCAGCTCAATGTAGGGCGGATTGCCAATAATGACATCGAACCCGCCCTTCCGGATGATTCCATAAAACTCCACAATCCAATGGAACGGCTGATGGCTCTGGCGCCACTGGTTATAAGCCGTTGCCTTGCCCGGATCAATGCCGTATTCACCCGCCAGATAACGATCGAGTTCATCTGCTAACTTCGTCAATCGCCTGCGGAGCTCCTGTTTGGCTGCCGCAAAGCCACGCGCGTCCATGCCCAAATCACTCTGCATCTCGTGAAACTTCTGAAATGCCCTGTCAACTATTTCTGCATCCTCTTCGATCCGCTGGATGTCCTCATCGATCTCGCCATAGATCAGTCTTCCCTGTCCTGCAGCATCACGCTCCGCGGCTCGTCGAATCTCGTCAAGGGAGACAAAGCCCACCAGCGTGTTCCCCGGGCGAATATTGAAATCGATGTCAGGAAGTGGCTCCAGCTCCTTCACCCGGTCGACCTGTGCCACCAGTTTGAGAAACAGCCGGAGCTTACAGATCTCTACGGCCTCTTCCATGATGTCGACGCCATAGAGATTGTTGACGATGATCGATTTGAGGATGAAATAACGGCGGTTAGGATGCCGATCGACCTCTGCCAGAGTGCGGCGAAAATCCCTGAATTTTTCAGGCCGATGTCGCTCGCCCGAGCGATCCAGGTCATCCACAAATGCTTGCATGCGGTCTAGACATGCCTCATAAAGCGGCTCCAGGATGTTGAGGGCGGCGAACAGGAAGGCCCCCGAGCCGCAGGTCGGATCGAGCACCGTGACGCTCTTGATGGCCTGCCAGAAGGCCCGCAACAGCTCCGGCCCCTCGCACGTGCTGATCGCATCCTCGGCGAACTGGCGGATGTCGAGGTTATAGGTGATCAGATCATTGATCTGATGGACCTCCCCAGCCCGAAGTTTATCGCGTACCTCGAGACAACGCTGCCGTCGGGCGACGTGTTCGCGCCAGGTCTCGGTGGGCAGGGCAAACTCTGCCGCAGCCGAGCGATTCCAGCCCCCACGCTGGCTGACATCCCCGATGCCTCTGGTGATCTCCTCCGGCAGAGGGAGATCCACGCCTTTGCGGACTGGTTCGTAGATGTAGCGATCGGGATCATCCCGCAGGAGCTGCCAGAGGGCAGACTTGGGTTGGAAGGCGATGGCACACTTCTTCTCGGCGGCATCGAACAAATACGGAATGATCGTGTTCTTGGCGATGTAGCCGGTGATATCCTCTTTCGTGTAATACGCCCCTATTTGCTTTTGGTTGATGTACTTTTCGAAGATATACCCGAGCACGTCGGGATTAATTTCTCGGTCGTTGCGTAGAGGGCGCGTGTCGAGGTGCCATTCGTACCGATCGAAAAAAGCGAAAAGACGTTCGAAGGCTTCGTCAGGAATGTCGATACCGGTGTGCTTCTCTTCCAGCGTATGCAGTTCGAACAGCCCGCCATTGAGGTAGGGAACATCGCCGAGCAGTTGTTCAAGATCTGGGGTGCGCTCGGCTGGCTGCTGCGCAAAACCCTCATGGAACAACCGCAAGAGAAAGTAGCGATAAAAGGTGAGGAACTTGCCTCTGCCTTGGCGCTGTTGGACCTGCTTCAGTCGATTCCTGAGATAGTCCAGATCGCCATCGAGGAAGCCTTTGCGCTGGATGAAATAGACGAACATCAACCGATTGAGCATGAGTGAGGCATACCACTCTTTGTCGCCCTGCTCGGTGATGCCTGTGATGAAACTGAGGAATGCGGCGTGCTCGCGCTTGAAGTGATCATAGAAACGCTTGGTCACCTGATCGCGGTCGAAGGCATCGCGCAGGCGGAATACCACACCGGTTAAATCGAGCCCTTCTTCCTCACTTAACGGAAAGCTGATGGCCTCGAGTTTCTGAATGAGGGCATCGCCGGATTGGTGTTGTGGGTGATAGTGATGTTCGCGGTAAGCTGCGGGCTGGCCCGGCTGACGTGCCACCCACTGCCAGATTTGCGTGGTTTTGGCGGCATCGATGTAGATTATAAGATGCTCGTATGCCGACTTGGCCACCTGCGTGTCAATCTTGCGGCGGCTAGCATAGTCGGGAATGTTACCGCGGGCATCCGGCTGGCACTGGAAGATTTGCACCCCGCGTTTTTCTGCCAGAGCGTTGAGAGTGTATGTCTGGCCGTCCACCAGGACTGTCAACATGGCCGAGTGTCGATCCCACCCCAACTCCTCGATAAACAGTTTTTCCAGGGCGAACTCCCTGAGGTAGTGACGGACGCGTGGAACGCTCAGCGTCATGCTTCAGTCTCCCCCGAAGAATTGGCGAGCCCCAACGAACAGATGATACGCGGCTCCTGCGATCCCTCTTCCTGATGTATCATACAGAGACGGCCTTCTTCGCGTAGCTCGATGACGCGTTGTGCTAGCTCCGCATCGCCGATGCCGCTGCGGAGCTGACGGTTGAGGATGTCGATGGCAACTTGGCGCAGCGGGTACGTATAGATATCTTCGATGGCGCGGCGAAGCTCCGGGGTGTCAAATAGCGTGCCTTTGACCTCATCGGCATAACGCTTGAGGCGTTCGTAGGTACGAAACCGCGCCCCAGAGGGCCGACCTAACTGGCCGCCGACGGATTTCTCCTCGCTGGCGATGCGTTCGATCCCTTGACGCACCAAGTCGTGGTGGTTGTCGTGTCGCGACAAGGCCGGGGTGTCAGGCTCGCACTCGGCGGCTTTCAGAATGGCGAACTGTGACTCGGTAATCGGGTTGCCATGCGTGTCCACCCAGGCCAGCGCATCGTTGCCCTGCGCGGTCCGGACGTAGACCAACACGCCCTCGGGTTGGTTGGCATCTGATGGGTGTGGTTTGGTCGAGTACACAACATCTGGGAGCGCCGGAATAATCTTCTGGAGCGATGGGTCACGGTCGATGGCGTTTTTCCAGATCTGAAACGCGTAGGAGCCGAGGTCTACCTCGGTGTCCGCATCGCCGTCGAGAATGCCTGCCTTCTCGGTGAACAGATCGCGAATGGCCTGATCGTTCTGGTCGTCCTCGAAAAACGCTTCGTCCGTGCCGACGACCTCGGCGTTTTCCTGCAAGCGCTGGCGGACACGGGCACGCAAGCGAATGATGCGTTCGACGCCATCGGCGGGCAGAAACGAGTAACACCGAATGGTTTCCGACTGCTGTCCAATGCGGTCGACACGGCCAACCCGCTGCACTAGGCGAATGATGGCCCAGGGCAGGTCATAGTTCACCACGATCGCCGCGTCCTGCAAATTCTGGCCTTCGCTCAGCACATCTGTGGCGATGAGGACGTCCAATTCCTCGTCGGGCGCCACCTGGGCGCGTTTGTCATTGCTGACAGGACTGAAGCGCCAAGCGATCTGGGTCGGATTTTCGGTCGCGCCAGTCACGCCGACGAGGCGATCGACCCCGCGGGCCTGAAGCTGCGTGGCCAGGTAGCGCACGGTGTCGGCAAACTGGCTGAAGACGATGAGCTTCTCGCCCCGATGGGTATGAGTGATAAGGCGGATGAGCGTGGCGAGCTTGGCGTCACGAGCGGGATTCCACTCTCCACACCGGTGCAGCACTGCCAGCAGGGCAGCACTATCCGTGCGGAGATCTTTGGCAAGCTGTGGCTGAAAGCGATCGGGAGGCAGCCAGCGGAATTGTCTCTTGAGCGGGCCAGCGTATTGAGCATAGATCTCAGCCGCGCGGCGGCGGAACTCATCCTCGCCCCGCAACCGCTCGCCATCCTGATCCTGGGGCACGGCGTCGTCATCGTCTGTCATGAACAGCTCTGCATCTGCGTCCGTGAATCGCACATCGAGGAGGCTGGCATCTTGCGTGCCGATGGGGAGAGGCTTACCATGCTCAATGGCATGGACATAGACGAAGTTGCGCAAGATATGGCGCTCGATGGACTGGACGAAGGCCTGGCCACTGCTTTCCAGGCGCTTGAACAGGTTGGTGCGGCAGAAACCCATGAGGCGCTTGCCGGCCCGCGAGAGATCAGCGATGACCCTCGCCTCCGTTGCTGTTGGCGGCTCATGCGGCCGTTCCTCCACATAGTTGCCAAGGCCGTAGCGCGGCAAAGTGAGGGCATTGATCGTGGCGACGATGGGGTCGGAATAAAGGAACGCATATTGATCGTGTGGGTCGCGGTCGTCGATGGCGAACTTGAGCGTCTTTGGCTGGCGCATCGGAAAATACGACCGTGTGCCATCGGCGAAGGTGAGATATTTGCGGCCGGTGTCTGACTCGGTCTCCGCATAGTTGTCCTGGATAAAGCTGCGGGTGCGGCGGACCATATATAACCGCATGAGCTCACGCCAATCGTCAGCATATAGGCTTTTCTCAAAGGCTGCGAGTGAACGCACGGGGGACTGGTGGCGACGCAGAAACTCCGTCTCACCGATCTCCCGCAACAAACCCTCCGGACGGATGCCGAGGTCAGCATCTTCAGGGATGAACAGCCGCAGTTGGTTTGCCAGGTCGAGATATGTTTTGTTGTAGGGCGTGGCCGAGAGCAAAATGACCTTGCTCTCGTTTTCGCGGAGGTATTCCTGAATCGCCCGGTAGCGCTTGCCCTCGCGATTGCGCAGGTTATGGCTTTCGTCGATGACGACCAGACGGTATCGGCGTAGCTTGGGAAGTTCCTGGAGCACGCGGCTGAGGGAGAGCACCCTGCCGCGCAGGCGATAGCGGCTGCGGTAGTCCTCCCACATAGCGATGAGATTCTTGGGACAGATGATCAGCGTTTCCAGGTCCTGGTCATCCTCGAAGATCCGCGCCACCGCTGTGGCCATCAGCGTCTTGCCAAGTCCGACTACGTCACCGATCAGCACCCCACTGCGCTTGTTCAGGTGGTGGGCGGCGATTTTGACCGCGGCGACTTGAAAGTCGAAGAGCTTCCCGCCGAAGTCGCGCGGCAGGCGAAACTCTGTCAACCCTGCCCGGGCCTCTTGCGAGAGGTGATAGGCGATCTTGAGGTAAATATGATAGGGCGGAATGACCTCCTCACGCGCCCAGCTCTCCTCGATGATCTGCAAGAGCTCCGATGAAATGTCGATACACCAGCGGTCCTGCCAACGATCCTCAAACCACTGCGCGAGTTTTTGACAGGCATCGTGATCGAGCACGTCGATGTTCAACTCGCCCTGTTGAGACAGACCGGCAAAGGTCAGATTGCTACTGCCGAGATAGCCCACCGTGGGGTTGATGGGATCGGGCCGGAAGAGCAAATACAGCTTGGCATGCAGAGGATGCCGCAGGAAGAGCTTGACG
>Ga0073934_10012305_pt1 | contig 10115 bp, 7 predicted proteins | sample LarsenN4metaG_FD_76834 | JGI IMG/M metagenome (GOLD analysis project Ga0073934, IMG submission 76834) | Hot spring sediment bacterial and archeal communities from British Columbia, Canada, to study Microbial Dark Matter (Phase II) - Larsen... ... | reverse complement strand
CTTTACAAACTTGATAAACTTTACAAACTTGATAAACTTTACAAACTTGATAAACTTTACAAACTTGATAAACTTTACAAACTTGATAAACTTTACAAACTTGATAAACTTAGTATGGTAGAACTAACAATAAATAATATAAAGGTAAATGCGGAAGAAGGAATGACTATTCTTGATGCCGCAAAATCAGTAGGAATACATATTCCCACATTATGTCATTTAAAAGATTTATTTCCTTCGGGTGCATGCAGAATTTGCTCAGTAGAAGTAGAAGGTCAGAGGGGCTTGATTCCCTCCTGTGCATACCCCGTTTACGAAGGAATGAATGTTCAGACCGATTCTTCAAGAGTTGCGAGAGCAAGGAAAACAATTGTAGAACTGCTGATTGAAAATCATCCGCAGGATTGTCTCATCTGCGTAAGAAATAAGAACTGTGAGCTTCAGGATTTATCCGCAAGATACGGAGTGAGAGAGCATAGATTTGCAGGCGAATCGAAAGACCACGCAATAGATGTCTCAAGTCCTTCAATTGAAAGAGACCCTGCAAAATGTATTCTCTGCGGCAGATGCGTCAGAGTTTGTAATGAAGTCCAGAAAGTTGGTGCTATTGATTTTACCAGGAGAGGATTTCAGAGCATAGTATCAACTCCTTACAATAAAGGTTTAAATATAAGCGATTGCATCCTCTGCGGTCAATGTATTCTCGTATGCCCGACTGCTGCACTCAGAGAGAAAAGTCAGGTAAAGGAAGTTGTAAATGCAATTAACCGCGGAAAATATGCAATTGCACAAATTGCACCGGCAGTAAGAGCCACACTCGGCGAAGAATATAATATGCCACTTGGTGCAGATGTTACCGGTAAGATTGTAACAGGGTTAAAGCGACTTGGATTTAAGAGAGTATTTGATACAAACTTTGCCGCAGACCTTACAATAATGGAAGAAAGTACAGAACTCATAAAACGAATTCAGGAAAATAAAGTAAATCTTCCGATGTTCACAAGTTGCTGCCCGGGTTGGGTTAAATTTATTGAGCACAAATATCCTGAACTGCTTAAACACGTTTCAACCTGTAAATCACCTCATGAAATGGAAGGAGCAGTATTGAAAACTTATTATGCGAAGAAAATGGGTCTTGACCCGCGGGATATTTTTGTGGTTTCAATTATGCCGTGCACAGTGAAAAAATTTGAAGCTGGCAGACCTGAACTTTCAGAAAATCATTTACAGGATGTTGATGCTGTATTGACAACACGTGAACTCGTGAGAGTATTTAATCTCAAAGGAATTGATTTTGAGGATTTACCTGATGAGAATTTTGATAATCCGCTTGGCGAATCAACCGGAGCCGCTGTAATATTCGGAACTTCAGGCGGAGTTATGGAAGCCGCCTTGAGAACTTCATATCACCTTTTAACAGGAAAGGAACTGAAGCAACTTGAATTTTCTGACATAAGAGGACTTGAAGGAATAAAGGAATTGACTGTTGATATAAATGGATTTAAATTGAACGTAGCAGTTGTAAATGGTGTTGGTAATGTTGCACAGGTTCTGGATATGGTTGCACAGGGCGAATGTAAATATCATTTTGTTGAAGTAATGGCATGCCCCGGCGGATGTATAAACGGCGGCGGTCAGCCAATTCATCAGAAACCGGAAAAGATAAAGAAAAGAATTCAGGCACTTTATGGAATAGACGCTAATATGGTCAACAGGAAATCTCATGAGAATGAAGCTGTAAAAACATTATATAAGGAATTTCTCGGAGAACCTAACGGACATAAATCACACGAGATTTTGCATACGACTTATAAATCAAGAAAAGATTTAAAATAAAGACAAAATTATTTGGAATTACCTATAAACAGAAATTCACCTGCAAAAGATTTTCATCTTGAGCATTTCACGGGAATAGTTGAAACGATTGGTGAAAAATGCCGCCGTTGCTATTCCTGCGTTAGGGAATGTCCTGCAGTTGCTATAAGAGTTGAAAACGAACAGGCAGTTGTATTACCCGAAAGGTGTATTGCCTGTGGACATTGCGTAACTGTTTGCTCTCAGGAAGCAAAAATTTCGCTTGATGACTCTGAAATGGTAATGAATGAATTCATTCCCGGAGGTAATACCATCGCAATAGTTGCTCCGTCTTTTTCTGCTTCTTTTCCGGAGACATATAACAAAGTCGTTTCAGGTATAAAAAAACTCGGTTTTTATAAAGTCTGCGAAACCGCTTTCGGAGCAGATCTTATCAGTAATGCATATCTCGAAGAGTTACAGGAAAATCCGGGCAAAGTAATTATAAGTTCTCCCTGCCCTGCTGTTTTTACTTTCATCGAAAAATACAGGGACAGACTCGTTCCACATCTTGCCAAAATAGTATCCCCTATGATTGCAATGGGCAGATATTTAAAAGAAACTCTTGGAAAAGACAAGAAAGTTGTATTCATTGGTCCCTGTATTGCAAAAAAGAATGAGTACAGGGATGAGGAGGTGAATGGTGTAATTGATGCAGTTCTAACGTTTAAAGAACTTAAAGAACTTTTTCAGAAATATAATATTAATCTCGAAGAACTCGAGGATTCTTTCTTCGACCCTCCTTATGCTTATCTTGGAAAATCATACCCGCTTGCAGGCGGACTTCTAAAGACAGCTGAAATTCCCGGCGACATTCTAGAAAAGAGAGTGATTGTGGTTGAAGGTAAAGAGAAATTTCTTGAAATTATTGACGAGCTGAATAACAGCAATATCAATGCGAAGTTTATTGATATACTCTTCTGTGAGGGTTGTATTCAGGGACCGGGAATGGATTCAGGACTGAATCATTACTCACGCAGAGAAAGTGTTATTAATTATATTCATGAAAATATAAACAAAACTGATAAAGGTATCTGGAAAGGCAATATCTATAATGCAAGGAATCTTAATCTGAGAAGGGAATTTTCTTATAAGAATCAACTTAGACCTGTTCCAAGCGAGGAAAGGATTAAAGAAATACTGGCACAGACAGATAAATTCGAGCCCAAAGATGAACTGGACTGCGGTGCATGCGGTTATAAAACCTGCAGAAATTATGCACTTGCAATTGCTCAGGGACTCGCAGAAAATGATATGTGCCTGCCATGGTTAATAACACGGCTTGAAAAAGCTTATTCTGATTTAAAAGAAACACAGGATCAGCTTGCAGGCGCTGAAAAACTTGCTTCAATCGGTCAGCTTGCCGCAGGTGTTGCACATGAGATAAATAACCCGCTCGGCACAATTCTTCTTTATACCTCTATATTGAAAAAAGAAATTGCAAAACTTCAGCAGGGAGATCCTATGGTCGAAGATCTCGAACTTATTGCAGAAGAGACAAACAGATGTAAAGTAATAGTTTCTAATTTACTTAATTTTGCAAGGCAGGGGAAATTAAATATTTCCGATGTTGATATTTTTGATTTGATAAACGGAATAATAAAAACAGTAAAACTCAAACCCGAGAATAAAAATATTTCTCTTATCGTTGAAAATGATGCAGATGATACCGTAATCAAAGGAGATTCAGATCAGCTGAAACAGGTTTTTTTAAACGTAATTAATAATGCATGTGAGGCACTTGAAGAAAGCCCTCTGAAAAAAGTTAATATCAGAATAACCAAGAGCGAAGGATATCTTGTTGCAGAAATAACTGATACAGGCTGTGGCATTCCAAAAGAGAATCTCCCTAAACTTTTCACTCCATTTTTCACAACTAAAAAAATGGGTAAAGGAACAGGACTTGGACTTGCAATTACATACGGTATTATTAAAATGCATAAAGGTGATATCAGGGCTTCAAGTCCGGAAACAGGAGGCACAACATTTACAATCAAACTGCCTCTCGAATTAAATACGAAAAATTAATTAAAAAAATAATATATCAGAATAATGGAAAAAGAAATTAAAACCATCCTGCTTGTTGATGATGACATAGACCTGCTCGAGCAGAATAAGTTACTGCTTGAAGCAAAGGGCTATAAGGTTATTACTGCTGAAAATGTTGAAGACGCATGGAATATTTTCAAAGCGGAAAAACCAGATGCCGCAGTTCTTGATTTGATTATGGAAGAACACGATGCCGGATTTATTCTTTCACACAAAATTAAGAGAGATGATTATGGTAAAAATATTCCGGTATTTCTTTTGACTTCTGCGACTTATGTTACCGGTATGAAGTTTGATGCTTCCACACCGGAAGAGCAGGAATGGATTCATTGTGACGGATGGTTTAATAAACCTATTCAGGTTGAAGAGCTTGCTATAAAGCTTGAAGAGTGTTTCGAGAAATATAAGAATAAATAAGTTTTAGTAGAAATAGATTATTGATTGTGACTCCGTAAGGGTCATACGTTCGTAGAAATTGAATGTTTTATATTCCGACTCCATAGGAGTCGAACGCTTGAAGGAAAAAAAGACGTTCTCCATGCTACAAACATACGATTCCTACGGAATCGAACTGCAAAATATTAAATTTGACCCTGTAAGGGTCATACGTTTGTAGAAATTGAATGTTTTATATTCCGACTCCATAGGAGTCGAACGTTTTTTGACCCCTACGGGGTCTGAAAAACCTGATAAACCTTATTAACTTTATGAACCTGATAAACTGAACATGCCAAAGGTACTAATAGTTGATGACGAAAAAGGCTTACGCCTCGGAACAAGCCGGCTTTTAACAGCCGAGGGATATGAGGTTGATACCGCCGAAAACGGAACTGAGGGAATCAGACTCGGTATTACGAACGACTATGATCTTGCCGTAATAGATATGAAGATGCCGGACATAGACGGGATTGAAGTATTAAAAGAAATAAAGAAGCAAAAACCTAATACGATTTGCTTTATTGCTACAGCTTATGCAAGTTACGAAACAGCCATAGAAGCAACAAAATTAGGAGCTGCAAGTTATATTCCGAAACCATTTACGCCTGAAGAGCTGATTAAACAGCTTGAATCAGGTTATGAAAAAAGGTTACTTCTTCTCGAAGCAGAGAAACTTAAACGCGAAAGAGAAGAGAGGATGCTTGAGGTTGCATTTGAAAAAACGCGGTTAAATACAATTATAAACTCCATTGTTGACGGCGTTATAGTTGTAAATAAATCCGGAGAACTTGTTCTGTTTAACGTTTCAGCTTTAAAATATTATCACCTCAGCAATTCGATGATTGGTGAAAACATTTTATCTTTTGTGCATCCGAAGATTAGCGAACTTATTAATAATTTTATAACTGCTGATGAATATCCCGAAACGAGTTTCAGTGAACAAATTGAACTTAAACCCGAAAGAGAACTCGTAGTTGAAGTAACCTGCTCGCCGGTTCCTCAGGTTGATAAAACCCTTGCAGGAGTTGTCATTGTAATTACCAATATTACCGAGCTCAAAAAAATTGAACATATTAAATCCCAGTTTGTATCAATGGTAGCTCATGAACTCAAGACACCTATAGCGGCAGTGCTTGGGTTTTTAAAAATAATACTTGATCCTAATCTTAAATTAAACCCGGAACAGCAGAAGGATTATCTTTCCCGGTCAGAAAAAAGACTTATAACACTGGTTGATATGGTAAATGACCTTCTCGATATTTCGAGGATGGAAATCGGAACAAAGAGAAGAGAAATCAAGGATATTGATATTGCAGAGATTATCAAGTCAAATACAGATTTTCTCGAACTCGAATTGAAAAAACGAAATATAACATTAAATCTTGATTTGCCGGAAGGTTTGCCTCTACTCAAAGCAGATTACAATGAAATTTCAAGATTATTTACAAATATAATCGGTAATTCAGTTAAATATAACCGTGATAACGGAAGAATAGATATAAAAATACGATTTGAAGACGGCAATATCATTACAAGCATTAGCGATACAGGAATCGGAATGAAACCTGAAGAGAAAGAGAAACTATTCCAGGAATTTTACCGTGCCAAAAATGAAAGCACAAGAAACATTCCCGGCACAGGGCTCGGTCTTTCTATAGTTAAAAGAATCGTGGAATCATACTCAGGAAATATTACAGTAGAATCTGAATACGGAAAAGGTTCAACATTTACAGTAACATTTCCGGTTAAACCAAAAGAATAAATTTGGAAATAAAAGTCTCGCTTATAATTTCGGTTTATAAAAAAATTGAATTACTGGATTTAATATTTGAAGCCCTTAAAAAACAAACTTTCAGGGATTTTGAAGTAATCATTTCCGATGACGGTTCAGGTAGTGATATGGAAGATTTTGTAAATCTAAAATCAAAGGAATTATCTTTTCCGGTTAAACATATTTTTCATGAAGATAATGGGTTCAGAAAAAATAAAATTTTAAATAAATCCATTGTAAATTCATCGGGCGAATATTTAATTTTTCTGGACGGAGACTGTATTCCCCATAATGAATTTATAAAGGAGCATTTTATAAACAGAAAAGATAACACTGCTCTTTGCGGACGAAGAGTCATGCTTGGTAAATCAATCTCAGAGAAAGTATTGCATGAAAGAAAAATCAGTTTTTCTCCTTTAAATTTATTTTTTGATTCTGCATTCGGGGGTAAGAATAAAACAAGATATGCAGATGACTCAATTTACCTGAGAAATAAAATTTTCAGAAAAATTATCAGCAGACAAAAGACAAATTTAACAGGTTGTAATTTTTCTCTTCATAAAAATACCATTTTAAAAATTAACGGCTTTGATGAAAATTACACTGGAGCTGGAATCGGAGAAGACAGTGATATTGAATTCAGACTGAAACTATCAGGAGCAGGTTTTATGTCAGTCAAAAATCTTGCAATTATATATCACATCTTTCACGAACAAACAAAAGCTAACATTGCAAATATTGAATATTTTGATAATGTAAAAAGCTCCGGCAATTTTATTTGTAAAAACGGAATTGAAAAGTTTATTTAATTTGTTTTTCTGTACCTAAATACTGCAAGAGCGATAATTAAAAAAGCAAATACAGATAATACAGTAAATTGCTCTGCAAGTTCCCTGAACCCTGAACCTTTTAACAATATCATTCTTATTGCTTTACTGAAATGAGATATAGGATTCAGATAAGTTAATCGCTGAGCCCAGTCCGGCATTGATTCTACAGCAGTAAAGATACCTCCGAGCAAAATAAATATTACCATTATAAACCATGCTATGAACATCGCCTGCTGCTGTGTTTCAGTTACAGTTGATATAAACAAACCGATACCAAGCATTGAAATCAGATATATTGATGCTAAAGAAAATAATACTAAAGGACTTCCGAGAACAGGAATTCCATAAATTATTTTTCCAATCAATAGTCCAAATGCAAGCACAAACAAACCTATTATCCAGAACGGGAAAAGCTTTCCGGTAATGAACTGATATTTTTTTATAGGTGTTACGTTTAACTGTTCAATGGTACCAATTTCTTTTTCTCTTGCAATATTCATTCCAGTTAAAAATGTTCCAATCATTGTTACAAGTGCAACAAGTATTCCCGGTACCATATAAGTTTTATAATTTAATTCAGGATTATACCAGTTTCTGAAATTTACATTAATCAAAGGCGGCATATTCATTGAACTGCCTGATGGAATATATTCAGTTATTATATCCTGATTAAACTGCTGAATAATATTTGATGAGTAATTATTTATTAATCCGGCTGCGGCTCCGTCTTCTGCATTTATCAATAACTGCATTTTTGATTTTCCTTCCCTCCTGAAATCTTTTTCAAAATTTTCCGGGATGTAAAGTATAAGTTTCCATTCATTTGTATTAAAACCTTTAATTGCCTCGTTTGTAGAATATTTATTTCCCTTTAAAATAAAGTATCCGTTTTGACGGAATCTTTCAGCTAAATCCCTTGAAAATGTTGACTGATCCAGGTCAACGAGACAATAATTTATGTTTTTGATTTCGTAAGTTGCTGCATTTGAAAGTATAAGCAATTGTATTATTGGCATTACAAATATTAACGGCAACATTGATTTATTCCGGAATATCTGCAAAAATTCTTTCTTAAGAATATGTAATATAGTATTCATTATAATAATCTGATTTTGAATTTCTTAATACTAAGTATAATAAAAAATAATGTCATTCCCGCAAGTATAAATGTTTCTTTCCATATATATTCAAACCCGGCACCTTTAAGCATTACGGATTTAACAATAATCACATACCATTTTGCGGGTAATATATGACTGAACCATTGCAATACAACCGGCATATTTTCTATCGGAAAAACATATCCTGAGAGCATAACAGTTGGCAACATTAAACCAGCAAGTGAAATCATCATTGCTGTTTGCTGGTCGCTTACAATTGTTGATATTAAAATTCCCAGAGACAGTGCAGTTATTACAAATAATATTGTCTCACCTATTAAAAGTAAATTGCTCCCAGCAACAGGAACCCCGAATACATTAACAGAGATTAACAGGATTACAGCGGCATTTATAATTCCAAGAATAAGATATGGAATTACTTTCCCGATTATTATCATCAAAGGGTTAAGAGGTGATACTAATAATATCTCCATTGTTCCGAGCTCTTTTTCTCTTGTTATTGAAATAGAAGTCATTAGTGCTGAAACAAGCATTAAAATAATTGCCATAATTCCCGGCACGAACATATATACGCTTTTTAGTTCCGGATTGTATCTCATCTTAACTTCAGTTGTAATCGCAGGCGGATTTGAATATTCAGCGGAAATTTCCTTTTGATAATCTTTAAGAATTGAATTGGTATAATTCATAACCATATTTGCAAGATTTGCATCTGAGGCATCAAGTATCAGTTGAATATTTGCTTTTCCGGTTTTATAAAGATTTTCCGAAAAGTTCTGTTCGAAAATAATTATTTCTTTTATAGTTCCTTTTTTAAATTCTTCTTCAAGCTGTTTATCATTAAACAAATTATCCGATAAGATAAAATATCCCGATGAAAGAATTTTATTACTTATCTCCTGAGTTACATTATCCCTGCTGTAATCGAGTATCGCAATTTTTGTATCTCTGATTTCATTCCTGATTGCGAATCCAAAAAGTAAAACCTGAGCTACAGGCATACCAAAAAGGATTAACATTGTGCGGTAATCCCTGAAAATGTGATAAAACTCTTTAACCAGAAAACCAAAAAATCTTTTCATTTTAATTTCTTGCTATTTTGACAAATACTTCATGCATAGATGAGGCATTGAATTTTTCTTTTAATTTTGAAGGTGTATCAAGAGCCGCAATTCTGCCGTCAACCATCATCGAAACTCTTCCGCAGTATTCAGCTTCATCCATATAATGCGTTGTAACAAAAACCGTTGTTCCATCTTCAGCCGATTTGTATATCAAAGTCCAGAACTGACGCCGCATCAAAGGGTCAACTCCGCCCGTCGGTTCATCAAGAAATACTATTTTCGGCTCGTGTATAATTGCTGTCATAAATGCGAGTTTCTGTTTCCATCCAAGCGGAAGTGATTTTAATAATTTATTCTTCTCTTCTTCCATCTGAAGTGTTTCAAGAAAATATTTTGTTTTTTCCTTAATTACATTTTTTTTAAGTCCATATACTCCGCCGTAAAATTCAATGTTTTCTGTTACTGTTAAATCTTCATATAACGAAAATCTCTGACTCATATATCCGATATTTTTTTTAATCTTTTCACTTTCTTTATAAATATCAAATCCTGCCACTTTTGCTTTTCCACTTGTTGGTGACTGCAATCCGCATAGCATTTTTATTGCAGTTGTTTTCCCAGCTCCGTTTGCTCCGAGAAAACCGAATATCTCTCCTCTACCAACCTCAAAAGATATTCCGTCAACTGCTGTAAATTTTCCGAATTTCTTAGTCAGATTTTCTGCTACTATAATTTTTTCCCTATCCATTTTTTCCCATTAATTCTATAAAAATATCCTCAATATCAGGATTAATCTCTTTGTATTCAGTTTCACCGATGCCTTTCTCTGATAAATATTTATTTAGTGCATCAATATTTTCATCACCATTTTTAAATGTATAATGAATATACTCGCCAAAAATATTTACTGAATCTGTTTTATCAAATTCATTTAATAACTTTATCAAACCATACATATTCGTCGATTTAATTGCATACATTTTTCTGT
>Ga0073934_10012304_pt1 | contig 10116 bp, 16 predicted proteins | sample LarsenN4metaG_FD_76834 | JGI IMG/M metagenome (GOLD analysis project Ga0073934, IMG submission 76834) | Hot spring sediment bacterial and archeal communities from British Columbia, Canada, to study Microbial Dark Matter (Phase II) - Larsen... ... | reverse complement strand
GCGGCGAGGAGGTCGACGCCGGCCCCGTGCTGCTCGACTCGTTCTCGCAGATCAAGCGGAGCTAAGCTGGAGAGAGGTGATCTGAACCGATGATCGACAGCTTTCCGTTCGACTCCTGGCTGAACGCCGACGGGAGCCCGAACACGGACATCACGACGTTCTGGACGTTCGGCGGCGCCGAGTCGGTCGGAACGTTCACGATGACGGCGCTCGGGATGCTCCTGATGGTCGCCGCGATCGTCGGCTGGGTCTGGCTCGAGCACAAGAAGCTGACCGAGCAGGCCGAGCGGCTGCGCGCCGCGGGCGGCGTTCCGGGCCAGGGCTCGTCGAGCTAGGGGGAGGATCCGATGCCGGAACGACAGATCGAGTTTCCGCCGGAGCAGACGCACCACAAGCTGGTGACGCCGGTGATGTTCCTGCTGTCGGCGATCTGCATCGCGGTCGTCATCATCCTCCTGGTCGCGGAGGTCGACGGGCCCTTCATCGGCCCCTGGTAGGCTCGCAGGGCTGATGGGGATCTACCTCGAGTGCGGCCTGTGCGGCCGCAAGCAGGCCGACGGCCTGCTCTCGCGCGCCGCGTGGGGGCACCTGGACGTCGGCGGCGGGCGCGTGCTCCAGGCCTGCCGCGGCTGCAAGGAGCTGCACCACGACTGGGCCGACCGGCTGCGCGCGTTGCTTGCGCCCGACCTGGCCCAGCAGGACGCCTCGACGTAGAGTCGAGCCGCGCGGCTGGCGGCTCAGCGGTCCAGCGTCGAGCCGAACACGAGGCAATCGCTCTCGCGCGGCCGCTCCGAGCAGGACGCTCTCTCTCGCCCGCTGCGGCGCGACGCCCTCCGGCGGTCGAGACGCGATGAGGCCCTTCGGGAAGAGCAGCGCTTTCTACGGACGCTCTCTTCGGCCGATCCCTGATGGCGGAACCTTCATGCCGCCTTCACACTGACCCATCAAGGTGGCGATTCCAGCGGAGCCCAACAAGAAGGTCGTCGTGATCGACGACGAGCCGTCGGTGCAGGAGGTCGTGCGGGGTTACCTCGAGAAGGACGGCTACCTCGTCTACGTGGCCGGCAACGGCCGCGATGGGCTCGCGGTGGCGGAGCGCACGACGCCAGGTCTGATCGTCCTCGACCTGATGCTTCCGGACGTTCCCGGCGAGGAGATCGCGCGTGAGATCCGCAGTCGCTCGGATGTTCCGATCTTGATGCTGACAGCGAAGGCGAGCGAGGACGAGCGGGTCGGGGGCCTCGCGCTCGGCGCGGACGACTACCTGGTCAAGCCGTTCAGCCCGCGCGAGCTGGTCGCCCGTGTGCGCGCGATTCTGCGCCGCGCGAACGTGGATACGCCGCTCGTGGAGACGCTCTCCTTCGATGCCGGCGCGCTGGAGATCGACACCGTCGAGCATGAGGTCCGCCGCGACGGGACGGCGGTCGACCTGACGCCGAACGAGTACCGCCTGCTCTTGACCCTTGCCCGCTACCCAGGTCGTGTCTACTCGCGCTTCGAGCTGATCAACCACGTCCAGGGCTACGACTTCGAGGGCTACGAGCGCACGATCGACGCGCATGTGAAGAACCTGCGCAAGAAGATCGAGGCCGACCCGAAGCACCCGCGGTACGTCGAGACCGTGTTCGGGGTCGGCTACCGGCTGACGAAGCGGTGATGCGGGTTCCGCGCTTCGGCCTGCGGGCCCGGCTGGCGATCGCGCTGGTCGGGATTGCCGTGCTCGCGGTCGGCCTCGCGACGCTGCTCTCGAACCGCGGCCTCCATCCGCGCGTCTCCGAGGCTGCGCACGCGCGGCTCGAGAGCTCGGCCGAGCACATGGCCGAGGTCGCTGCTGCCGTGTATCGGGATGAGGGCGGCTGGACGCCTGTTGGCGCGGAGACGCTCGAGCACCTGGCACGGCTGAACCGCATCGCGATTCGGGTCATCACTGTCGACGGGCGGATCGTCGACATCGGCCACACCCACCCCGACTTCGCCTTCGATTCCACGAGCGCTGGGGCACCAGTGACGGTCGGAGGGCGACGCGTGGGGAGTGTCGAGGTCGCGCCGCTGAGCGGCGAGCTGCTGACACCCGAGGAGGAGCACCTCCAGACCTCGCTCGATCGGCTCCATCTCGCCGCCGGAGCAGCCTCCGTCCTAGCGGCACTCGTGCTGGCGTTCCTCCTTGCCCAGACGCTCTCCCGGCCGTTGCGCCGTATCCGCAGCACCGCGCGGCGGATCGAGGAAGGCGACCTGACGGCCCGCGTCGAGCTCGGCGGCGACCCGGAGATGCGCGCGGTCGGCCATGCCCTGAACCGGCTCGCCGAGACGCTCCAGCACGAGGAGGACGTGCGGAAGTCGAGCGTGGCCGACCTCGCTCACGAGCTCAGGACGCCCGTGTCCGGGCTCCTCTCACGGATCGAGGCTGCCCAGGACGGCGTCCTTGCCGACGAGGCGGGAAATCTCTCGGCCATGCACGACGAGGCACTTCGGCTCACCCGCCTGCTCGACGACCTGGCGAGGCTCGCGGAGGCGGAGCGTCCCGGGCTCCTGATCGAGAAACGAGTCGTCGACCTCGCCGAGGTCGGTCGGCGCGAGGCCGATGCCTTCGCGCCGCGCTTCGCCGACAAGAGGGTCGAGCTCTCCGTCAATCTCGGGTCCTCGGCCGTCCGTGGCGACGGTGACCGGCTCGGCCAGGTGGTCGCAAACCTGCTCTCGAATGCTCTTCTCTACACCGAGCCTGGAGGTCGCGTCGACCTGCGCGTCCGGCGGGAGGAGAGGTCTGCCGTGCTCGAGGTCGCGGACACCGGAATCGGGATCGCGCCCGAGGATCTCAAGCACGTGTTCAAGCGCTTCTGGCGAGGCGAGAGGTCGCGCTCGCGGGCTACCGGTGGGGCTGGCATCGGGCTGGCGATCGTGCACGAGCTCGTGCGTGCCCACGACGGCAGGATCGACGTCGAGAGCTCTCCGGGGCGGGGATCGACGTTCCGCGTCGTCCTGCCCGCGCTCGCCGTCACGCACGTTCACGAGATCGGCAGAGCGACTTCACCGGATCTTCAGATCGCTCCGTGAGGCTGAGGTGAGTACGCGCCGCGAGACGAGCTCGCGGCGGTTCCGGAAGGAGGCTTCTGATGAGCACCGGAACGCTTCTGCTCCTCGTTCTCCTCCTCGCCTGCCCGCTCGCGATGTTCTTCATGCACGGGCGGGGTGGCCATGGGGCCCACGCTCACGATTCGCACTCGGCCGACCCCGACAAGGGCGGGCACGCCGGGCACGGCTGTGGCCACGGTGGCAACGGCACCCGCGCCGACGACACGTCGATCGACGAGCTGCGCCGCCAGCGGGCCGAGCTCGAGCGTGAGATCCGCGAGCGCGAGGCCGCGGGCGTCGACTCGCCGACGCGATGAGCGTCCACCCGCTCGAAAAAAGGTGGACCGCTGCCCGTGGGGCCGATGGGCCAGGCGGTGAGGCTGATTCCGACCGGGCTCGCCGCCTGGCTCCGCGGGGGCGCCTGCGAAGCTGGGCCTCCTCGGTGCTTGCTCACGATCGCAGCGAGCAGCGAGCACGCCCGGCGCACGTGGACACGAGCATCCTCGTTCGCGGCGGGTTCGACCCGGATACGATCTTCGCCGTTGCCGGCCGGCCGCTCCGACTGACCTTCAGACGGGAGGGCTCGCTCTCCTGCTCGCAGCGCGTCGTGTTTCCCGCCTTCGGCAGAAGCGCAATGCTGCCGCTGAACGAGAGCGTGACGCTCGAGCTGCTTCCCGAGCAGGCCGGCGAGTACGAGTTCAGCTGCGAGGCCGGCCTGCTCCACGGTCGCGTGATCGTCCGCGCGCAGGAGCCCGAGGGCGGGAGGCCGGCCTGAAATGGCCCCCGCTCCCTTCGATCCCCATCGCGGCTCGCCAGTCGCCGACGTGCGAGACCGGCGACTGATCTGCGGTCTACCCGTACCCGGCACGCGTAGATGTCGCCGATGCGAGGAAGCGCCGCGCCATCGACGATCGAGATCGATCCTCCCAGGAAGACCGACATGAACGGGCACGAAGGTTGGGACTGGCTCCGGATGACCTTCGCGATGGGCTTCTGGCTCCTTCCTCTTGGCGTCGTCGTCTACATCGCCGTCAAGCTCGCCCAACGCGACCACCGCAAGAGCGGCTCGTGAGCACTCTCGCGCTGGAACGACCATCCTTCGCCGGTCGGGTCTGGAGCGCCGTGCTCGCAGCCTGGGGCGGCTTCATCGGTCTCCTCCCGCACGTGCTCCACCATGTCGGGCCGCTCGCAGGCGCCGCGCTCCTTGCTGGAGCAACCGGGCGTGCCCTGTTCGGGGCCATCGGGTTCGTCGCGGCGGTCCCCTTCCTCCGCCGCCTCCATCGCCGGTTCGAGACGTGGAGGGCGCCCGCGATCGCGCTCGCGGTCTTCGCCGCGATGTTCTCGCTCTCGTCCTTTGTGATCGGCCCGCTGATCTCAGGCGGCGACGAGTCCAACCCACCGGGCATCGAGCAACCAGGTGGAGCCCATGCGGGGCATCACTGAGCCGAACGACCTCCTGCGACTCGGTCACCCGTCGCGCTGGCGGGGGACAGGCGATCGGCTCCGCTGCGAGCGCCGCGACTGCGGGGATTCCCGGAGAGGCGGTCGGCGCCTCCACCGATGCTGTGCGCACGCGGCGGCGCCACGATCCGGCGTCATGAGAGCCACGTGCGTCCTCGGACTCGCTGCTCTGGCCGCCTTCGTGCTCGCTGGCTGTGGCGGCTCGAGCTCCAGCCAGGACTACGCGATGATGCGGTACGGCCCCGGGATGATGGGGTACGGGCCGGTTGGGGCCGGGGAGCCTGTGGGCTCGATCGCCGAGGCACGCGGACAGGCCGAGCGCTTCGCAGGCCGACTCGGTCTGCACGTCGGCGAGGTCATGCGCTTTCGCAACAACTACTACGCTGAGCTGGTCGGCAAGCGAGGCGCCGGCGCGACCGAGGTTCTCGTCAATCCGCGCATCGGGGCCGTCTGGCTGGAGTACGGCCCGGCGATGATGTGGAACACGCAGTACGGCATGCTCGGCGGGCGTGGCTTCGGTGGCTTGGATGGCGGGATGATGGGCGGCGGCGGGATGATGAGCGGCGGCGGGATGATGGGCGGCGGGATGATGAGCGGGGCGCCGTTCGGGGGGATCCCTCCTACGGGACGCTGAGACCGCGCCAAGCGCTCGTGACGGCGGCCGAGGCCCGGGCGATCGCCAATCGGTGGCTTGCCGCTCGTGGCATGGGTCTGCACGCAGGCGAGGCTGAGGCGTTTCCCGGGTACTACACCCTCCACATCCTCCGAGGCAGTCGCATCACCGGCATGCTCTCGGTGAACGCCTGGACGGGAACGGTCTGGTACCACTGGTGGCACGGCCGTTTCCTCGGCATGGAGGAGTGAGCGCTCAGCGCGCGGCGAGGAAGGCGACGAGGTCGGCGAGTTGCTGGTTCGTCAGCGTCTCCCCAAAGCCCGGCATCACGCGTTGCTCGTAACCCTTCGCCACCACCGCCCCGGGGTCGAGCAGCGACTGCTCGATGAAGCTCGAGCTCTTTCCCTTCAGGGACGCATCCAGGTTCGGTCCGATTGTGCCGTCCGACCCGGCGGCTGCCAGCGTGTGGCAGCTTCCACACCCCAACGTCGCGAAGAGGCTCCGGCCCCTCGCCGGATCTCCTGGCTCTGTCGCGCCCATCTCCGTCGCTCCGTGCTCGCTTCCCCCCGCTGGAGCGGCTGGCGCCTCGCGCGGAGCCTTGCTGTGCAGGTAGGCGATCAGGTCGGCCATCTGGAAATCGGTGAAGGTCGGGAACGGAATGCCCTCCTCCTGGAAGTGCGAGAGCATTGCCGGGACGTGGTTCCAGATCGTGCCGGACATGTTCGCGATTTCCCGCGCCGACAAATGGCCGGCCATGTAGTCGAGCGGAGGAGCGTCGGTCCCGCCCGTGCCACCGTAGGAATGGCAGTCGGCACAACCTTTTGAGACGAATAGCTTCGCACCCCGGACCGGGTCGCCGAACTCGTGCGCTGGTAGGCCTGCGCCGCTGTGTCCCGGTGGCGCCGTGGTCGTCGCCGCTGCGGTCGGTCTCGTCTCGTGGCCTATCGCCCAACCGATTCCAGCTGCCACAGCGACCAAGCCGAGCGCAAGGAAGATGAGCCCGCCCGCGAGTGCACCGGGCCGCTTGGTCACAGGCGCGAGCATACGGAGCGGACGGGAGAACTTCAACGCCGGGTGCGCCCTCACGAGAACAGCAGAGGAGCTTCACAGGATCCTCCTTCTGGGAGTCGACACTCGATGCCAGAGCAACGCTCGGGTATGTCTCAACTGCTCGAACGCTTCTGCGGCGCGGGGGCCGGCCCTGACGGCTTTCCTCGAGTCTCCACGGCAGAGGGCCCGTTCCGTCATCTCTCTCGCGCGGACGAGCCTCGCCGCCGGTTCTGGTCGACAGGATCGGTGAATACCCGTACCGGGTATTCGCGTCGACACTGATGGCGGACGCGGTCCGACTCGCCACCATCCGGTGAGAAGGGAGAAGACATGTACGGACCTGGACACATGGATGGTTGGGACTGGTTGTACGGCAGCTTCGTCATGCTCGGCTGGATCGTCGTGATCGGCGTCGTCGTCTACGTCGCGGTCAGGCTGGCCCAGGGCGATCGAGGCGAGAAGACACGGTCGTGACGGCGGAGGTCGCCGGAGGCGTGTGATGGGCGACGGCTACGGCTACGGACTCTGGCCGCTGGCAGTGGCGAACTCGGTGATCTTGGTCGTCTTCGCTGCCAGCTTCTTCCATCCCCGCACGAGTCGTGACTGGCGTGCGCTCGGCGGATTCTCGGCCTTCGTCGTGGCGCTGTTCACCGAGATGTACGGCTACCCACTGACCGTCTACCTGCTGACGGGGCCGCTCGGCGGATTCGTGCCCGGCGTCGACCTGAGCCACGACGCCGGTCATCTGTGGGTCGACCTGGTCGGCTGGGAGGGCGATCCACATCTGAGCCCCTTCCATCTCGCGAGCTACGCCTTCATCGTCGGCGGCTTCTGGCTGATCGCCGCCGCCTGGCGCATCCTCTTCGCTGCCCTCCAGGCCGGGACGCTCGCCACGACAGGTCCGTACGCGCGCCTACGCCACCCGCAGTACGCCGGCTTCGTCCTGATCATGGTCGGCTTCCTGCTGCAGTGGCCGACCCTGGCGACGCTGGTCATGTTCCCGGTGCTGCTGATCGTCTACCGGCGCCTGGCGGTGCGCGAAGAGCAGGAAGTCGAAGCTCGGTTCGGCGAGTCCTGGCGCCGCTACGCGTCGCAGACGCCGCGTTTCGTTCCGCGCCTCGGCCCGCCGCCGCTTGCGGAGGGGCGATGAAGCAAAGCGCGGTCCCGATTGCTCGCCGGCAGCTCCTGTCCGAGCCGGCCAAGCTGGTCGTGGCGCTCGCAGCGGTGGCGGCGGCGGTCACCCTCGTCCTGCTTCTCAGCGGCCTCCGCCGCGGGATGGGCGAGCAGGTGACGGTCTACCTCGATCATCAACCGCCGGTGTTGGTCGGGACGGCGGGCGCACGGGGCTTCGTCGCCCAGACGTCGATCCTGCCGGAGCAGACGGCCGTGCAGGTCGCGCGCGTGCCAGGCGTCGCCGACGCGGCCCCGATCAGCGAGGGCTTCGCAATGCTCGGCCTGCACGGGAGGCGTGTCCTGACGCTCCTGGTCGGCTACGACCGCGGTCGGCGCGGCGGCCCTTGGCGGCTCGCCGAGGGACGTCGGCCGAATGCGCCGAACGAGCTCGTGCTCGACAGCGTGGTCGCAGAGGACCACGGCCTCGGGGTCGGCTCGACGCTCCGCTTTCGCGGGGCCGACCTGCGGATCGTCGGTCTCTCGAGCGGGACGAGCGGCTTCATGACCCCGCCCGCCTTCACGACCCGGGAGACCGCCAACACACTCAACGAGCTGCCGAACACCGCGACGTTCCTGCTCGTGACCCCGGAGCGCGGCGTCGCGCCGGCTGCGCTCGCATCGGGAATCGAGTCAGCCGTTCCGGGCGTCTCGGCGCGTCTGCGCGGTGAGCTCGCTGCCAACGACCGCGACCTCTTCGTCGGCTCCTTCTCCGGCCCGCTGCTCGCAATGGTCCTGATCGCCTCCTCCGTGGCCGTGCTCGTGATTGCAATCACCGTCTACTCCTCCACCCGCGACCGGAGCAGGGAGTACGCGACGTTGAAGGCAATCGGTCTCGGTCACCGAGCGCTGCTTCGCCTCGTCGCCGTCCAAGCGAGCGCCCTCGCCCTCGTCGGCACGGCGCTGGGCGTCGTTCTCGCCGCCGCCGCAGCGCGCGGCGTTGGCGAGCTGGCGCCCAAGTACCTGATCGTCCTCAGCGGTGCCGACATCGGACGCATGGGCCTGGCCGCGCTCTTCTTTGCGCTCGTAGCCGGCCTTGTTCCGGCCCGCTATCTCGCCAACCTCGACCCGGCGACAGCGTTTCGCCGATGACCGCGCTGCCGCTCACGCGCTCGGTGCCGCTCGCGCGTCGACAGTTGCTGGCACGGCGCGGTCGCACAATCGCGGGAGCGATTGGCATCGCGGTCGCGCTTCTGCTCGTGCTCACGCTGAAAGCGATCTTCGCCGGGATGGAGGAGCGGCTGACGGTCTTCATCGACGCCACCGGGGCCGATGTGATCGTCGCGCAGGAAGGTGTCACGACGATGCACATGACCCAGTCGGCCTTACCGAAAGAAAGGCTTGCGGCCGTCGCCGGCGTGAGCGGCGTGGCTTCGGTGGACGGCATCGTGTACAAGGCCGCGTTCGTCGAGACCGGTGCCGACGGCAAGAGCGGCGTCGTGGCGCTCGTGGGCGGTGGGCCTGTTCCGAATCTCGTCGCTGGAGATCGGCCTGGGCCAGGGGAAGTCGTGCTGGATCGTGCGCTGGCCGACAAGATCGGCGTGCAACCAGGCGACGCTGTGCGCATCCTCGGCTCGCCCCTGCGCCTGTCGGGTGAAGTGACGGGGACGGCGGCGATCACTGGCTCGTATGCATTCGTCACCCGCAACACGATCGAACGCATGCTCGGCACGACGGGCGTCGTCAGCTACGTTCTCGTGTACGCGGAGCCGGGCATCGGTGCCAACGAGCTGGCGACGCGGATCAGCAGCGAGATCTCCGGCGTCACGGCCTCGACACGCGCGAGCTTCGCGGCCTCCGAGCGACGCGTCGTCGGCGACATGACGACCGACATCGTGCGGGGGATGATCTTCGTCGGCTTCGTCATCGGGGTCGCGGTCGCTGGCCTCGTCGCCTACTCGCAGACGCTTGCGCAGCTGCGCGACTACGGCGTGCTGCGTGCTCTCGGCCTGGGCGCACACCGTGCGCTGGCTCTCGGGGTGGCGCAGGTCGCGGCGCTCGTGATCGCCGGTTTCGTCGTCGCCCTCGGCCTGGCCGGCCTCCTCGCAGCCGTCCTGCCCAAGCTCTCGCCGACGCTGGTCCTCTCGATCCGCACGGAAGACGTCGCGCAGGCCGCGCTCGTCGCCGGTGCAGTGGCTCTCGCGGCGGCACTCGTTCCCGTGATCCGTGTCGTACGTGTGCAACCGGCAAGCGTCTTTCGGAGGACGTCATGAGCGACACCCTGGTGACCATCCACGATCTCTCGAAGACCTTCGGTGAAGGCGCGGCACGCGTCGAGGCCGTTCGCGACGTCGACCTCGAGCTCGGCCGCGGTGAGATCGTGCTCGTGATGGGCCCGTCGGGCTCGGGAAAGACGACGCTTCTGTCGATGCTCGGTGGGCTGCTGCGGCCCGGCGCAGGTGAGATCCAGATCGACGGTGTCGACATCGCCTCGCTCTCGGAGCGCGAGCTGCCACCGTTTCGGGCCACGCGTTTCGGATTCATCTTTCAGGACTTCAACCTGCTCGCGGCCCTGACGACACGCGAGAACGTCGAGGTCGCACTGAACCTCGGTGGTGTGAGAGGGCGCAAGGCACGGGAACGTGCCGAGGAGCTCCTCGTCGCGTTGGGCCTCGCCGAGCGGCTCGATTTCGGAGTCGACAAGCTCTCGGGTGGCGAGAAGCAGCGCGTGGCGATCGCGAGAGCGATCGCGAACCGCCCCCAGCTGATCTTCGCCGACGAGCCGACGGCCAACCTCGACTCGGCCCACGGTG
>Ga0073934_10012303_pt1 | contig 10116 bp, 7 predicted proteins | sample LarsenN4metaG_FD_76834 | JGI IMG/M metagenome (GOLD analysis project Ga0073934, IMG submission 76834) | Hot spring sediment bacterial and archeal communities from British Columbia, Canada, to study Microbial Dark Matter (Phase II) - Larsen... ... | reverse complement strand
GCGCACGCCGTCGCGCAGGACGAGGCGGTCGACCACCGCCTCGATGGTGTGGCGCTTCTTCTTCTCGAGCCGGATCGGTTCGGGTCGGCCGAGCTCGACGATCTCGCCGTCGATTCGCGCCCGCACGAATCCCTCGCGGCGAAGGCGCTCGATGGCGTCGCGGAATTCCCCGGCCTGGCCCTCGACGATCGGCGCGCACAGGATTGCCCGGACGCCCTCCCCGAGCGCCAGGATGGCATCGGTGATCTGTTGCGGGCTCTGGCGGAGGATCCGCTGGCCGGTGGCGGGGTCGTGGGGTTGGCCCACGGCGCTGAAGAGCACGCGCAGGTAATCGTGGATCTCGGTCGTGGTGGCGATCGTCGAGCGCGGGCCGGCCCCGGCGTTGCGCTGCTCGATGGCGATGGCCGGGGAGAGTCCTTCGATGAAATCGACCTCGGGCTTCTGCATCCGGTCGATGAACTGCCGGGCGTAGGCCGACAGGCTCTCGACATACCGGCGCTGGCCTTCCGCGAAAAGGGTGTCGAAGGCGAGCGAGGACTTTCCCGATCCGCTCAGCCCCGTGACCACGACAAGGCGTCCCCGGGGGATGTCCACATCGAGGTTTCGGAGATTGTGCTGGCGGGCGCCGCGGATGCGGATTAGGTCCATGGAAAGACGCCGAGGGTCGAAGGATGCATTCGATCAGACCCATCCCCGATCCTCCAGCCGCGATTTTCCACGGATGAGCACGCCCGGCCCCACCCAAGCCTTGTATGATGCCGCGCATCGCGCCGCCAACGACGCCACGGTGCTCGTCGCCCTGGCCGAGTTCACCGAAGCCGATCTCGCGCGCCTGCCCGAGTTGCTGCGGGAGATCCGGGCGCGCTGCCCGGCGCTCGCGAAGATGTTGCGCGAAGCGGCAGCCGAAGCCCGCAAATCGGCCGCGGGTCCGCCTGACCCGCCCGCCTCGCCAGCGGCATAGCCGCTATGGAAGTGCGGCGCGTCCCGTGTCGCGCCGGAGCCTGGCCGTAGGCGGACCGCGCCGCTTTCAGCCAGTGCAGCCCACACGCTGCGGGTCCGAGCACCCCACCGCATGGACAACCCGCCAGCGATCGTCCGCCCCGTTGAGGTTCGGGTATCGCGTGGGCCAAGCCATGCGCGACGAAAGCGCTGCGAGGGTGTCGTGGGGGTTCGGGATGGGCGCTTCGCGCGGTGGGTTGAAGGGCGTCTGGAAGCCGCCCCTGCTACAGCGCGTGGGGCGCGGGGCGTCATTCCCCCCAGCCGGTGGCGCGGAGGACGGCGGCGGTGTCGGAGAGATCCTCGAACAGGAAATCGGGGGTGTGGGCGCGAAGTTCCTCGGCGGAATAGTTGCCGGTCGCGAGCGCGACGGTGCGGGCCTCGATCGCTTTGCCGCAGGCGATGTCGTGCGGGGTGTCCCCGATCACCCAGATCCGGTCGGGCGCGAAGGACACGCCATGCCGTTCCTCGGCGCGGGCTCGGGCGAACGGGCCGAGGCGGTTGCGCTCGTGATGGTCGTCGGCGAACGCGCCGAACTCGAAGTAATCCCAGACGCCGTAGTGGGAGAGCTTGATCCGGGCGCCGCGCTCGAGGTTTCCCGTGAGCAGCGCCAGCACGAGCCGGGGGTTGGACCGGAGCGCGTCGAGGAGCGCCACGATGCCGGGAAGCAGACGGCCCGGGCGGCGCGGGAGTTGCTGCGGGAGGTGATGGAGGTAACGGTCCAAGAAGGCGGTGACAGCCTCCGGGGTGGGATCCTGCCCGTGCCGGATCAGGAGCTGCCGTGCGATCCCGCTGTCGGTGCGCCCCGCGATCTCGACCCCGGAGAGGTCGTCCTCGACGCCGAATCGGTCACGGACGGCCGCGCGCAGGGCGCTCTCACCGGCGCCGCCCGAGGTGAGGAGCGTGCCGTCGATATCGAACAGGAGGAGTTGTCGGTCCGCGGAGCCTGGCACCGGCGGTTCAATCCTCTTCGTGATCCTTGTCGCTTTCGTGCTCCTCGGAAGGCTCGAGTTCCTCGGCGTCCTTCAGGAACTTGCGTTTCCGTTTGGAGGCCGGGAGCGGTCCGAGCACCATCGTGATGTTGCGCCCCATCTTCCGGGGTTGCATCTCGACGTGGCCCATGGAGGAGAGGTCGGCCGCAACCCGCTGGACGAGGGCGTCGCCGAGTTCCTGGTGCGCCATCTCGCGCCCCCGGAACTGGAGGTTGACCCGCACCTTGTTGCCCTTTTCCAGGAACGCTTCCGCGTGGCGCAGCTTGGTCAGGTAATCGTGCTGGTCGATGTTGACCCGGAACTTGATTTCCTTGAGCTTGGCCGCGTTGTTTTTCTTCTCCTTGTCCTGCTTGGAGAGTTCGTAGCGGTACTTGCCGTAGTCGACGATGCGGCAGACGGGGGGGACGGCGTTGGGGGCGACCTCCACGAGGTCGAGTCCGTGCGTTTGGGCGAGGCGCAGCGCATCCCCGGTTTTCATGACGCCCATCTGTTCGTTGGTCGTCGAGAGGATCACCCGCACCTCGCGGGCGCGGATGCGCTGGTTGACACGGATCTGCTGAGTCGGAATGGCTATGGCTGGATCTCCTTGGAGCGGCTCCCGGTCGTGCGGCGGGCGGGCTCAGTTCATCGGTGCGGCAGCAGGAATCCGGCCCCGGAACGGGACGGATACACGACGGAAAACGGCAGGAACCGCCACCTGACAGGGGCGGACAATCATCGGACGGAAATCATCACAAGTGCGACTGGCATGTGCCGGTGCGCGGGGAAATAGCCGAGCCGGGGGTGGTGCGCAAGGTCAAACTTGGCGCCGGTCGGCCGCTTTCTGCTTTCCTGCCACCCCCGCGCCCCCTCTAATCCGCCGGTTCATCATGTGCGGCATTTACGGATTTGCGGGGTTCGAGGACGGTGCGCTGCTCGGGCGCATGGGGGCGGCGATCCGGCATCGCGGACCGGATGGCGAGGGGTCGCTGGTGAACGGCCGCTTTTCGATGGGGATGCGCCGGCTGGCGATCATCGATCTCGAGGGAGGCTGGCAGCCGATCTACAACGAGGACCGGACGCTCGCCGTCGTGTACAACGGCGAGATCTACAACTACGTCGAGCTCGCGGAGGAACTCACCGCCAAGGGGCACGTGTTCCGGACGCACTCCGACACCGAGGTCATCGTGCACGCCTTCGAGGAGTGGGGGCGGGATTGCGTCACCCGCTTCAACGGGATGTTCGCTTTCGCCCTGCACGACTTGCGCACCGGCGACACCTTCTTCGCGCGGGACCGGTCCGGGCAGAAGCCGTTCTACTGGTGGCGCGGCAACGGGCGGTTCGTCTTCGCCTCAGAAGCCAAGGCGATCCTCGAGTGCGATTCGGTCCCGCGGGAGTGCAACGTCCCGGCGATCGATGCGTTCCTCGCGCTGCGGTATGTCCCCGAACCGCGGACGATGTTCCGCGACATCTACACGCTGCCCGCGGCGCACTGGATGGTTCTGCCCAAGGAGGGCGAACCCCGGATCGGGCGCTACTGGGATGTCCCGGTGCAGCCGCGGCCCGACGCGCTCTCCGACGAGGAGCATCTGGAGCGCATCGAGTCCGAGTTCCGCAAAGCGGTGCGGATCGCGATGCGCAGCGACGTGCCGGTCGGGGCGTATCTGAGCGCGGGGGTGGATTCCTCGCTCGTGGTGGCCCTGATGCGCGAGCACAACCCGCGGATCAGCACGTACTCGATCGGGTTCAACTCCCCGATCGACGAGACGCATGATGCCGCAGAGACCGCGCGACTGCTCGGCACCGACCACCACGAGATCCACTGCACCCACACCGACTTCGCGCTGCTGCCGAAGATCGTCTGGCACATGGACCGCCCGGTCGGCGATGCCCTGGTGATCGCCTTCCACAAGCTCGCGCAGCGGACCGCGCAGGACCTGAAGGTGACGGTCGGGGGCGAGGGGGCGGACGAGATCTTTGCGGGCTACTCATTTCACAAGGTGATCCAGATGGCCGAGTTCTATCACCGGCTCGTGCCCGGGTTCATCCACCGCGGTGCGGCGCTCCCGCTGCTGCGCGCCACGCCGGTCGGCGTGCTCGACGCGTACTTCCACTTCCCCGCGGACCTCGGGAGCGAGGGAAAAGCGCGTTTCCTCGACTTCTTCGCGCGCTATCCCGACCGCACGCTGTTCGGCAACTACGTGGCGCTCAAGACGGTGTTCGGGACCGAAAGCCGGCGCGAGCTCTACACCGCGGCCCTCAAGGCCCAGGCGAACGAGCAATGGGTCCCGCCCGTGCGCCCGCATACCGGGGGGTTCCTCGATCGCCTGCTCGCGCTCCAGTGGGACGAATGGCTCCAGGATTGGTCGATCATCCGGCAGGACAAGAACACCATGGCGCATTCGCTCGAGATCCGCCTGCCGTTCCTTGACCACAACCTGATCGAGGCCGGCTTCCGCGTGCCGGCGCGGCTCAAGGGGACCTGGACCAAAGACAAGATCATCGAGCGCCGGCTCGCGGCCAAGCTCCTCCCGCCCGCGGTCACCAACCGGCCGAAGAACCCGTTCTTCTTCCCGATGGAGTTCTTTTTCGAGCATCCCGAGTTCAAGGCGCTGCTCTCGGAGACGCTGAGCGAGGAACGGGTGAAAGCGCGCGGCTACTTCGAATGGAGCGCCGTGCAGGCCTTGCTCGCCCGCATGGAAACCCGCGAGTTTCTCTACCTCAAACAGGTGATGTGCCTCGTGATCCTCGAACTCTGGCACCAGGTGTTCATCGATCGGTCGCGGGGGTTTTGAGCGGGGGCGCGGGCTTGTAGAGTTCCCGCAACAGCTTCGGGTGCACCTCGAGCACCCCGCGGCTGAACCAGAGCGAGTGTCCGCCCAACCCCGCGTCCCGCGTGAACCGGATCGATTCGATCAGGTCCGCGGGAGCGATGTCGGGTCCTTCGCCCACCACGCGGATGCCCGCGAGGTACGCGCCCCGGCGATCCCCGAGGTGCGGGAGTGTTTCCTCGATGCTGGCGCGGGTGCGGGGAAAATCGGGCCGGTAGTTCTGCACGACGAACTCGTCCCACCGGGCTTCCCCTTCGAACCGGGTCCAGGCAGGCCAGTCGCAGCAGTAGTGGTCGAGGCTCCAGGGGTAAGGGGCCGGGCTGAGGGAGAGATGCAGATCGGGGCGAACCTCGCGCAGCGCGCGGGCGTAGCGCCGCGCGAAGGCCGTGATCCGGTCGGCCCGCCAGCGCACGAAGGCGGGGTCGCGCGGGTTGTCGGGCAGCGGCTTGCCGGTCTCCTCGCGGTAAAGCGCCCGGGTGAAGTCGTCGTAGCCCATCTCGACCGGCATCGCGATCCGGTCGTCGAGCTGGATGCCGTCCACCGGGTAGTTCCGCAGGATCTCGATCGAGAGATCGATCAGGAGCTGTTGGGGGATGGGGTGCAGCGGGTTCATCCAGACGAACCCGTTCTGCGCTCCGACCGTGGCACCCTCGCGGGTCCGGGTGATCCAACCCTCCGCCTCGCCGCGCGCGCGGAGCTCGTTGCGGGTATCGGCGGTCGCCGCCATGAATCCGTACTCCAGCCACGCAATCGCACGGAGCCCGTTGCGGTGTGCCGCGGCGACGGCTTCCCCCAGGAGATCGCGCTGCAACCGTTCGGGCGCGGCGTTCACCCGGAAGGGGATGCCGATGGCGCGGCGCATCACCTCGCTCGGCCATTCGCTGTAGCCGTTCTTCCAGCACTCGATGTAAACCGTGTTCAACCCGATCTCGTGCAGCCGGCGCATGGTGTCTGCGGTTGCCTCCGGCGTGGCGAGCGCGGTGTTGGCGGTCGTCGTGACCCATGTTCCCCGGATTTCGGTCGTGGCAGCACAGGCCATGGTCGCGAGGAAGCTCAGGGCGAGGAGGAGCCGGAGCGGGTTTGGCCTCCCGATGGTTCGCCTTCGTTCCGCACCGACCCGGTGGAGCGTGACGTTCGCGGCGAGGAGCGGCTCGCTCACGGGGATCGGGGCGCCGGGGGTGGCTGCAGGAGCACTTTACTCCCGTCCTTCGCCACCACTTCGACACGACCGGCGCCGACGGGCTGCTTGAGCACCGGGCTGTCGAACACCGGCCACTCCGCGAAGACCAGCTCGGTGCCGTTGGTCCAGGCCTGCGGGCGTCCACCCGGCCCGCCGGTGTGCCGCATCCGGAGGGTGTCGCCCGCCAGGCTCGTGTAGGTGATCTCGCGATCCGATTCGAGCCGCGAGCGGTCCACCGGGCAGCGCTCCTTCAGCGCGCGCAACAGGGCGGGCGCGTCCGCAAACTCCGCGGTCGAAGCGGCGTCGATCACCCATCCGAGCAACGTGCCCTGTGTGCGGAGGGCGCGATACCCGGGGACGGGGGCCTCGGGGTCTTTCGGTTTCGCTCCGGTCCGCTTCGCCCAATCGGCAAAGCGATCCCAAGCCGGTTCGCCGGCGAGCGGGAACAGCGCGATCCACGCTTCGCCCGCGCGGAGGAGGATCCAGCCGCCGTCGCGCGCCACCTCTTCCACGCCGTCCGGGACGGCCACATACGATTCCTCCGCCGAATCCGGTGCGCGCAACGCCGGGTCCGGCAGGAAGCAGAGGTTGATGGCGGCCCCTTTCTCCTGATGGAACTGGTCGTACGGGGTGCGGCCTTCGACCGGAAAGTGCCGGTGGTACCCGTTCCCGATGCCGAGCACCTTCACGTCGCCCGGGAGCCGGAGCGCGAGTTTGAACTGGGTGGTTTGCGGCCAGATCACGCCGCTGGTGCGGTTCCCGGGCATCGGGTCGTACAGGGTCGCCATCTGCAAGTGCGGTGCCGCCCAGAGCACCTCCTGCTGCACGTTGGATTCGGTGTAGCCGTAGTAGCTCGGCTTCGACATGCGGGCCTGGAACGGGAGCGCGACCTCTTTGCGCGCGATCGCGGCCAGGGCGGCGGGCGGACGGTACCCGCTCAGCGCGGCGATCACCGCGTAGCGCCCGGCCTTGTTTTGCACCAGTTCCGGCTCGATCCCCTCGGGTGCGGTTCCCCACCAGAGCCAGGAGATGAGGTCGGTCTGGGTCTCCAGCGGATGGTTCGCGAACCCGCGCGCCTCGCAGCCCGCGTGCACTCCATGGAACTGCTTGAGCGCCATCATCGCGGCGTACCAGTCGAGCGCGGCCCGCGCCAGTTCGCGGGCGGCGGGATCCTGCCCGAAATCATAGACGTTCGCCCAGCTCGAGATCGAGAACGCGGTGTAGGTGCTGGAATCCCATTCCCCCATGCCGATGGTGTAGAGCTTGCGGCATTCGCGTTCGAGGAACTCGCGGAAGAATGCGAGGTGATCCTGGTCGGGCGGACCGCCCCGCGCTTTCTGAAAACGTTCGGCGAACACATAGCCGCTGGTGCGCGACATCATCCCGTGGTTCTCGGTGCCCCCGGCGCGGAACAGCCCGAGATGCCCTCCTGCATTCTCCTCGAACCAGGCGCGCACATCGTCCGGCAACACCTTCTCGAACCCGAAGAACAGTCGCGCCTGGCCGATCGCGGAGAAGTGGTAGAGCCCGCGGTCTCCCTTGCCTTTGTCCACCTCGCGCAGGAACCGGTACATTTCCCAGGCCACGGTGTCGGACGGGTCGCGGTGGACCTTCGCGCAGATCACCGGGAGCAGGTACTTGTGCGGGTCGCCGAGCTGGATCCGCTTCGCCCAGTCGATCAGTTCCCGGCCGTCCTCGTCGGCGCGGGCGGAAACGAGGCGTTCGGCCCGCGCGCGGAACCCCGCCTCCGGATCGGGGGGGGTAGCGGCGGAAGCGGCGGATGCCGAGATCAGGGCAGCGGCGAGCAGCAGGTGGGGGCGCATGGAGGAACTGTAGGCCGGGGGCGCCCGGCGACGCAATGTCGGGGCCGCGCGTTGCCTGCCCCTCGCGGCCTCTCAGTGCGGCTTCGTGGTTCGGCTCATCCAGCTTTCCGCCGCGAACAGGAGCAGGCCCGCCCAGACCAGGCCGAAGCCGATCGCTTGGCTCCGCGAGAACGGCTCGCGGTAAACCAGCACGCCGAGCAGGAACTGCAGAGTGGGGGCGAGGTACTGCAGGAGCCCGATCAAGCTGAGCGGGATCTGCGGGGCGGCGTGGGCGAAGAGCAGCAGGGGGATCGTGGTGACGACCCCACCCCCGGCCAGCAGGGCCAGCGTGCGGGGATCGACCGGGACGGCGGCAGACGCCGACGGGACCGCCGCGCACCATGCGAGCCATGCGAGGGCCAGGGGAAGGAGCAAGGCGGTTTCGAGGGTCAGCCCGGCCACCGGGCCCGCGCAGGTCCGCTTTTTGACGATGCCGTAGCCGGCAAACGTTCCGGCGAGGGTCAGCGCGATCCAGGGAAGCCGGCCGTATGCGAGCGTCAGCGCGCCGACCCCGGCTGTCGCCAGGCCGAGGGCGGCCCACTGCTCGGGGCGCAACCGCTCGCGGAAGCAGAGGACGCCGAGCAGGACGTTGAGGAGCGGGTTGATGAAATAGCCGAGGCTGGTCTCGACGATGTACCCGGCGTTGACCGCCCAGATGTACACCAGCCAGTTGACGCCGATCATCACGGCCGCAAGGAGGGCCGGTCCGCGTCCGCGGGCGGCTTCCCGCAGGGCGCCGGGTTCGCGGCGGACGACCAGGACGAGCGCGAGGGCGACGAACGACCAGAGGATCCGGTGCGCGAGGAGTTGGAGCGCGGGGACGTGCTGGAGCCACTTCCAGTAGATCGGCAGCAGGCCCCAAAGCGAGTAGGCCAGCACCGCGTGCCAGACACCGGGGCGCACCCTACTTCCTCAGCCGCAGCACGAGATCCTTGGTTTCGACGGTTTCGCCCGCACCCGCGAGGACTTCGGCGACCACGCCGTCGCACGGGGCGTAGATGGTGGTCTGCATCTTCATCGCCTCGAGCGTGAACAGTTTGTCGCCCGCGGCGACCTTGGTGCCGACGCCGGCGTTGATGGTGCTGATCACGCCGGGGATCGGAGCGCCGACCTGGAGCGGGTCGCCCGGATCGGCTTTGGCGCGCGCCTTGGCGGTCGCGTGCACCGACCGGTCGGCGATCTGCGCTTCGCGCGGCATGCCGTTGAGCTCGAAGAGCAGCGTGCGACGGGCGTCCTTGTCGGGCGCGCCGATGTGCACGAGCCGGATGAAAAGGGTCTTGCCCTCCTCGATGCCGACGACGATCTCCTCATCCGGGCGGAGGCCGTAGAAGAACGCGGGGGTGGGGAGCACCGAGAGATCGCCATGGTCGCGCACGATGCGGGCGAACTCGGCGAACACCTGCGGGTACATCAGGTGGCTGTAGAGATCGTCGTCGGTGGCCGGGTGGCGGAGCTTTGCGGCGAGTTCGGCGCGGACCGCTTCGAGGTCGAGCGGCGGGATGCCGGCCCCGGGGCGTTTGGTGGTGGGCTTGCGGTTGCCGAGCACGGCTTTCTGCACGGCCTTGGGCCAACCGCCCATCGGTTGCCCGAGTCCGCCGGCGAGCATGTCGATGACCGATTCGGGGAACGGGGTGGCGCCCGGGTCGAGGTTCACGACATCGGCAGGGCGGATGCCGCGCGTGATGAGGAACATGGTCATGTCCCCGACCACCTTGCTGCTCGGGGTGACCTTCACGATGTCGCCGAAGAGCTGGTTGACCTCGGCGTAGGTGCGGGCGATCTCGGGCCAGCGATGGGAGAGACCCATGCTCGCGGCCTGTTCCTTGAGGTTGGTGTACTGGCCCCCGGGCATCTCGTGGTCGTACACCTCCGCGCTCCCGCTGCGCGGGGCGGTGTCGAACGGGGCGTAGAACCCGCGCACATGCTCCCAGTAATCGGAGAACTCGTTGAGCGCCCCGCCGTCGAGCCCCGGATCGCGCGGATGGCCGTGCAGGGCCGCGACGATCGAGTTGAGGTTCGGCTGGCTGGTGGAGCCGGACATCGATGCGGCGGCGAGATCGACCACATCGACCCCGGCGTCGCACGCCTCGAGCACGGAAGCGGCGTTGATGCCGCTGGTGTCGTGCGTGTGGAAATGGACCGGGAGACCCACCGCTTCGCGCAGCGCCTTCACCAGCGTGCGGGCCGCGCGGGGCTTGCAGAGGCCGGCCATGTCCTTGATCGCCAGGACGTGCGCGCCCATCCGCTCCAGCTCCTTGGCGAGGTTCACGTAATAG
>Ga0073934_10012302_pt1 | contig 10116 bp, 10 predicted proteins | sample LarsenN4metaG_FD_76834 | JGI IMG/M metagenome (GOLD analysis project Ga0073934, IMG submission 76834) | Hot spring sediment bacterial and archeal communities from British Columbia, Canada, to study Microbial Dark Matter (Phase II) - Larsen... ... | reverse complement strand
GACGTTTACCAACTTGTTGCTCGCGAAGCTTCGCAGCAGGAAATCTTCGCGCACCTTTGGAGAATCGCGACCGAGGACATGGGTTTGCCAGGCGACAAACACAAAACCGAGTCCATCGCGAAACGTCTGTTTCAGATGGGGCAACGCAACGCCGCGAGTTAATCCCAGCCGTCGGTGTCCCGCCAAAAGGTGTGAAAGATCTGGCTCGCCTCAGGCCGGCTCGATAGAAGGTCGGCCACCCGCGCCTGCCGCGCAGCCCTGGCCGCTGGCCAAGCGCAGAAGGGGCGGCGGTTTGGCCCCGATCCGGGCGACCGTGACGGTCACGATCCTGGCGCTGCTGAGCGACACGCCACCTGACCTGGATTGATAAATACGTGACCGAAGTCCGCCCGTCGTTGGTGCGCGAGTCGGACGACGGCACCTTGTTCCTGACCAACCTCTGCGAGCCGTTCACGCCCAACCGCCTGACGCAGATGGTGCGCGAATATGTGGACGCGGCCCAGTTGAACAAGCGCGGCAGTTGCCACCTGTTCCGCCACACGATGGCGACCTTGATGCTGGAGAACGGCGCGGACATCCGGTTCATCCAGCAGATGCTTGGCCACGCCGAACTATCCACCACGCAGATTTACACCCAAGTCAGCATCCGCAAGCTCAAGGAAATCCACGCCCTCACCCATCCCGCCAAGCTGGAACGGAAGCTTTCCAAAAACGGGGAAGAAGGGTAACGTGACGTGCATGAAGTTCGTGACCACATTGGAGCGGGACGAAGACGGCGTTTGGGTTGCCGAATGCCCTTCGATCCCCGGCTGCGTCAGCCAGGGGCAAACTCGCGATGAAGCCCTCGCCAACATCCGCGAAGCCATTGCCGCCTGCCTGGAAGTCCGCGCTGAACGCGGCCTGCCGCTGACTGTCGAAACGCAGCAAGTCGAGGTCGTGGTCTAATGGCCTCGCTGCCGATACTCAGCGGACGCGACGTCGTCAAGGCCTTCGGCAAGGACGGCTGGCAGATGGTTCGGCAACGCGGCAGCCACATGATCCTGGTCAAATCCGGCCACATGGCCACGCTTTCCGTGCCCGATCATCGTGAAGTGGCTCGTGGCACCTTGCGCAGCCTGATCCGCTCCAGCGGCATGACCGTCGAAGAGTTCGCCGCTTTGGCTGGCAAATAGACTCGCCTCCTTTTTTTCTTTAGCCGCTGAATCGCTCGACTTTACCGCTTCCGTCAGCAGAACGGAATCAACGTCATCATTCATCCGTGACCATGCCTTACGCCACGATACAGCCGCCGTTCACGCTCAAGTTCCGGGAGATGTCCAAGCAGGAACTCAAGGATTGCTTCCGCTGGTTCTACGACGTGCTTCCGCAGCGAACACGCGAACTCGCCGAGACGGTGAGACAGTCACCGGGATTTGAGACGTGGCAGCCAGACCAAACGCCGGCTTCTCTGGACGCACTTGGAGAATGGTTTTCAGTTCAAGTCGAGGCGCGACAGCGGACACCGGACGAACGCCAAGAAATCGCGAGCCGTTCCAGCTTCCCAATCGAGGTCCCGAACGAGGAGTTGACCAATCGCACGATCTCTCTCGCGATGGACATCGGGATGCATCTCGCCCAAGTGCTCTTGAAAAACTTTCCAGCGCTCCGCTGGGAACAGCCGCTGAATGACAAGAAGTTTGCGGATTACGGCCAGCCGGTGCTCGTTGGATTTGGGCCAGTGCCGCTTAATCCCGTGCGAATCGCAGTGACGCTTGCGTATGGGCTGGTCAGCAAAAAGCAAAGCGGAAAACGGCTTCGGGAAATTCACGATTACTGGTCGAAGCAGGTTCGAGCGAAAGCCTGAATCTCAACCACCGGTGTCCCGCCAAAAGGTGTAAGGAATCTTCAATCAAAGAGGTCAACCCATAGGTTGGAAACTATGGGTTGACCCCTTCGCTGACCCCTTCGCTGCCTCTCCGCCGCCGCCGGAGACCTTTTTGCTTTTTTGCGCAACCGGGCACTTTACGGTGGCGCGTTCGCCATCTTACCTTGAGCGGGTGCGCTTTTCCGTGGTCACCCCGAGCTTCCGCAGTTCCGCCTGGCTGAAGCTCTGCATCGCCTCCGTTGCCGATCAGCAGGTCGAGGTGGAGCACATCGTGCAAGACGCCGGTTCGGACGACGGAACGCTCGATTGGCTCGGCCGGGATCCCCGGGTGAGGCTGTTCGTGGAGCGGGACTCGGGGATGTACGATGCCATTAACCGCGGGCTGAGCCGTGCCAGCGGGGAGATCCTCGCCTACCTCAATTGCGATGAGCAGTATCTGCCCGGGGCGCTGGACTCGGTCGCGCGCGCATTTTCCGGGCAACCGGAGACGGACATCCTCTTTGGGGATGTGGTGATGGTTGATCCCCGGGGCGAGTACCTGTTTCATAGGAAAATGCTGGTGCCTCTGAAGTACCACACCTGGACCTGCCACTTGTCGACCCTGAGTTGCGGAATGTTCTTCCGCCGGCGGGTGTTTTTCGAGCGCGGCTTTCGATTCGACCCGGCTTTGCGGGACGTCGGCGACGGAGAATGGATGGTCAGGGTGCTTCGGGCCGGTGTCCGCATGGATGTCCTTCGCAGGTTCACCTCGGCATTTACGGTTACCGGTGGCAACATGAGCAAAGGCCCGAATGCCCTCCGGGAAAATGCCGCGTTGCGCCGGACCGCTCCCTGGATCGCCCAGGCGCTCAGGCCGTTGACCATTCTGCATCATCGGCTGCGCCGCTGGGCGGCGGGCATGTACCGCCAGGAGCCTTTCAGCTTCGAGATCTATACCCAGGCATCGCCCTGCCAGCGTGTGCGCCGGGAGGTGCCGGTTCCCGTTGCGCGCAATACCACGTGAAACCCAAGCTGCTCGTCGTCGAACTGTGGGGCCTGGGTGACCTGGTAATCGCCACGCCCTTTCTGAAAGCCGCCAGCGAGCGGTTCGAGGTCACTTTGCTGGCCAAGCCCTACGCTCATGACCTGCAGCAGCGGTTCTGGGACTCGGTTACCGTGATCCCCTTCGTGGCTCCCTGGACCGCTTTCAAACACAAGTACCGGCTGTTCGCCTGGCCGTGGGCCACGATTCTGCGCCTGCGCAAGGGCCTGGCACGGGAGCGCTTCGACGTGGGGTTGTCCGCGCGCTGGGACCCCCGCGATCATCTGTTGCTGTTGATGTTTCGGGCGAAACAACGCCTGGGTTTTCCCCGCATGGGCAGCGCCCGGCTGCTCACCGGGCCGTTGGGCCGTCCCAACCCGGAAGCCCACCGCTACGAGAACTGGCGGGTGCTGGCCAGGACGCTTGGTTTCGAACTTCCGGCGCGCGAGAAGCTGGCACTGACTGTTGCCCGGCCGGAGGGCGAGGTCCTCGTCCACACAGGCGCGGGCCAGCCGGTGCGGGTGTGGCCGCTCGTGAGATACCGCGGACTCGTCTCCCGGTTGCGAGCAAAGAACTACCGGGTGCAGGTGGCCTGCGACCCCGACCAACAAAAATGGTGGCTTGGGGCGGGGGAGACTGGCGTGGCGACACCCCGGACCGTGACCGAGTTGCTGCAGCTTGTGGACCGCGCCGGTGCTTTTATCGGCAACGACTCCGGCCCCGGCCACCTCGCGGCATTCAGCGGCGTGCCCACGTTTACGCTTTTCGGACCGCAACTGCCGGAGTGGTTTGCTCCGCTTCATCCCCAGTCGGAGTGGTCGGAAGGCAAGGCCTGCCCCTTCAAGCCCTGCTCCGATTATTGCCGGTTTTCTGTCCCCTGCTGCATGGCCAATAGCAGCGAGGAAGAAGTCTGTTCGCGGGTCGAAGCCTTTTTGGCGCGGACGCTCAGGTCACCAGCCATGGTGTCCGAATCGGAGGGCAGGGGGTAACCCGGGGTATACCCCCGGACCTGGCCTGAGGCAGCGGCCCGACGCCATGGTCATCGAGGTCGGTCCGGGTTGTTTTGCGGGTAGCTCCTCTGCAGGTAGGGCGCGTCACTCCGTGCGCGCCCAGGGCTTGGGGAACGGGCACGGCGGCGCGCACGGAGTGACGCGCCCTTCCTATCCCACGCTCTTGTTAATACCAGTCCAAGGCAATGCCTCTCCCCGCAACGCCGCAACGCAACCTACGGGGGTTGCGTGGGGATGCGGAGCTGGGTAGGGTGGCGCATGCAATGCTGCCAAATGCTTTGGCTCACGTGCCTGGCGGTGGCTTTCCTGATCCCATCGTCGAATGCACTCGGGGGGCAAGAGCCGCTGCTGGTCGAGCGGCTCGGATACAGGCCCGGGGACCGCCTGCTCATCATCAACGGCGACGACGCCGGGATGTGCCATGCCGCCAACGCAGCCACCATAGACTGCATGGAGAATGGGCTCATGCGAAGCGCCACGATCATGGTGCCGTGCCCGTGGTTTTTGGAGATCGCCCAATACGCCAGGTCCCACCCCGAGCGCGGCTTTGGGATTCACCTGACGCATACCTCGGAATGGGTGAAGTATCGCTGGGGCCCAGTGGCCCCGCCCGACAAGGTTCCCGGCTTGATTGACCCGGATGGATACATGTGGCGCGGCGTCGAGGAGGTGTACAAACACGCCACGCCCGAAGAGGCCCTGATTGAAGGACGAGCCCAAATCCGCCGGGCGCTTGCCGCCGGGGTGGATGTCACCCACCTCGATTCCCACATGGGAACACTCCAGCTCAACCCGGATTACGTAAGGGTGTACCTCCAGCTTGCTGTGGAGTTCAACCTGCCCGTCCGCATGGCCTCGCAAGACACACTTGCCCGCCTTGGTCACCCCGAACTTCGCGGCCAGTTCGCCGCCAAGGGAATCGTCTTCCCGGATTACTTTGTCTACGAGGAATTGAAGGACGAGAAGGCTGATGTGCGGGGTTTCTGGCTCAGCATCGTCAAGAACCTCAAACCCGGCGTCACCGAACTCTACATTCACGCCGGGCTCCCGACGGACGAGCTAAAGGCGGTGACTGGCTCCTGGTCAACCCGGGCTCAGGAATACGAGGTGTTTACGCACGATAAGGAAATGAAACAGCTCGTCGAGAAACAGGGGATCAAGGTGATCTCCTACAAACCCTTGCGGGAGTTGCAGCGAAGGAGACAATAAGCCGCGCGGTCCTGGGGGTCACGAACGCGTCACGAACACCTCTCCCTCGATTCCTCTTACTGAGGAGTCAGTGGGATTGAACACACCCAAGCAGGTAGGCGCGTCACTCGTGCGCGCCCGGGGCTTGGGGAACGGACACGGCAGCGCGCACGGAGTGACGCGCTCTACCTGCGTTTGTAGTCTATCTCACGCTCTTGTTGATAATTCCAAGGATAAGACTGGGTCAGGAGGCGCGGCGGCAGTCGTTTTCTGAGGCTCCAGGAGCTGGAGACACCGCTGGATGGACCTGTCCAGAGCGAAATTCGTGCCAAGTTTTGCTTGAGTTCAGCCGGAGCCTCGCTACACTCCCACCATGGCTCAAGGCTTACAGTTATCGCAGCGCCTGACACAGTCTCTAATCCTGGCGCCGCAACTGCAGCAGTCGCTCGCATTGCTGCAAGCTCCGACTCTTGAGCTCAAAGCTTTGGTAGAGCAGGAGTTGCAGCAAAATCCAGTCCTGGAGGAAGTCCCTGTGGCCGAAATGGAGGTCCGGGACCGGGAAGAGCGTGACGGGGAACAGCCTCTGCAATCCGCAGACCCCACCGAGCCGCCGGCAGACGTAAACTTCGACCCCGCGACCGAAAAGCCGACGCGCGACCCGGTGGACGATTTCCAGGCGGAGTTCGAGAAACTGGTTCAGCTTGACCAGGAGTGGCGGGACCATTTCGCGCAAACGAACATCCCGACCCGGGCGTCCCCGGAGGACGAGGAGAAACGGCAGTTCATGTTCGATTCGCTTGTGGCGAGCACTTCGCTGCAGGAAACGCTCCTGGAACAGGTGCGCGAGTCCACCCTGCCGGAAAGCGACTGGCCGGTGGCCGAACTGCTGATCGGCAACATTGATGATTACGGCTACCTGAAGTCTTCCCTGGAAGAGCTGGCCATGGCCGCGAACGCGCCCATCCCGAAGGTCGAGCAGGTGCTCAAGGTCATTCAGGGCTTCGACCCTCCAGGCGTGGGGGCGCGCGACCTCCGCGAATGCCTCATGCTGCAGTTGGAACGCGCCGGGCAGCAGTCCACCCTGGAATATCGCATAGTCAACGAATTCATGGATGCGCTCGGAAAACGCCGCATCCCGGAAATCGCCCGCGGAACCGACACTTCGCTCGATGACGTCCAGGAAGCGTTGCAGCGGATCGCGCGGCTGGAACCCAGACCCGGCCGGGCGTATCTCCCGGACAATGACCAATATATCCTTCCCGAGGTCTTCGTGACCAAACAGGGCGACGAATACGTTGTCACCACTAACAGCGAGCATCTGCCCCACCTCCGCATCAGCAACACCTATAAGGACCTGATGTCGCAGGCGCAGAATTCCGCCGAGGTTCGCAACTACATCCGGGAGAAGATCCGCGCCGGCAAGTTCCTGATCAAGAGCTTGCATCAGCGCCAGCAAACCATCCTGAACATCGCCAAGGAAATCGTGAAACGCCAGCGGGAGTTCCTGGACAAAGGCATCGCGTTCCTCAAGCCGCTGACGATGGTGCAGGTGGCAGAAGTGGTCGGTGTCCATGAAACCACTGTAAGCCGTGCTGTGTCCGGCAAATACATGCAAACCCCCCAGGGGATCTTCGAAATGAAGTACTTCTTTACCGCGGGCATTGCCACCGCCAATGGCGACGGGCTCTCCAACACCAGCGTCAAGGATATGGTCGCCGAAATCTTCAAGAAAGAAGACCCCACCAAGCCGCTGTCGGACCAGGAAGTCGTCAAGATGTTGACGGCTCGCGGTATTGTCATCGCCCGCCGAACGGTGGCCAAGTACCGGACCGAACTGAATATCCTGCCCTCGAATCTGAGAAAGGTCTATTGAGCCCTAAGTCAGAATCATTCGCCGCCAGCAAGGGTAGGGCGCTCTCGAGGGTAGGGCTTGAGGTAGGGTGCTCGAGGGTAGGGCGCGCTCTCCGAGCGCGCCGTCTTCCGGGGAATCTGAGAATCTTCCTATGCAGTTGACTCTTGCGACGGTTTGTCACCACAACCTGTGGCTCTTCAAGGGCGGTTCGACCACCCGCCGTTGGCTTGCTGAGGAGTCCGTGGGTTGGGCTACAATGGGAGATGGGAAATTGGAAATGGGAAGAGCGGAAATGCGAGCGGCGTGTAGCGTATCCCACAGCCCAAGCAACGCAGGAGTCAACTGCAAAGGCAGGTCCGGGAATTGTCCTTGGCGTTCACTCTAGCTCCCTCCCATGTTTCGCCCGTGCATCGACCTGCATGAAGGCAAGGTGAAACAGATCGTCGGTGGCACCTTGACCAGCGACCGATCCGAACTTCGCACCAATTTCGTCAGCGACCGTCCCGCCGCCTGGTACGCCCGCCTGTACCGCGATGATGGTCTGCAAGGCGGGCATGTGATCATGCTCGGGCCGGGCAACGAGTCCGAGGCGCGTTCCGCCCTCGCCGCATACCCAGGCGGACTTCAGGTCGGCGGCGGAGTTAACGCCGGTAACGCCCGCCAATGGCTCGATGCCGGTGCCTCCCACGTGATCGTCACGTCATGGGTTTTTCATGCCGGCAAAATCGAATGGGACCGGCTGAGCCAACTCGTCCAGGCTGTGGGCAAGAACCGCCTGGTCCTGGACCTGAGTTGCCGGCTCAAGGACGGTGAATACCGGATCGTCACCGACCGCTGGCAAACCTTTACGGACGTGGCGGTCAACGGCGACACCCTTGCCAGACTGTCCGCCCATTGCTCCGAGTTCCTGGTGCACGCGGCGGACGTGGAAGGCCTGTGCCAGGGGATTGACGGCGCATTGGTGGAATTGCTTGGGCGTTGCAGCCCAATTCCTACTACTTATGCTGGCGGGGCCCGTTCGCTGGAGGACCTGGAAACGGTCGCCCGGCTGGGGCAAGGCAGGGTTGAGGTGACCGCCGGGTCGGCCCTGGACATCTTCGGTGGCACGGCAATCCGGTATGCGGACGTGGTGAAATGGGACCGCAAGTGGCGGAAATAAAGTCCACAAATGGTCTCAAAAATGGACGCCAAGCCTGCCGTCTCCCAAGGTGGATGCAGCAGTGAAGTTGATCGCCTTTAGGCCGTCCGCGATGCTCTGACGCCGGGCTGACGGCAGGCTGACGCTCGTTCTGACGGTCTTAAGTGCCTACGCAGCAACACCATTGACATCTTGACGCTCCTTTTGGGGGGAGTATCCCTTCCACCGCTTCCGCTTCGTCGTTCTCACGGCTTTTTCTCCGCTTCAGTCTTTCGGATGCCCTCTGGCATAAGTGGTGCTGCGAAACTGGCGGAGCGGATTGCATCGTCCGCCCTTTCATAGTGTTCGCCGGTTTGTTGGGGACGGCTCGACTCTTGGGAGAGTCGAGCCGCCTTTTTTTACCAATCCTTGATCGTTCGGCCGGAACTGCTTGGACGATTGGTTGGATTAATCGGAAGCAACCTTTCCTCATTCTTGGCCGCATCCAGAAGTTGGCGGGCTTCCTTCGGTGTCATTTTGTCGGGTGAAGCGGCCGCCTGCTCCGCTGCGGACTGTTGTTCATTCCGGTCGCCCGAACCCTGCGTGGCTGGCTGCGGTTGCTGCTCCTGCTTGTCAGGCTCAGGTTGCTGAGCCTGCTGCGGTTGCTGTTCCTGGCCTTGCTGGGGTTGCTGCTTCTGCTCCGGAGTTTGCTGTTCCTGCTGCTGCTGCTGCTGTTGTGGCTGCGGTTGCTGGTTCTGCTGATCCTGGTTTTGCTCCGGTTGTTGTTGCTGTTGCTGCTGCTGGTTCTTTTCCTGCTCCCCGGAATCCTCCTTCTTCTCCTGGTCTTTCTGCTGTTGTTCTTGCTGTTGCAGTTCCTCCAGCTTTCGCTGCACATAATCGCGGTTGTAGGCCGCATCCGCATCCTTGGAATCCAGTTTGAGCGCGCTCTCGAAATCCTGAAGTGATTTCTTCCAGGTCTCTTTTTTCCTCTGCGGATCCGGAAGGTCCTCACCGAGGTAATAATAGGAATTGCCGCGGTTGTAATAAGCGGACCGTTGAAGCTCCAGGTCCGGCGAGTTCATCGCCTCCGAGAAATGCTTTGCAGCCTCATCATACTGGCCCTCCCGGTAGGCTGAGGCACCGGCATTGAAATGCAGTCGCGGATCGTCTTTCCGCTTTTGCAGCAACCGCTCGTACTCGCGCAGGGCCTCGCCATAACGGCCCTGGTTATACTCGCGCAAGGCCCGGCCCGGGGAAGCGGCGGGCGCGGCGCCGGGACCCGCCAGGAGTATTCCCAGGAGCAACACCATGGCACTCGCTGAGACTGTCTTCCGATTCCTTGCGCGCGGGGAGGAACGAGTGGCCCGAGGCCCTCCGGGAAAAGCCAGTCGAACAGGAGGAGTGCGACCGCCAGTCCCAACGGCCAGTGAAACCGTTCGTAATACCGCTTGACCAACTTTTCCTCCCGCTCCCCCTTGGGCAGCCGGGAGAGTCCTTCTTGATACAGCGCCTCGATCGTGTTCGCTCCCCGCAGCGGCAAATAGAACCCGCCTTGTGTCGCGCCCGCGACCTGCCTCAACAGGTCTTCATTCAGGCGCGACTTGATCACGTTGCCTTGTTCGTCGCGCACGTAATCCGTATTGCCGCTCGCGTCCTTGACGCGGAGCAATTCGCCCTCCGGGCTCCCCAGACCGATGGTGTAAATCTTCATGCCCTGTTCGGCGGCTTTGCGGGCGGCCTCCACCGCGCCGGAATCATGGTCTTCCCCATCACTGAAGATGACGAGGATCCGATGATTGTCTCCTTCCTTGTATGCGGTGAGCGCCGTTTCAATCGCCGGGGCAATCGCGGTCCCGCCGTCGGGAATGATCCCCACCTGGACGGCATCCAGGCTCTGCCGGAACGCCACGTCATCCACCGTTAGCGGGCATTGGAGGAACGCCGAGCCGGCGAACACAACCAGGCCGAGCCGGTCTGACGCGGCCTGCTGCAGCAGGTCCAGCGCCGCCAGCTTGGCGCGCGCAAGCCGGTTGGGCGGAATGTCCTCCGCCAGCATGCTGCGGG
>Ga0073934_10012301_pt1 | contig 10117 bp, 7 predicted proteins | sample LarsenN4metaG_FD_76834 | JGI IMG/M metagenome (GOLD analysis project Ga0073934, IMG submission 76834) | Hot spring sediment bacterial and archeal communities from British Columbia, Canada, to study Microbial Dark Matter (Phase II) - Larsen... ... | reverse complement strand
GTCGACCCTCATCACGGCGGCCTCAAGGCCGCTGACCGCGCCGGGAAAGGCGTTCGCGAGCGAAAGCTTCGTTAACGTCGTCGCGTCGACGCCGGGCTGCCCGCGGCCGTTCGAATATGTCGGCGTCACGCCGACCGAGGAAAAACTCGACCCCTGCCCGCTTTACCTCGTCGATCTCTGACAGTTCGCCAACTTGGCGCGCCGGCCTTTCATGATTAGAACATCGGACGCGATTTCACAATCGCGCCCGATGTTCCAGTTCGTTGATCTGCGCGGCGGGTTAGCGAAAAACCGGTTCCCACTTTTTCGCCCGGCGCGCTAACATGCGGCGAATGAACAAAATGGAGAGCGGCCATGCGCGATCTTGCGAAGTTCTATATCGACGGAAAATGGACGGAGCCGCACGGACGCGGGCGCCTCAATGTAATCAATCCTGCAAATGAAGAAGCCTTCGCCGTCATTGCGCTCGGCGACGAAACGGACGTCGATCGCGCGGTCAAGGCGGCGCGCGCGGCGTTCGACGCCTACTCGGCGACATCGATTGCTGACCGCAAGGCGCTCCTCCAGCGCATCATCGAGGAGTATCTGAAGCGCAATGAGGAAATGGCGCGCGCGATCACCGAGGAAATGGGCGCGCCGAAAGACCTTGCGCTTCACGCCCAGTCGGCCTCCTCGCTCGGCCATTTCCAGACCGCACTCGCAGCGCTCGACGAAATCAGGTTCGAAGAGGACAAGGGGACGCACTGGCTCGTCAGGGAGCCGGTCGGCGTTTGCGCAATGATTACGCCCTGGAACTGGCCGATGAACCAGATCTCGTGCAAGGTCGCGCCGGCGCTCGCCGCCGGCTGCACCATGGTCTTGAAGCCGTCGGAAGTCGCGCCGCTGTCGGCGCATATTTTCGCGGAGATCCTCGATTCCGCCGGCGCGCCGAAAGGCGTCTTCAACCTCGTCGACGGAACCGGCCCCGAAGTCGGCGCGGCGCTGTCGCGCCACAAGGACGTCGACATGGTCTCGTTCACCGGCTCGACCAGAGCCGGCGTCGAGGTCGCGAAGAACGCCGCGCCGACGGTGAAGCGCGTCGCGCAAGAACTCGGCGGAAAGTCGGCGAACATCATTCTCGACGACGCCGACTTCAAGAAAGCGGTCTCGCGCGGCGTCTTTGCAATGATGAACAATTCCGGCCAGTCCTGCAACGCGCCCTCGCGCATGCTGGTGCCGGCGGACCGCATGGATGAGGCGATCGCCATCGCGAAGGAAGCAGCCGCGAAAGTGAAGGTCGGCGATCCGAACGCCGACGGCACGGTCATCGGCCCAGTCGTCAGCGACGCCCAATGGAACAAGATTCAGGGACTTATCAAGAAGGGGATCGAGGAAGGCGCCGAGCTTGTGACCGGAGGCCCTGGTAAGCCTCATGGGCTTGAGCGCGGCTATTATGTGAAGCCGACCGTCTTTGCTCGGGCGAATAACCAGATGACGATCGCGCGCGAGGAGATTTTCGGGCCCGTGCTGACGATCATTCCCTACAAGGACGAAGACGACGCCGTCGAAATCGCCAACGACACGCCCTATGGCCTTTCAGGCTATGTCTATTCCGGCGACATCAACCATGCGCGCAAGGTCGCAAGACGCATCCGCGCCGGCAACATCCATCTTAATGGCGCCGGCGTCGACATGACGGCGCCTTTCGGCGGCTACAAGCAGTCCGGCAACGGCCGCGAATGGGGAACCGCCGGCGTCGAGGAGTTTCTGGAGACGAAAGCGGTGCTGAAACCGGCGCAATAGACGAACATCATGACCGATCTCATCCCCGTCAAACCCGACGCCGCAAGGCGCGCGATCTACTCGAAGCGGCGTTACGAAGTGGACTATCGCCGCTCGATCGACGACCCGGACGGCTTCTGGCGCGACGTCGCGGCGCGCCTCGACTGGGTGAAGGCGCCGACAAAGATCAGGGACGTCTCGTTCCAAAAGTCTGATTTCCGCATCCGCTGGTACGAGGACGGCGCCCTCAACGCTTCGTTCAACTGCATCGACCGTCACCTTCCCGAGCGCGCCGACGATGTCGCGATCATCTGGGAGGGCGATGATCCGAAAGACGATCGGCGCATCGCTTACGGCGAGCTCAAGGGCGAAGTCTGCCGGATGGCGAATATCCTCAAGGCGCGCGGCGTCAGGCGCGGCGACCGCGTCGTCATTTACATGCCGATGATCCCGGAAGCCGCCTACGCCATGCTCGCCTGCGCGCGCATCGGGGCGATCCACTCGGTCGTCTTCGGAGGATTTTCGCCGGACAGCCTTGCAAGCCGCATCGACGACTGCAAGCCGACGGCGATCATCACCGCCGACGAAGGCCTCCGCGGCGGCAAGAGGATTCCTCTCAAGCGCAATGTCGACGCGGCGCTTTCGAAGACCGACGGCGTCCGCCTCGTTCTCGTGGTCAAGCGGACCGGCGGCGCGATCGATTTCGTGAAGGGCCGCGATCTCTGGTGGCATGAGGCGCGCGACGACGTTTCGCCGGATTGCACGCCGGAAGTGATGAACGCCGAAGACCCGCTGTTCATTCTCTATACGTCGGGATCGACGGGCAAGCCGAAGGGCGTCCTGCACACGACGGGCGGTTATCTCGTATACGCCGCCTTCACGCATGAAGCGGTCTTCGATTACCGCCCCGGCGAAATCCATTGGTGTACGGCCGATGTCGGCTGGGTGACCGGGCACACCTATATCGTCTATGGGCCGCTTGCGAACGGCGCGACGACCTTGATGTTCGAAGGGATCCCGACCTACCCCGACGTTTCCCGCTTCTGGCGGGTCTGCGAGAAACACAAGGTCAACATTTTCTGCACGGCGCCGACGGCGCTGCGTTCGCTGATGCGCGAGGGCGAAGGTCCCGTGAACAAGGCTGACCTTGCCTCGCTTCGCCTTCTCGGCACGGTCGGCGAGCCGATCAACCCGGAAGCCTGGCTCTGGTATTACCGCACTGTCGGCAAGGAGCGCTGCCCGATCGTCGACACCTGGTGGCAGACGGAAACCGGCGGCGCGCTGATCGCGCCGCTGCCTGGCGCGACGGATTTGAAGCCTGGCTCGGCGACGAAGCCGCTCTTCGGCGTCAAGCCGGCGCTCGTCGACGCCGACGGAAAATTCCTTGACGGCGCGACGAGCGGCAATCTCGTCCTCCTCGATTCCTGGCCGGGGCAGATGCGCACCGTCTATGGCGATCATCAGCGTTTCATCGACACCTATTTCTCGACCTATCCTGGCATGTACTTCACCGGCGACGGCGCAAGGCGCGACGCGGACGGCTATTGGTGGATCACCGGGCGCGTCGACGACGTCCTCAACGTCTCCGGCCATCGCATCGGCACCGCCGAGGTCGAAAGCGCGCTCGTCGCGCATCCCGACGTCGCGGAGGCCGCCGTCGTCGGCTATCCGCACGACATCAAGGGACAGGGCATCTATTGCTACGTCACCTTGATGCAGGGAGCCTCTCCGTCCGAAAAGCTTGAAGCGGAACTCGCCGCTTATGTCAGGAACGAGATCGGCGCGATCGCCAAGCCCGACGTCATCCAGTTCGCGCCGGGCCTGCCGAAGACGCGCTCCGGCAAGATCATGCGACGCATACTGCGCAAGATCGCCGAGAATGATTTTGCAAATCTCGGCGACACTTCAACCCTGGCCGATCCGGGCGTGGTCGATGATCTGGTGAGAAACAGGAAGGGCGCGAGATAGGCTCCCTTTAGGAATTCTCCATCGACGAACTCAGCCTCCCGTCCGATGGTGCGCTCACAGATTAATGGACGATGTCATGCCGAAAATTGACCGCGAAAAAGTCACCCGAACCGTCGGGTCAAGATATCCCGCGCCGTTCGACAAGCCCTGCGCCAATCGCAGCCGCATTGCGCTCGGTGACGCCGGCGGCCTCACGCAGTTCGGCGTCAATCTGATGACGCTACGCCCCGGGGCATGGTCCAGCCAGCGTCACTGGCACTCGCACGAGGATGAGTTCATTCGCGTCGTCGAGGGCGAAGTCGTTCTGGTCGATGATGGCGGCGAAACCCTCCTGCGCACTGGCGATTGCGCGGCGTTTCCCGCCGCCGCCCCAAACGGCCATCATCTGCAGAACCGCGGCGACAAAGACGCCGTCATCCTCGAAGTTGGAACACGCAACGAAGAAGAGGATGCGACAGACTATCCTGATCTCGACATGCGCTATGAGCCGGAGAAGGGGTATGTCCACCGCGACGGGACGCCGTATTGAACGACCCTCCGCCCGCATCCTTCGCGACGCGCATCTTCGATGCGCTCTTCGGGATGAAGGCATTTCTTTCTGAAAGCAAGCAACACCAATCGCCAAGATTCTACACACATTCCTCAAGCAACTTGGGTAAGGGAAGCGATGAGGAAATGGCCTTCATGGAAAACCGCGACTCGCCACGCTTTAAGAGTGGCGTCCATCTCCTAGGCCTTCCGTCGAGCGCGCCGGCGAGGCCGCGTGTCATTCAAACCGGCGCAATGGTCACGATCACAGGAGTTGGTCCCCACGCTTGAAGCGTGGGGAGTCGCCGATGGAAAGGCCGGTCTTCAGGGCCGTCAGTATAATTCCTCATCGTGAGGAGCGCATCGAAGATGCGCGTCACGAAGGATAGGACGCAAGGGCATAAGCCCGCGTCGCATCAATAATCGCCTGCGCGCCTTTCTCAAGCAGCTCCAGCCCCACCGCGCGCCCAAGCTCGCGCGGGCGGTCGATCGGGCCCTCGCGCGCCGCCTCGACAATTGTCTTCCCGTCGAGACTGATCACGGCGCCGCGAAGGTTCAACCTTGATACGAAGACCGAAGCATGTCCCGCAATCGGCGCGTTGCAGTGACCGTTCAGCACCCAGAGCATTTCGCGTTCGGCCTCCGCCATGGCGCGCGCTTCCGCGTTGTCGATCGCGCCGAGGACTTCGCGCATCTTCCAGGCCGAAGCCGGACATTCAACCGCGATGATCCCCTGTCCGACGCAGGGCAGCATCTCGTCCAATGTCAAAAGCCGGCTGACGCGATGCGACTGTCCGATGCGCGCCAGTCCCGACGCCGCCATGACGAGCGCGTCGGCGGGACCGGCGGTGCCGCCTTCTGGCAGCTTCTGCGGCGTCCGCTCGTCGAGCTTCTTAAGCCGCGTGTCGGCGGCGCCGCGGAAATGGATGATCTCGGCCTTCGGATAGAGCCGCCTCAAATAGGCCGCGCGGCGCACCGAATTGGTGCCGATCTTCGCGCCGGCGAGCCGCTTTCGGTCGATCGCCTCGACCGGATCGGCGCCCGCCGGCAGCACGATCGCATCTTCAGCCGCCTCGCGCTTCAAATAAGCGGCGATGACAAGGCCCGGCGTTTCCTCATCGCCCGGCATGTCCTTCAGGGAATGCATCGCGCAGTCGAGTTCGCCCGCCATCATCGCGGCGCGAAGTTCGGCGACGAAGGCGCCGCCCTTGCCGCCATGGCGGTCGAGCTTCGAGACCTGATCGCGGTCGCCGGACGGCTCGAACTTCACCGGCGTCGCCGTCATGCCGGCGTGCGCTGCGTTCAAGAGCCGCGCGACCTCCGCCGTCTGCGCGAGCGCCATGGCGCTGCCTCTGGTGCCGATCTTCATCGCTGAGTTCTAGGGCTATTCTTCGCCAAGTGAAAAGCGGGCGCCGAAGGCGCTTGCGGGCGTCGGGCGCGGCGCGGCAATAATGCCGCCGCATTTCCGGGAGACGATTCGATGCTGAAAACCCTGCTGGCGGCGGCCTCGGCGACCGCGCTCTTGTCCGGCGGCGCTGCGGCGCAGGACTATCCGGACAAGCTCCTTTGGGGCGACACGCATCTCCACTCGAATCTGTCGACCGACGCCTATTTCCTGCAGAACCGCACGGTCGACGCGTCGACTTCCTATCGCTTCGCGATGGGCGAGCCGGTCGTCAACGGCTATTCGCGGGCGCGCGTCCAGTTGAAAACCCCGCTCGACTTCCTCGCGGTCAGCGATCATGCCGAGCTTTTGGGCGTTCCCTATAATCTTCTCTCGCTCAAAGACCCGCGTCTCGCCAACACGCGCCTTGGCAGGAAGCTCACCGAGCTTTTTCGCGCGGGTCAATCGGAAGACGCGTTCGGCCTCTTCATTCTCGCGATCAACGCCGCCGGGACGCCGGAAAGCGAACGTCCGAAGAAGATCGGGCTGTTGACGGCGCTGCGCTGGCGTTTCGAGGACCTGGTGTCGGCGCCGAACCTTGAAGCGCGCGCGCAACGCTGGCTGATGTCGGACCCTTCGCTGATCGCGGAACTCTACAATGACGAAATTTTCCGCACGGGCTGGGCGTCGAATATGGACGCAGCGGAAGAATTCAATCGGCCCGGTAAATTCACGACGCTGGTCGGATGGGAGTATACGCCGACGCCGAACGGCGCCAACCTCCATCGCATCGTCCTCTCGCCGACGACGCCGGCGATCGCGAAGACGTTTCTGCCCTATTCGTCGAACGACAGTGGCAATCCTGAAGATCTCTGGAAATGGCTTGCTGAGACGGAAGCGAAGACCGGCGCGAACTTCATCTCGATCCCGCATAATTCGAACATTTCGAAGGGACGCATGTTCGCGACTGTCGACTATGACGGCCGGCCTCTGACCGCGGAATATGCGCGCCTCAGAGCGGCTTTTGAGCCGATCGCCGAGGTAACGCAGATCAAGGGCACGTCCGAAACGCATCCGGATCTGTCGCCGGCCGACGAGTTCGCGGAATTTGAATTCTTCAAGGTGCTGATCGAAGGCCGTCAGGGCGCCGACATCACGCCGACCGCGGCGCCCGGCGACTATGTTCGCGCCGCGCTGAAGACGGGGCTCGAAATTGAACGACGGCTTGGCGTCAACCCTTATAAGCTTGGCATGATCGGCTCGACCGACTCGCACAGCGGGCTTGCGTCGGCTGAAGAAGACAACTTCATGGGCAAGTTCGCCTACGATTCCGTTCCGGAAATGAAGGATCACAAGCTCGGCGGCCTCGTCTCCGGCTGGGACATGTCGGCCTCAGGCCTCGCCGCCGTCTGGGCGCGGGAGAACACGCGCGAGGAAATTTTCGCAGCCATGAAGCGCCGCGAAGTGTTCGGGACGACCGGCCCGCGCATCGCGGTGCGGTTCTTCGGCGGCTTCGGCTTTGCGCCGGAGGATGCGGCGGCGCGAGATCTCGCCGCCGTCGGCTACGCCAAAGGCGTTCCGATGGGCGGCGATCTCACGGCGGCGACGGCGGCGCCTTCGTTCCTCGTGCAGGCCGTCAAGGATCCCGAAAGCGCCAATCTTGACCGCGTGCAGATCGTCAAGGGATGGCTCGGTTCAGACGGCCAAGCGCGCGAAAAAGTTTATGACGTCGCCTGGTCCGGCGAACGGGCGATCGGCGCGGACGGCAAGCTTCCGCCGGTCGGCGACACGGTCGACCGCGCGACCGCCTCCTACAAGAACGCGATCGGCGCTGCGGAGCTTTCGACCGTATGGACGGATCCCGAATTCGACGCGAAAGAAAGCGCGTTCTATTACGTGCGCGTCCTCGAAATCCCGACGCCGCGCAATTCGCTTTACGATTCCGTCGCGATGCAGAAGGCGCCGCCCAACGGATATCCGGCGACCATTCAGGAGCGCGCCTATACCTCGCCGATCTGGTATTCGCCGCCGAGGAATTGAGGCGATGCCGTCGCTCCTGAAGGACCCGCTGCTGCATTTTCTCGCGGCGGGCCTCATCTTGTTCCTCGCCGGCAGCGCATTGAAGCCTGCATCAGCACCCCCTGACAGCATCGTCGTTGATCGCGACGCGCTCTTGACCTTCATTCAATATCGCTCGAAGGCCTTTGAGCCGGACGCCGCCGCTGCGATCCTTGACGGGCTCGACGACGAGGAACGCGCAAGGCTCGTCCGCGATTTCGTGCGCGAGGAGGCGCTGGCCCGCGAGGCTGAAGCGCTCGGACTCGACGCCAACGACTATGTCATCCGCCAGCGAATGGTCCAAAAGGTCGAGTTTCTGGCCGAGGCGGCCGCGAAAGCGCCCGACCTGACGCCCGCGGACGAAAGGGCTTATTATGCGGCGAACGCCGAGCGCTACCGCTCGCCGCCCGCCGCGACGCTGACGCACGTCTTTGTCGCGACGGACCGCAAGGGCGACGATGCCGCGAAAGCGGAGGCCGACCGCCTATTGAAGCGGCTTCGGGATTCCGGCGCGACTTTCGCGGACGCGACCGCCTATGGCGACCGTTTTCTCTTCCATAAGAACTATGTCGATCGAACGCGCGATTACATCGAAAGCCAGCTTGGAGCGGATGCGGTCGCCGCCGCCTTCGACGAAAAGACGCCGCTAAACGCGTGGCTCGGCCCTTTTCGCTCCGACTATGGCTGGCATGTGATCTTCATTACGGCGCGCGCGCCCGCGCGTCTTGCGCCCTTTGATGAGATCGCCGACCTCGTCCGATCGGATCTTGAGGAAGAGCGCCGCCAGCAGGTGATCGATCGCGCTGTCGACGACATCGTCGCGCGGTACGACGTCGTCGACAAGCTCGCCGATAAACGCTGACATGCGCGTACTTGTCGCGGTTTTCGCGTGTCTTGCGGCCTTCGCCGGTTCGGCGCGCGCGCATGATTCACGGCCGCTCTTCATCGAGATCGTCGAACGCGAAGGTGGCGTTGTGGCGCTCCGATCGTTTGCGCCGGGCGTCGTCGACCCTGAGAACGCGCCCCTCGTGCGGCTCAGCGGCTCCTGCCTTGAACTGTCGCGAGCGGCGGCGGACCCGCGGCGGCGCGAAGCGCGATACCGGTGCGCGATCGACGGCGCGGAGATTGAGATCTTGTGGCCGACATTCAATCCGTCGATCAGCGCCTTGATCCGCGTCGCCTACGCCGACGGCGAAACGAGGACGGAAATTCTCGACCCCGCGCAGACGAATTGGCGGGTTCCGGCCGCCGAAGACTTCGCGGGCGTCGCCGGAAGCTATTTCAGGATCGGCGGCGAGCACATCATCGGCGGCGTCGACCACCTGCTCTTTCTCGCCGGCCTTCTCGTCGTCGCCAGAACGCCGCGTCGCACGCTGCTCACCGTCACCGGCTTCACCATCGCGCATTCCGTCACGCTCGCGCTCGTCGCGCTCGGTCTCTTGCGTGTTTCGGTTCCGGCCGTCGAGGCGGTAATCGCGCTGTCGATCGTCTTTCTTGCAACCGAGATCGCCCGCGGCGACAAGACGACGCTCGCCTGGCGGCGGCCGGTTCTGGTCGCGAGCGCCTTCGGACTTGCGCACGGCGCCGGCTTTGCCGCGGCGCTCGGCGAGGTCGGCCTGCCGAAGACAGAGACGCTTGGCGCGCTGCTTTTCTTCAATCTCGGCGTCGAAGCCGGCCAGGTCGCGATTATCGCCGCCGTTTTCGCGATGCTTTTCGCCGTGCGGCGCGCGGTGCCAATAATTGCGGCGCTCTTGCGCCTCGGATTGTTTCGGCGGGCCGGCGGCTACGCGCTCGGCGTCGTCTCCGGCTATTGGTTCATTGAGCGCGCGGCCGCGCTCATCGAACCCGCCTGATCATTCCGCGGGCGCAGCGGGCGCAGGACCGCGCCAGCCGCGCACCCAAACCCGCCACACGCGCGTGACGAGCGTCTTGACGTCCTTGCCGATGAGATAGAGGCAAGGGGTCAAGATCAGCGTCACCGGCATGCAGAAAAGCACGCCGAAAGCGAGCGAAAGCGCCATCGGCTTCAGGAACTGCGCGATCGCCGCCTCCTCGAAAATCATCGGCATCAGCCCGATGAATTCCGTCACCGACGTCAGGAAAATCTGGCGGAACCGCGAAACGCCGGCGTCGAGCGCGGCTTCAAGCGCGTTGTCGCCCTCGTCCCTGAACTGGTTCATCTTGTCGATCAGCACGACATTGTCGTTGACGACGACGCCCATCGCGGCGATCGCGCCGAGCGCCGAGAAGAGTCCGAAACTCACTGAAAAAACCCCGTGGCCGACGATCGCGCCGACGATGGCGAACGGGATCGCCGACAGGATGAGCGCCGGCAGCGAATAGCGTCGGAAAACGACGGCGAGCAGGATATACATGCCGAGGACGGCGAGTGTCAGAAGGCGGCCGATCTCGGCGTAG
>Ga0073934_10012300_pt1 | contig 10120 bp, 10 predicted proteins | sample LarsenN4metaG_FD_76834 | JGI IMG/M metagenome (GOLD analysis project Ga0073934, IMG submission 76834) | Hot spring sediment bacterial and archeal communities from British Columbia, Canada, to study Microbial Dark Matter (Phase II) - Larsen... ... | reverse complement strand
GCCGCGGCGGCGCACGACCCGCCTCGGAAGCCGACCCGGTCGGGCACGCGCACGCCTAGGACGGGCCGCGCGCCACGCCGTTTCGCGGCGCCACGTCGGCTGCGTCCACCACCGTGTGCCCCATCCCTCCTCCTCAGTCGCTGGTGCCCGCGCGCCCGTAGGCGTCCTCGAGCCGCACGACGTCGTCCAGGTGCGGCGTCGACACCTCCAGGATCACCGTGTCCTCCAGGGCCTCCACCCGGTGCACCGTGCGCGGCCGGAAGCGGAACGCGTCGCCCGCCGCAATCACGTGCTCGGCCGGCTCGGGCTCGCCGACGACGCCGAGAGCGAGCTTCGCCCGCCCCTCCTGGACGTACCAGGACTCGTCCTTGCGCTCGTGGTACTGGAGGGAGAGCGACTCGCCGGCCCGGACGAAGAGCACCTTGCCGCAGTAGTCGTCGGCCAGCGCCCAGATCAGCTCCCACCCCCACGGCTTCTCGACCCGGCGCGGCTCGAACGCGAACGGCTCCCCTTCCCGGCTCACGTCGGCACGCCAGCCCGTACCGGCCACTCCGGGTGCGCGGACATCCACTCCTCCGCGACGCGCAGCTCCTTGGGCGTGTTCACCGTCAGCCAGAGCCCCTCGTGGCGGAAGGCCTGGAGCCGCCCCTCCGCCGCGAGCTGCGGGAACGTGCTGGTCTCGTGGTCGCCGCGCTCCGGCAGCCTCTCGATCGCCTCCTCGCCCAGGACGTACACGCCGCAGGAGACCCAGTACGGCAGCTGCGCAGCCTCCTCGAACCCGCTGACCGAGTCGTCCGGTCCCAGCTCGACCACCCCGAAGGGCGAGCGGGGACGGGTGATCGTGATCGTCGCCGCAGCGCCGCTCTCGTGATGCCGAGCGAGCAGCGCCCGGAGGTCGAGGTCCAAGAGCTCGTCGCCGTTCAGCGCGAGCACGTCGCCCGTCTCCTGCCGTGCGGCGGCCGCGTACCTCAGGCCTCCGCCGCGGCCGAGTGGCTCGGGCTCCTCGACCGGCACGATCTCGACGCCGAGACCGGCCAGCGCATCCACGAACAGCTCGCCCTTGCCGGAGGCGCAGCCGACGATCAGCCGCTCGACACCGACCGTCGCGAGGAGCGCCACCTGGTAGGCGCCGAGCGGCCTCCCGGCGATCGGCACGAGCGCCTTCGGCAGACCGCGAGCCGCGTCGCCGAGCCGCTCCGCCTTGCCGCCGGCGAGGACGATCGCCTCCATCAGCCCGACGGCCCGGCCGGGTCGGACGGGCGGCCGATCCCCTCGTAGACGAACCCGGCGGCTCGCGTCGCGGCGGGGTCGAGCAGGTTGCGCCCGTCGACGATCAGCGGGACGCGCATGGCCTCCCGCACCTCGGCCGACGCCAGGCCGGCCAGCTCGGGCCACTCGGTGACGATCACGGCCGCGTCCGCTCCCGTCACGGCCTCGAGGACGGAGTCGCAGAAGACGGCGCCGTGCAGGAGCGGGCGCGCGTCCGCGACGGGGTCCCAGGCGCGCACGTCGGCTCCCTCCGCGAGGAGCCGCGACGCGAGCACGAGGCTGGGAGCGTCGCGGAGGTCGTCGGTTCCGGGCTTGAACGCCAGCCCGAGCAGCGCGATCCGCCGGTCCTGCAGCTTGCCGAGGTGCTTCGCCAGCTTGCCGACGACTCGACGTTTCTGCAGCTCGTTGACCTCGATCACCGCTGAGAGCAGCTGGAAGTGGTAGCCCGAGTTGCCGGCCAGCTGCTTGAGCGCGGAGACGTCCTTGCCGAAGCAGCTTCCACCCCAGCCGACCCCGGCGCGCAGGAAGTGCGAGCCGAGCCGGTGGTCGAGCCCGACCCCCCGGGCGACGTCGACCACGTCGGCGCCGACCAGCTCGCAGACGTTCGCGATCTCGTTGATGAAGCTGACGCGCGTGGTCAGGAACGCGTTCGACGCCAGCTTGACCATCTCGGCCGACGCGACGTCGGTGCGGACGACCGTCGTCTCGAGCGGCTCGTACAGCTGCGCGACGCGCTCGGCGTCGCCGGGCCTGAACGCCCCGACGACGACCCGGTCGGGATTCATGAAGTCGCGGATCGCGGTGCCCTCGGCGAGGAACTCCGGGTTCGAGACGTAGCCGACCTCCGCCAGGCCCCGTGCGACGAGCGCCGCCCGCACCTTCTCGCCGGTGCCGACCGGCACCGTGCTCTTCATCGCCAGGATGCAGCTCGTTCCCGCGGGGATCTCGTCGACGACGGTCCACACCGCCGAGAGGTCCGCGTCCCCCGAGTAGGTCGGCGGGGTGCCGACGCAGACGAAGATCACCTCCGCCCCGTGGAGCGCCTCCTGCACGTCGAGAGTGAACCGGAGGCGCTCCGCGCACCGCTCGAGCAGCTCGTCGAGCCCCGGCTCGTAGATCGGCGCCCGCCCCGAGCGCAGCCGCTCGATCTTGGCGGGGACGACGTCGCGCACGGCCACGTCGTGCCCGAGGTCGGCGAGGCAGGCCCCGGTGACGAGACCGACGTAGCCGGCGCCGAAGATCCCGATGCGAGCCACGCGCCTGAGCCTACTCGTTCGCCGTCTTGGCCTTCGCCGCGGCCTTCTTCGTCGCCGCCACCCGTGCACGCTTCGGCGGGTCGAGCGGGCGCAACCCCTTGGCGATCGCGATCATCGTCTCGTTCGAAAGGGCGTTCAGGAGGGTGTTGACGACCCAGTAGCTCGCCTTGCCGCGCTTGAGCACGATCATGTGGAGCTTCGAGCCCTGGTAGTAGAAGTCGAAGGCCCGCCCCGCGACGACCTGCCTCGTGTTCTTCTCGTCGAGCACAGGGGCGTCCTCCCAGTTCGTCATCTGGATGCCCCAGTACTGGCGCCCGCCCGTGCGGAACGTGAGGCGGACGGCCTTGCTGCCGCCCGAGATCCGGTACGCGCGCACCGCCATCTCCGGATCCGGGATCGAGCCGGGGTCGACGGCCGTCGGCACCATCAGCGGGAACGGCACCTTGTCCTTCACCTCGCGCAGCAGCGGCTCGCTCAGATCGGGGTTGATCGCGACGCGCGGCGCCTGCCGCGTGATCTCGCGGCTGGGCGCGAGCTCCGACGTCAGCTGGTTGTCGAACGTCTTGCCGACGACGACCGTCAGCATGGCGCCGTTCGACAGCGGCCGGACGATCTTCGGCACCTTGGCGACGTCGGCGGGAGCGAGCAGCTTGGCCACCTGATTGGCGGCCGCCTTCGAACGGGGCTGGGCGGGGTCGAAGTAGATCGACGTGTGGAAGTAGTCGAAGCTCGGCGCGTTGCCCGTCGCGTCCGGCGGTGGGTCGATCGTCCGGTACCCCTGACGGCCCAGCAGGTAGCGGGCGTTGCCGGCCGAGCCGATCACGCCGTTGCCGTTCAGCACGACGACGGAGGTCTCCGCCGGCTTGGGCGCAGCCGTCTTGATCTTCCGGCCGAGCGCGACGGCTGTCGCCACCTTGGGCGCCTCGACGTCCGGGTTGACGAACTCCTGCACCGCCGCCTCCAGGTTGGACGAGTCGGCGTACAGCTCGGAGTAGCCCGTCACGTTGTCGATGCGGGCCTGGAAGAAGTGGCCGGGCGGCAGGCCGTGGGCGAACTCGACGTAGCGGCGGATCAGGTTGAAGCTCAAGGGCTCGTTCCCGCCGCGCCCGATCTCGACGTTGTTGCGGATCGCGCCGATCAGGGGCGGGATCTTGTCGACGGAGAACTTCTTCCGGAACTGCGCCTTCATCGCCTGGACGAACGCCTGCTGGCGCGCGACCCGGTAGAAGTCGGAGTCCGTGTGCCGGAAGCGGACGTAGTCGAGTGCCGCGCCGCCGGTGAGCCGCTGGTAGCCCGGCTTGAGGTTGATCTTCGCGTAGGTGAAGCCGGAGCCGAGCCCGCTGTTGTCGTTGAAGTAGCGGCGGTCGACGTCGACCCAGACGCCCCCGAGCGTGTTGACGATCCTCTTGAAGCCGCGGAAGTTGACCGTGATCAGGTAGTTGATCGGCAGGTCGGTCAGCGCGCGGATCGTCTCGAGCGACCCCTCGGCGCCGCACGCAGAGTACGCCTGGTTGATCTTCGAGTGCCAGACGCCTCGCCCGGGACAGTGGATCTCGACCGACAGGTCGCGCGGAAACGAGAGCATCGAGATCGAGTCGGTGCTCGGGTCCGCCCGGAGCAGCATCAGCGTGTCGGACAGCGAGCCGCTCGTCTCCTTGCCGAACCGGCGGTCGTAGCCGAGCACGAGCGCGATCGCGGCCTTGTCGGGCGGCGGAACGGCGTCGAGACGCGCCTGCGCCCTCTTCACGTCCTCCGAGTGCGCGCTGACGGAGGCGACGGCCTCGTGGAAGTACAGGTAGATCCCGCCGGCCATCGCGACCGCGACCATCAGCACGACGGCGAAGCCCCAGAAGACGACACGGCGGAGGATCTGCAGGCCGGTCCGGCGCGGAGGCGGCTGCTGGCGGTAGAGGGTGATCGGCGTCGCCGCCGCCGGCGGCAGAACGGCGCGCCCGTTCCCGTTGCCCTCGGCTGCCCGGCCGAAGCCTCTCTTCAGCGTGGTCCGCACACGGTCTCCCTGGAGCTGTGGCGCGCGGATGGGCGCCGCAACCGGCGACCTAGAGTACCCGCGCGGCCTGCCGGCCTCCGTCGCATCAGCCGTCGCCGAGTTCGGGCCGAGACGCCTCGACGTACGAGATCAGCTCGAGCAGCGTCCCGTCCGGATCCCGGAAGTAGACGCTGACGCCCACACCGCCTGCTCCGGCCCGCTCGACCGGCCCCTCCTCGACCTCGACGCCGTGCGCCTGGAGGTGCGACACCGCCGCCGAGATCGGCCCCGTCCAGACGAAGCAGAGGTCGGAGTTCCCGGGCCGGACCGGATCCGCCGCGCGCGGGGAGGCCTCCGTGCTCGGCCCGTGGACGTTCAGCTGTTGCGCACCGAACCGGTACGCCGTTCGGCCGCCGCCCAGGTCGACCAGCTCGGCGCCGAGGACGTCCTGGTAGAAGCGGTTCGAGCGCTCCCAGTCCGAGACGGCGATGACGCAGTGGTCGAGCGTAACCAACCAGCTCACCGTCGGGCTTGCCGGCATGCTTTCTTACCGGCGGAGCCCGGCTTGGCCGGGCGGAGCCACAGGCGCGGCAGCGCTCGCTGGCTCTGGGGAAGGGGGCTCGCGGGGGAAACCGGCTGTTTCCCCCGTGCCGGCACGCTACTCACGACCCGCAACGGACAACTGGTTCTCGGCGTGGCGGACCCGCTGCTCCAGCTGCCAGCGGTCGGCGTCGGACTCGCCCGCCTCGACGCGCTCGAGCTCCGCCCGCGCATCCTCCAGCTGCCTGCGAGCGCGCTCCTCGTCGATCTCGCGCGCGTCGACCGCGTCGTCGACGAGCGCCAGCGCCCGATCCTGCTCGACCTTGAAGAACCCGGGTCCCGTCGCGAACTCCCGCACGTCTCCCTCCTCGACGTGGATGCGCGTCGAGCCGGCCTTCAGCATCGCCACCAGCGGGGCGTGGCGGGCCAGGACGCCGATCTCGCCGGCCGCCCCGGGCACGATCACCATCTCGGCCTCGCCGTCGAACACCGCCCCCTCGGGCGTGACGAGGGAGAGCTCGAACTTCTTGCGGCCGTCGGCCATGACCGGCTGCGGTTACCGCGTGCGAGCCAGGCCGAAGCCTGGCGCGCGGTCTCGCAGGAGTGCGAATCGCCTGGACACTCAGGCCGCGGCCTTTTCCGTTTCGCGGCCGCGCTCGACCGCCTCCTCGATCGTGCCGACCATGTAGAACGCCTGCTCGGGGAGATCGTCGTGCTTGCCGTCGACGATCTCCTGAAAGCCCCTGATCGTGTCTTCGAGACGGACGTACGCGCCCGGCCGGGCCGTGAACGGCGCGGCGACGAACATCGGCTGCGAGAGGAAGCGCTCGATCTTCCGCGCCCGCTGCACCGTCAGCTTGTCCTCGTCCGACAGCTCGTCCATGCCGAGGATGGCGATGATGTCCTGCAGGTCCTTGTAGCGCTGGAGCACCTCCTGGACGCGCGTCGCCGTCTCGTAGTGCTCCGGCGAGACGATCCCGGGCGACAGCGCCCGCGAGAACGAGTCGAGGGGGTCGATCGCCGGGTAGATCGCCTTCTCCGCGATCGACCGGGAGAGGACGATGAACGCGTCCAGGTGCGCGAACGTGTTCGCCGGCGCGGGGTCGGTCAGGTCGTCGGCCGGGACGTACACCGCCTGCACGGACGTGACCGAGCCGGTTCGGGTCGACGTGATGCGCTCCTGGAGCTGCCCCATCTCGGTGGCGAGCGTCGGCTGGTAGCCGACGGCGCTCGGCATGCGGCCGAGCAGCGCCGACACCTCGGAGCCCGCCTGGACGAAGCGGAAGATGTTGTCGATGAACAGCAGGACGTCCTGGCCCAGGTCGCGGAAGTACTCCGCCATCGTCAGGCCGGAAAGGCCGACGCGGAGGCGCGCGCCCGGCGGCTCGTTCATCTGGCCGAACACCAGCGCCACGCGGTCGATCACGCCCGACTCCTGCATCTCGTGCCAGAGGTCGTTGCCCTCGCGCGAGCGCTCGCCCACGCCAGCGAAGACCGAGACGCCGCCGTGCTCCTTCGCGACGTTGTGGATCAGCTCCTGGATCAGCACGGTCTTCCCCAGGCCCGCGCCGCCGAACAGCCCGACCTTGCCTCCCTTGACGAACGGCGCGATCAGGTCGACGACCTTCAGCCCCGTCTCGAAGATCTCGAGCTTCGGCGAGAGGTCGGCGAACTCCGGCGGGCTGCGGTGGATCGGCCAGCGCTCGACGTCGGCCGGCGGCTGCCCCGCGTTGTCGATCGGATCGCCGACCACGTTCCAGAGCCGGCCGAGCGTTGCGTCTCCGACCGGCACCGTGATCGGGGCCCCGGTGTCCACTGCGTCGACACCGCGGGCGAGGCCGTCCGTCGAGTCCATCGCGACCGCGCGGACGCGGTCGTCGCCGAGGTGCTGCTGCACCTCCGCGATCAGGTCGATCGCCGGCCGGCCCTCCTCCGAGGGGACGGTGATCCGCAGGGCGTTGTAGATGTCGGGTAGTCGCTCGGAGAAGACGGCGTCGACGACGACACCCTTGATCTCGACGATCTTCCCGACGTTCGCGCCGTTTCGGTCTGGCTCGCTAGACATTGGTCTCCTGGAGGGGATCGAGCGTACGGAGACGGCTGGCGAAGCGCTGCAGCCGGCCGCCGAGCCGTGCCAGTCTACCCGAGTCGGACGCCGGGAGATCCGTTGTCCGCAGCTGTCTGGCGACGTCTGCCCGCCGGAGCCCGGCCGCCACCCTGGCGGCGTGGTCGAGGCTTCAGACGTGCGAGGAGATCAGGCTCGGAGCGATCATCCCGAGATGAACGGCGGCGCCCCGCCGAGCCAGATCCCTTCGGCCTCGGACGCCGGCTCGAGGCGGAGCGTCTGGCTGCGGACGAACCGCTGCTGCTCGCCCTGGCTGCGGAAGACCAGCCCGGGCCCGGACGGCCCGTCTCCGTTGGAGCTGAGATCGAGCGCGCTGAAGACCCCGAGGAGGCCGACGACGAGCGCAGCCGCGGCGGTGGCTCCGCGGAGGGCGTGACGGCGCCGGGCTCGGGGCAGCTGAACGGTGAGAGAGCGCGACGGCAAGTCGAGCGATGCGCCCCGGAGCTCCCTGGTGAACCCCGAGACGTCGCGGGCGAAGCGGCTGCAGGCGGCGCACCGCCGCAGATGCGCGACGAGGAGCGCGGTCTCGAGCTCGGAGATCTCGGCGTCGAGCCCGAGGGAGACGACCTCCCGCGCACGCTGGCAGTTGCGGCTCGCTGCCCGCTCGTCCATCACACTTTCCTGGACGCCGGAGCTTCGAGATAGTTAGCGGTCGTGAACCCGGGCGAGGCGAGACGGGCGCCCGCGGAGACGCCGACCAACGACGTGCGAGCCCCCCTCGAACCCAGCCAGGATGCGTACGGCCAGATCCTGCTCGCCGTGCTCGAGGGGCGGGAGAGCCACGAGATCATGGAGCGGGACGACGGGCTCGTCTACTGCGGCGACCCGCGGGACTACTTCGCTCCGTTCCGCCGGTGGCCCCCCGTGGAGCGGCAGGCGATGCGGTTCGTGCGGGGTCGCGTGCTCGACGTCGGCTGCGCGGCGGGCCGGGTCAGCCTTCACCTGCAGGACCGTGGTCACGAGGTCGTCGCGATCGACGTGTCGCCGCTGGCCGTCGAGGTCGCACGACGACGTGGCGTCCGGCGGGCAGAGGTGGGCTCGCTGGAGACCGTCGACGCGTCGTCGGGCCTCTTCGACACGGTCCTGATCATCCGGAACAACTTCGGGCTCGTCGGCACGGAGGGCCGAGCGGGCAGCGTGCTGCGCAGGCTTGCGGCGATCACGACCGAGCGCGCCCGGATCGTGACGGACAGCGTCGACCCCGAGCGGCTCGAGAACCCCGCCTTCCGGACGTACCGGCGGCGAGGCTACGGGCCGGTGCGCCCTCGCGCGCAGCGTTTCCGCGTCCGCTGGCAGCGGTACGCCTCGCCGTGGTTCTACTACCTCATGCTGACCCCCGCCGAGCTGGCCCGGCTCGTCGAGGGGTCGGGTTGGAGCGTGCTGCGCGTGATCGACGACGGATCGCCGCGGTTCGCGGTCGTGCTGGAGAAGGATCGGCCCGCCGCGCCTACGCGACAGGGCTCGCGCCGGCCCTGATCTCCTCCTCGCTCATCGGCCACCGCTCGAAGGGGTAGTGACACGCGACGTGGCGCGTCGCCTCGCCGGCGACGGGCTCGAGCTGCGGCTCGTCGACGTCGCAGCGCCCTCGGCGGAAGCGCGGGCAGCGCGGATGGAAGACGCACGCCGGAGGCGGTGCGATCGGCGAGGGAACGTCGCCGCCCAGGAGGATCCGGCGGCGGCCGCCGCTCGCCGCCCGCGGGACGGCCGAGAGGAGGGCGGCAGTGTAGGGATGGCGTGGGTGCTCGAAGATCCGCTCGGCGTCACCGATCTCGACGATCCGCCCGAGGTACATGACCGCCACGCGGTCGGCGATCTGGCGAATCACCGACAGGTCGTGCGAGATGAACACGAAGGTGAGGCTGAACTCCCGCTGCAGACCGCGCAGCAGGTTGAGGATCTGCGCCTGGACGGAGACGTCGAGGGCGGACACCGGCTCGTCGCAGACGATCAGCTTCGGGTGCAGCGCGATGGCCCGCGCGACCCCGATCCGCTGGCGCTGCCCGCCCGAGAACTCGTGCGGGTACCGGTTGTAGTGCTCCGGGTTCAGGCCGACCCGAGCGATCAGGTCGCGGACGCGAGCCTTCACGTCGCCGTCCGCGTGATGGATCTTGAACGGCTCGCCGATGATCTGCCCCACCGTCTTGCGGGGATTGAGGGAGGCGTAGGGGTCCTGGAAGATCATCGGCATGTGCCGGCGTAGCGGCCGGAGCTGGCGCTGGGAGAGCCGGGTGATGTCCCTGCCTTCGAAGCGGATCGTGCCCGCGGTCGGCGCGAGCAGCCGCAGCATCAGGCGGGCGGTCGTCGACTTGCCACAGCCCGACTCACCGACGATGCCGAGGGTCTCGCCGCGGCGGACGGTCAGGCTCACGTCCTCGACGGCGTGCACCACCCCTCGGCCCCGGGCGAACACGCCCTGCTTGACGGTGAAGTGCTTCGTCAGGTGCTCGACCTCGATCAGGGGCTCGGTCGCCGTCGCGCTCACGCTCGCGCCCCCTGCTGGCTGTCGACGACCTCGCCGAGCACGTGGCCCAGCTTTCGGTCGAGGGGGAGATGGCACGAGTCGAGGTGCCCGCCGCCCGCCTCGGACGTCAACGTGGGCAGGTCGGTCTCGCAGCGCGCGAAGCGGTAGCGACAGCGCGGATGGAACGGGCAGCCGGACGGAGGGTCGATCAGCGAAGGAGGAGTGCCCTCGATCGGCACCAGACGCTGGAGGCGGCGCTCGATCGACGGCATCGACTCCAGCAGCCCCCAGGTGTACGGGTGCAGCGGCTCCAGGAAGACGGTGCCCGCGGGTCCGTACTCCATCGCCCTGCCTCCGTACATGACGAGGACGGAGTCCGCCGTCTCGGCGACGACGCCGAGGTCGTGCGTGACGAGGATGACCCCGATGTTGAAGTCACGCCGGACACGGTCGATCAGCTCGAGGATCTGTGCCTGCACCGT
>Ga0073934_10012299_pt1 | contig 10120 bp, 9 predicted proteins | sample LarsenN4metaG_FD_76834 | JGI IMG/M metagenome (GOLD analysis project Ga0073934, IMG submission 76834) | Hot spring sediment bacterial and archeal communities from British Columbia, Canada, to study Microbial Dark Matter (Phase II) - Larsen... ... | reverse complement strand
GTCTTCCGCCGGCATCGAGCGCTCGATCTCGAGCTGCTTCTCGAACGCCTCGACCGCGCGCACGAGCCACGGCATCTCGTCGGGCCGCGCATCGGCCACGTGCTCGACGAACCAGCGTTGCAGCTCGGGCACCTGCGCCGGCTCGGCGGCCAGCGCGTACGGCAGCAGCCACAGGTCGAGCAGGTCGACGCTGTCGCGGCCTTCGGTCAGCGCCTCGGTGCGCAGCAAGCCGGCCACCTGCCGCCAGCGACGGTCCGACACGCTCCAGCCGCGCTCGCGCATCCAGCCGCGCAGCGCGGCCAGCGCGTCGAGCACCGCATCGGGCAGCGCCACCGACTCGCGCGCGGCCAGCAGCGCCTGCCACTCGTCGCGCGAGACCGGCGCCTCGATCGGCGCCTCGCGCGAGCCGCCCAGCCGCAGCAGCGGCGCGAACGAGTCGTCGCCCACCGGCGCCACCGGCACGCGCAGCAAGAAGCGGTCGTGGAAGGCCAGCAGCGACTCGTCGGCCGGCGGCTCGTTGGTGGCGCCCACCACGCTGATCAGCGGCGTGCGCGCGCGGCCGGCGCCGTTGTCGAACTCGCGCTCGTTGAGCAAGGTGAGCAGCGCGTTGAGGATCGCCGAGTTGGCCTTGAACACCTCGTCGAGGAAGGCGACGCTGGCCGTGGGCAGGTAGCCGTCGACCAGGCGCTCGTAGCGGTCGTCCTCCAGCGCCTTCAGCGACAGCGGCCCGAACAGCTCTTCCGGCGTGGAGAAACGCGTGAGCAGCCGCTCGAAATAGCGCGCGCCGTCGAACGCGCGATGCAGCCGGCGCGCCAGCTCGCTCTTGGCGGTGCCCGGCGGTCCGATCAGCAGCACGTGCTCGCCGGCCAGCGCCGCCAGCAGCGCCAGCCGCACCGCGGTGCCGCGTTCGAGCAGGCCGGCTTCGAGCGCGCCGATCAGCGCGCGCAGGCGGTCGGGGGAGGGCGGGGGCGCTCGCATCGGTTCATTGTCGCGGCAACGGGCGCGCCGTCGTCGACGCAGGTCAAGCGGCGCCCGTGCGGTCCGCGCCCGGCTTGTCGACCGGTGTCTCGCCCGGTGTCATGCCGGACGCGCCGCGCTGCCCGCGCCCCGCTCAGCGCCCCAGCACCCCGCGGATCACGTCCAGCGGATTGACCTTCTTCTTCTCTTCCTGCTGCGCCGGCGCCGCGCTCTCCTCGCGCGTGCCGCCGCCCTGGCTCTCGGCCATCGACGGCATGCCGAGCATGCCCATGGTCACCGACTTCACGCGCACCTTGAGCGCCCACTGCGGCTCCCATGCCGCCTTGGGGTCGCTCGGGCGCGGCGGGTGGGCGAGGTTGAGCTCGCTGCCGTAGCCGATCAGGCGCAGCATCGCGCCGCCGCTGGCGAAGATGCCGCGCGGCACGGTGCAGTTCGTCGTCGCGGCGGGCAGCAGCACCTTCTCGCGCAGCCAGCGGTCGACCGACGGGTTGGTCTGGTAGTCGAGCAGACCGAAGCCGGTGTCGGCCTCCTCGCTCGAGGTCCACAGCACCATCTCGTTCTGGCCGCTGCCCTGGCCCATGCCCGAGACGAACCAGCCGCGCGCGGTGGGCGCGGCGTTCCAGCTCAGCTCGGTGGCGCCGCCGGCGTCCTTCTGCGCCAGCGCGATCGCGGGCATCAGGTCCTGCGCCGGCGGGATCTGGAAGCGGAAGCTCTCGGGCACGCCGGTGCCGCTGAAGCGGTACTCGCCCACCAGCGACGCGGCCGCCGGCACCATGCGCGCGTCGTCCTTGCTCGGCCAGATGGGCCGCCCGACCACCGCGTGCGTGCCGCGCTGCGTGGCGCTGCGCGCGACGAAGAACTTCTGCAGGTCGGCCGGCGACAAGGTCGCGAAGTCGAGCACGCGCGGCTGGCCCTGGCGCACGCTGGCACCGCAGCCCCAGTACAGCAGCAGCTTGCCCTTCGGGCGCTCGTACTCGGGCTCGACCGTCTTGTCGTTGCTGTCCGGCACGGGCCTGGACTGCGACTGCGGCGGCGACTGCAGTTTCAGCGGCGAGTCGAGAAAGCCCGTCGGCACGGCGAGCTGCGCCTCGCGCAGCTGCGGCTGGGCGCGCACCGACAAGGTCACGTCGACCCAGCGGCCGGCGCCGCCCACCTGTGTGCGGCCGAAGTCGTTGCGCGCCGCGCCGCCACCGCCGAGCGCGCCGCCGAGCGCGCCGAGCAGCCCGCCCATGCCGCCGCCACCGCCACCACCAGTCATGGCCATCGGCATGCCGAGCCCGCTGTAGGTGGCGACGTCGATCCAGGCCTGCGCCTGCGGCGGGCTCACGTTGCCTTGCGCCAGCGCGGCCGACGTGGCCGCGGCGAGCAAGGCGGTCGAGACTTCGCGCTTCATGTCCTCACCCCCTGCGCGACGGCGGTCGCGCGCATCGGTCCGGTCACTTGTACAGCACCTGCGGCAGCCACAGCCCGATCTGCGGGAACTGGTACAGCAGCACGATCGCGATGATCTGGATGCCCATGAACGGCATCATGCCCGCGAAGATCTGGTTCAGCGTCACGTGCGGCGGGCTCACGCCCTTCAGGTAGAACGCGCTCATCGCCACCGGCGGGCTGAGGAACGCGGTCTGCAGGTTCAGCGCCACCAGCAGGCCGAAGAACAGCGGATCGACGCCGAAGCTGTCGAGCAGCGGAATGAAGATCGGCATGAAGATCACGATGATCTCGGTCCATTCGAGCGGCCAGCCGAGCACGAAGATGATGATCTGGCTCAGCACCAGGAACTCGGTCTTCGAGAGGTTCAGCGACAGCACCCACTTCTCGACCAGCTCCTGCCCGCCGAGCAGCGCGAACGCGGCCGAGAAGATGGCCGAGCCCACGAACAGCCAGCACACCATGGCGCTGGTCTTGGCGGTGAGGAACACCGACTCCTTCACCTCGGTCTGCAGCCCCGCCTGCCGGTAGGCGAACAGGCTCCACACGCCGACCGCGCCCACGGCCAGCCAGCCGAGTTCGCGCGGCACCGGCGGCAAGGTGCTGCCGCGCGCGACGAGGAACCACACGATCGCGACGATCGCCGGCAGCCAGAACAGGCCCCACAGCGCGAGCTTGCCGCGCAGCCGGCCGCGCTCCTTCGCGACCAGCGCGTACACGCAGGCCAGCACGTAGCCGCCGAACGCGCCGACGGCCGCGGCCTCGGTCGGGGTGGCGAGGCCGAAGACGATCGAGCCCAGCACCGAGAGGATCAGCACCAGCAGCGGGAAGAAGCTGGTGAGCAGCATCTTGAAGACCTCGAACCGCTCGAAGCTGAGGATCGCGTAGAACGCGAGCAGCGCGACGAGGCCGACGGCCAGGCCGATCCAGTAGGTGGCCGACGCGCCCTTGGCCGCCGCAGGGGCGGGCGCTGCGCCGGTCGACGACGTCCCGGGCGGCTCGCGCAGGCCGCCTGCCGCGCCCGGCGGCTCCTGCAGACCACCACCGGATGCGCCCGGCGGTTCGCGCAGGCCGCCGCCCGCGCCCGGCGGTTCCTGCAAAGCGCCGCCCGACGCTGCGGGCGGCTCGCGCAGTCCGCCCGCCGCACCCGGCGGCTCCTGCAAGCCGGCAGAGGCTCCCGGCGGTTCGCGCAGCCCGCCGCCCGTGGCGCCCGGAGGTTCCTGCAGTCCCGCGCTGCCGGGCGGCTCCTGCAGGCCGCCCGCCGTGCGCGCGGCCGGCGACTGCGCGGCGGTCGCCGCCGCCGGCGCCGAGCCGCCGCCGTAGGACAGCCAGGCGACCAGCGCGAAGAGCAGGGCCGGCAGCAGCGCCACGCCGAGCTGCTTGCGCAGATAGCGGCGCTCGACCGCGTCGCGCGCGCGGCCGACGCCGCTCACGAGCGCCGGCAGCGCGCGCTTCGAGACCGTGTCGGCCAGACGCTTCAGCGCGTCGGGCAGCGGCACGGCGCGCTGCTCGGCGGTGAGCGGCGGCGCGAGCTTCGGCCGCAGCTTGGCCACGAGGATCACGTACAGGATGTACAGCCCGGCGAGCATCAGTCCGGGGAAGAACGCGCCGGCGTAGAGCTGCACCACCGACACGCCGGCCGTCGCGCCGTAGACGATGAGCAGCACCGACGGCGGGATGAGGATGCCGAGGCAGCCGCCGGCGGTGATGGCGCCGGCCGACAGGCGCACGTCGTAGCCGCCCTTGAGCATCTGCGGCAGCGCGAGCAGGCCCATCAGCGTGACCACCGCGCCGACGATGCCGGTGGCGGTGGCAAATACCGCGCAGGTCACCAGGGTGGCCACCGCCAGCGAGCCGGGCACGCGCGCGAGCGCCAGGTGCAGCGAGCGGAACAGCTTGTCGATGAGGTTGGCCCGCTCGACCAGGTAGCCCATGAAGACGAACAGCGGGATCGAGATGAGCACGTCGTTGCTCATCACCTTGAACGCCGACTGCACCATCAAGGTCAGCGTGAGGTTCACGTTGCGGTCGTAGGCCAGCCACGTGAAGATCATGCCCATGCCCATCAGGGTGAAGGCGGTGGGGAAGCCCAGCATGATGGCCACCACCACCAGCGCCAGCATCATCAGGCCGAGGTGGCCGCGGGTGATGGTGTCGGCCGCCAGCAGCATCACCGCCGTGCCGGCGACGATGAGGCCCATCAGCACGAAGCCGAACCAGAGTTCCTTGCGGATCGGCTTCACTGGTGCGCCTCCTGCTGGCGCACGACGAACTTGTCGAGCGCGGCGATGTCCTCGTCCTTCACGTGCACCATCTCCTTGAGCTTGTCGACGTCGACCTCCTCGACGTCCTGTTCGCGCGACGGCCACTGCCCGTCGCGGATGCAGACCACGCAGCGCACGATCTCGACCACGCCTTGCAGCAGCAGGATGCCGCCGGCCAGCGGGATGAAGAACTTGTACGGATAGACGGGGATCGGGTCGGCGTTGAAGGTGTGCTCGCGGATCGCGAGCGACTCGCCGAAGTAGATCCAGCCGGCCCAGGTGAGCGCGACGATGCCGGGCAGGAAGAACAGCACGTACAGCACGAGGTCGATCGTCGCCTGCGTGCGCGGGCGGAAGAAGCCATAGAGCACGTCGCCGCGCACGTGGCCGTTCTTCGCCAGGGTGTACGCGCCGGCCATCATGAACAGCACGCCGTACAGCATGATCTGCGCGTCCAGCGCCCACGCGTGCGGCTTGTTCATCACGTAGCGCGAGAACACCTCCCAGCTGATGCCCAGGGTGAGGGCGACGATGGACCAGGCGAACACCTGGCCGAGCCAGGTGGAGAGGCGGTCGACCGCCAGCAGCATGCGTTGCATACGTCCCCGCGGAAAGAAAAGAGGGGCGCCGCGAGGGCGCCCCGGTTCACGGCAGCGCCTGCGGCCTCAACGACGGCCGAAGTAGTGGTTCCAGGCCATCTTGAAGTCGACCAGGTAGTCGTTCTGCCACTGGCCGGCGCGCTGCGCGTAGGCCTTCTGGCTGTCGAGCACCTTCTTGAACAGCGGGTTCTCGGCCGACTTCCTGGCGATCACCTTGTCCCAGGCCTCGAGCTGGTTGCGCAGGATCGCATCGGGCGTCTTGAAGAAGTTGACGCCGGCCTTCTTCAGCTCGACGTAGTCCTTGCTGTTGCGGTCGATCGCCTTCCAGCTCATGTCGGCGCTCGCGGCCTGCACGGCGTAGTCGATGATCTTCTTCAGCTCGGTGGCCAGGCCGTTGTACTTGGCCTTGTTGAACAGGATCTCGAACTGCTCGGTGCTCTGATGGAAGCTCTGCAGCATGCAGTTCTTGGCCACGTCGGGGAAGCCGAGCACGCGGTCGGACGACGCGTTGTTGAACTCCGCCGCGTCGATCAGGCCGCGGTCCAGCGCCGGCACGATCTCGCCGCCGGGCAGCGGGTTCACGGCGGCGCCTTGCTCGGTGTACAGGTCCACCGCGAGGCCGACGGTGCGGAACTTGACGCCCTTCATGTCCTCGAGGCGCGCCACCGGCTTCTTGAACCAGCCGTAGGGCTGCGTGGGCATCGGGCCGTACAGGAACGACACGACGTCCATGTTCAGGCTCTTGTAGATCTCCTCGAGCAGCTGCTCGCCGCCGCCGTAGTAGTGCCACGCCAGCAGCATGTTGGGGTCCATGCCGTAGCCCGGGCCGGAGCCCCACAGCGCGAGGGCGGAGTTCTTGCCGTAGTGGTACGCCACGACGCCATGGCCGCCGTCGAGCGTGCCCTTGTTCACCGCCTCGAGCAGCTGGAACGCGGGCACCACAGCGCCGGCGGGCAGCACTTCGATCTTCAGGCGGTTGCCCGCCATCTCGTTGACCTTCTTGGCGAAGTCGTTCGCGTACTCGTGGAAGATGTCCTTCGCGGGCCAGGTGCTCTGGAAGCGCAGGCTCGTGGTCTGCGCGTTCGACACCATCGGCGCGGCCATCGCGCCCGCGGCGGCGGTGCCGGCAGCGGCTTTCTTCAGGAATCGGCGGCGCGGAGCGGCGGTGGTCGTCTTCATGCGGGGTCTCCTTGGGACGTCGTCAGGGAAGGGGAGCGTGCGGATCGAATGTCCTGTCGACAAGACATTCGAGCCCCTCACTGTCGCCGCTCGCGACCCTCGGCAAAAGTAGGTGAAGCCCCGAGCCACGATGCGAAATCGACCCTGCACACGGCAAGGGTTCGTTCAATCGCGTAGCGCTTCGACCTGGATCAGCAGGCGGACGCGGTCGCCCACCACCGGCAGCGCGAAGTCCATGCCGAACTCGCTGCGCACCGCCTCGCCCTCGAAGTCGCCGCCGCAGACCTCGCGCCGCCACAGCGGGTTGAGATAGCAGCGAAAGCGCAGCGCGCGCAGCACGAGCGGGCGGCTCGTGCCGCGCAAGGTGAACTCGCCGCGCACCTCGCGCACCGCGTCGCCGTCGAACAGCACCTGCTCGGCGACGAAGAACGCTTCGGGATGCTCGTCCACCGCCAGCAGGTCGGCGCGCCGGACGCGCGCGTCGAAGGCCGGGAAGCCCAGGCTCACGCTCGCCGTCGGGATGCGCACCTGCACGCGGCCGCGGCGCGCGGCGCGGTCGAGCGTGACCTCGCCCGTCACCGGACCGAAGCGGCCGCGCGTGGTCGATGCGCCGAAGTGGTCGAGCTCGAAGTGCACGAAGCTGTGCGTGGGGTCGAGCCGGTAGACCACCGGCTCGGCGGACGCGCCGCGCCACGGGGCGAGCGCGCACACGGCCGCCGCCGCCGCGATCGCAGCGCGCGCGGCCTGCAGCACCGGTGCGCGGCGCGGTCGCGGCATCACGACCCCGGCGCCGCGCTCAGCACGAGGCGAAAGCGCACCTGCACCTCGTCGGCCACGAGCGACGTGTCGCTCCACTCGCCCGCGCCGATGCCGAAGTCGAGGCGGCGGATCGAGAAGCTGCCGCTCGCGAGCGTGGCGCCGCCGGGCTGCGCGCTCAGCGTGACCGGCACCACCAGCTCGCGGCTGCGCCCCTTGAGCGTGAGCGGCCCGCGCAACTCGACGCGGCCCGCACCGGCGGCGCGGATCGACTCGGCGCGAAAGCCGGCCGTCGGATGACGCGCGACGTCGAACCAGCCGGCGCTGCGCAGCTCGGCGTCGACGTCCGCATGGCCGAGCGTGGCGCTCGCGAGTTCGACCGTGATCGCCGCCCGGCCGCGCTCGGGCTGGCCGGGGTCGAGCGCGGCCTGCGCGTCGAAGCGGGTGAAGCGGCCTTCGACCGGCGCGCCCATCTGCCGGCTCACGAAGACGAGCTCGCCGCGCGCGGGCTGCAGGGTCGCCGCGGGCTGCGCGAATGCGGCCGCGAGCGCTGCCGCCGCGACCGTGACGACGAGCGCCGCGCGGCGCGCCGCCGAGGGGTGCGGGCGAGCGTTCATTGCCGGCTGCGCTTGCATGGAGGCGCGACCGTCGGCGCTCACGGACGCAGCGCGCCGCGCCGGCGCATCGGCGGTTCGCCCCACGGCCACATGCGCGCGAGCAGCCCGTCGCGGTCGACCGCGTGGTGCTTCAGCGCGGCGGCGACGTGCAGCAGCACGAGCGCGCCGAGCGCGAACGCACACGCCGCATGCACGGTGCGCGCGAGGCGCGCGAGCGACTCGTCCACCGGCAGCAGGTCGGGCAGCGGCCACACGCCGAACCACACGACGGGATGACCCGCCGCCGAGCTGTAGGCCCAGCCGCTGAGCGGCACGACGAAGAACAGCACGTACAGCAGTCGGTGCGTCGCCGCGTGCGCGCGCCGCTGCCACGCCGGCATCGCGCCGAGCACGGCCGGCGGCAGAGGCGGCGGACGGTGCGTCAGCCGCCACGCGAGGCGCAGCGCCGACAGCGCGAGCACCGTGACGCCCGCCCACTTGTGCCAGTTGTACAGGCGCAGCTTCGCCGGCGACGTGCTCAGGTCGGCCATGTACACGCCGAGCGCGAACAGGCCCAGCAGCGCGGCGGCCAGCAGCCAGTGCAGCGCGATGGCGGTGGTGGTGTAGCGGTCCGTGGTGCCGACCATGGTGGAGTCCTCCGTCTCCATGCACGACCTTCTCATGTACGGCCTTCTACACCCGGCGGACGCAGTGGCCAAGACGTCGGCCCCGCGCGCCGCGCCGTACCGCGATCGCGCGATGGCCGGACGCCGATGCGGCATGGGCCGCGGCGCCCGCGCTTCCTACAGTGGACGCGAGCCCGCCGTGGTGGCGGCGCCGTCCGCAGGAGATCGTCATGAAGCCCTACGACACCGAATCGCTGGTCGACGACGACGGCGCGTTCGCCGGCGTGATGCTGGTGCTGTTCGTCGCGCTGGTCGCGCTGAGCGTCGCCGAGATGCTCGGCGCCGGCATGATGTGAGCATGCAAGCCGCCGCGCCCGGACCCACATCGCAGCCGCACCACGGCGCAAACCGCTGCCTGGCTCTCAAGTCGATGTGGCTCCGCCACTCGACTTGAACCCCCGCGGGGAGCGGGCCGGCAGAGCCGGCCCTGGGGGCGCTCTCAAGTCGATGTGGCTCCGCCACTCGACTTGAACTCCCGCGGGGGGCGGGCCGGCAGCGCCGGCCCTGGGGGCGCTCTCAAGTCGATGTGGCTCCGCCACTCGACTTGAACCCCCGCGGGGGGCGGGCCGGCAGAGCCGGCCCTGGGGGCGCTCAGTGGCCCGAAGCCAACCCCTGCGCCAGCGCCTCGAACACCACACGGATCCGCCGCGAGGTGCGCAGTTCGCGGTGGGTGACCAGCCAGATCGGGAAGCGCACCGGCGGCACGTCGTCGAGCACCCGGACGACGCCCGGGGTGTCGCGGGCGATCTCGTCCATCATGGCGCCGATGCCCATGCCGTGGCGCACCAGGGCCCAGTGGGCCATCGAGTGGTCGCAGTAGCAGCTGAAGTTCGCCTCGCTGAGCGGCAGGCCGTGCCGGCGCAGGTAGGCCAGCAACTGGCCCGAGCGATCGGCGCCGACGAAGGGCAGCCGGGCGGCTTCTTCGGCGCGGCGCGGGTGGCCGTGGACCTTCACCCAGTCTTCGGACGCGTAGAAGCTGGCTGCTGCCTCCCGGATCGACCGGGCGATCAGATCCGGCTGCTCGGGCTTGACATGACGGATGGCGATGTCCGCCTCGCGACGCAGCAGGTCGCTGAGCGCATTGGACGAGATCACCTCGACGGCAATGCCCGGTTCCTTCTCGCGCAGTTGCCGCACCAGCGGGGGCAGCAAGTGGGCCGCCACCGCGTCGCTGGCCGAGACCAAGACCACGCCGCCTACGGCCTGCGAGCGGCCACTGGCCGCCAGCCGCAGGGCCTCGGCGGCTGCGCCCATGGCGCGTGCATGTTCCAGCAGGTCCAGTCCGGTGGGCGTGAGCGCCATGGCCTTGCCCACTCGCTCGAACAGCGTCACGCCCATGCGCTGCTCGATGGCCGCCACCTGGCGGCTCAGCGTGGGCTGCGTCAGACCCAGCTTGCGCGCGGCCGCCGACAGCGAACCGTTCTCGGCGGTTTCCAGAAACGCCTTCAGCTGGTTCCAGTCGAGGTCATCCATGCAACGACGCATATGTTCACTGCAATCTAGCGCAGTTCCTGTCGAACTTGTGGTCTTGCCCCACTTCCACGGACGGCTATCGGCTTGAGTCTCAAGCCGGACTTGGAGCTCGGATGAGCTCCTCGGCAGGGTGATCCACCGGCGGCGCGGCGCCTGCG
>Ga0073934_10012298_pt1 | contig 10121 bp, 9 predicted proteins | sample LarsenN4metaG_FD_76834 | JGI IMG/M metagenome (GOLD analysis project Ga0073934, IMG submission 76834) | Hot spring sediment bacterial and archeal communities from British Columbia, Canada, to study Microbial Dark Matter (Phase II) - Larsen... ... | reverse complement strand
CTGGCTTGAACGTGGACGAGTTTGCGGGTCAGCTCTCGTTCTTCTTCAACGCGCATAATAACTTTTTGGAAGAGGTGGCGAAGTTCCGCGCCGCGCGCAGGTTGTGGGCAAGGATCATGCGCGAGCGCTTCAAGGCGCAGAAACCGTCCTCGTGGCAGTTGCGCTTCCACACTCAGACCGCAGGCTCGACCCTCACCGCGCAACAGCCTGAGAATAACGTGGTGCGGGTAACGGTACAGGCACTTTCCGCCGTCCTCGGTGGGACACAGTCCTTGCACACCAACTCCATGGACGAGGCGTTGTGGCTGCCCACGGAAAAAGCCGTGCGCGTCGCACTTCGCACACAGCAGATTCTCGCCTATGAATCCGGCGTGGCAGACTCGGTCGATCCGCTGGCGGGGTCGTACCTGATCGAATATCTCACCGACGAGATCGAAAAAGGCGCGCTGGAGTACATCACGAAAATTGACGAGATGGGCGGTGCGTTGCAGGCTATCGAAAAAGGATTCATGCAGAACGAGATACAGAACGCCGCCTACGCCGCGCAGCAAGCCATTGAAAAAGGGGAGCAGATTGTTGTGGGAGTAAATCAGTTTCAGGTGGAGGAAGATTTAACGTTGGAACGTTTGAAAGTTGACCCCGCGATTGAAGCCGCGGCGAGGGAGAGGTTGAAACAGTTGCGGGAAACTAGAGACCAGAGACTTGTGGAGGAGTTGCTTGGTAGGTTAAAATCCGCCGCGAGTGGAAGTGAGAACTTGATGCCGCTGTTTATTGAGTGCGTGGAGAACGATATCACGCTCGGCGAAATTTGCAATACGCTCCGCGTGGTGTGGGGCGAGTATGTGGCGGAGGGGTTTTAGTGTATGAAACTCAACCTTGCAGAATTCAAGACTGATTTTTTGGAAGCTTCAAATAATATTGATAAAGTTACCAGATTTTGGAATAAGTACAATTACAAACCCTTCGATTTACTAAATATTGGTCACCACTGGCAATTACGTGAAAGAGTATTTTCTTTATTGAGAACATGCAAAGAAATAGATTCTGCTGCCTTTGCAAGAATTCATAAAGGGAACCCTTATTATTTTATTGGGATTTCCTCCTATCTCTTAGATGATTTTCAAACAGCCGTTTACTTCTTTGACGCTTCAGTCACAGAGGATATGAATGCTGGTGCTGATCCAATAGACAACCCGAAACCATCTACACATTTCTTAATGCTAGAGGGAGAAGCAAGCAATCAATCTGCTAAAAAGTTGACAGAATTCGTACAGGCGAAAGTTGAAAGAGCGCTCAACTATTATCAGGTCAATGTAATTAAGAGTGATGTTGTTTCTCCTCTTACGATTGATAAATTGCGAAAAGATTTTATTTATCGTGCGCTAACCACCAAAAATAGACCAGGGCTTCGGACACTTGTTACTGCATTTATTACTTTTTGTATCGAATGGGACTTTCGTAAAGATCACTTCGAATATGGAGTTGGAAACGGAACATCTGAACCATTCTTCTCTCATTTATTTAGAGGCTGTATCTTGTTTGAAAGTTTATTGATGCATAATCCCGTCAATATGCCAGTAGGAAAAAATCTTGGTAGCGTACTTACAGAAAAAGCGATAAAAGAAAAACTAGGTATTGGTGAAATTAAGGGCAAAGGAGGAGGTGAAATATTTGTTCTTGATGATGTGTTTGAGGAATTAATAAAGTATGATGAATCGATCCATGAGACTATAAAGATTACATATATGGCTCGCAATACTTTTGGGCATAATCTTGGATGGGATAGCAATATTGGCCATGACCAATATCAAAAACTCTACTTTATTATTGTGTCGGCGTGTTTACATGTTATAGCTTGCTTGTGGAAATAGTTTGGCTGAGCGAAGGAAGGCGTGGAGAGAGGGTGAGTGCGACCTCACCCCCAGCCCCTCTCCCAAGCGGAGAGGGGAGTAGAGGCAGGGGTTTGGGGTGTATAATTCCAATCGAGGTAACCATGGATTGGCGAAAATTTATCGAATCAGACCCAAAAATCATGATGGGCAAGCCTGTCGTCAAGGGGACGCGTATCACCGTTGAACTGATCCTCGAAAAGATCGCTGGCGGCGAGTCGTTTGAACAATTGATCGAAGCCCACCCACGTCTAACAGTCGAAGCCATCCGAGCGGCGGTTGCGTTTGCGGCTGAAAATTTGCGCGCCGATGTCATTTACCCCACCTCCACTGCCGCATGAAATTCGTCGCTGACGAAAATATTGACCAGCCCATCATAGACCGCCTGCGAAATGATGGGCATGATGTCTATGCTGTAATTGAGATGTCAGCGGGTGTTTCAGACAACGAAGTGCTGAAGCAAGCGAACCAACAAGGCGTCGTTTTGCTTAAGAGCGATAAGGACTTCGGGGAACTTGTATATCGTGACAAGAGATTTACCTGCGGCATTGTACTAATTCGCCTGGCTGGTCTGACCACTGATGAAAAAGTAGAAATTGTTGCAAGAGTAACGGGCACGCCGCTGAATTGGAAAATGCGTTTACCGTGATTTCCCATCACAACCTGCGAATTCGCCCGAGAATCTAATCACGCTTGATTCAATACGTGCTTAATCGCCTTCTCCATCAAAACAGGGATATTTGTAACCCGCAACACAGTCCGAAGATACATGGATTGATTTTCAGCCTGTGCATAGAATCCTCCTGAAATCAAAAGGAGAATCTCATGGCAAAAATCGATTCACTGGTGCAGGACTTTCTCGCGCAGAAACGGATCGCCGTCGTCGGCGTGTCTGACAAGCGCGAAACGGGATGCAACCTCGCCTATAAAAATTTCAAGGAGGGCGGCTACACAGTCTACGCGGTCAACCCGCGCATCGCTTCTTTCCAGGGGGACGCCTGTTACGCCGACTTGAAATCCATCCCGGACAAGATCGATGCTGTCTTCATTCTTGCCAACCCCAAAGTGACGGATCAGATCGTCGGTCAATGCGTCGACTTGGGAATCAAACACGTGTGGATGCACTGCATGATGGGCACCAAGCCCGGGCTGGCGGCGGGCATGACCAGCGTCTCGCCTGCGGCGGTGGAAATGTGCAAAGCCAATGGGATCGCGGTCATACCTGGGACGTGCCCGAATCAATTCATGAAACCCGATTTCGGTCACCGCATGATGCGGGGTTTGTGGCGCATGCTGGGGTTTATGAATTCCGTGTAAAAGCTGAGAATCCTCTATCGTGGTGATACGATATCATAGCCACAGAGACCACAGAGATTGTGAGATTTTTCTCAGTGGTCTCTGTGTTCTCAGTGGCTGAATCACCATTCAAAACCATCCGCCAATCTCCCGCCAACCTGTGATAAAATCTCCCGCCGGGCGTAGTACCCTTCGCCTGCAAATCCAATCTTGGAAAGGGCTTAGAAAATGAAAGTGATGTTAGTGAAAGACGTGTACAAACTGGGGCGTGCGGGGGATATCAAGAAGGTAGCCGATGGCTACGGGCGTAACTTCCTCCTCCCGCAAGGGTTGGCAGTGCTCGCCACTGCCGGGGCAGTCAAACAATCGGAAAAGATCCGTGCGCAGGCGGAGGTCAAACGCGCTGAACTCAACAGTGAGTTGAAGGATCTGGCGTCGCAGATCGGCGGTGTTGTCATCAACTTTGGCGCGAAGGCTGGCGAGACCGGGAAACTCTACGGCTCGATCACCACGCAGGACGTGGCGACGGCGATCCAGGAACAGACGCGCTACGAAGTAAAGAAACAGCAGATCGATATGCAACCCATCCGCAACCTCGGCGAATTCAAGGCGCGCGTCCGCCTGACGATGGACCTTGTTCCCGAAGTGAAGATCATTGTCCACCGCGAGGGTGAAGCGCACGAAGAGGGGTCTGCTGAACCGGCTGAGGCGCAAGCGCAAGCCGAATCCGCTGAGGCAACAGCATCGTAAGGGAAACACTTCCACACATGGCATCACCAGTTGAATCCCGCCGCAGGGGTGGGGCGCTGGTGATGTTTTGTTTTACCTAATGGCAACCATCGGTCAGAAACTCAAACAGGTTCGCGAAGCGAAACGCCTCACGCTCGAAAAAGTTTTCGAAGCGACGCGGATTCGCGTGCCTTATTTGCAGGCTCTCGAAGCGGATGATCTCTCCGCGATGCCTTCGCTGGTGCAGGCGCGCGGGTATCTGCGCAACTATGCCGAGTATCTTGGTTTGAATTTCGACCAGCTTCTTGATGAAATGCGCGCGGAGAAAAAAACCCTCGACGGGCTCAGGACAGTGCCAGCGGATGAAATGATCACGCCGATGGATTCGACGTCTGCGCCGGCGGCTCAAATTTCTGAACCTGTTCAACCTCAGGAAGCGACGCTTCCCTCTCCCTCTAAGCCTGTTCGCCGCAAAAAAGTGGACTCCAAGCCTGCAACTGAATCTTCTCCCTCCAAACCCCGTCGTGGTCGCAAAAAAATCGAATCTGAGCCGGTGCTTGAAGAATCTCAACCTGAAACCGTTGAATCGCCACCAGCCATTGAACCTGAACCGGTCGCCGAACGACTCGTCGAGACGCATTCGGAAGAAGAACCGCCTGCGCCGGATGTAAGCGACAACCTCTGGCAGTCATGGCTGAATCGATTAAGCTCAGTACTCTCGATTCGAGTCGGGCGCAGAAAAGAACCGCGAACTGAATCGGCTGTGTCAAATGTTGAGGCCGAGGATATTCCATCTTCTCCGACCGTCCAACCTGAAAACATTAAACCATCAACTGAGATTTTCAAAGAGATCGGGCTCGAACTCCGCAAACGGCGTGAGATGCTCAGCCTGCACCTGGACGAAGTGGAACGCAACACGCGAGTCAAAGCACATTATCTCGAAGCGCTTGAAGCTGGTTCGATGGAAAACCTGCCGTCCACTGTGCAGACGCGCGGCATGTTATCCAATTACGCGTCGTTCCTCGACCTTGATGTAGATACCATCCTTCTCCGTTATGCGGATGGCTTGCAAGCGCGGCATCGGGAGCGGAATCCGCAAAAAACTCTCCGCCAGCCGGGCGAGCCTATCGTGTCGAACATCCCGCCTTTTCGTAGTTTTATCGCGGGTGACCTTGTTTTCGGTATCGGCATTGCCGTTCTGCTGGTCGGGTTCCTCATTTGGGCGATCAATCGTGTGGTGACCCTGCAAAATCAGGAAGTGTTTCAACCCACTGCGCCTTCCATCTCGGATGTGTTGCTCGCCACGCCAGACCCTTCGCTCTTCACGCCGACTGCCACGCTTGAATTTGTGGAAGACAATGAACCCACGGTGACCATTGTCATCCCTACACAAAATTTGAATGTGAACGTGCAGGTTAATTTGTTCGCTGTCGAGCGGACGTATATGCGTGTGATCGTGGATGGGGAAGAGGTGTTCAATGGGCGCGTTACACCGGGAAACGCGTATCCCTTCGAGGCGGAGGAGCAGGTCGAAGTGTTGGTGGGGAATGGTGCGGCGATCCGCATCGTGTACAATGGACGGGACCTCGGTTTGCTTGGCGGTTTCGGCCAGGTGATCAGCAATATTTATCGCGAGGCGGAAATTATCACTCCCACCCAGTTGCCGACCCAATCTCCAACCGTCACGCTAACACCAACCGCCACTGCGACTGCGTCGCGAACGCCCGTCCCTTCTGCAACACTGCGGACGACAGGTACACCGTAAAGTCATATGTCATTCTGAGGAGCGAAGCGACGAAGAATCTCCTCCATCGTCTGGGAGACTCTTCGCTAGTGCTCAGAGTGACATGTAAGGAAAATATTCTTGTCCAAAAACACTTTTCATCTCGTTTCTCTTGGTTGTGCGAAGAACACCGTGGATTCGGATTCGATGGCGCAACTTCTCGTCCGCGATGGCTATCGCGCGGTGGATAACCCTGCGCACGCGAACGTGCTCATCGTGAACACGTGCGGCTTCATCGGACCAGCCAAGCAGGAGTCGTTGAACGTTTTGCGCGAGCTTGCGGATGGCAAGAAGACGAATCAAATCCTGATTGCGGCTGGCTGCCTCACGCAACGCTACGGAGCAGAAGTTGCAGAAAAAGTTCCCGGCGTTGACGGCGTGCTTGGCACTCGCCGTTGGATGGATATTGTTCAAGTGGTGCGCGAACTCCGCAAAGGTCCGCACCCTGAACCGTTGTATCACCTGCCCGATGCCAAAACGGTTGGCGTTGATGAACAGGACGCGTTGCGCGCGTCGGTGGCAGGCGCGAGCGCGTACGTCAAAATTGCGGATGGCTGCCGCCGCCCGTGCGCGTTCTGCGCGATTCCGTTGATCAAAGGGACGGCGGTCTCGCGCCCCTTAGACGCAATCATCAATGAAGCTAGTCGCCTGCGCGATGCTGGCGTACGCGAGTTGATTCTTATCGCGCAGGATACGACCGATTACGGTCATGACCTTGGAATGAAAGACGGGCTGGCAATTTTGTTGGAGCAGTTAACCACCAACGTCCCGGAGATGGATTGGATTCGCATCATGTACGCGTATCCCGGCTATGTGACGGATCGCCTGATCGACGTAATGTCATCAAGTACGCAGGTGTTGCCGTATCTCGACATGCCCCTGCAACATGCGCACCCGAAGACGCTATATCGAATGCGCCGCCCGTCGAACGTTGATTGGGTGCATCGCACGCTAGGTAAGATGCGTGAAAAGATTCCGAACCTTGCCATCCGCACCACGTTCATCGTAGGGTATCCCGGCGAAACGGACGAGGAATATCAGGCGCTGGTTGACTTCGTGAAAGAGATCCGCTTTGACCGCGTGGGTACCTTCCAGTTTTCGTTCGAGCCGGGGACGACCAGCGAGCCGCTCGGTGACCCGATTCCCACAGAAATCAAGCAGGCGCGCTATGAGCAATTGATGGAACTGCAACAGGGAATTTCCATGCAGGTCAATCAATCATACGTAGGCAAAACTCTGGACGTGTTGGTGGAGGGGCGGGATAAAGGAATTGCCATCGGACGTTCGTATCGCGATGCACCTGAGATCGATGGAATGGTCTTCGTTGAAGGGGAGGCGAAGGTCGGTGAAATCGTACCGGTCAAAATCACCGGTGCGATGGCATATGACCTGACCGGAGTCCCAGCGCAAGAATTGATCCAGTTATAGGAAATAGAAACAGCCCGCCCCTGCGAATGAGGCGGGCTGTTTTTATTTCGATATGGGTGTGGTTTCGATACGCCACGCAAAGTGCACGCGGGACTACTCAACCACCGGCTCGATTCATGAAGCGCGGGCAACCGCCGTCGCGGCGAGGATGAGGATTCCCAGGGTGAGGTTGATCTGCAGGAGTCGAATCTCGCGCCGCCGCAAGCCATCCAGTTGATCCGTGTTTTTTGTTTTCTTGGATGTGAGTATGGCGCGGCGGATGGCGGGAATGACATCCCAGGTTTGGACTGCACTGACCACGATCACGATCATGCCGAGGAAATGTTTGGCGAGGATCGCCAGCGACCATTGCGTGCTGGTGGAAAGGAATCCGTCGTAATGCGGGTTGATGCTCATCTGGAATAAACCGGTCAGCACCAACAGGCTGAGGCTGAACCACGTGACGGGTTCGAATCGTTTTTGTATGGCTTCGATGAGCGCGAGTTGCGCGTTCAGGTCGAGCGTCCGCTTCATGGCGGGCAGGATCAGGAATGCGATCGCCGCGAGACTGCCGACCCACGCCACTGTCGCGAGGAAATGTAACCAGTAGGTGACTGCAACTGCCCAAACGGGAGGAGGCGTCATGGAGTCGGTGTTTCTGTCGGGATGGGGGTATCGGTTGGGACCGGAGTATCAGTATCCACAGGAGGGGGACCGCCGAGCGTCGGGGTTTCGGTGGGCGTGAACAGTGCTCCGGGCGTCGAGGTTGCCGGGAAACAAATCGGCAGAATCTCCTCGTAGTTCTCCTGCGCGGTTTTATCCAGCGCGCCGAGTGCCAGCGCATTTTGGTATTGAGCGAGAGCCTCGCCTGCCCCGCAATATTCTTGTCGTGCAACGAGTTCATCTCCGTAGCGCATGGACGCCTGGCGATATCGTTCAGAGGCGGTCATGGTGCCGTCCCATAAATTTCCCCAACTGCGCGCCTGCTCGAAGTAGAGCAATGCCTGTGCCCAGTCCAACTCCCAGAACGACGCGCCGATGAGATAGACGCGAGCGCCTTCGCGCAGTCCGTTGGAATCGCGGTCGAGAGGACCGAATCGTTCTGCAAGGGTGATCTGATATATGCCGCCTTCGAGATTTCCTGAGTTGATGAGATTCACGCCGTAGTTGCGAAGGGCAAAGTAGTACATGCCGTCCACGAGGGAGGTGTTGTAGTTCGGGTCGAGTTTGCGCATTTCATCGAGCGCGCCGATGGCGCCGGGCCAATCCTGAGCGGTTATGAGTTGTTGTGCGCGTGAATAAGCTTCCTCCGCGCCGCTGAAATCGGGCGTGGGGGTGAGCGAGGGAGTCGGCGTAGGCGTGGGCTGGTTCATCAACACCAGCACGTTGGTCAACTGTTGTTGCGCGTCGGGGAAGGAAGGATCATGTTGGATGATCCATTCGAGGCGCTGTTTGGCGTTTTCATAACGCCCGAACTGGATGTCCACAAGCGCGTAGGTGAATTGCTCGCTGAGTTGCTCGCTCATCACGGACGATTGATACGCCTGCCGTGTGCTGATGCCCGAGCGGAACCCGCCAAGGATCGCCGCGGCGAGAAGGACGATCACTCCCAGCGCGCTGAAAAGGAATCGTTTGCTGCGCCCGGGTCTTGTCACTTTCAGGTTAGGTTGTGTGCTGCCAAGATCTTCAGACATTTGGATTTTTTCTCACTTTACTTTCTGGAATGCAAGGGGATTATAACAGCCCTGATTCTATAGTTTTAACAGCAGTTTAATTTCAGACCAGATGATGGGTAGGCAGACGAGTCCGCCGATGAGCATGCCGAGTAACGCCGTCAGCACCGCGGAACCGGGGATGTATAACGCCAGCGCGTAGGCGGTAACACCGCCGATTATCGCGGCAACCAATCCTTTGACCACCGCACCCCACACGACGATAGGTTCGTGCGTCCGATTGCTCAGCCAACGGAGGAGGAGGATCGATTCGATGAGCAATGCGATCTCGGCAAATGCAATGATCGGTGCGCCGATGGGTTTGAAGAATGTGATTCCGAGATAACCAATTCCGATGAACATGGCGAGCCGCAGGATGACCGCATACAACGGAAACATCGGTTCTTTGCGCGCGTAGAATGCACGCGCGGCGATCTCTTGGATCGAGAAACCGGTCAACGTGAGGAGGTAGGCGCGTGTCGTCCACGTGATGAGCGTGGATGTTTCCGCGTCGAAGCCGAAGGCGGCGCGCACAAGCGGATTGATCCCCGCCGCCATCACTGCCCCCACGGGAATTGTGAGGGCGATCAAGACTCGAAGGGCGCGCTCGATCGCCAGACGGAAGTCATGCCACTGGGCGCGCGAAGCGAGCTCTGAGAGCGTCGGCAGCATCGCGGTGGCGATCGCCGTCCCTAGCAATGTCTCAGGTACTTGCATGATCATCCACCCGTACGCGAGGGATGTGACCGCGCCGTCCTGCTGGAGGAACGATGCCAGAAAATCACGCACGATGACGATGGATTGAATCCCGGCCATAGTGAGCAAACGCGGACCGAGCAACTTGAGCGCTTCAAGCAAGCCCGTGTGACGCAGGTCGAGCGCGGGAGTCCATTTGAAACCAAATTTGAACAGCGCGGGGATTTGAACCGCGAGATGCAACGCCGCGCCGAGGATCACGCCGTAGACCAATCCGTGAATCCCGAAGCGCGGGACGAAAACCATTGCGCCGAAAATTTGACCGACGTTGTACATGGTGGGCGCGAGCGCGGGCAGGAGGAAATGTTGGTTGGCTTGCAGGCTCGCCATCACCAACCCGCTGATCGAGAAGATGATCGTGCTGACGAGGTTCAAGCGCATGAGTTCAGCGACGAGCAAGCGTTGTTCTGCCGTGAAGCCGGGAACAATGACGGTATCCACGATCTGTTGCGCGAAGATGAAAACGAACACAGCAATCGAGCCGGTGACGAGGAAGGCGAGGTTGGCAACGCGCGAGAACAGGTCCCATGCGGCTTCGCGGCTCTTTGT
>Ga0073934_10012297_pt1 | contig 10121 bp, 6 predicted proteins | sample LarsenN4metaG_FD_76834 | JGI IMG/M metagenome (GOLD analysis project Ga0073934, IMG submission 76834) | Hot spring sediment bacterial and archeal communities from British Columbia, Canada, to study Microbial Dark Matter (Phase II) - Larsen... ... | reverse complement strand
GCATCTGGATATTAGACCCCAGGCAATGGTTGGGTATAGCTTTGGAGAGTATGTGGCGGCTTGCATATCGGGAGTTTTTTCGCTTGAAGATGCCCTCCGTCTGGTTGCTTCAAGGGCCAGGATGATGAATGAATTGCCTGAAGGCTCAATGATATGTGTTCCCATTGCATATGAAGAGCTGGAGCCGATACTGGATGAGCACTTGTCAATCGGTATTGTAAACAGTCCTTCACACTGTGTTGTTTCTGGGCCAACAGCTGCTATTAATGCTTTTTCCGAGTGTTTGGAGGAAAAGGGTTATGAGATAAGCCGAATTACTACTTCACATGCATTCCATTCTAAAATGATGCTTCCGATTCTTGAGGAATTCAGGGGGCTTATGAAAGGTATAAAATTAAATAAGCCCCAGATACCTTATCTATCGTGCATATCGGGAGATTGGATCACTGACCGGCAGGCCGGCGACCCTGAATATTGGGTGGAGCACTTATATAAAACACTAAAGTTCTCCGACTGCCTGCTGCGGTTAATAAAGGATGAAAACCCGGTATTTGTGGAGGTTGGACCGGGGAGCACCTTAACCTCACTGGTTAAATACCATGCATCTGCAGTATCAAAAAACATAAAGGCCATAAGCTTGATAAAGGGTAATACCGAAGGAATGCCGGAACTCCACCATATATATGAGAAAATCGGTGAGTTGTGGCTTCAAGGAATAAATATTGATTTTACCGGGCTATATACACATGAAAAACCGAAGAGGCTTCCTTTGCCCACTTATCCCTTCGAGAGGCAGAGATACTGGTTTGATGACAACGGCATAAGGGATTTTATTAACAGGGATTTCGCAGACTCAAGCCATTCGGAAAAGCGGGAACTGTCAAAATGGTTTTATTACCCGTCGTGGAAGCGTTCTTTAATTCAATCGGGTTTAAAACAATATCTTCAAACAAGTCATACATGGCTGTTGTTAACCGATGAAATGGGCCTATGGGTGGGTATACGGCATATATTACTGGAATACGGGGAAAAGGTTATTATTGTAAAGTGCGGTGAGGAATTCAGTATTATCAGTGAATGTGAATATTCCTTGAATATCTCCAGATATGAGGATTATATAAAGCTTTTTTCCAGTCTTTCACAAAAGCAAGTCCTGCCCCGGAATATCATACATATGTGGAGTATAACTCAGGCCTGCGGTATGGAAACCGATACGGGAGTGTTTGACAAAGCCCAGGAAAGAGGCTTCTACAGCTTGATACATATTGCAAAAGCAATTTCAAATATTCAGTTTGACAGTGAAATAAATATAGGTGTGGTAACAAACCGTATACATGATGTAAATGGGGAGGGAACTGTTAATCCTGAAACGGCTACTGTTCTAGGCCCTTGCAAGGTAATACCCCAGGAGTATTCCAATATTTACTGCAGGAATATAGATTTGTCACTTTTAGAAAAAGTGGATGTAAAAGAGGCTGCCAGCCAAATAATCTCGGAATTCACTGCTGAGAGTAATGATTCCATAGTGGTATACCGTGGGAGGTACAGATGGGTACAGACCTTTGAGCCTGTGAGGTTGGAAAGGAATGAATACCAGGAACCGTGTCTTAAGCACAATGGAGTTTACATAATATATGGGGGGCTCGGGAATATCGGGCTTGCAATTGGTAAATACCTGGCAGCTGCCGTAAAAGCCAAACTCATTCTTGTTAACAGATCGTCCTTTCCAAAAAAGGATACATGGGCGGAATGGCTGCAAGGACATCCCGTAAATGATCCTGTAAGCTTAAAAATCCGTAAACTGCAGTGCATTGAGGAATCAGGCGCCGAGGTTGTTATAATAAGTGCGGATATTGCAGATGAGATGCAAATGTGCTCAATCATCAGTATAGCCGAAAAAAGATTCGGCAGGATAAACGGAATTATTCATTCGGCCGGGGTTGTTGGCAGCAGTTCGATAAAAATGATTCAGGATATAACAAAAGGTGATTGCGAAGAACAGTTTAAATCCAAGGTACAGGGACTATTTGTCCTGGATAAAATTCTTAAGCAAAAACAGCTGGATTTTTGCCTGCTGATTTCTTCACTTGCATCAGTTTTAGGAGGAATAGGACAGGTTGCATATACGTCGGCATGTTTATTTATGGATGCATATACATGTATACGCAATAAAAAGGCTCATAACCGGTGGATATGTATAAACTGGGATACGTGGATTACCAAGGATGATAACAGTCAAAGCCCTGTAAGAACACAAACCCTTGACAGATTCAAAATGGCCTATGAAGAAGGGTTGGAGGTATTTAAAAGAGTATTGAATATGGCAGAAGCAGATCAGATTGCCGTTTCTACGACAGACCTGCATAAAAGGATTGAGAAGTGGGTTGATTACGGAGCTTTTAAACATGAAGAAGAAAATGAGTTTAATGAACCTTTACCTGCCGGACAGGGAATAGACAGATCAAGAACCGCTTATGTTGCACCTAAGGACAGCATTGAAGAGAAATTGGCAAATCTCTGGACCAATTTTATGGGTATTCCGGGTATTGGAATTACCGATGACTTCTTTGATTTGGGCGGAGACTCACTAAAGGCAATTGAAATGGTATCCAGGATTAATTCCGAATTCAGGGTCAGGTTGAAATTATCCGAGTTCTTTGAATCAAGAACAATAATGACTATAGCGGCCATTATAAGAAATAAAAATACAACAGCTGATAATTATTTAACGGTAAAACCCGCCGGGGTAAGAGACTTTTATCCTACTACATATGTTCAAAAAGCTATGGTGCTTTCAAAGAACATGGTTTATGAAGAGAGGTTCAACCTTGGAAATATGAACGTTATAGAGGGCAGCCTCGATACCGGAAGGTTTAAAGAGGCAGTCGGACAATTGATTCAAAGACATGAGGCGTTCCGGACATCATTTCATTTTGTAGAAGAGCAGTTGATGCAGAAAATTCATCAATCGGTTGATTTTGATATAAAACACGTGTTATGCAGCGAAACAGAAGCAAAGGAAATAACAGGCAGGTTTGTAAAACCCTTTAATTTAAGCGCTGCTCCAATATTAAGACTGGAAATACTGCAGGTTGAAAAGGAAAAGTACTACATGCTGATTGACATGCACCATATAATTTACGATGAGACTTCTATAAACATTTTTTTCAGAGAGCTGAGGTCTTTATATAATGGCGAGGAATTGACGCCTTTACCTGTACAATACAAGGATTACTCAGTGTGGAAGGAAAATGCCTTTAAGGAAGGGATTTTGGACAAGCATGAAAAGTACTGGCTGAAAAAATTGGAAGGGTACCGGTATACACAATTGCCGAGAGACAGGCAGGAAAGCTTATTAATTGAGTATAACCGGAAGGAAATAAAAATAGAAGAAAAGCTATATAGTTCAATTGATAGATTCTGCAATGAAAGGAAGGTAACAAAACTTAACTTTATTATATCGTTATTTATGCTGATACTTGCCGGAGAAACCAATCAGGACAAAGTTTCTGTGGGCTTACGCATTTCAAACAGGTTCAACAGTGATCTGGCTAATGTTATAGGCTGCTTTCTGGAAAAGGTAGTAATACAGGCAGAGTTGAATAATGAGGAAAAGTTCCCGGAATTCCTGGCAAATATGAATACGGGAATTGTAGAAGCCCTTGATAATGCTTTGTATCCTTATGAACGCTTGAATGAGAAGCTAAGAGAAAGTTTTGATATTCCAGGCAGCGACTTGTTCAGCATTATAATAAATTACATGGTAGTAGACAGGCTGAACAATTTTTCCACCCTTGGAAAGGGGTTAAGGGTCACTTCCAGCGGTATTAAGAAGGTATCCTCCAAATATGATATAAACTTCAAAGTAATTGATGACACCAGGAGCATAATACTGCATTTTAAATATAAAAGCAGTTGTTTCAGTGATGAAATGATACAAAGAATACTGCAAGGAATTGTTACTGTCGGCAGCAGGGTATTGGAAAGCGATAATCTCAAGGTCAAGGATATAATGAAATTAATAAGTACAAATAAAGGTGTGAGTTTTTTTGATTACTCAGAAATGGCTTGTAAAGAACAATAAGTATTTGCTTGGTGTAAGCCATTATCCCGACAGCAGGATAATTAAGGGCGCAGTCTTGATTTTTCCGGGTTTTTCACTGCCGATGTGTGATGTGGATTACTTCACTACCAAGCTTGCAAGGCGCCTGGTAAAAAAGGAAATGTATGTACTGCAGCTGGATCCCTTTGGACACGGTGACAGCTCAGGCAGCTTAAGTGAAGTCACACTCGAGAGCTTGCGTGATGATGCGCTAACAGGACTGGAGTATTTGCAGAAGATACATAAATCCAATGTTTTCTGTGTGGGCAGGGGACTGATGGCTAATATTTTCGCTGAAGCAGCTGAACTTCCATTTATCAAAGGCACTATTGGTATTAATCCGGTTTGCATAGACCCGGATGTAATAAAGAAGTTATGGGAGAAAACTGAAGTCGGAGTATATGAATGCTCCAAACTGCTGCCCGGCAGTGAATACAGCAATTTGACGGACTTCTCCAGGGATAAGTTGGCCTTTTTTGAAGCTATAGGTGCTCGAATGAGAAATATTCACGGACAGTATATAAATACGGAAATATTCAAGGCTATGGAAGATGAGGGGTTTATGGAGGTATTAAAGCGCTGCGGAAAAGGGCTGTGGTTTTTTACCGACGGGACTTGCGCTAAAGGCTACAAAACAGTGACTGCGGGCGAAATCGGCTGCAGAACTCTGGACGATTATTATAAGAAGGCTATAGTGAGAAACCCTTTATGGCAGTTTAATTTAATTGAAGATATTTGTGAATCTATAATGAAAAGAGTTGAAGATTGATGCAGGTACCCTTTCAGATTGAGGTTGGCTGTAATACAATTTTAGGAATATTGCATATTCCGGCTAAAAGAGCTCCCGGTTCACCGGTTGTTTTCATGAGCTACGGGCTAAATGGAAATAGAGTTGATAATAACAGGATATCTGTTGCTTTCGGCAGGAAAGCCGAGGAAAGCGGTATCATTTTTTGCAGATTTGACTATAGAGGACTTGGTGTAAGCGAAAAGGACTTCTGGGAAATATCCATGACCACCAAGATTGAGGATTCATTAGCGGTAATAGAGTTTCTGAAGGGATGCATGCAGGCAGAGAAACACTCCTTGTTTATCCTTGGTTTCAGTGACGGTCTGCGGATTGCAGTACCCTTACTGAAGCACGATATTGATGTAAGCGGGTTGATATTGTGGAGTCCTATTTTTTTTATCGAAACAAAGTATGTTGATTCCAGCATACCAAAAAAATTTGAGAGAGAACCTGTTTCAAAGGAAGTTGTGTTTCCCTTCAAGGGTCTGTGGATAAACCAGAAGCACCTCAGGCAGCAGGTTGTCCTTGGAACGGAGTATGAGGACTTCCGTAAATTCAGTAAACCCAAATTATCGGTTTTCGGTGGAAATGACCCGGCGACACTTGCTACCTTCAAGCAAATAAACAATGGAGTAAGCGACATACACGGTGCAAAAAACATAATGATACCGGATGCCGACCACCTTTACAGCGGCAGCAAATGGACACAGCAGCTTATAACAGAGACAGTTAACTGGGTCAAGGATGTTTCAGAGGGAAGCATTGACAAGTAATATATAAAAACTCGTGGATTTGTTATATATTAAGGAATTTCACGTGGATAATTTTCATGAGGAGATAATTATGAATAGAATTGGAAGTTTATTACCAACAATGGTAATTGGTTTTATTCAAGGAAATGATGTAAGAATCCTCGATATGCAATCAGACAGTATCAGCTTGCAAAGCTGTAGTCCCGTTCAAGACGGCTGTACGCTGACTATTTCCTTTTTTGATGTCAAAAAATACGGATATGATGAGTTTATAATTAAAGACTGCAAAATACTGGATATCATTACTGATGAATTCTCGTACTTTTACAAACTGAAAGCCGGGATATTTATTAATAAATCCCAGTAAATCCCAGGAAGAATTCGCGGGTAAAGCTGAGGAGATTTACAATCTGTCAAAATCGCTGCCCGACATTAAAAACGGTGATTACTCAAAGCTGAGCTTCATAAAGGAATATCAGCCGGTTTATCCCAGAGAAAAGGATGAGAACTTTTTTGAGAGCTTTGCCGAGCAGGAAAGAGTCTGGTTTGGTACGCAAGGTACAAATGAAAACTATGAAAGGTTCTCGAGCCTTGTATCCCGGGTTGAGCTGGCATTTTCGGTCAGTTCTCCAAAATTGTTCAATCAACTGTTGAAAAACAGTATATCAGAGGAAATACATAAGCGGCTTGAAGAGTTAAATATTTCACAGCATGGTATATTTACAAGGGAGTTTTCCAGGTTATATATCGGGAACGAATTCTGCCAGAATCTTCTTCCCGAAGCGGGCCAACTGGTCGAATTTATTCAAAAGGCTGGAAATGAGGGCTTCAATATCACCATTTGTTATCCTTATTTAAAGGAGAGCTATATCGATTCCTGTACGGATATGCTGGATAAGATAAATATTTACTGCAGGGAAAGTAATATTAAACTGGAAATAACCATTAATGACTGGGGGCTGCTGCAGCTGGTAAGTAACAAATTTCCATACTTGTCCCCTGTTTTGGGCAGACTGCTAAATAAAAGGAAAAAAGACCCGAGGGACGAATGGAAGTGGAAAGTGGAAGCCTATGAAGACAGCATGGAGGAAAACCATCTGAATGAGGAAAAGGTTAATGCATTTTATAAAAAATACGGAATATCACGCTATGAATACGAGGTACATAATTATTACAACAAAATCGCTGAAGGAAATCACAGCCTGCACTTCCCCTTTTACCAGATGGTTACTTCAATGTACTGCCATCTGTTTAACAGCTGTACAAATCTTAAGGGGTCCGGAACAAAGTCGATCAAACAATGTCAGAGATACTGCAGTGAAATGGTGTATCTCTACCCCTCACATTTAAGTACGATAGGTAAAGGCAACAGTATATTCGGTTTCAGTGATGTTTTGTTCAAGCAGCCGGATATATTGGAAAAATACATAAAGTCGGGAATTGACAGGCTGATTTTTACAGCCTGATTTTATATTTGATTAAAGAGGCGATTGTTATGAAGACTGTTGTACCCCTTTCAAACTGCGAGCATTATGAGCCTTTGGCAGATGCAGGAGTAGATGAATTTTACTGTGGTGTGATTCCCTATGAATGGTTGAGGACCTATGGTGTTTCCATTCCTATCAATAGAAGGGAGTTCCTTAACAACTCCAATATCTGCACAATGAGCTCCATGAAAATAATTGCAAGAAAGGTACAAAAATATAAAATACCGGTTAAGATAACCTTTAACTCCCTTGCATATAACAGTGTGCAATACCGTATGCTGGAAAATATAATTGTTAGATTGATGGATATCGGCTTTAATACTTTTATAATAGCTGACATAGGACTGATTATATACTTAAGGGAAAAAGGAATTGATTGCAGAATTCATATCAGTGGAGAAGCACCGGCCGTCAACCGTGAAGCCATAAGCTTTTTTAACCAGTTCGGTGTTTCCAGGTATGTTTTCCCAAGAAAGACATCAATAAAGGAAATGAAGAGCTGTATTAATTCCGTTTCGGGAAAGGGGATTGAATTTGAATCCTTTATTTTAAATGAAAACTGCGTTTATGTAGGGGCATTTTGCAATACGCTGCACTGCGATGAAATGGTCAGTGCATGTTTCATTCCTACCATGATAAGAAAAATTGACGAGGATTCGAGGAAGTTTGATGCTGCCTACAGATTTATATCAATGATAAATTATCAAAGCAATATACAAAAAAGAAGCAACGAGCCAAGCAATCCGGATAACTATAAATTAGGGGATCACGGGTGCGGCATATGCCATATAAAAGCTTTGATGGATATTGGCATTACACACCTGAAGATAGTTGGAAGAGGAAGGAATCTGGAAACACTGATAAAAGATGTTACAAGCGTTACATCCGCTGTGCAGCTGGCTGGAGTACAGGAGAACAAACACCTGTTTATCAGCAATATAAAGGATCAATATTTTAGTAATAAGTGTCCGAAAGCTGCTTCTTTCTGTTATTATCCGGAAGATAACAATTGCTGAACCTGTTTAGGTGGCAATTTCTATGATTGGGGTAAAATTGTGAAAACATGCTTGATAAATCCGGTCATAGACGGCTATGACCTGGAAGGGCCCAGGAACGATGCTGCACAAAATGATTTATGCCATCTCGGTATAGGATATATTGCTGCTGCTGTTGAAGCCAGGGGTTTTGATGTAGATATCATTGAATGTACCGAAAACAGGATTACAATGTACCGGCTTCTGGATATCCTGACCAATGAGGCATACCGGATGATTGGAATATCGGTATACTCGTATAACCTCAAAAACACAGTTGCACTGGTAAAAAGGATCAGAAGGTATTTACCCGATGCTTTTATATTTCTGGGTGGGTACCTGCCAACCCTTAAAAGCAAGCTGATGTTCAGGCTGATGCCTGAAATAGATTGCTGTGTCCATGGTGAAGGAGAATATACGGTAGCGGAATTGGTTGAGGCTGTAAGCGGTAAAAGGAACTGGAGAGAAATACCCGGAGTCGTTAATAAAGACCAAAACATTATAAAAGAGTCTGCAAAGAGAGAGTTTATTCCCGACTTGGACAGGCTGCCCTTTCCCAAGAGAACAAGCATCTCCGGTAAAGCAGCTTCAATCATTACCAGCAGGGGATGCTACGGTAAGTGCAATTTCTGTTCGGCGCCCCAGTTTTATACAAGCTGTCCCGGTGAACTGCTGAGGTTTAGAAGCCCATCCAATGTTGTGGATGAAATTCAGTATCTTGTTGAGAATCATGAAGTAGATTTTATAAAAATTAATGATGATAATTTCATGTTTTCCACTCCAAAGAGAAGGCTTTGGATTGAGGAGTTTTACAATTTAATAAAGGATAGAGGGATTGATGTATCCTTCAGAATAATGATAAGGGCAAACGAGGTAGTAAAAAACAGAGAAATCTTGTTAAAGCTAAAAGATATAGGTTTGAAATATTTATTCATCGGTGTGGAAAGTTTTGTTCAGCGACAGCTTGATTTCTATAACAAAAAAATAAATGTGGAAACAAATATCAAGGCGCTGGAAGATGCCCGCAGTATAGGCTTGAAAATAAGACTGGGCTATATTATGCTTGACCCCTTTACTTCCCTGGATGAAATAATAGAAAATATCAGAATTTTAAAGGAAACAATGTTTTACAATATGGTAATTGATGAACATGAACTGGTTTCATGCATGATTCCTTTGACTCCTCTTCTGGGCAGCAATTTTTACGATATGATGGAAAGCAGCAAACTTTTGATAATTGGCAGTGAGCTGCGTTATAACTTTGCAGACCCTGAAGTCGATTTGTTCTACAAGGTTCTAAAGGATTGGCAGGGAAAAGTATTTCACATAAATAAAAAGAGCCGTATTATTACCGGAGTTAGCAAAACAAGCCGTGAAACTGCCAACCTCCTGTATAACGAAAAAGTAAAACTGTTTGAAATTGATTTGAGCTTCATGGAAGAACTTGCTCAAAGCTTGAAGAATAACGGTATGGATTATGCCGGCTGCCGGGAACTGATAGACCGGTGGGCTCCACTGGCCTTGCAGGTGGAAAAGGTGTTTGAGGCTTATGAAAGTGATGGGGGTTGGTAAGCTATGAAAAATTATAGTTTAAAGCAGCTTCAGAGTCTGACTCTTGATGATAAAATATTGTTTTCCCGGCAGATTATAAAGGAATGGTATGAGCATTGGAACGGTCTGGTGTTTGTTTCCTTCAGCGGAGGCAAGGATTCAACGGTATTACTCCATGTAGTACGGCAGCTTTATAAGGATGTTCCTGCTGTTTTTATCAATACGGGAATTGAGTACCCGGAAATAACCGAGTTTGTCAAGCAGGTTGAAAATGTCGTATGGTTAAACCCATTGGAGACCTTTGAGGAGATAATACATAAGTACGGGTATCCCGTTATTGACAAGCGTATTTCGGAAATGATAGATACCTTGCAAAACGGCAATGGAACAGCTGATGGCAAAGTC
>Ga0073934_10012293_pt1 | contig 10125 bp, 10 predicted proteins | sample LarsenN4metaG_FD_76834 | JGI IMG/M metagenome (GOLD analysis project Ga0073934, IMG submission 76834) | Hot spring sediment bacterial and archeal communities from British Columbia, Canada, to study Microbial Dark Matter (Phase II) - Larsen... ... | reverse complement strand
CGAGACCTTCGGTTTCCGGCGCGCTTCGGGCGGGCGGACGACGAAACCAGAGACGCCGACAATCCGCTCCCCTTCGCCCATGAGATAAAGCGTTTCGACCGTCTCCTCGGTGAGACAGATGATCCGGCGCGGGCCCGTCATTCAGCGCGGCCCGCCGGTCAGGGCGCTCTCGACGCCTTTTTCGCCAAGCTTTTTGAGACAATACCAGACGCCGGCGCCGATCGAACTTGTGCCGCAGCAGGCGGCGGCGAGGCTCGTCGCCCAAGAAAATGCGCCAAGCGCGCCGATCATCAGCCATTGGATGACGAGCGCCGAAAGGCTCGCAAGGCCGACGACGCAGGCGGGCGCGAGGAGCAGATTGGCGAGCCAGTTGTCAAAGCCGACATGCGCGCCTTTCGATCCCCAATGCGAGATGACGAGGAAGGCGAGCGTCCCGAAGACGATCTGCCCGAACGCGACGAACGGCGCGACGCCGTTCTCGCCGATGATGCGAGTCGCGGCCCGAAACAGGGCGAAGAGCGGCGCGAGATAGACGGGGATGCTCTTGCCGTCTGTCTCGCCGGGGAAGCGCGGCGCCGTAAGCGGCGCGCCCTCGCCCTCCGCCGCCTTCGCGGCCTCCAGCTGCAACATGTGCCCCGTCCACGAATAAAGGCCGCGCGCCTCGACGCCGGCGCATTCCGGCGGCGCGTCGAACATCCCATTGCGCTCCTCGACGCAGGCGTTGAGTTCGGCGCAACCCGGCTTTTCCGTGAAGATCAGACAGTCCGAGTACGAAAGCCCCGAGGAAAGAGCCGCCGCGCATTGAGGCGACGGCGCGCGCGCTTTCATCTGCGCAAGGTCGCAGGCGGCGATCGCCGCCGCGTCCGCATTGATTTCCGCGAGCGCCGCGTCCGAAAGCGGCGCCGGCGGCGGAGGCGGCGGGACATAGACAAGCTCGCCCGCCATGACTTTTGAAAGGTCGTCGGCGTAGCCCCTGATCAGCGACAGCGGCGCGAAGGATTTGAGGCTGTCGATCCATTCCCGTTGCGTCTTTTCCGCCGCCTTCACCTGCTCGTCGCTCAAGACGGTTTCGAACGCGCGGCCGACGCCGAGCGAGACCGCGAAGGCGAGAGCAAAGCTTGCGACGGCGCGAAGCCGCGGGTTCGGGATTTGCTGCAAGACCCGATGCGCCGCCCGGAAAGGCGCGGCGATTGGACTGAATCGACTCCCCATGGAGGATTTCTATCACGATCGCGCGTGCCCGGTCGAATCCGGCCCCGGCGAAGTGATGCGCCGCTTGCCCGCCTTTAGGGATCGGCGGATGATCGCGCTGGCGCTGGGGCGCGTCGAAAGGAGCCTTATATGAGGAGAGCGATGGTCGGTCTGGCCGGTCTGATGTTTGTCGCAACGGGGGCGTTCGCCGGCAGCCCCGACGAGGAAGCGCTCAGTCGCTTCGAGCGCACCGGCGAGACCGTGAAATGCGTCCGCATGCCCTCGACCGACATCACGCCGGTCGATGAGGAGACGCTACTCTTCCGCGTCGGTCCGGGCGACTATTATGTCAACGATCTTCGCGGGACCTGCAATGACGTCGATTCGGGCTTCACGCGGATCGAGGTCAATCTCTTCGGCAGCCAGATCTGCAGCGGCGAAATCATTAAGGTCGTCGACCAGTCGAGCGGGATGTTCAAGGGGGCCTGCAGCCTCGGCGATTTCGAGCGACTGCGGAAGAAGCCTGACGACGACGCAGCGAACCCTCAATAGCGCGCGAGGCCGCACAAACATCCGTATGCGGATCAAAAGGCGCGCTTCGCCGGAGGACGGAGCCTTCAAGGGAGACGCCGCCGGGTCGGCCTTTCGCGCGCGACGCGCAGACGCGCGGTTTCCAAAGTCTCAGGGCGAATTTCGTTCAGGAGTGCTTGCAAACCTGATCTGCGGGAGCGCCATCCCGCCTACACGCTAGACGTGCGGCAAAGGCCGGCCTTGCAAATTTTCGGTTAATTGCCTTGATTTTGCCACATTCTGGACGTAACTGTATAACATCACTGAATTGGCGATCGCGTTCTGATCGTCCGGGGTTGCGTAGCTCCCCAGAGTGTCTTGGTCACGTTGCGTAGAGTTTGGTTGCGTATCAGGAGCGGGCGGCGTCGAGTCCCCCATAGACGCCGCCCGTTTCTTTTGCCGGATTGAAAATGTAGGGCCCCGACCGGGGCCCTTTGTTTATTGCGCATTCTAAAGCGGCGTGCGGTGAAGCGTGCGCGGTTCAGCGCGTAAACGCCACGCAAATCAAAGCCTAGAGCGAGCGCCCCGATTCCGAATCACGGCGCGAAGCTCAAGCGCGGCGGCCAAGCAAAGGCCGCCGCGCCAATTGGCTCAAGGAGCGACGTCCGTCGCTCGGCATCCGGGCAGACGGAAGCTTGCAATCCGCGTCTGCCATCCCGCGGCGCTCGAAGCCTGGCCCGCCGCCGTGTAGTACTCGTTGACGTACCAGAAGCTGCAGTCGTCGACGGGATCGATATTGAGGGAGGAGTAGTCCCCCCATCTCGAATTCGTCGTCGTCTGGACGCCCGATCCGTCGATGATCGTCATTTCGGCGATTGTCATTTGACCCAAGGGATCGCCCGCGGCGCGTCCTGTGTACCTTATGCCCGGATAGACATCGACGCCGTTCACGACGCTGTAGCCGAGACCGATGTTCCCGAAGCGGTCCATGGCGACGCTGCCCATCCAGCGATGAACGCCGTCGGCGGGCGCGTAGGTGCCTTGTTGGTATACGGAGTAAGCGCCGGCCCTGCGGCGGATTTCATACCAGCGCATCCCGGCCTGCGCGGGCGCTGCCTCGACCGACTGCGCGGTGACGAGCGCGTCGTAGGTCGGGAACTTCCGGAAAGCGAGCCGCCATGTCGGCCGCTGCCGGTAGGAAAGGATGTCGAGATACTGGTTCGGATTGGTGATCCCAGGCTGCGGCAGACAATCTCGCGACGTCGGCGCGCAGGGGAAGATCGAATCGAAGGAATCGACCGGAAGCTGCGTCTTTAGGACAAGCGAAGACTGCACCTGCGGATTGTCGAGCCAGCGGACCGTGAGATCGAAGATGTTCAGCGCGTCGAAAGTCGCACCATAGCCGGCCCCGTCGTCCTGAGTGCCGACGATCGGGATCGGCGTGCCGCCTTTCGGCGCCGCCTTGCCGTCAAGATACGCCGGCAGGAGGCCGTCGCCGACGAGCGGTAGGATTGCGGGATTGTTGCCGTCGAGGAAATAGCCGACGGCGCGCGCCGGTAGCCCTTTCAGCATCGCCTTCTTCTCAAGCGCGTAGACGCCGATGCCATATTCGCCAAAGGGGCCGAATTCGCGCGTCGTGATGACATAGGTGTCGGTCCAGAGTCCGTACTTCGGATAATCTGGAAAATTGACGCCGGTCGTGAACGCATAGCGATAATAGGCGCCGGTCGGATCGCCGGTCACCGAGATCGCAACGCAGTTATAAAACGGCTCCGTCGTCGAGGAGAGCCCGCGCGTCGTGAACTGCGAGAGAATCCAGCGGTTCGAAAGGTGATCGTAAACGACGATCGGATCGCCCGAAGGATCGGTGCAGTCATCGATTGCGAAACCCGCCCAGAGTGCGCCGATATCGGTCGGCGGCAAAAGCACGGCGCCGGTTTTGCTGTAGACGGCGAAGGCGAGATTGACCATTTCAACATAGTGATTGGGGCCGACGGCGCCGACCGGATCCGGCGGATTCACGCGGCCGCCGAAGATGTTGAAATTGTCGTTGTTGCTGATGCCCTCGAAATTGGCGAGCGGCGGCGCGGGATCGCCGGGAATGAGCGTTGCGGTTCCGGCCGCGCTTTGCTGGGCGCGGTCAACGCCGGTTCCATGCTTGGGACCTTCCGGCCCGTCGCGTTCGACGCGGACTTCAGCGACGCCGTAGGCGTCGGTTGTGAGCGCAGCGGCCGTGGCGGCCGTCGCCAAATTCTTCAGGGGCGCCGAAACGTCCCGCGCGACCTGTTTAATCGGCGCGTCGCGACCCTGGACTTTGCTTCCTTGAGCGAACGCAAGTTGCGGCAGAATCAGAACGGTGATCGCCGCCGACTGTACTAAAGTACGCGTAAGAGCACATATCTGCACTTTCATAATAACTCCCCAGGGAAAATACATGCCACCATTGGCGGCGGGACTATGGACCTCGCGCCGGAAAGCTCAATTTGATCGGGCTCAAAAATGAGACCCCGGCGACAAATTTAATGTTGCGCCAGCCCGGGCAGACTGCTATCGGCCCGGCTCCCCATGGGAGGCGAGGGCGAAGTCCAGCCCGGACCGGACCAAGGGGCCTTCAGAACCCTTGGTTCGCAGTCTCTGGAAGGATCACATGGCGAAAAAAGTCACGGGCTACCTCAAACTGGAGGTCCCGGCCGGCAGCGCGAATCCCTCGCCGCCGATCGGTCCCGCGCTCGGCCAGCGCGGCCTCAACATCATGGAATTCTGCAAGTCGTTCAACGCGCAGACGCAACAGATGGAAAAGGGGATGCCGATTCCGGTCGTCATCACCATTTACTCTGACAAGTCTTTCACCTTCGCGATGAAGACGCCGCCGGCGTCCTATTTCCTGAAGAAGGCCGCGAAAATCGAAAAAGGCGGCGCGACGGCCGGCCGCGCGATTGCGGGCTCAGTGACGCAGGCGCAATGCCGCGAAATCGCCCAGGCGAAACTGAAAGACCTCAACACCGGCGATCTCGACGCGGCGACCAAGATCATCATGGGATCGGCGCGCGCCATGGGCCTTGAGGTGAGGAGCTGACGCCATGGCGAAAATGGGAAAGCGCATCAGAGCCGCGCGCGCGACCGTCGATCGCAACAAGAGCTATTCGATCGCCGACGCCGCCAAGATCGTCAAGGCGAACGCCAAGGCGAAGTTCAACGAGACGATCGACATCGCGATGAATTTGGGCGTCGACGCGCGCCATGCCGATCAGATGGTCCGCGGCGTCGTCTCGCTGCCATACGGCACCGGCAAATCCGTCCGCGTCGCCGTCTTCGCGAAAGACAAGAAAGCCGAAGAAGCCCGCGCCGCGGGCGCTGAAATCGTCGGCGACGCCGATCTGGTCGAGAAAATCCAGGGCGGCTTCATGGACTTCGATCGCGTCATCGCGACGCCTGACATGATGGGTCTTGTCGGCAAGCTCGGCAAAGTCCTGGGGCCGCGCAACTTGATGCCCAACCCCAAGGTCGGCACGGTGACGCCGAACATCGCCCAGGCGGTGAAAGACGCCAAGGGCGGCGCCGTCGAGTTCCGGATTTCGAAAGTCGGCAATCTCATCCACGCCGGCGTCGGCAAGGCGAGCTTTTCGGACGCGGAGATCGCCGCCAACATCAAGGCGTTCATCGAGGCGGTGCAGAAAGCGAAGCCGGCGGGCGCTAAAGGAACCTACATCCAGAAAGTCGCCGTTTCATCGACCATGGGACCGGGCGTCAAGATCGACCTTGCGTCATTGTCGGCCTGATCGCCGGCGGCGAGGGCGACGCTGAAAGGCCGCGCGAGCGGCCTTTTTGTTTGGCGCCGTCGTCGCATGGACGGCGCGCCGCGGGCGCGTTTGCGTCGATCGAGCGGAGCGACATATTGATCGCGCAAGTTCATCGCGCGCAAGATGCGGGAAACTCGACGCCGCGCATCGCGCTGAAATGGCGGCGTCAGCAAAAACCGAGCCGGTGCGCTATTTCGCCTTGAGCTTGCCGACGAAGGCGCGAACTTCCGAGTCAATCTTGCGCCATTCGGCAAGGTAAGGCCGCTTGAACCGATAGGACAGCGTGACATCGGGCCCAAGTTCAAGCTCCCGCCAGCATTCCGGGCTGATGAGTTCTTCACGCTGCTTCATGCAAAAGATCGCGGCGATTTCCCCTTCGCCGACCTCTCCGAGGTAAAGCTCGCTGCCGGCATAGCCGCTCGTCGGAACGTTCGCTCGCTGTTCTTTGAACTCATATTTGATCAGTTGATAAGGCGTTCTTGCACCGCGGGCGTCCGTCGTCTGCGGCATGTAGAGAATGTCGATGCGCTCGCGTTCGGTGAAGGGCGACGTGCGCACGCCGATCATGATGTCGATGCGGCGGGTGTCGGGCGGGTTTTCGACGAAGTCCTCCCGGCGGGACGGGGCGTAGCCGGAGAGCGTCGGCCAGAGCGCGTACAGCCAAACCTCGTCCCGGTCGCCGCCGCGACGGTCGCGCGGAAAAACCGTGTAGTTCGCCGGGATCGCGAAATTCATGCTCCCGACCTTGATCGCGACCGGTTCTTCGCTGATCGCCGGGCTCGGCACATTGCCGCCAAGCTCGTCAACGCTCGGTCCCACGTAATAGTAAAGAAAGATCGCGCAAAGGATCAGCGTCGCAAGGAAGATGCCGAGCGGATACCGCCAGCTCGATTCCCGCTTAACGTCGTCGCCGCCAATGCCGTAATTCGTCATGAGTGAACGCCCGCCGACAAATTCAAACGCCGGCGGGCCTCATAGCATGCGCGCGCGCGCGCCGCCAATCGGCGGGTCAAAGCGCGTCGATCATCTCGGCGACGAGCGGGTGCCGAACGACGTCGGCCCGCGTGAAGCGCACAATCGAGACCTGGTCGAGCTTTGAAAGGCGCGCCATCGCGCTTTCAAGGCCGGACATGCCGGGGAGGAGATCGGTCTGCGCCGGGTCGCCGGTGACGACCATCGACGAGTTCCATCCAAGCCGCGTCAGCAGCATCTTAAGTTGAACATAGGTGCAGTTCTGCGCTTCGTCGATGACGATATAGGCGCTGTTGAGCGTGCGCCCCCTCATATAGGCGATCGGCGCGATCTCGATGACGCCTTCGGCCATCAGCGCCTTGAGACGTTTTCCGGAAATGCGATCGCACAGCGCGTCATAGAGAGGGCGCAGATAGGGCGATAGCTTTTCCTCCATGTCGCCGGGAAGGAAGCCGAGGCTTTCGCCCGCCTCGACGGCCGGACGCGACAGCACGATCCGCCGCACGCGCCCCGCCTCCAGCGCCTCAACGCCCTTGGCGACGGCGAGATAGGTCTTTCCAGTGCCGGCGGCGCCCGCCGCGAAGACTAAAGGAGTTGCGTCGATCGCATCGATGAGCGCTTGCTGCGCATCGTTCTGCGCGCGAATGTTTTTTCGATACTTCTGGTCGCGCTCGGGCTCGGAGCGTGCGGCAGGTCCAAGCGGCGACCATTGCGGTTCGTCGAACAGCCGCCGCACATTGTCGCCCTCATACGCCTGCTCATAGGACGTCTCCGCGCGGTCTCGCCGTCGCCGCGCTTGAGCGGAGCGTTTCGCCATCAACTCTCTCCTTGTGCGGCGAATACCCGCCGCCGATCCGCGCGCCGCGAGCGGACCGGCAGAACCGAAGATTGGGTGAAGGATGGCGTAGCCGCAGGGACCGGCAAATATCGCGGTTCGTCTCGTACTTGCGCATCGCGTTGCGGCACTCTCGTTGACGCCGAAATCGACCAACGAATCAGAGGCTATGGGTATTCGGCTCCGCTTGGCGAGAGGGGCGGCGAAGATTTCGCAGAAGTGTCGCTGTCAAGGACCAGCGACTGCCGCCGGTTCCGCCGGCCGGCGGAAGGAGCGCGCTTAAGGGCGCGCCGTCAGCGCTTCGCGTGTACGAAAGCCTGGCTGATCTTCGCGTGCGCCTCCGGCGCATAGTTTTGCCAGGAGGTCCGCCCGTTCGTCGCGTCAATGACGAAAAGCGATTCATGCGGCCTAAGGAAAGGAGCAATCGCGTTCCTGACGCCGATCGCCGTCAAGGCGCAATTGACGGTCCAGACGTTTTCCGCAAGACGGAACGAGGCCCCAAGGCTTGCAAGCGCGTTTTCAACCCGGCTCGCCGCGGCGTTGACGACGTCAAAGATGATCACGAAATTCGCCGGACCCATTTGATCCGTAGACGTCCCATGGCGGGGCGGCTGGCCGAGCGCCTTGGCGCGGCGCGGCGCGCGGGCGGAGTCGTCGGCCGCCCCTCCGCCAGCGGCGGGAATGCCCGGCGCGCAATCGGCCTTTCCGAACGCGCCGTTCGTCGTCGTTGCGGCGCTTTCCGCGCCGAACAACGAGGCGAAAGCTGTCTCGCGCTGCGCCTCGCGCCAATCCCTGCTGCCGGCGGGCGCGATCAGCGTCCACGCGGCGAACCTGCCTTCGTTTGCGAACTTCTTGAGGTCCTTCGACGAATAGGGACCGTAAATTCGTTCGTTTGACTTGATGCACCAGTTGTCAGCGAACATCGGACCTTGGCTCCGCTCGTCCGTCGTCAGACGGAAACGCCCTTCTTGCCGAATTGCGGTGCAAGTCCCGCGCCGCTCGGTTGCGTCTCAATCGGGGACTTCGTGTTTTCAATGACGTCTTCCATCTTCGCCGACGGGCCCGTGAAGACGACCCCGACGCCCTTTTCGTGGCGGCGGACGACTTTCGCGACGGTGCGCCCGACAATGACCTGGGCGCCGAGGGGGGGCCTTGGTTCGACGGCGATCGAAGCGCCGGTCAAGGAAATATCGAGGATCTCGCAGGCGATCGTCTCGCCGCTTTCAAGGGTCAAGATTGTTGGCTCGTCGCTCCTGATGCGCGGATTGGCGCGGCGGTCGATGCGCATGTGCGGCGTGTTAAGCGCGTAGGTGAGGCTGTCGGCGGCCCGTTTGGTCTTGGCGCGCCGGCTGCGGTAGTCGACGGCGAAATGATGCTTGGCCGAGCGGATGACATGACCTTCGTAACGGCCCACATTGTCGATGTAGACGACAACTTTTTCGCCGGCTTGCGGTGGATTGACGGCTTTAAGGAGCGCGCCGCCCGCCGAGATGTTGACGACGAGGCAAGGCTCTTCTTCGCCGCTCGCCTTGAGGACGCGCGCCTTGAGCGCGATGCCGACCCGCTTATGGCGACGGCGTTCATCGTCATGCGCGCTCGGATCGGCCGAGGTCGACGGCGTGTCGGTCTTAGCGCCCATGGCGTCGGCTTTTCTTGGTTAAGAAATGCTTGATCTCGCCGAATTCTAAGACGCCGAGGTGAACAAAGGTTTGCTTCAGGATGCCGCTTGTCCCTAGATGGGCGGCGCGGCTGCCATTTTCGCGCGGCAATGCCGCGAGGCTGGGGCATGGCGGCGACGAAAAACGATGATCCCGACGCGATCGGCGAGACGCAGACGCGCCCGTCCGGCGTTTTCGGCGATGTGCCAAAGCCGGTGATCGTCGCGGCGGCGATCCTTGCCGCCTGCTATTTCGGTCTCGAGGCGGCTCCCGCCCGGCTCGCAGATGAAATTGCCGAAGCTTTTGGATTTTCGCCGCTGCGGCTTGCAGCGGCCTTCGCCGGCGGCGGCGGGTTGCCGGGCGCGCTCGTCACGCTTTTCAGCCACATGGCGATCCACGCGTCGATCGGCCATCTCTTTTTCAATCTGCTTTGGCTTGTCGTATTTGGCGCGCCGATCGCAAGGCGGCTCGGCGGTTGGCGGTTCGCTCTCCTGCTGATTCTCAGCGCCGCCGCCGGGGCGCTGTTCTTCGGGATTTTCCACGTCCGCGACGCGACGCTTCTCGTCGGCGCATCCGGCGGCGTCACCGGCCTGCTCGGCGGGCTCGTGCGATTCGCCTTTCACCGGCCGCTGTCGCGGCCCGCGACCGAACGAGGCGTCCTGCCGCTCGTTGACCGCAGCGTCATCATTTGGTCTGCGGTCATCATTTCGATGAATGCCGCGGTCGCGCTGTTCGGACCGAGCATCGGCGCTGGCGACGCGGATATCGCCTGGCAGGCGCATGTCGGCGGCTACCTCTTTGGTCTCATCGCTTTTCCGCTATTTGACCGGAAGCCCCGCTGATTTTGGCGCCGCACAACAGCGGCGGCGCCGAACCGTATGATTTTGCGTTGATTTTTTCGTGTAATCGCGCAGACTTCCGCTTCTTGAGGAAGGAGGTTCCGGTGAAAGTAGAACACATCCTTCAAACGAAAGGCGCCGACGTCTTCGCGGTTTCCGGCGCGACTTCGGTCAAGGACGCTGTTGACCTGCTCGGTGAAAAGAATATCGGCGCCGTCGTCGTCAAGGACGAGCGCGGCGCCGTTACCGGGATATTCTCCGAGCGCGACGTCGTCCGGCGCTTGAAGTCGGAAGGGGCGGGGGTTCTCGGCCGGCCCGTT
>Ga0073934_10012292_pt1 | contig 10126 bp, 8 predicted proteins | sample LarsenN4metaG_FD_76834 | JGI IMG/M metagenome (GOLD analysis project Ga0073934, IMG submission 76834) | Hot spring sediment bacterial and archeal communities from British Columbia, Canada, to study Microbial Dark Matter (Phase II) - Larsen... ... | reverse complement strand
TTGCGCGCGGCCTCGGCCTTGCGCTTGCGGCGGGCACTCGGCTTCTCGTAGCGCTCGCGGCGCTTGATCTCAGAAAGAATGCCGGCCTTCTGGATCTTTTTCTTGAAGCGCTTCAGGGCGGATTCGATTGATTCGTTTTCTCCCAGGCGCACCTCGGTCACCGATTTTCACCTCCTTCAGAGATCATTCGTAGACTTCCAGGCTCAGTTCGTGCTCGGCTGCGCGGGCAGCCGTTTCCAGGACTGTGCGGATCGCCTGTATCGTGCGTCCGCCCCGGCCGAAGACCCGCCCCTTGTCGCCCGGATCGAAGGCGACGCGCAGGCGAATGCGTCGGCCACCGAGGGTTGCCTCGGAGCTGACCGCCAGTTTTTCTGGGGTCTCAAGCAGCGGCTGGACGAGAAACACCGCCAACTGCCGATAGTCGGGGGCTGTCCGGGAAACGTGCGAGTCAGTCACTGGTAGGAGCCGGAGTCGATTCGATGACCTGGGCGCGGGTCAGGAGCCTGCGGACAGTGTCGGTCGGCTGGGCGCCGATGGCCAGCCACTTGCGGGCCGCCTCGGCATCGACGCGGAGAACTTCAAGACCCTTCTCGGTATTGGCCCGCGGATCGTAGAAGCCAAGCTCCTCGATCACAGCTCCGTCGCGGCGAGAACGGGTGTCTGCCACGACGACACGGTAGACGGGCTTTTTCTTGGCGCCAATGCGCTTCAAGCGAATTGCAACAGCGATCGCTATTCACCTCCTTGGATAAGTCTGAGTGGGGAAACTTTAACTGAAGCCCTTGCCCTTCTTCTTTTTCTTGTTGGAAGGACCCCGGGGCTTATCCGGGGGGCCGGACCTGCGGGCGGTCGACTGGCCGCGCCAGCCGGGCCCAAAGGCCGGATTGGGGCCAGCCTGCTGGGGACCACGGCCGCCGCCGAACATCCCGCCCATGCCGGGCATGCCGCCCATGCCACCCATGCCGCCGCCCAGCATCTTCATCATCTGCCGCATGCGGCCGAAGTCGTTGAGCAGCTTGCCAACGTCTTCGAGGGGCACCCCCGAACCGCGGGCGATGCGCCGCTTGCGCGAGACGTTGATGAGGTCGGGATTGCGCCGCTCCTCGCGGGTCATCGAGCCGATCATCGCCTCGGCTTTCTTCAGCTGTAGCTCGCCCTGGCGGATCTGGTCGTCGCTGATCTTGCCCATGCCCGGCATCATCTTCAGAAGACCACCCAGCGAGCCCATGTTTTTGATCATGCGCAGCTGCTTGATGAAATCCTCGAAGTCGAACTGGGCCGAGAGGAGCTTCTGCTCCATCTTGGCAGCGTCGGCGAAGTCGATTTCTTCCTGGGCCTTCTCGACCAGGGTGAGCACGTCACCCATGCCCAGGATGCGCGAGGCCATGCGATCGGGATAAAAGGGCTGCAGCGCCTCGACCTTCTCGCCGGTACCCACGAACTTGATCGGCTGGCCGGAGAGCTTGCGCACCGAAAGGGCAGCTCCGCCCCGGGTGTCGCCGTCGAGCTTGGTGAGGATGGCGCCGGTGATCCCGAGGCGATCGTGGAACGCCTGGGTGAGGTTGGCCGCCTCCTGGCCAGTCATGGCGTCGACCACCAGCAGGATCTCGTCGGGACGCAGAGCCTCTTTGATGCTCGCGATCTCGACCATCATCGCCTCGTCGATCGTGAGGCGACCGGCCGTGTCGACAATCAGATAATCGAACTTCTCGGCGACGGCCCGCTCCTGGGCCTGCCGGGCAATGTCGACCGGATTGGCAGAAGCCCCGAGGCTGAAGACCGGCACGTCGATCTGCCCACCGAGGGTCTCAAGCTGGTCGATGGCCGCCGGACGGTAAACGTCGGCGGCAGCGAGCAAAACCTTTTTGTTGCTCTTCTTGAGGTGAAGCGCCAGCTTGGCCGTGGCCGTGGTCTTGCCTGTGCCCTGTAGACCGGCCATCAACACCGTCGTCGGCCGCCCCTTCACCTCCGCAAGGCCAGCGTTCTCGGAGCCCATCAGCTCGACAAGACGGTCGTGGAGGATCTTGATGAATTGCTGGTCGGGCGTCACCCCGGCGAGCACCTCGGCACCGAGGGCGTCGTCGCGCACGTCGGCGATGAATTCTTTGGCAACCTGCAGATTGACGTCGGCCTCAAGCAGGGCGCGTCGCACATCGCGCAGCGCCTCGTCGATGTTGGTGGCGCTGATGCGGTCCTGGCCGCGCAGTTTGCGCCAGGCACCCTCCAGTTTTTCGCTGAGCGCTTCGAACATGGCTAGTCAGGGCACGGAATGCTAGTATGCCACGCCGCAGAACCACCGGGCAAGGCTTCGACCGCGCTGTCCCGGGAGGCATCCAGCAACAGACGGGCTACCAGCGCCGTCCAGCCGGTCTGGTGGCTCGCCCCCAGCCCGCGCCCCGTGTCACCGTCGAAGTATTCGTGAAAGAGCGTGAGCTCCCGCCAGTGGGGATCGTCGGCAAAGCAGCGACTCGCCCCGTGCCAGGGCGCCCAGCCGCTCGCGTCAGGCACGAAGAGGCCCCCGAGTCGCCGGGACAACTCGGTCGCCACCTGCGCCAGGTTCAGCCACCGTCCGGAGCCGGTCGGACACTCGACGGTGAAGTCGTCGCCCCAGAAGCGGTGGTACTGGTGCAGAGCCTCCACCAGCAAGAAGTTGAGCGGAAACCAGACCGGACCGCGCCAGTTGGAGTTGCCGCCGAAAAGCTCGCTGGACGATTCGGCCGGCTCGTAGTCGACCCGATACTCTTCGCCCAGTACCCAGAAACTGTAGGGCTGTTCCCGGTGGGCCCGCGACAGCGAACGCACCCCGTACGGCGAGAAGAATTCCGCCTCGTCGAGCAGGCGGGCAAGCACCCGGGTGAGCCGCTCGCGCGAGGGGATGGCAAGCAGGGCCCGCGGATGGGAGCCGTCCGCCTCCGGCATCCAGGAGATGTGTCTGGCCAGATCCTGGCGGTTTTCGAGAAACCAGTGCTTGCGCCGGGTGAATCCGTCAAGCCCTGTCACCATCTCGCGGTCGAGCACCGAGACGGCAAGCAGAGGCACAAGCCCGACCAGCGAGCGCACCTTGAGGGGAATGGGCGGCTCGTCGGGCACATTCGGGCACTCGCACAGCTGCAACTGGTCGTAGTAGAAACCGTCTTCCTCGTCCCACAGCCCGCTCCCGCCGAGGTTGTTCATGGCGTCGGCGATGGCCACGAAGTGCTCGAAGAACTTCGAGGCAACATCCTCGTAGGCCCGGTTCTCGCGGGCGAGTTCGAGGGCCATGGAAAGCATCGTCGCGCAGTAAAAGGCCATCCAGGCGGTGGCGTCGGCCTGCTGAAGACGGCCGCCGGTGGGCAAGGGCCTCGAGCGGTCGAACACGCCGATGTTGTCCATGCCCAGGAAGCCGCCCTGGAAGACGTTGAGACCGGCGGCATCCTTGCGGTTGACCCACCAGGTGAAGTTGAGCAGCAGCTTCTGGAAGACCCGCTCCAGGAAAAAGCGGTCGCGGCTCCCCCCGATCTCGTAGACCCGCCAGCAGGCCCAGGCGTGCACCGGCGGGTTGACGTCCGAGAAGTTGAATTCGTAGGCGGGCAGGGCACCGTTGGGATGCATGTACCATTCGCGCAATATCAGCACCAGTTGCCGCTTGGCGAATTCCGGGTCGGCCTCGGCCACCGCCACCATGTGAAAGGCCAGATCCCAGGTGGCGTACCACGGGTACTCCCACTTGTCGGGCACCGAGAGCACGTCGCGGTTGTAGAGCTGCGGCGACCAGTCGCGGTTGCGCCCACTGCGTCCCGGCGGCGGCGAGTTCGGATCCCCGGCCAGCCAGTCGGCAAGGCCGTAGTGGTAGAACTGCTTCGACCAGAAGAGCCCGGCGCGGGCCTGACGAACAATCCGTCGCAGGTCGGAATCGGTCAGTCCTTCCGACAGGGCCGCATCGTACTCGTCCGCCTCGGCGCGGCGGCGCTCGAAGATCGCCTCGAATTCCGCCCCGAAAGGTTCGGGCACGGCTGCCACACGCGGATGGAGGCGCAGACGGATCACCGCCTCGCCCCCGGCCGGAACCTCGAGCCGGTAGACGAACGCCGCCTTCGTGCCGTGCTGCTCGGGGTTGACCGCTTCGCCCTTGCCCTCGACGACCCAGGCGTGAAAGGCGTCTTTTACGTACGGCCCGGGGTTTTCCGCACCGAAGAGCCGTTGGGCATTGGTCTCGTTCTCGGTGAAGATGACCTCCGACGCCCCCTCGGCGCGCAGGACGAATTCGCCGAGTGTCGCGTGGGCCGCCCCGACTGTCGCCTCCTCGAGGCGCCACAGATGGGGCTTCGGCCAGTAGCCCTCGCCCTGTCTGCCCCAACTCCAGCTGTTTTTGAACCAGAGGGTCGGCAACACCACAAGGCTTGCCGCCTGCGGGCCACGATTGGCAACGGTGATCCGGATGCACAGGTCGTTGGGATCGGCCTTGGCGTACTCGGCAAAGACGTCGAAGTAGCGGTTGAGCGCGAAGACACCTGTATCAGTCAGTTCATATTCCGGCTCCCGGGGGCCGCGGCGGCGGTTCTCTTCGATCAGTTGCCGGTAGGGATATTCGGCCTGGGGGTACTTGTACAAAGCCTTCAGGTACGAGTGGGTCGGCGTCGACTCAAGATAAAAGTAATACTCTTTGACATCTTCGCCGTGGTTGCCCTCGCCGTTGGTCAGCCCGAACAGGCGCTCTTTGAGGATCGGATCGTGGCCGTTCCAGAGGGCCAGGGCGAAGCACAGGCGACACTGGCGGTCGCAGATGCCCAGCAATCCGTCTTCGCCCCAGCGGTAGGCGCGGCTACGCGCCTGTTCGTGGGAGAAATAGTTCCAACTCTCACCTTCCGCCGAGTAGTCTTCGCGGACGGTGCCCCACTGACGCTCGGAGAGGTACGGCCCCCAACGCTTCCAGTTTTTCGCCCGTCGTGCGTCCTCTGCCAACCGCCGTCCCTCGGCGGTCCCTGCGACCCCGTCGTGATCCACCGTCTGCCTCCGTACGTCGAAGCATTCTAATCGAAACCGCTCGATTTCCCCTCCTTCTCCCTGCACTCCTTGCAGCGAGATCGCGCCGGTTATAGTGATGGGCTTGCCGATGATCCCCGGATAGTCACGACAGGAACTTCCCCCAGTAGATAGATGATTCCAGTTGTCCGACTCCGTCATCTTCTCTGCGGAGGGGTGGCCAGACTGTGTGCTGCACTGTTCAACGATGGAGAAAGTACGAATGGAATCCCAGAAGTTGACCGGACTGGATCAGTATCGACTGCTGGGCCGTAGTGGCCTGCGCGTGTCTCCCCTGTGCCTGGGGACGATGACCTTTGGCACTGAATGGGGATGGGGATCGGACAAGGACGAATCGCGGCGGGTGTTCGATACCTACGTGGACCGCGGCGGCAATTTCATCGACACTGCCAACATCTACACCGGCGGTACGAGCGAAGAATTCGTCGGCGAGTTTGCGAGCGAGCGGCGCGAGCAACTGGTCATTGCCACCAAGTACTCCAACAACACCCGCCGGGGCGACCCCAACGCCGGGGGCAACCACCGCAAGAATATGATTCAGTCGGTTGAGAGCAGTCTGCGCCGCCTGAAGACCGACTACATCGACCTCTACTGGGTACACGTCTGGGAGTACCGCACCCCCGTCGAGGAAGTGATGCGCGCCCTCGACGATCTGGTGCGCGCAGGCAAGATTCTCTACGCGGCCATCTCCGACGCGCCCGCCTGGAAGATCTCCCAGGCGAACACGATCGCCGATCTGCGCGGCTGGACACCCTTCATTGCCCTGCAGTGCGAGTACAGTCTGGTCGAGCGCACCCCCGAGCGCGACCTCATCCCGATGGCCACCGAGTTGGGGATCACCGTCATGCCCTGGTCGCCCCTCGCCGGGGGCATTCTCACCGGCAAATATCGCAAACCCGAAGGCAACGGCGGCGACACCCACAAGGCCGACCGCGGCGAGTTCCTCGAAGGCAAACTCACCGAGAAAAACTACGCCATCGCCGAGGAGGTCTCCCGTCTCGCCCAGGAGATCGGTCGCTCGCCCTCGCAGGTGGCCCTCAACTGGATGCTGCGCAAGCCGTTCTCGGTGATCCCCATCCTCGGGGCGCGCACACTCAAACATCTTGAAGACAACCTCGGTTGCCTCGACTTCGTCCTCAACGAGGCTCAGATGGCCCGCCTCGACCGGGTGAGCGCCGTCGACCTCGGCTTCCCCACCACGTTCCTGATGCAGGATCAGGTACGCACGATCCTCGACGGGGGTGCCGAGGTCGAGGGTCTGGCCGCTCCGCTCGCTGGAGTACTCTAGCCCTTCAGGCCCCCGACACCCGCCGCAGTGCAACGGCGCAGGCCTTCAGTTCCGGTTCCCCCGAATCGGGACAGGCGATTGGGTGGGTGAGGGCGTTGGCCTCGGCGTTCTCGGCCCAGAGGCTCCCCCAGTGCATCGGCACGAAGAGTACACCGGGAGCGATCCCGGCGGTGATCCGCGCCGGGAAGCGGGCCACACCACGCCGGGAGCGCACCTCCACCGCCTCTCCCTCCGAGAGATCCAGCTTGGCGGCGTCGCGGGGGTGGATCTCGATGAACGGGTGCGGGTGCAGTTTGCGGATCTTCTCGATGCGGCCGGTGCGGGTCTGGGTGTGCCAGTGGCCGTAGAGGCGGCCGGTGGTGAGCACGAATGGATAGCCGTCGTCGGGCGGCTCGGCGAGGCCCCGGGAATGGCAGGCGGCAAAACGGGCGCGACCGTCGGGGGTGGCGAATCGAAGATCTGTATACAGCCTCGCATCTGCCTCCCCCCCGGCCGGAGAGGGCCAGCGCCGCGGTCCGGCGGCGAGCAGGGCGTGGTCGAGGCCGCTCATGTCGCAGGGGCGACCGCCGGTGAGCGCTTTGTACTCGTCGAAGACCTCAGCAGCGCTCCCCCAGGGAAATTGCGCCGCGAAGCCGAGGCGGCGGCCCACTTCTGCAAAGATCTGCCAGTCGGGCCGTGCCTCACCAGGGGGATCGCGAAACGCCTGGCAGAGGGTGACCATCCGCTCGGAGTTGGTCATCGTCCCGGTCTTCTCGCCCCACTGGGCAGCCGGAAGCAGCAGGTGGGCAAACTCGGCCGTCTCGGTCGGATAGTAGGCGTCCTGCACGACCGTAAAAGGCGAGCGCAGGAGGGCAGCGCGCACCCGTTCGAGGTCTGGCAAGCTCACCGCCGGATTGGTGGCCGCCACCCAGAAAAGGCCAACCTCCCCTGCCTCCAGCCCTTCGATCATCTCCCAGACCGTGCGGCCCCGCTGGGGAGCAATGCTCCCCGGGGCAAGTCCCCAGTGCGCTTCGACTTGCGCCCGATGCCCGGCATCGGCGATGAAGCGATAGCCGGGCAGCAGATGGGAAAGCCCCCCCGCCTCGCGACCGCCCATGGCGTTGGGCTGGCCGGTGAGCGAAAAAGGACCGGCTCCTGGTTTACCAATCTGCCCGGTGAGCAGGTGCAGGTTGATGAGGGCGCGCACCTTCGCCGTGCCTTCCGAGGACTGGTTGATCCCCATCGACCAGAGGGTGAGCACCCGCCCCGACTCCGCCCACAGCCGGGCGACCGCTTCGAGGGCGTCGACGGTGATCCCGCAGCGTCGGGCAACCGTCTCGGGCGGGTAGTGGGCGACGGTGGCGGCGAACGCCTCGAATCCGCTCGTGTGCGCTTCGAGGAAGCGGCGGTCGAGGCGATCCCACCGCAGGAGCAGATGGGCGATCCCGTGGGCAAGGTCGATGTCGGTGCCGGGGCGGATCGGCAGATGCAGATCCGCCTGGCGAGCCGTCTCAGTGGGACGCGGGTCGACGACGACGATGCGCATCGCCGGGTTGGCCCGCCGCTGGCGCAGGAGGCGGTTGAAGACGATCGGATGGCACTCAGCGGCGTTCGCCCCGATCACGAAGGCGCAGTCGGTGGCTTCCAGGTCGTCGTAGGTGCAGGGTGGGCCATCGGCCCCGAAGCTCTGGACGTAGCCCGACACCGACGAGGACATGCACAGCCGCGAGTTGGCGTCGAAGGAATTGCTCCCCAGACACCCCTTCATCAGCTTCTGGGCAACGTAGTAGTCCTCGGTGAGGAACTGGCCCGAGCCGTACAGGCAAATCCCCTCGGGGCCATACTCCGCAAGGGTCGTGCGCAGGCGGTCGACCAGCATCCCGAGTGCTGTCTCCCAGCTGATTGGTCGAAACGGTGCGTCCAACCGCGCGCGTGCCATCGGCGTGTGGAGGCGATCCCGGTCGATTGCCTCCATGAGCGTCGCGCCCTTGACGCAGACCATGCCCTGGTTGGAAGGATGGGCGCGATCCCCGCGCACCCTGCCCTCCACCACCTCAAGACCGCAACCGACACCGCAGTAGGGGCAGAGCGTGCGGACCATCAGCTCACCCCGCGATCGGATTGGCGTACCGCTCGTACAGGAAGTGCAGGATCTGATTGCGCAACTGGTAGTAGGGGGGTGAGTCGATCACCTCGCCGCGCCGCCGCGGATGGGCGAAGGGCACCTCGACAATCTCGCCCACCGTCGCCGCCGGGCCGTTGGTCATCAGCACGATGCGATCGGACAGCAGCAGGGCCTCGTCCACGTCGTGGGTGATCATCAGCACCGTGATCCGGTGCGCCTCCCAGATGCGCAGCAGTTCTTCCTGCAGTCGGCCACGGGTGAGGGCGTCGAGGGCGCCGAAGGGCTCGTCGAGCAGCAGCACCTGCGGGCGCACCGCAAGGGCGCGGGCGATGCCGACCCGCTGGCGCATCCCGCCTGAGATCTGGCCGGGCTTGCGGTCGGCGGCCGCCCCCAGGCCGACCAGTTGCAGATGCTCCTCGACCAGCTCGGCCCGCTCGGCCGTACCCAGCGAACGGTGCACCGCGTCGACGGCAAGGGCAATGTTCTGACGCACCGTGAGCCACGGAAGCAGGGCGTGGTTCTGGAAGACCACCATCCGCTCCGGGCCGGGCCCGGTCACCGGGCGACCGTCGACCGTGACCCGGCCGCTGGTGGCAAGCCCCAGCCCCGCCACCATGTTGAGCACCGTCGACTTGCCGCAACCGGAGTGGCCGATGAGGGTGACGAATTCGCCCTCGCGCACCGACAGGTTGACGTCGCGCAGCGCCTCGTAGCGCTGGCCGCCCCGCCCGGGGTAGACCTTGCACGCGTTCTGGATTTCAAGAAAAGCCATGATTCGTCCCTCCTGATTGCGCTTATTCCGCCGCCACCAGCACCCGTCCGGCCCAGAGCACCAGCCGGTCGAGCAGGAAGCCGACCGCGCCGACGATCACCAGGGCAAAGAGGATGTCGGCCATGCGCGAGCTGTTGTAGCCGTCCCAGATGAAGAAGCCGATGCCGACGCCACCGGTGAGCATCTCGGCGGCGACGATGGCGAGCCAGGCAAGACCAATGGCGATGCGCAGGCCGGTGAAGATGTACGAGGCCGCCGACGGCAGCAGGATCTTGAAGAAGTAGGCGGTCTTCGAGAGGTTGAGCACCGCTGCCACGTTGCGGTAGTCCTGGGGGGTCTGGCGGACGCCGACGGCGGTGTTGATCAAGATTGGCCAGATGGCGGTGATGAAGATGACGAAGATGGCGCTCGGATTCGCCTGGCTCACGGTGGCGAGGGCGATGGGCAGCCAGGCGAGCGGCGGGATCGTGCGCAGCACCTGGAAGAGCGGGTCGAAGGCGAGCCTGAGGGGCCGCAGCGCACCGACCAGGATGCCGAGCGAGACGCCGACCACCGCCGCGAGGCTGTAGCCGAGGGCGACCCGCCCAAGGCTCGCTGCAAGCTGCCAGAAGACGCCCTTGTCGTTTTCGTCGTTGTTGAAGAAGCCCCTCACCAGCGGCTGCACGTCAGCGAACACCCGGGAGGGGGCGGGCAGTTGGCCGGTGAGCCCCCCGCCAGCCAGGGCTTCCCAGGCGGCCCCGACGGCGACGATCGCCAGGGTCGGATAGAGCACGGCCTCGACGCGGCCGAACCAGGCGGGCGGCAGTTGCTTCTCGGCGGTTGCGGACAGCGGACGGGAGGGGCTGACGGTGGCTCTGTCTCTGGTGGCAGTCATAGAAGATCCTTGTGCAATGTCCTTGGGCAAAGTGATGACGGCGAGGGGGATCAGGCGAGCTTCTTG
>Ga0073934_10012291_pt1 | contig 10126 bp, 11 predicted proteins | sample LarsenN4metaG_FD_76834 | JGI IMG/M metagenome (GOLD analysis project Ga0073934, IMG submission 76834) | Hot spring sediment bacterial and archeal communities from British Columbia, Canada, to study Microbial Dark Matter (Phase II) - Larsen... ... | reverse complement strand
GCCGGCCAACCGTCCGGAGTCCCCGCATGCCGTCACCCCGACGCCGGCCTGCCCGTCGCAGGCGTACCGCCTGCCTCGCCGCCTTTTGCCTGGCGGTGGTGGCCGCCGGCAACGCGGGCGCCACGCCGCCGGCCCCGGTGTCTGCCGTGGACGCCGGCACCGCGCGCGAAACCGTCGTCCTGCTGCATGGCCTCGGGCGCAGCCGCGCCTCGGTGTGGCTGCTCGCCGAACGCATCGGCAAGGCCGGCTACGCGGTGGAGCGCATCGGCTACCGCTCACTGCACGACGCGCCCGGGGACATCCTCGCCAGCGTGCGCTCGCAGATCGACGCCTGCTGCGCGCAGCGCGAGGCGCCGGTGCACTTCGTCGGGCACTCGCTGGGCGGCTTACTGGTGCGCGCCTACCTGGCGGAAGCGCGCGTGAAGAAGCTCGGCAGGGTGGTGCTGATCGGCAGCCCCAGCCAGGGCACGCCGGTGGTCGACGACTACCGCGGGCGCTGGTGGATGAAACTTGCCGGCCCTACCGCCAATGCACTGGGCACGGACGCCGGCAGCTTCCCGAAGTCACTGCCGCCACCCGCCTACCCGCTCGGCGTGATCGCCGGCCGGGTGGAACGCGCCATCGATTACCCGCGCATCGACGGCGACGACGACGGCCTGGTGCCGGTGGCGGCCACGCGCGTGGAGGGCATGCGTGATTTCGTGGTGATCGAGGCCGGCCACGCGATGCTGCGCTACCGCGAGGAAACGGCGCGGCAGGTGGTCAGCTTCCTGCGCTTCGGGCAGTTCGCGCGCTGAACGCGGCGCGCGTTCAGCCCCAGCGGCGGACGCGCCCGGTGTCGACGTGCACGAAGCCGTCGCCCGGGTAATAACCGACGCCGCCGCGCGCCAGCGCCAGCGCCGCCGCGCGCACCCTGGCGAGGTCGCGGCCGGGAACACGCAGGTCGATGGCCATGCCGTCCATGTGCAGGCTGCGCTTCGCCACGCCACCGCCACCGGTGCGGCGCAGCAGGTCGTTGGTCTTCGAGGAGCGGTAGCCCGAAATGATGTGCACCGGCGCGTCGCTCTCCAGCGCCAGCGTCAGGTCGTGCACGAGGTCGATGACGCCGCGCGCCATCGGCGCCGCTTCGTTGGCGCGGAAGTCACGCAGGATGAAGTCGATCTCGGCGAGCGCGCCGTCGTGGTAGACGCCCTGCTCGAAATAGGTGATGTCGAGTTTTTCCGCGGTGTGCGTGTTGTAGAAGCGCAGGCGGCGTGCGGCCGGCGTGTCGGCGGCGCGCGCCGGTGCCGCGAGGGCCAACGCCAGTGACCCGGCGAGGCCCTGGCCGAGGAAACCCCGGCGGGAAAGCGTATCGGTCATGTCATCCATCCTCGGCACGCCCGTGTCAGGGCTGCCGGACTGCAGGAGGTTGCGGGCTGCGCGCGGCCGCCACGTCGTGGGCGAGTCCGTCGCGATCCGCCAGGACAGTGTCCGTGGCAGCGCGGTCCATGCGGTGCAGCACGCCGGCTTTTTCGGCCAGCGCCTGTACCAGGTCAGGGTATTGCAGCCCGCGAGCGTAGGCATCCGGGTGCGCCTCCAGCCAGACCGGGCCGTCCGGCGGCGCAAACAGCAGGACAGGCGTGTAGGTGATCCTGACCAGGGTGCCGGTGGCAACCCGCCCGAACAATTCCGCGATGTGCTCCGGTTGCAGGCGGATGCAGCCGTGGGTGCGTATCCCGTAAACGCTTGCCGGCGCGTTGGTGCCGTGGATGCCATAGCCGGCCAGCTCCAGGCCCAGCCAGTAGCCCCCGAGCGGGTTGTCCGGCCCCGGCGGCACGCGAGTGAGCACTGGCTCACCCTTCACTCGCATCTCGCGCTGGATGGACGGCGGCACCACCCAGGTCTTGTCCTTCTCGCGCGTGACGATGCGGGTGTCCCGGGTCGGGGTCTGCCAGTCACGCTTGCCGGCCGCCGCCGGATAGGCCGCCAGCAGCCCGCCGTCCCGGTAGTGGAAGAGCATGCGCTGCGGCACGTTCACCAGGATGGCGTCGCCTTCCGCCAGCGGTGCCGGCGGCACGATGTGCCGGTTCTGGTAGGCGAGCGCCTGGCCGACCTTCAGGCGGTTGATGTCGATGCCCGGGTTGTCGCGGCGCAGCTGCGCCAGCGGGGTGCCCAGGCGCGCCGCCACCACCGTGAGGTTGTCGCCCGCGCGGACGCGGTACTCGCCGGCGCCGCCGTGCAGCGCGATGCCCCGTTGCCCGCCCTCGTCGGCCGGGCGCGCGAGCGGCGGGCGCTCGCCGGCCGGGGCCACCTCGCACTCGGGCTCCACCGCCAGCGCGGCGGTGGACGTCAGCAGGAACAGGAGCAGCAGTGGGCGCATGCGGATCGCGGCGGCAGGACGGCGGGCGCGGATCATAGCAGCGCCCCGCAATTCCCCCCCCGTGGCGGCGTCAGTACACTGTGCGCCGCTTTTGCGCCCCCCCGGCCGCGCCGCACACACGGAGTTCCCATGAGTCGCGTCAATCCCGCCCCGCACATCGCCGCCTTCATCTTCATGAGCCGCTGGCTGCAGGCGCCGCTCTACCTCGGCCTGATCGTTGCCCAGGGCGTCTACGTGGTGAAGTTCTTCAATGAGCTCTGGCACCTCGTGCACGACTTCGGAACGCTCTCGCACACCGACATCCTGCTGATGGTGCTCGGCCTGATCGACGTGGTGATGATCGCCAACCTGCTGATCATGGTGATCCTCGGCGGCTACGAGATCTTCGTCTCGCGCCTGCACATCGACAAACACCCGGACCAGCCCGACTGGCTGAGCCATGTCGACGCCGGCATGCTCAAGGTCAAGCTGGCCATGAGCCTGATCGGCATCTCCTCGATCCACCTGCTGAGGTCGTTCATCGACGCCGGCAACCTCAGCGAGCACCAGCTGAAGTGGGAAGTGATCATCCACTGCGTGCTGGTCGGGTCCGCAGTGTTCCTGGCCATCACCGACCGCCTGATGATGGCGATCCCGTCCGTGCATGCCGCCGCCGGCGACAAGCACGACGCCGCCGGCCACTGACACGGCAACGCCTGGCCCTTGCGCGATGAGCGCCCGCGCCGACACCCGCGATTACCGCGCACTGTTCCTGGCCGGCGCGCCGCTGCTCGACGTGCGCGCCCCGGTCGAATTCACCGCCGGCGCCTTTCCCGGCACCGTCAACATCCCGCTGCTCACCGACGACGAGCGCGCGAAGGTCGGCACCACCTACAAGCGCGACGGCCAGCAGGCGGCGATCGCGCTCGGCCACCGGCTGGTGGGCGGCGCAGTGAAACTCGAGCGCCTGGCGCGCTGGCGAGCCTTCGCGCAGGCACACCCGGACGGCTACCTCTACTGCTTCCGTGGCGGCCTGCGCTCGCAGACGGTGCGTCAATGGTTGCGCGAGGCCGGCGTCGAGTACCCGCTCGTCAGCGGCGGCTACAAGGCGATGCGCACGTTCCTGCTGGCGGAAATCGCGCGGCAGGGCAAGGAAGCGAAACTCGGCATCGTCGGCGGCCGCACCGGCAGCGGCAAGACGCGCGCCGTGCACGCGCTGCGCCACAGCATCGACCTGGAAGCCCTCGCGCGCCATCGCGGCTCGAGTTTCGGACGGCTGCCGGGCGGCCAGCCGACGCAGATCTATTTCGAGAACGCGCTCGCCATCGCGCTGCTGCGTGCCACGGCGCATGACGGCTCGCGCCTGTGGCTGGAGGACGAGTCGCGGCTGATCGGCCGCTGCGCGATCCCGCTGGAGTTCCGCCCGCGCATGGAGGAAGCACCGATCGCGCTCATCGAGGAACCGATGGACGAGCGCGTGCAGGTGGTGCTGGAGGACTACGTCATCGACGCGCTGCCGCTGTACCGGCAGGCACACGGCGAGGACGGCGATGCGCTTTACGCGGCCAGCCTGCTGTCCAGCCTCGACCGCGTGGAAAAGCGCCTCGGCGGGCTGGCGCACCGGCAGGCGCGCGAACTGATGCAGCAGGCGCTGGCAGCACAGCAGCGCGGCGACGTCGAGCCGCACCGCGCCTGGATCCGCTTCCTGCTCGAGCGCTACTACGACCCGATGTACGACTGGCAACTCACGCAGAAACGCGGCGCAGTGATCTTCCGCGGCCGCCGCCACGAGGTGATCGACTGGATCAACAGCCGCAACGACTGAAACCCGTATCTCGGGCCATCCGCGATGGATGCCCGGATCGCGGCGCGCCATTGAAACGCGCCGCGCGGCGATGCGAGTGCATCGCCACCACAACCCGCAACGCCACTCCCCATTGACTGGAGCTCGCGCATGAAAACGATCCACCGCCTCGCCGCGGCCGCCGCCGCATTGCTGATTTCCGCCAGCGCCGCCGCCGGCCCGCAATTCACCTTCACCGCCATCCCCGACGAAAACGAGGCACGCCTGAAGGAGCGCTTCGACAAGGTGGCCGTCTACCTCGGCAAGCAACTCGGTGTGGACACGAAGTTCGTGCCGGTGAAGTCCTACCCGGCGGCAGTGACCGCGTTCCGCAACAACGAAGTGCAGCTGGCCTGGTTCGGCGGGCTCACCGGCGTGCAGGCTCGCCGCGCGGTACCGGGCTCGCAGGCCATCGCGCAGGGCGCCGAGGACGCCGCCTTTGTCAGCTACATCATTGCCAACGCCGCCACCGGCCTGAAGCCGTCGAAGGAATTCCCCAGGGGCATCGCCGGCAAGTCCTTCACCTTCGGCTCGAAGTCGTCCACCTCCGGCCGCCTGATGCCGGAGTTCTTCATCCGCGAAGCGACGAAGAAATCGCCGGAGGAACTGTTCTCGCGCGTGGGCTTCAGCGGCGACCACTCGAAGACGCTCGAGCTGGTGCAGACCGGCGCCTATGACGTCGGCGCGCTCAACTACAGCGTGTACAAGAACGAAGTCCAGACCGGCAAGGTGGACCCGGCCAAGGTCGTGGTGCTGTGGGAAACGCCGGCCTACCCCGACTACCAGTGGACGGTGCGCGGTGACGCCGACGCCACTTTCGGCAAGGGCTTCATGCAGAAGCTGACGAAGGCGCTGCTGGACATGAACGACAAGGCGCTGCTCGATTCCTTCGAGCGCTCGAAGTTCATCCCCGCCTCCAACAAGGATTACGCGCCCATCGAGAACACGGCGAAATCCATCGGCCTGCTCGACGAGTGAACCCGGTGTTCCATCTCGACAACGCCTCGGTGAGCTACGGCGGCAAGGCCGTGCTCGCCGGCGTGACGCTGCGCATCGCCGCCGGCGAAAAGGTGGCGCTGGTCGGCGAGAGCGGCGCCGGGAAATCCACGCTGCTGCGGCTGTTGCGCGAGCAACAGCCGCAGCAGGTGGCCTGGTGCCCGCAGGCGCAGGGGCTGGTGCCCGTGCTCAGCGTGTTCCACAACATCTACATGGGCCAGCTCGACCGCCACGGCACGCTGTACAACCTCGCTAACCTGCTGAAGCCGCGCGAACGCGAGGTGAATGCGGTCGGCCAGGTGGCGACGATGCTCGGCCTGGCGGAGAAGCTGTTCACGTCGGTGGACCGGCTCTCCGGCGGCCAGCAGCAGCGCGTGGCGGTCGGCCGCGCGCTGTTTGCCGGCAAGCCGGTGTTTCTCGGCGACGAGCCGGTGTCTGCCGTCGACGAATACCAGGCGGAAGACATCGCGCAACTGATCACCGCGGCGCACGACACCGTCGTGCTCGCGCTGCATGACATCACGCTGGCGCTGGCCTGCTGCGAGCGCGTCGTCGGCCTGCAGGACGGGAAGATCGTGCTGGACGCGCCGGCCGCCACCCTGACCGCCAACGACCTGGCACCGCTTTACCGGCGCGGGGCCGCGTGACGGCACGCTCCCTCGACACCACCGCTGCGCCGCTGCGCCGCCTGAGTTTCGGGCTCGCGCTGCTCGCGCTGCTGTTGCTGCCGCTGTCCGATCTCGACATCACCGTGCTCGACCCCGGGGCGGTGTTCGCGGCGATGCTGCACGGCGCCGTCACGCCGTCGCTGGAAAATGTCGATGACCCGCTGGCTGCCCTGCTGGCGACGCTCGCGTTCGGCCTGCAGGGCGTCGCGCTCGGGGCGCTCGGCGGCTTCCTGCTCGCCTTCGCCATGCACCTGCGTGCGGTGCGCGTGTTGGCGGCGTTCATCCGCGCCATCCACGAACTGTTCTGGGCGCTGATCTTCCTGCAACTGTTCGGGCTGTCGCCGCTGACCGGCGTGCTCGCCATCGCCATTCCGTATGCCGGCACCTTCGCCCGTGTCTACCGCGAACTGATGGACGAATCCGACCCGCACGCGGCCGACGCACTGCCGCGCGGCACCGGCCTGCTGTCCGCGCTGGCCTACACGCGGCTGGCGAATGCGTGGGCGCACCTGGTGGCGTATACGTCCTACCGCACCGAATGCGCGCTGCGTTCATCGGCGGTGCTGGGCTTCATCGGCCTGCCGACGCTCGGCTTCCATCTTGAATCCGCCTTCCGCACCGGCGACTACAGCGGCGCCGCGGCCCTGCTGTACCTGTTCTTCGCGGTGATTGCTTCGCTGCGTTTCTGGCTGAAGCAGCCGCTGCTGCCGCTTTACCTCGTGGCGGCGCTGGCCTACCTGCCGCCCGTCGCGCGCATCGACGGCGCCGCCATCGCCCGCTTCCTCAGCGAGGACATCGTGCCGGCGCCGCTGCGCAACGGTGATCTTGCGGCGGCGGAAACCTGGGAGAAATTCGCGGCCTGGCTGTGGAAGCTCGTCGACACCCAGGTCCTGCCGGGCACCGCGCAGACGCTGCTGATCGGCGGCGTCGCGCTGGTCGTCACCGGCTTCGTCGCGCTGCTGCTGTTCCCGCTGATCTCGCCGCTGTTCACGGGGCGCGGCGCGCGCGCCGGCGGGCACGGCGTACTGATCGCGCTGCGCTCGACACCGGAGTACGTGCTGGCGTTCGTCGGCCTGCTGCTCGCCGGGCCCTCGGCCCTGCCTGCCATCGCGGCGCTGTCCCTGCACAACGGCGCGATCATCGCGCACCTGATGGGGCGCTGGACGGAAAACCTCACCCTGCGCGCGGACGCCAGCCACGGCAGCAACCGCTATTTCTACGAGGTGCTGCCACGCATCTACCGGCAGTTCCTCGCGTTCCTGTTCTACCGCTGGGAAATCATCATGCGCGAGACCGCCATCCTCGGCATCCTCGGCGTCGCCACGCTGGGCTTCTACGTCGACAGCGCCTTCAGCGAACTGCGTTTCGACCGCGCGCTGCTGCTGATCCTCGCCACCGCGCTGGTGAACATTGCCGCAGACCAGCTCTCGCTTTACCTGCGCGAGACCATGCGCCTGAAGTCCACGCCGGAACGGTTGTGATGCGGCCCGGTGACGCACGGCATCCGCCGGCCGCTCATCCCGCCGCCTGAAGAAAAGAAAGCCCGCCGGCAGGATGCCGGCGGGCCGGAGTGAAGCGCAACACGGGTCAGCGTGCGTGAACGCGTTCAGGCAATCCGGCAATCCTCGTCAAAGGCCGGCCGCGGCCCGCGCGGGTAAGCCTGCGCGACATCCGCGTAACCGATGTTGATGAGGAAGTTGGACTTGATGCGGGTGCCGGCGAAGAACGCATCATCCACTTTCGCATTGTCGAACCCGGACATCGGCCCGCAGTCGAGCCCGAGCGCGCGTGCCGCGATGAGCACGTAGGCGCCCTGCAGCGTGGCGTTGCGGAAGGCGGCGGTCTCGGCGGCAGCGGCGTTGTTGGCGAAGATGTCGCGCGCGCCCGGGAACGCCGGGAACAGCGTCGGCAGGCGCTCGTAGAACCCGTGGTCGACACCGACGATCACCGTGGCCGGTGCCGCCATCGTCTTCGCGATATTGCCCTCGCTGAGCGCGGAGCTGAGTTTCGCCTTGGCGTCGGCGCTCTTCACGAACACCAGCCGGGCGGGCAGCGCGTTGAAGGCGGTCGGGCCCCACTTCGCGAGGTCCCAGATGGCGCGCAGCGTGTCGTCGCTGACCGGCTTGTCGAGCCACTGGCCGCCCATGGTGCGGGCTTCGGTGAACAACTGCTTGAGCGCGGCTTCGTTGAGTGGCGTGTGCATGTCGGCATTCTCCGTGGACAGGTGATTCATTCGGGTAGCGGGTTCACTTGCGCAACCTGGCGTCGACGCTCCAGGCGCCGGCACCGTTGGCGGCGAGCACCAGCAGGCCGCCGGCAATCGCGAAGTTCTTCATCAGCATGATCTGCTGCATCGGGTCGTCGCTGCCGTGGAAGATGACGCCGGAAATCACGCAGAAGCCGGCCAGCGCGACGGCCACCGGGCGCGTCAGCAAACCGATCAGCAGCGCGATGCCGCCGCCGAGTTCCGCGAGGATGACCAGCGGCAACAGGCCGCCGGGCACGCCCATGCTTTCCATGTAGCCGGCGGTGCCTTCATAGCCACCGATCTTGCCGTAGCCGGCAACGATGAAGATGGCGCTGAGCAGGATGCGTCCGGCGAGGTCGAGCGGGTTCTTGCTGCGGTCGAAGAGTGAATCGAACATGGTGTTGCTCCTGGTGGTTGAGGGTGGTCCGCACGGGTGACGAGGCGGCGCGGGCGCCGTTTTCTTTCGCGTGTTGCCTTGCCGGCGTCAGGCCGGCAAATCGAAAAACAGGAACTCGGCAGCGGTCTCGACGCGTGCGTCCAGGTCGTCGCGGGTGTCGAAGGCGACGCCGTCGCCCGCCGTCAGCAGGCGGCCGGCAAACTGCACGCTGCCGCGCACGACATGCAGGTAGCCGCAACGGCCGGCCGGCAGCGGCAACGCCACCGCCGCGGCCGCGGAGCACGTCGCGCGGTAGACGCTGGCGTCCTGGCGGATCGTCAGCGAACCGTCGCGGCCGTCCGGCGACACCACCAACTGCAGGCCTTCGACGCGCGGGAAGTTCTTCTGTTCGTAACCCGGCGCGCCGCCGCGTTGTGCCGGCTGGATCCAGATCTGCAGAAAGCGGAGCGTCTGCTGCGGCGAGGCGTTGAACTCGCTGTGCCGGATGCCCTGCCCGGCATGCATCAACTGGAACTCGCCGGCCGGCACCTGTTCGCGGTTACCGGTGGAGTCCTCGTGCGCGATCACCCCCTCGGTGACATAGGTGAGGATTTCCATGTCGCGATGGCCGTGCGTACCGAACCCGGCACCGGCAACCACCACGTCGTCGTTGATGACGCGCAGGGCGGACACGCCGAGGTGGCGCGGGTCGTAGTAGTCGCCGAAGGAAAAGGTGTGCCGGCTGTCCAGCCAGGACAACCGGGTGGTTCCGCGTTCGGCCGCCGCCCTGAAGATGGCCAATGTCCGCCCTCGTCGTGTGGTTATCGGTCAGATGTTCCGAATGACGAGTGCACTCTAGATGCTGGACTTTGGCGATCAAATCGCTAGTTTCTGACCATCTCGTTCAAATATTCCGAACAGGAGTTTCGCCGGCATGGCCAGCCCGATCAGCCTGGACACCCTGCGCGTCCTCGACGCCATCGACCGCCGCGGCAGCTTCTCCGCCGCCGCCGGCGAGCTGCACCGCGTGACCTCGGCGGTGTCCTACGCCATCCAGAAACTGGAGGAAGAGCTCGGCGTGGTGCTGTTCGACCGCGACGGCCACCGCGCGCGGCTGACGCCGACCGGCCGGCTGGTGCTCGAGCGCGGGCGTGAACTGCTGGTGGCCGCGGAGCGACTGGCGCTGGATGCACGGCAACTGCATGGTGGCTGGGAAACCGAGCTGCGCATCGCCTTCGACAACGTGGTCGAGGTGGACCTGCTGTTCCCGCTGCTGCGGCAATTCAACGCCCTGCAGCCCGCCACCAGCGTGCGCCTGCTCGACGAGGTGCTCGGCGGCCCCTGGGAAGCCCTGGACACCGGCCGCGCCGACATCATCGTTGCCGGCCTGCTCGGCGGCGGCACCGGCAGCGGCGTTCGCACCGAGGTGCTCGGCCCGATGCCGTTCCGCCTGGCCTGCGCACCGGGCCACCCGGCCGCACGCGCCGGCGCACCGCTGGGCGAGGACCGCCTGCGCGAATTCCCGCTGATCGTCGTTGCCGACAGTTCGCGCGTGCGCCCGCCGCTCTCGATCGGCCTGCTGGCGCGCCAGACCACGATCACGGTCAGCAGCTTCCGCGCCAAGGAACAGGCGCTGATCGCCGGCCTCGGCATCGGC
>Ga0073934_10012290_pt1 | contig 10126 bp, 8 predicted proteins | sample LarsenN4metaG_FD_76834 | JGI IMG/M metagenome (GOLD analysis project Ga0073934, IMG submission 76834) | Hot spring sediment bacterial and archeal communities from British Columbia, Canada, to study Microbial Dark Matter (Phase II) - Larsen... ... | reverse complement strand
GCGCGCGAGGGGACGCCCGCCGGGGGCGGCGTCGCCGACGGCTGAATCTCGCGCGCGATTACCGGCGCCGTCGCGCTCACCGTCCGCAGCTCGCGGAGCGCGAGCGAGACGATTCCGGCGGCAATGACGATGAAGGCGGCGGCAACGAGCCATTCGATGGCGGAGCCGAACCGGGCGCGCACTGCCTCCATGCTGCCACCTCCGACGAGGAATGTAGGCCTGCCGCGCACCGCGGTCAAGCAGAACTGTGGGCCTGGCATGCAAGGGGGCCGCCAGGCTCCCCGGCGTCCGGCGATTCAGATATGATCGACAGGTTATGGATACGGTCACGTTGACCATCGACGGACAGCCGATCACGGTGGAGAAGGGCCGGACCGTGCTGCAGGCCGCCATCGAGCACGGCATTTCGATTCCCTATTACTGCTATCACCCCGGGCTCGGCGTCGATGGGTCGTGCCGGGTGTGCATCGTCAAGATCGAGAAGATGCCCAAGCTGCAGACGGCGTGCTCGACCGTCTGCACCGACGGCATGGCGGTGTCCACGCGCGACCCGGAAGTCGTGGACGCACGCGCCAGCGTGTTCGAGTTCCTCCTCATCAACCATCCGCTCGACTGTCCGGTGTGCGACAAGGGGGGCGAGTGCCCGCTCCAGGATTTCTCGTACACCTTCGGCCCCGCGCAGAGCCGGATGGATTTCCCGCGGCGCGTGTTCGACGGCGAGGGCGTCAAGGCGGACGTCGACTTCGGTCCGACGCTGATGCTCAACCGCAACCGCTGCATTCTCTGCACGCGCTGCGTCCGTTTCATGCGCGAGGTCGACGGCGACGCGCAGATCGGCATCGTCGATCGAGGCAACGGGAGCGAAATCGCGACGTTCGAGGAGGAGGGGGTTCACTCGCTGCTGTCCGGCAACCTGATGGACGTGTGCCCGGTGGGCGCGATCACGACGCGGGACTACCGGTTCAAGAGCCGTCCGTGGGACAACCCGGCAGTCGTGGACACGATCTGCACGCTGTGCGCCAAAGGCTGCAACACCAGCGTTTGGCTCAAGGCGAAGCCCGAGTGGGCCCGCGGCGCGCGGCTGATTCGCGTCACGCCGCGCTTTAACCCCGATGTGAACGGCTACTGGATGTGCGACATCGGCCGCTTCGAGTACCACTGGGTCGAAGGGGACGACAGACTCCGCCGGCCGATAGTCCGCGAAGGCGAGGCGCTCGTTCCCGCCGCCTGGCACGAGGTCGAACCGCGCTTGCGAGATCGACTCCAGGCCGCCGGGACCGCCGACCCTTCCTCGGTCCGGTTCCTGGTCTCTGCACATGCGGCCACGGAAGAGCTGTTCGTGCTGAAGCAGATGCTCGAAGGGCTGCTCGGCGGCGACGCCCTGAGCGTCGTCACCGTCACCTGGACGCGCGCGGAGAAACAGCAACCTGCAGCGGCAAAATTCAGGGTTCCCGCGACGAACGCGCCAAACGTCAACGGCGCTCGCGATCTGGGGTATACCGTCGGGCCGGGCAACGACGGCCTGCCCGATCTCACCCCGCTTCGTAACGCGATCGCGGCCGGAAGCGTCCAAGCCGTATACGTCCTCGATTCGGGTCCCGACGGTTCGATCGGGGACATGACCTGGCTCGTCGAGGCCAGGCGCTCGGGACGCCTGCCGCTGCTGGTCGTACAAAGCGTCCAGTTGACGGAACTGGCTCGGGCGGCCGATTTCGTGCTGCCAGGGGCGACGTACGTGGAAAAGAACGCCCTCTACACGAACGAACAGGGCCGGGTCCAGGCGGCGTCGGCCGCGATCGTGCCGCCCGGCGAAGCGCTGGAGGACTGGCAGATCCTCGCGAATCTGGCGAGGGTGCTTGGCGTGTCCCTGCCCTTCGCCAGCGGCAGCGACGTCAGGCGCGCGCTCGCGGCCGCGATGCCCGGAACGCCGTACGAGCAGGCCGATGCGCTGGTGTTCACCCGCCCGATCAGCGCCCGCAACTGGCTGCAGGCCTCGAATCCGTCCGAGCGGTGGAAGTGGGACTTCATGTTCCAGGATCTGCCTCCCGTGAAGGGCCATTCCGTGCAGACCGAGCAGGGGCTGGTCGACAACCGCGTGATCCCGTTGAAGCCTGTCGGATAGATGCGCACTCGAGCACTTGCCGGCGCGGCTCTGCTGACGCTGATCTTCGGGACGACGGGGCTGGCGCAGCTCCGCGGGCCGAAGGCGGACGTCACTGCGCTCGTCGGCAGCGACGGCGTGCATCCGGGCTCGTCGGTTCGCGCTGCGGTGCAGGTCCGGCTGCCGGCCGCGCTACACGTCCAATCGAACGCGCCGCGGGATCCGTCGTTCATCCCGACGGTGCTCTCCTTCGAACCGCCACCGGGCATTCGGGTGACGGAGGTGGTGTACCCAGAACCCACCGATCTCCGGCAGGAAGGGCTCGACCAGCCGCTGGCGGTCTTCGATCACGAATTTGCGATTGGCGTGCAGTTCGCCGTCGAGGCGGCCGCCGCACCCGGGGACGTCGTCGTACCCGGACGCCTCCAGTACCAGGCGTGCGACGACAAGATGTGTTACGCGCCTTCCCACGCGGATTTGACCTGGACGCTCCGCATCGTCCCGCCCGGCGCTCCCGTGGCGCCGCGGAATAACGCGATCTTCGACGCGATCGCGTTCGGGACCGGGTCGGCGCCGGCGGTGGCACCGTTCCCTGCCACGCCGGCGGTCTCGGCCGATCCTGGCGGAGCCGGCGCCGACGCGCTCGCCACGCTCGACCACTTCACCGTGGTGGCGACGACGGGCGGGTACCTGAACAGCGACGATTTCCTGCAGTTCGTTCGCAACGCCGAGAACGGTGTGCGCGAGCAGGGGCTGTTCGAAGGCCGGGGCCTGACAGCCATCCTGCTGATCGTGCTCCTGGGGGGCCTCGCGCTGAACCTGACCCCCTGCGTGCTGCCGATGATCCCGATCAATCTGGCGATCATCGGCGCCGGAGCGCAGGCCGGCTCGCGGCGGCGCGGCTTCCTGCTCGGCTCGGCCTACGGCGGCGCCATGGCGATCGTCTACGGCGCGCTCGGCCTGATTGTGGTCCTGACCGCACGCACTTTCGGCACGATCAACGCGTCGCCCTGGTTCAACCTGGCGATCGCGGTCGTCTTCGTCGTGCTGGCGCTGGCGATGTTCGATCTCTTCACGATCGACTTCTCGCGCTTCTCGGCGGGAGTGGGGTCCGGCGGTGCAGCTCGTGGTTCGCTTCTGCTCGCCTTCACGATGGGCGCGGTTGCGGCGCTCCTCGCCGGCGCCTGCGTCGCTCCGGTCGTGATTCAGGTGGTGCTCTTTTCGAGCGACCTCTACGCGCAGGGCACGACCGCCGCCCTCGCGCTGCCATTCCTGCTCGGCGTGGGCATGGCGGTGCCGTGGCCGATCGCCGGCGCCGGCATCGCCGCGCTGCCGAAGCCGGGCCGCTGGATGGTTCGTGTCAAGCAGGTGTTTGGCGTCGTGATTCTCGCCACGGCGGCCTACTACGGCTACCAGGCCTATTCGTTGTTCGCGAACCGGTGGGTGGATCCGGCTGCCGTCGCCTCGAGCGTCGAGGAAAAGCTGAAGGCGGGCTGGCACGCCTCGCTGGCCGACGGACTCGCCGTCGCCCGGCGCGAACAGAAGCCTGTACTTCTCGACCTGTGGGCGACCTGGTGCAAGAATTGTCTGACCATGGACAAGACCACGTTTGCCGATCCGGCGGTCACGGCCGCACTGGACGGCTACGTGAAGATCAAGTTCCAGGCCGAACAGCCCGACGAGGAGCCCGCGCGCTCGCTCATGCAGCGATTCGACGCGGTCGGCCTTCCCACTTACGTCATCCTGCGACCCGCCGCCTCCGGCGGCTCCTGACGTGACTGAACCGGTCGCGCTGGCCGCCGCGTTCGCGGGAGGCCTCCTGTCGTTCCTCTCGCCGTGTGTGCTCCCGCTGATTCCCGGCTATCTGTCCTACATCTCCGGTCTCTCGGTCGACGAGCTGCGCGGCGCGAGCGGCGCCGCGGCGGCAGGTGTCGGCGCGCTGCCGACCGCCGCGCAGGCGCGCCGGCGCGTACTTGTTTCGTCGATGGCGTTCTGCGCCGGGTTCGCGGCAGTTTTCGTGTTGCTCGGGGCCGCCGCGGCGGCGATCGGGCTCGCCGTATTGACGCGCGTGGCGCTCTTCGAGACGATGGCCGGAGCGATCGTGGTGCTGTTCGGACTTCACTCATTGGGAGCGCTTCGGATCGCGTGGCTGTCGCGCGATCGGCGGGTGAGGCTGTCGCGCAAGCCCGCGGGGCCAGGGGGCGCGGCGCTCGTGGGCGTGGCGTTCGCCCTCGGGTGGACCCCCTGCCTCGGTCCGATGCTCGCCGCCCTCCTCGCCGTCGCCGCGACGGGCGAAACCGTCGGCGCCGGCCTCCGCGTCCTTGGCGCATTTTCCGCGGGTCTCGCGGTGCCGTTCGTCGCTGCGGGGCTGGCGGTGGATCATTTCTTCTCCGCGTTCGCGGTCGTTCGACGCTACTATCACCGCGTCGAAGTCGTCTCAGGCGGTCTGCTCGTGGGTATCGGAGTGCTGATCGTCACTAATCGCATCGCCCTCCTGTCGCAGTGGCTCGCGCCCTCTCTGCCCCCGCGGTGAGGTCGGCGCGCAGCCGGCGCATCGTGCGCGGCTTCGATCGCGATTTACGCAGACGTAACATCGCCGTTACGCCGCCGCAACCCTGAAGACGTACATCTGTGCTGCGTATGACACACGTGTTCCGCGCGCTTCTCGTCGCCCTGCTTCTCGAAGCCTCGGCGTTCGCTCAAACCGCCCCCGCAGCGCCGGCCGACCCGCCTCCCATCCGGGTCGGACCGGTCACGATCAGCGGCTACATCCAGGCGGATGCGCTGACGTCGACGGGCGACGACCTGGAAGAATCCACCGACACGTTCCGCGTCCGCCGCATGCGATTCGGGCTCTCCGGCGACCTGGCGCCCAAAGTGGGGTGGGCCTTCAGCGTCGAGGCGGCCGGAAGCCCCCACCTGCGCGACGCGTACATGACGCTTCGGCTGACGAACGCCGCTCACATCCGCGTGGGCCAGTTCTACCAGCCGTTTTCACTCGATCGGCTGACGTCCACCTCGCGTCAGGAGCTCATCGATCGGGCGCCGGTGACCGAGCGGATTGCGCTCACCCGCGATCCCGGCGTCATGGTGTTCAACGCGCGGCCGTTCTTCGGCTGGCTGTCGTATTCGTTCGACGTCTCGAACGGCACGGGAATGAACGTCACCGACAACAACGATGCGAAGGACCTGACCGGGCGCATCGTCATCGCCCCCCCGGCACTCGCCGGTTTGAGCATCGGCGCCAACGCCTCGTCCGGCGAACAGCCCGCTGGCAGGCGAACGAAGACGGGACTGGACGTCGCGTTCGAGACCCGCCGCGTCCGGTTTGCCGCGGAGGCGCTGCGTGAGGAAAGCGACGGCACCGGACCCGATCGCGACGGCTTCTACGTGCTCGGCGTCTACCGGCTGCATCCCAGGCAGCCGACGCCGCATTTTCGACTGGCCGAGTTCGTCGCGCGCTATGCCGTATTGAGCGACCCTGGGGCGGCGCGACCGGCAACCGCGACGCGGAGCGCCGTGCCAGCGACGACGCGCGAGTTGCAGGCGGGCGCCAACTATCACGTCAATCGCAACGTGCGGTTTCTCGCGCAGGCAATCCTTCCGGTCGACGATCGGGAGGCGCCGGACGCCACGTTCATCGGGCGGCTTCAGATCCTTTTCTGATTCGCCGTGCGCCGGCAGGTGCGCAGGCCTGCTATCCTGTTGTCGGACATGCAGAGGCGCGCGATCCGTCTCGTCCTTCTCGCGCTGCTGGTCGCCGCCGCCGCGGGAGCGGGCGTTCTCACCTGGACGACCGAGCGGCGCATTGACGCCCAGTACGGCATCGAGCGCGATCTCGACTACCGAATCGATCGACTCGCGCGCCGGGTGATCGCGTTCGGCGCCGCCCAGCAGGCGTCGCTCGCTCCAGGGCACTCACAGGCCGAAGCCCTGCATCAGAGCGCCGCGCTGCTTCGCCAGATTCGGGACGACCTGGCCGCGCTCGACTCCCGCCTGCAGACCGCGAGCGCCGCCGAGACGATGCGCACCCTCGGCGGAGCGCTCGAGACCGCCGAGGCGCTCGATTCCCGCATTCGCGAGCACATTCAGGCGGGCCAGGAACTGATGGCCGCCGATCTGGTCTTCACGGAGGGACGCCAGCCGCTTGAAGCCATGTCGGCGGCCCTGCGCGGGCTGGATCAGGCCGAGCGCGATGCGGCAAACGACCGCCGGCGAGCGCTGCAGCTGGAAGCAGCCGCGTACCTGCTGGGGGCTGCGGGGCTCTGGCTGCTGGGATCGCTCGCGCTCGTCCCCATCCCGGCCGGCCGGGCGGCCGGAGACCCCATCCGAATTGCCCCGGAGCCGGAAGCGGCGACGCCGCCCTCGGCCGCCGGATCGCACGCCGCCCCCGCCAGCCTCACTGAGGCAGCGGAGGTCTGCACGGGCCTGGCACGCGTGACGGCCGCTTCAGACCTTCCGCCGCTTCTGAGCCGCGCCGCGAAGACGCTCGACGCATCGGGCCTCATCGTCTGGCTCGGGGCCGGCGAGGAATTGTTCGCCGTGATGGCGCACGGGTACGACGCGCGGGTCCTTTCGCGGCTCGGCCCGATTCGGCGCGACGCCCGGAATGCGACGGCCGCCGCGTGGCGATCTGCGACGCTGCACACGGTGGCCGGAGACGCCAGGACCAGAGGCGCCATTGTCGCGCCGCTGTTCGGCGGCTCCGGCTGTATCGGTGCACTCGCCGCCGAGGTCCGTCAGGGCCGCGAACTGGACGAGACGACGCGCGCCCTCATGACGATGTTCGCCGCGCAGCTGGCCACGGTCGTATCCGCGTGGCCCGCGCCAAGCGCCGCCGGGGAATCGTCCGCCAGCGCTGACGGGCAGCCACCGGGAAACGCGGGTACGGGCGCACAGCAGGCGGCAACCGCGTAGCCGCCCGTCGACGCTAAGCCGGCCTCGTGTAGCGGCGGGCCGCCGGACGCCTGGGCTCGACCTGGGCTTTCAGCGTCAGCGTCTGGCGATCCCGCATCACGCCGAGCTCGACCGATTCGTCCTGGCCGGCATCCCTTAGCTCGCGGACCACGTCTCGCGGCTCGCCAACCGATCGACCGTTGACCGACGTGATGACGTCGCCCGCCTTGAGGCCCGCTCTCGCCGCCGGCGAATCGCGCTCGACCTCGCTGACGAGCACCCCCTCCTTCGCGCCGAAGTACTCGGCAAGCTGACTCGAGAGCGACTGCAGCCGGGCGCCCAGCCGATTGCGTCCGGCGACGATCACACCCGGGGCCGCGTCCCAGTCGAAGTCGAACGAGAAGTTGCGCGGCATCGCGCGCAGGCCGCGTTCGACCTCGCGATGAATGTCGGGCAGGTCCATCAGCATGTCTTCCGCGACTCCGAACCTCGCCGCCGACGAGGGCGCGACCTCGATCGTCCGCCGGGCCCCGTCGCGTACGATCGTCGCCTTCACCGTACGTCCATCCGGCGTCTCCTGGACGAGACGCGCGAGGTGCCGGGCGCTCCGGACCCGCTCGCCGTCGAACTCCACGACGACATCGCCGTCTCTGAGCCCTGCCCGAGCGGCCGGACCGTCTTCGTCCACGTCTGCGATCACCGCTCCTGACGGCTGCGGCAGCTTCGCCCGCGTCACGTCGTCGGCCTCCACGTCGCGGACGCGCACGCCGATCGAGCTGCCACGTCCATCCAGCCACATCCGCCGGACCTCCGGACGGGGCGCGGGCGCGGGCTGGATCTCGCTCCACACGACGGGCGCCAGGACGAACGCCGCGACCACCAGCGCGACCGCCGAGAGGCCGGCCACCACTGCTTTTCGCATGATTCGATGACCTCCGTTCCAGATCGTCAGACGGAGGGATCGTCCAAAAAGTTGGGGGATAATCGCCCCATGGCAAGGGACGATCGGAAGGCCCGGATCCTGGAGCGGATCGAGCGGGAGAAGGTCAAGTTCATGCGCCTCCAGTTCACGGACATCCTGGGGGCGATCAAGAACGTGGAGGTGCCGGACCGCCAGTTCGAGGATGCCATGGACGGCCGCATCATGTTCGACGGCTCGTCCATCGAGGGGTTCGTCCGGATCGAAGAGTCCGACATGTACCTCAAGCCGGACCTCAACACCTTCCAGGTCTTCCCCTGGACCTACGGCAGCTCCGACCGCGTGGCGCGCATGATCTGCGACATCGCGAACCCCGACGGCACGCCGTTCGCCGGGTGCCCGCGCACGACGCTCAAGCGGGTGATTGCGATGGCTGCCGAGCGCGGCTACGTGATGAACGCCGGGCCGGAAGCCGAGTTCTTCCTGTTCCAGAAGAAGAACGGCGAGCCGTCAACCGAAACGCACGACTCGGGGGGCTACTTCGACCTGACGCCGGTGGACCTTGGCGAGGACGTGCGGCGCGAGATCGTCCTCGCGCTCGAGCAGATGGGATTCCACGTGGAGGCGGCGCACCACGAAGTCGCGCCGGGTCAGCACGAGATCGACTTCCGCTACGACGACGTGCTCACGACGGCGGACAACGTCAGCACGTTCCGCTTCGTCGTCAAGAACGTCGCCAACCGCAACGGGCTCCACGCCACCTTCATGCCGAAGCCGATCTTCGGCATCAACGGCAGCGGCATGCACACGCACCAGTCGCTGTTCTCGAAGGGCGTGAACATCTTCTTCGACGCGAAGGCCGAGTGGCAGCTGAGCCGGGCGTGCCTGTACTACATCGGCGGAATCCTGCGCCACGCGCGGGAGTTCTGTGCGATCACGAACCCGCTCGTGAACTCGTACAAGCGGCTGGTCCCCGGCTACGAGGCGCCGACGGCGATCGCCTGGTCCGAGAAGAACCGCAGCCCGCTCGTCCGCGTGCCCGCGGCGCGCGGTACCGAGACACGCATCGAGCTGCGCATGCCCGATCCGTCGTGCAATCCCTACCTGGCGCTGGCGGTCATGCTGCGCGCCGGGCTCGATGGCATCGATCGGGAGATCGACCCTGGCCCCCCGGTCAACAAGAACATCTACAAAATGAGCCATCGGGAGCGACGGCATCTCCGCATCGACGAGTTGCCGGGGAACCTCAGTGAGGCGCTCGACGAGCTGGAGAAGAGCGCGCTGATGAAGGAAACGCTCGGCGAGCATATCTTCGATCACTTCGTCGCCGCCAAGCGGGCCGAATGGGACAGCTACATCCGCCAGGTCTCGCCCTGGGAGGTGGAGCGCTACCTGAACGCGTATTGAACGCCGGCGCGGGAAGGACTGTCCCTTGCCATCGACGTTGTGACCACGCCGGAGGACGATTCTCCAGAGGTTCCGGCGGCAAATTCAGGCATTTCCAGCGTTTCGAGTACGGCATTTCCCTTGATCACGATCCCGGTGGTCGCGCCGGGTCACCGGAGAGCGTAACTTCAGGCAGGCGCTGGCATCGCCGTTCTCCGGCCTGGCAGGTTCACGACCCGTGCGCGGCCGACCTTGTCTCCGGGGAGTGTGTGACCCGAGTCCGGGAGCAGCTGGTGGATTCCGTTTTGCTGGCAGCTTCGGCTGGAGAGCGTATGAGACAGACAGGACGGCTCGCGCTGGCGCTTGTTGGCGCCCTTTTCATCGCCGGGTGCGCGGCCCGCAGCGTCCGGATCGCCGAGCTGCAGGACCAACCTGATCGCTACGATGACAAACGCGTCAGCGTTACCGGTGTGGTGACGACCAGCTGGGGCATCCCGCTCGTCCCGTTCCAGCTCTACAAAGTGGACGACGGGACCGGCGAGATCACGGTCCTCTCGCGGAGCGGGCGCGCGCCGTCGAAAGGCAACCGGGTGCGCGTCAAGGGCAAGGTCAACGAGTTTGCGCAGTTCGGCGGCCGCTCGATAGGGCTGCACATCCAGGAAGAGGACCGGGACTATCGGGAGCGCTGAAGCCGCCTCAGGATGGTCGTTTGAGCTGGCGCCCGTACTCCGATCCGAATCCCAGGCGGCTGAAGTAGTCGTAGAACGCGCGCGACACGGCTGAAATCGCGCGCTCGCCTTCCTCCTCCCCACTCGATCCTCGCT
>Ga0073934_10012288_pt1 | contig 10127 bp, 10 predicted proteins | sample LarsenN4metaG_FD_76834 | JGI IMG/M metagenome (GOLD analysis project Ga0073934, IMG submission 76834) | Hot spring sediment bacterial and archeal communities from British Columbia, Canada, to study Microbial Dark Matter (Phase II) - Larsen... ... | reverse complement strand
TCACGTGTTCGGGCGCGCGCCGAATAGTGCGCCACTATCCGCGACTTGCGCGTGGCGTCCATCGCATCTTCGTGCATGGAGACTCAATCGACTCCGTTTCGTCGCGCTTTCCGCGCAAAAGTCTCTTAGCGCACTGTTGGTGGGCCCGTTCGCGGATGCAGACGAGGAGAGTTGCAGTCGAACGCGAGAGCCCAGGTCGATCTCACAACGCAAACAGTCAAACGAACCCGAGCTGCGCCCGTTGCTCGTCCCACGAAAGGCGGAGCACTGTACTCTTCGCCAGCCGTTCGGCGTTGAGTTCGATAGAGTGTCGATCACGCAGAATGCTCTGCACGATGTCGGGCGCGAGAAAGCTCCCTTTCCAGTCGCCTTTCATTAGCTCGGGGCCAGGAACGTTTCGTTGCGGCGCGGCGCTACGAGCGCGCCGCCGCCACCTCGGTGGGCGCGCTCACTTGATCGTCGTCGAGAACACGTTCGAAAACTCGCTCTCGCGGTCGTCCGACAGCGCCGTCGCGACGAAATACCACGTGCCGGCCGAAAGCTGCTCGACGACGTAGCGCGTGAGGCCCGGGTTCTCCACGAGAACCGAGTGCGTGAAGTCTTCGTCGGAGGGGCCCCAGTAGATGCGATAGCCCGTCAGCTCGAGGGGCGAGCCGTCGTCGTTCATGGTGGGAGGGAGCCAGCTCAGCGTCACGGACCCCGTTCCGGTCGGCCCTTCCTCTTCCCCAACGCTCGGCGGAGTCGTGACGTCGCCCGGCTGGGTTCCGCCGGAGCCGCTCGTCGATCCACCGCCGGCCAACGCGCCGCCGGGGCCGGTCGACGTTCCTCCGTCGTTGGACGGCCCACTTCCGGGGCTCGCTGCGCCGCTTGGAGCCGTCGGCGATCCTCCCGGGCCCGTCGTCAGTGACCCGCCGGGGCCCGTCGGCGCCGCTCCGGGGCTCGGCTGCGCTCCCCGAGAGCCCGCTGCAGCGGGTGCGTCGTCGCCGCCGCCGCATGCCGTGAGCGCGGCGCTCAGCACGACGGCTGCCGCGAGAAGCTTTCCTTTGCGCGCCAGCGTGCCGCACATCGTCCGTTGCCCCCCGAATTCCTGCATCACGATCCTCCTTTGGCGAAAAAAGCGTTCTCGAAAAGCGCGCGCCGAAGTCTTCAACGCAGCTGGCGCGGCATTCTTTCGGTGGAAGACGGAGCCCGCAAACTGTCGCCCCATCGAGACACCTGCGGGCACGAGGCGTGCTCTCCCCGCCGGCAAGGAGTTCGCAGTAGACTGCCGCGACCGCGGCTCGCGGCGACGAACAGGTGCGAAAAAATGCGACGGAGAAGCGCGTTTCGACGAAGCTGGCTGGCCGGCTTGGCCATCGTTGCGAGCGGCGCGCTCGCGCAAGACGCAGGTGTCTTCGGCGTCCGGCTCGACTGGGTGCCGATCAGCGGCGCCGAGCGCAACGACGTCTCGGGCAGCGGCTTCGCGGCGGCGACGTTGTCGCGATCGCGTCTTTCGATCGAGGGCTGCTTCGAAGGTCTGCCCGCCGAGGCCACGCACGCGAGCTTGCATCAGGGTGTCGCAACCGGCGCCCGCGGGCCCGCCATCGCGGAGCTCGAGATCACTCGCGCCACCTCCGGCGCAGTGGCCGGCAGCGTGGACTTGACGCGCGAGCAGCGTGAGGCGCTGGTCGCGGGTCATCTCTACATACAGATTCACGCCGCTCGCGGCGTCGCGCCCGATAACGCCGTGCTGTGGGGCTGGCTGCTTACGAGCCAGCGCGTGCAACCGTGCTCGGCGCCGTAGCGATCTCGAAAGCCGCGGCGATGAGTCCGACGCTGCGGGGCGCGCTCGTGCTTGCAACGCTGGCGTTGCCGTCGACGTCGGCCTTCGCCTTTACGGCCGAACAAGCTGCCGCGGGCCGCGGCGCATACGAGCAGGCCTGCGCGGCCTGCCACGGCGCAACGTTTCGGCAGTTGCCGAACGCGCTGCTCGCCGGCACCGAGTTCCTGGGCCGCTGGGGCAACCGCGCGACGAGCGAGCTCATCGCGCAAGCGCGCTCGACGATGCCGCCCGACAATCCGGGCGGCCTGCCGGCCGACGCGTACACGAACATCGTCGCCTATTTGCTGCAGGCGAACGGCGGCACGCCGAGCGCGACGGCCATCGGCCCGGACACGACGGCGCGCGTGGGCCTGGGGCTCACGGGACAAGTGGTCGTGGCAAGCACAGCGGCGTCGAGCACGCCGCCGGCTCCGAGGGGCGTTGTCGTCGCAGGCACGGTCGAGCGCTTCACGCCCGTCACCGACGAGATGCTGCGCAGCCCCGATCCCGCCGACTGGCTCATGCTGCGCCGCGATTACCGCGCGACGAGCTACAGCCCGCTCGACGAGATCACGCCCGAGAACGCGCATCAGCTCAGGCTCGCGTGGATCTGGCCGATGCGCGACGGCGGCACGAATCAACCCGCCCCCCTCGCGTACGACGGCACGATTTATCTCGCGAACACGGGTGGCATCATCCAGGCCCTCGAGGCGCGGACCGGCGACCTCGTCTGGGAGCATCACGTGGGCGCCGAGATCGCGCCGCGCGGGCTCGTGCTGTACGAGAACAAGCTGATCTTCCAAAGCGCCGGCGAGTGGGCCGTGCGCCCGCAGGCGGCGCGGCTCGTCGCGCTCGACGCGCGCACGGGCGAAACCGTCTGGAACGTCGAGATGCCGGGCGTTTATGCCACGAACAGCGGACCGATCGTTGCGAACGGTTTGCTGATCCAAGGCGGCGGCACGTGCACGGTGTACGAGGAGACGAAGTGCTCGATCAGCGCGTACGACGCCGCGACCGGCGAGCAGCGGTGGTTGTTCCGCACGATCGCGCTCGACGGCGAGCCCGGCGGCGACACGTGGGGCGGCTTGCCGAACCTCTATCGCGCCGGCGGCGAAGCGTGGATCACGGGCAGCTACGACCCCGAATTGGACTTGACGTACTGGGGCACGGCGCAAGCGAAGCCATGGATGCCTGCGAGCCGCGGCATGCACACGAACGACGTCGCGCTTTACACGAGCTCGACGCTCGCGCTTAACGCGCGCACGGGCGAGCTTGCTTGGCACTACGCGCACGCGCCCGGCGAAGCGTTCGATCTCGACGTCGTGTTCGAGCGCGTGCTCGTCGACGCGGGCTCGCGCAAGCTCGTCTTCTCGGTGGGCAAGGACGGCGTGCTCTGGAAGCTCGATCGACGCACCGGCGAATACTTGGGGCACAAAGAGACGGTGTTCCAGAACGTGTGGGCGAGCTTCGACCGCGAGACGGGCCGGCCGCGCTACCGCGCGGACATCTTCGAGCACAAGGTCGGCGAGTGGATCGACGCGTGCCCGAGCACGGCGGGCGGGAAGAACTGGCACGCGATGAGCTTCCACGGTCCGACGCGCCAACTCATCGTTCCGCTCTCGCAGACCTGCGTCTCGCTGCGCGCGCAAGCAATCGAGCAAGTTCCGGGCGGCGGCAGCGGCGGAGGCGCGGACCGGCGCTTCTACACGATGCCCGGCACGAACGGCAACGTCGGCAAGCTCGCCGCGTTCAACGTGGACACGCTCGAGGAGACGTGGAAGCTCGAGCAGCGCGCGGCGTTTCTCACGTCCGTGCTCTCGACGGCAGGCGGCGTCGCGTTCGTAGGGGACCTCGACCGGAGCTTCAAGGCCGTCGACGTGCGCGACGGCCGCGTCGTGTTCGAGACGCGGCTCGCGACGTCCGTGCAAGGCTTCCCGATCAGCTTCGCCGTCGACGGCAAACAGTACGTCGCCGTCGCTACGGGCTTGGGCGGCGGCAGCCCGCGCGGCGTGCCGGCGACGATCACGCCGGAGCTGCGGCCGCCGAACCGCGGCCACGCGCTCTATGTCTTCGCCTTACCCTGAAGGCCGCTGAATCGCGCGCCGCCGGCGCACCACGCGAGCGGCCGGGCGCCGTAAAGACGGCGCGCGCGACTCAGAGAAACGTGTACGTGAAGCCGATAGAGACGAGGTCCGCGGAATCGTCGTCGAAGTCGAAGCGCTCGTACTCCATGGGCAGCGCGAAGCTGCCCACTCGCACTTGGGCGCCGGCGCCGTAGGTGGGATCCGTCCCCTCGGTCGTCTGCGCCGAGAACGAGGTCTCCTTCGATTCCCAGCGCGAGACTCCTACGCGCGCATAGAGATCGACGAGCGGCAGCGCGAAGAGGCCGACGGCCGAGACCGAAACGGCTCGCGAATCGATCGACAGCTCGCTGGGACAAGGCGTCGTGACGCACGCGAGCCCGAGCGGCACGCGTGTATCGCCAAGGTCGGCGTAGTTCGCCTCGATCGCGAACGAGTCGAGCGGCCGGAACCCGACGATGGCCTTGAAGCCGCGATCGTCGTCGACCGGCTGTCCGCTCGCGAACGCACCGAGAGCGTAGTCCGACGACACGTCCGAGGACGCGAGGCCGACGTAAATCCCGTTGTCGGCAGCGGATGCAGCTCCGGGCGCGATCAGCGACGCCAACACCAGCAGGCTACGCCAATACGAATGGTTGCGAAGTGAGCGTTCCATGCAGCGGCCTCCCTTCCTGAGGATCGACATAGCTTAAACGAGCAAGCAGGGGAGCCACGCGGATCCCCGCACCGACTGTGATCCGTTTCGCGAATTCCCGTCCCTTGATTGCCGCCGCCATCGCGGGCTGTTTAATACACTGACTTCGTGTTATTTTCCGAGGATGAAAAACATAACGATCACGCTCGACGAGCAGACGGCTGCTCGGGCGCGCCGGCGCGCCGCCGAGCTCGGCATGAGCCTGTCGCGCTATGTGGGCGAGCTTCTCGAGCGCTCGATGCGGGAGTCGCGCGAGTACGAACAAGCCATGCGCCGGTTTCTTGCACAGAAGCCGCGCGTAATTTCGAAACCGGGCGCGCGCTATCCCAAACGCGAGGAGCTCCATGAGCGCGGCCGTATTCGTTGACACCAACGTGCTCGTCTGCGCACGTGACATGCGGGACCCGGCAAAACAAGCCGCGGCCGAAGCGTTGCTGAAGGAGCTGTGGATCGAACAGACCGGACGCACCAGCGTGCAGGTGCTGTCCGAGTATTACGTGACGGTCACGCGCAAGCTCGACCCCGGCCTCTCCCCGGACGATGCATGGGACGACGTGACGGCTTTGTTTGCGTGGGATCCACAGCCGATCGACCGCGAACTGTTCGCTCGAGCGCGCCAAGTGGAGGCGCGCTACCGCCTGAGCTGGTGGGATTCGATGATCGTCGCCGCGGCACAGCTACAGAGCTGCTCGTTGCTCGTCACCGAAGACCTCCAGCACAATCTCGTCTGCGGCACGGTCGTCGTACGCAACCCGTTCGTAGCCGGCATCGCGGAGAGCGGTACGCAGCACGCTGCGCAGCCGCGACCGCGGTCCCGCCATAAGCCGCGCGGACGACCGAGAACTGCTCAGCGCACGGCAGCGCAGCGTTCGTAAGGCGAAAACGCAATGTCGAAGAGCTTCATCTACGGGGGCGCAATCGTCTCCGCACTGGCGGCCGGTCAGGTGGGAGCACAGGAAGTGGCGCTTTCGTTCACGGCGGCACAAGTGGCGCAGGGCCGCGCTGCGTACGACGCGACGTGCGCGACGTGCCACGGCGCGAATTTAGACGACGGCCCGCTCGCGGCGCCGCTCAAGGGCGACGCGTTCATGCGCAAATACGGCGGCAAGCCGGCGCGCGAATTGTTCGACGTGCTGCGCACGACGATGCCGACGGGCAATCCCGGCTCGCTGTCGGCCGACACCTACGCGGCATTGACGGCGCTCGTCCTCGCGCAGAACGACGTCGTCGCGGGCAACGTTCCGCTGCCCGCCGACCCGCAATTGCTCGCGGCGATGCAGGTGCCGGCAGGCGGCTTCAGCTTCATGGCGTTCTCGCCGTACACGGCGCGCCCCGCCGTCGATCGGCCCACGCCGCTCGACGAGTTCGAGCCGGTCGACGACGACGCGATCGCCGCACCGCCGCCCGGCGACTGGCTCGGCTGGCGGCGCAGCTACGACGCTCAAGGCTTCAGCCCGTTGCGCGAGATCGACACGCGCAACGTCGCAGATCTTCGGCTCGCGTGGAGCTGGACGATGCCCGCGGGCTCCGCCGAAGGCGTGCCGCTCGTGCGCGACGGCACGATCTTCGCGCAGTCGTACGGCGACATCGTGCAGGCGCTCGACGCGAAGACCGGCGACTTGCTCTGGCAGTACACGCACGCGCTCGAGGACGGCGCGTCGCCGTTCCACAAGCGCGGCCTCGCTCTACACGGCGATCGGCTCTATCTCGGCACGTCCGACGTGCACGTCGTCGCGCTCGACGTCGCGACGGGCGGGGTCGTCTGGGACACGACGGTCGGCGACTTCCGCCGCCGCGAAGGGTTGAACGGCGGGCCGCTCGTCGCCCGCGGCAAGGTCATGGTTGGCACCACGGGCACCGGCGTCGCCGCGCAGTTCGGCGGTCCGCAAATCGTCGGCCTCGACGCCGAGACGGGCGCCGAAGTCTGGCGCCTCGGCACGATCGCGAAGCCCGGCGAACCGGGCGACAACAGTTGGAACGGAATCCCGTTCACGGAGCGCAGCGGCGCGTCGGTGTGGACGCCGGGCAGCTACGACCCGGACACCGGCCTCGCCTACTTCGGCACGGGCAACACGTACGACACGGGTCCGCTCTTGAAACCGAATGCGCCCGGGCAGACGAGCGACGCGCTCTACACGAACTCGACGCTCGCCGTGGATCCGGACACGGGCGAGCTCGTCTGGCACTTCCAGCACTTCCCGAACGATCAGTGGGATCTCGACTGGGCGTTCGAGCGGCAGATCATGGACTTGCCCGTCGACGGCGTCACGCGGCGCGTCGTGCTGACGGCCGGCAAGATCGGGATCTACGACGCGGTCGATGCACGCACCGGCGAGTTCCTGTTCTCGATCGATCTGGGCTTGAACAACATCGTCACGGAGATCGATCCCCGCACGGGCGAAAAGCACGTCAATCGCAGCCTCTATCCCGACGGCACCGTGCAACTCGTCTGCCCGCACGGCGCGGGCGCGAAGAATTTCCTGCCGGGTGCATACATCGCGTCGCGGCGTGTCGTGGTGGTGCCGCTCAACGAAGCGTGCATGGACGTGTTTCCCGTGCCCGGGGGCGGCCGCGGCGGCTTGTCGTCGGGCGTGAACTGGGGCATTCGCCCTCGGCCCGACGGCGACGGCAACTACGGGCGCCTGCAGGCGATCGATCTCGCCACGCGCGAGACGGTTTGGACGACTCGCCAACGCGCACCGCAAACTTCGGGCGTGCTCGCGACAGCCGGCGAGCTCGTGTTCGCGGCGGCGTTCGACCGCACGCTGCGCGCCTACGACGCGCGCGACGGGCGCGGGCTCTGGGAAGCGCGCTTGAACGACGTCTCGAGCTCGAGCCCCATCAGCTACGCGGTCGACGGCAAGCAATACGTCGCGATCGTCGTCGGCGAAGGAGGTTTTCACGCGCGCAGCTTCGCGCCGCTGGTGCCGGAGTATCGCAGCCCGCCGAATCGCGGCGCGACGCTGTGGGTGTTCGCGCTGCCGGACTAGGCCCGGCCGCGCAGCCCGAGTGCCGATATCGTGCACGCCGCACTCGAGGCAATCCAAAGCTCGGCGCTGTCCCTGTGGCTGACGAGCAGCGGCTCCTCCGTCGCAGCGAACAGCAAGCAGGTTCTCGAGACGCTGCACTTCATCGGGTTCGCGTTGCAGATCGGCGCGATCATGGCGCTCTCGCTGCGCCTCGTCGGGCTCGGCCGCGGCGTGTCGATCGATGCGCTTGCCCGCCCCGTGTTCTCCATCGCCTGGCTCGCATTCGCCGTCGTCGCCGCGACCGGCGCGTTGCAATTCGTTCCGATCGCGACGGAGGTCTTTTATCGGCCCTCGTTTCGAGCGAAGCTCGCGGTCCTGCTGGTCGCGCTGGCAACGCTCGTGTGGCTGCAAGCGAGCGCCCGCCGCGGCGCCGTCGCGTGGGACGCCGCGGCAAGCGTGCCGCGCACGGTGAAGCTCGTAGCCGCGCTTTCGCTGCTCCTGTGGCCAACCGTCATCGTCGTCGCGCGGCTCATGTACGCGTTCGTCCAAATGGCGGGCAGGTAGGAGACCGGCATGTCGTTTTGGCAGGAACCGGCGTACGCGGCGTTCTGGCTCGACGTGGCTCGCGGCGATCTCGCCACGTGGATTCAGCTGACGCCGTACGCATACGCGGCGATCGAGAGCGTTCACTTGGTCGGCGTCGCCTTCTTTTTCGGCCCGCTCTTCTTGCTCGACCTGCGCCTGCTCGGCGTGCTGCCGCGGCTCCTTGCCGGGCCGGCCGGCCGCCTGCTGCTGCGCATCTCGATCCCGGCGTTCGCGCTGCTCACGTCGAGCGGCGCGCTGCTGTTCGTCCCGTCGGCGGATCGCTACGCATCGAGCCAGGTTTTTTTCGCGAAGCTGGCCGCGATGGCGCTCGGCGGCGTAAACGCGCTCGTGCTGCATCTCGCAGCGTGGCGGCGCATCCACGCTTGGGGCTCGAGCGCCGGAGCGCCGCCGGCTGCAAGGCTCACCGCGGCCGTCTCCATTCTCGTGTGGCTCAGCGTGATCGCGCTCGGCCGCGCGCTGGGCTACGAGCGGCGCGACCCGCCGCCGAGCGACCTCGACGAGATCCTCATCTTCGAGCCGGCGCTGGCGGCAGACGACTGACGTCGTCGTGCCGCTCGGCGGATGAATCCGCGCGCTTGCCGATCGCGGCGAGCAGAAGCTACGTGCGCTTCTTCGAGGTGACCTGCATGGATACCGCGCGCGTTACGACTCGACGAGCGCGCGCCTATGTGCCACGCGCTCTCAGCTAGCCGAGCGGGCGCGCCGACGAGGCTCGGCCAGCACGTCGCTCAGGATCTCGAGCGCTTCGCCGTAGCGCGGCATCGCAACTCCGAAGCCGATGCGAAAGTGCGCGGCGGCGCCGAAGCAGTCGCCGGGCGCGAGCAGCACGCCGCGCTCGGCGGCCGCGATGCAGAACGCCCGGGCATCGCGTTCGCCGCGCAGCCTCGGGAAAGCGGTCATGGAGCCCTCGGGCCGCAGCCACTCGAGCCGATCCTCGTGCCGACGCGCCCACTCCTCGAGCAAGCGAAGGTTCGCGCCGCTGACGGCTCGCGCACGATCGAAGATCGTCACGCGATTCCGCGCGGCAACTTCGGCCAAGAGCTCGCCGAGCGTGCTCGTCGACACCGTGAACCAGCCGTGGGCATTCATGAGCCGGCGGCGGCGCTTGGCGTCGCGCTCGAGCAGCCAGCCGATGCGCAGGCCCGGCATGCTGAACGACTTCGAGAAGTCGCCGAGCACCGTCGCGCGCGAGTATTCGCCGGCCGATCGGCGCGGCTCGCCGTGATAGATCGGGTGGTACACCTCGTCGACGACGAGGTGAATGCCGCGCCGCTCGGCGAACGCGTCGAGCTCGCGAATCGCGTCTTCGCCGATTACTGCACCGCTCGGGTTGTGCGGCGTATTGACGAGGATCAGCCTCGTGCGCTCGTCCGTGAGCCGAACGATCGCGTCGACGTCGAGCGCGAAGCCGTCCTCGAGCTTCAGCTCGTAGCGCCGCGTTTCGATGCCGAGCGCGGCCGGCAGCTCGTAGAACGGCGCGAACGAAGGCACCGGCACGACGACGTTGGCTTTCGGCTCGTCGACGACGGCGAAGAGCGAGAGCAAGGCCTCGGCTCCACCGTTGAAGACGAGGATCTCCTCGGCGTCGGCGCCGTACATCGCTGCGAGCGCGGCGCGCAGCCCCTCGCCGCCGTTCGAAGGGCAGTACGTGAGCGCGGCGCCGTCGAATGCCTCGCGCTGCGCGTCCGTCATGAGCCCCTCGAGCTCGGCCAGCGTCCACTTCGGTCCCGTGCTCATCCCGAGGTGGTGCGCCGCGGAATCTCGATATTTCGCAAGCCACTCTTCGAGTACGAACGACGCTAGTTTCATGGCTGATCCTTCGAAAGCGGGTCCCATACGGCGGGGCCCCTCGGCGCTAGAACGCCGAACGGTTTGAAAGGTCTGTTAAATCCGTCAGATGCACGCCCTACCTCCAGAGAAACTTGCACTGCCGATTGAGCGATGATCTGCTTTGCGCCGAGGGCGAGCGTGGGTTG
>Ga0073934_10012287_pt1 | contig 10128 bp, 10 predicted proteins | sample LarsenN4metaG_FD_76834 | JGI IMG/M metagenome (GOLD analysis project Ga0073934, IMG submission 76834) | Hot spring sediment bacterial and archeal communities from British Columbia, Canada, to study Microbial Dark Matter (Phase II) - Larsen... ... | reverse complement strand
GCCTCGAATAGCGTGGCGCCTGCGAGCGAGCGGCAAGCGCACGGCGGCGATGCGCCGGAGGCGACCGGGGTCGCACTGGCGCTCGCGGTCACGCTGGGAGTCCAGACGCTCGCCGCCTTCGCGGTGTATTGCGCGCCGGTGCTCGCGCCGCTTGCCGCGCCCGCGCTCGGTGTCGCCCCTTCGGCTGTCGGCTATTACATCGCCGCGACCTATGCCGGAAGCATGCTCGGCTCGGCCGCCGCCGGCGGCTGGGTGGCGCGCTTCGGCCCGATCCGAGTGAGCCAGGCGGGCCTTGCGCTCGGTTTCGTCGGCCTTGCGCTCGATGCCGGCGCCCTGCTGCCGCTCGCGATCGTCGGAGGCTTCGTCGTCGGCCTCGGCTATGGACCGGCCACACCGGCCAGTTCCGTGATCCTGGTTCGCGCCGCGCCGGCCTCGATGGTTTCGCTCGTGTTCTCGATCAAGCAGACCGGGGTGCCCGCCGGCGGCGTGCTCGCCGGGGCGATCGCGCCGGTGCTCGCCCTCGCGCTGGGCTGGCAGGGCGCGGCGGTCGCGATCGGCGCGGCATGCCTTGCGCTCGCGCTGGCGATAGAGCCGATGCGGCGCCGCTATGACCGCGACCTCAGGCCCTCGGCGCCGGTGTCGGCAAGGAGCGCGCTCGCGCCGGTGGCGATGGTGCTCGGCGATCCGATGCTCCGCCGCATGTGCGTGTGCTCGTTCGTGTACGGCGGAGTGCAGATCACGCTGGTCACCTATCTGGTCACCTTTCTCGTCGAGAGCTTCGCGCTCTCGCTCGTGATCGCCGGCATGGTGATGGCGGTTTCGCAGGTGGCGAGCGTCCTCGGGCGCGTGCTCTGGGGTCTCGCCGCCGACCGACTGCTCAGCCGCCGCGCGATGCTCGGCCTGCTCGGCATCGGCATGGGAACCTCCGCCGCGGCCGCGCTCGCCGCCGGCCCCGACTGGCCCGCGTGGCTGCTCTTCGCCTACGCGGCGGTGTTCGGTGCGACCGCGGTGGGCTGGAACGGCGTCTTTCTCGCCGAGGTCGCGCGCGTCGCGCCGCAGGGCCGCACGAGCGAGGCGACCGGCGGATGCCTGTTCTTCACCTATCTCGGGGTCGTGCTCACGCCGCCCGCGTTCAACGCGCTGCTTGCACTCGGCGGCGGCTACGCGCTCGCCTACGCCGCCTTCGCGGTGCCCTCGATCGCGGTGGGCGCCTGGCTGCTCGCGGGGAGGCCGACGCGGTGACCAGCGCCGCCGCGCCCCTCGCCCCCGTGCGCGACGTCGTGCTGGTGCCCGGGCTGTGGGCGCCGCGCCTCGTCATGGCGCCGCTCGCCGCGCGGCTTGCGCATGCGGGTTTCCGCTGCCGCCTGTTCGGATACGCCGGGCGCGCGCGGCCGCTGGAAGCGCACGTCGAGCGGCTCGCACGCTTTGCGCGCGCGACAGGTCCCGCCCACTTCGTCGGCCACAGCATGGGCGGACTGGTGGTGCTCGCGACGCTGGAGCGAGAGCGCGCGATCGCCTGCGGCCGCGTGCTGCTGCTCGGCGCGCCGGTGCGCGGCTCGCTCGCCGGCCGGCGCTTCGCGCGCCATGCTCCGGGTCGGTGGCTCCTCGGGGCGAGCGCGACGCTCTGGCGCGAAGGGCGCGAGGCGCGCTGGACGCGGCCGGAGCCGCTCGGGGTCATCGCCGGCTCGCTTCCGGTCGGTCTGGGGCGACTGATCGCCGGCCTTGCCGGCCCGAGCGACGGCGTGGTGCGGCTCGACGAAACCGAAGTCGAGGGCATGTCCGAGCGCATCGTGCTGCCGGTCGCGCACAGCACGATGCTGGTGTCGGCGCGCGTGGCGCGGCAGGTGATCGCGTTCCTCGCCACCGGGAGGTTCGTTCGTGAGAACGCTTAGCGTGCTCGCCCTCGCTCTCGCGCTCTCCGGCTGCGAGACGCTCGGCTACTACGCGCAGGCGATCTCCGGCCACCTCGACCTGATGAGCCGGACGCGGCCCGTGGCGGAATTGCTCGCCGACCCGCAGGTGCCGCCGGCGCTGCGCGAGCGGCTCGAATTCGCGCAGCGCATCCGCGATTTCGCCTCCAGGGAATTGAAGCTGCCGGACAACGGCTCGTATCGCGGCTACGCCGACCTCGGCCGGCCGTTCGCCGTCTGGAACGTGGTGGCGACGCCGGAGTTTTCGCTGGAACCCGTGCGCGCGTGCTTTCCGGTCGCGGGGTGCGTCTCCTACCGCGGCTTCTTCGATCGCACGGCGGCAGAGGACCACGCCCGACGGCTGCGCGCCGCCGGTCACGACGTGTACCTCTACGGCGTTCTGGCCTACTCGACGCTCGGCCGCTTCGACGATCCGCTGCTTTCCACCTTCATCCATCGCAGCGAGGTCGAACTCGCGGGTCTGATCTTTCACGAGCTGGCGCACCAGGTCGCCTACGCGCACGACGACACCACGTTCAACGAATCCTTCGCCGTGGCGGTCGAGCGCGAGGGCCTGCGCCGTTGGCTGCGCGGACGCGACGCGGAACTGGCGCGCCTGGCCGCGGCGCAGGCGCGCGCGGCCGAGATCGAGGCGCTCATGCAGGCGGCGCGCGAGCGCCTTGCGGCGCTTTATCGCGAGCCGCTCGCGCCGGATCTGATGCGCAGCCGCAAGCACGCGGCGCTGGCGGTGCTCAAGGCGGCGCTCGCCGCGCATCCCCGCTACCGCGACCTCGAGCCGAACAACGCGGTGCTCGCGGCGCACGCCGCCTATACGCGCCTCGTGCCGCGATTCGAGCGGTTGCTGGCGGAAGAAGGCGGGGACCTCGCGCGCTTCTACGAGCGGGTGCGGCGTCTTGCGGCGCTAGAGCCGGCGGCGCGCGGCGATTTTGCCCCGGCGGATGCGCCGAACGCCGGCCCCGGTGCGCGCCCGCTCAACTGAGCGGGATGTCCACGACCTTGACGAACGCCGGGCGCGCCGCCAGGCGCTCGAACCACGCCTGCAGGTGCGGATGCGCCGGCCGCTCGATCGGCAGGCGCATCCAGAGGTGCACATGGCAGCCGAGCGGGATGTCGCCCATCGAGAAGCGGCCGGCGACGTAATGCCGGTCCTTGAGCGCCGCATCGAGGATCGCCAGCAGCTCGGCCGTCTTCCTGCGCCCTTCCTCGATCGCCGCCGCATCGCGCTTGTCCGCCGGCGTGCGCACCAGTCCCCAGAAGACCGGCCGCAGCGCCGCCTGCAGGGTGAACGTCCAGTCCATCCACTGATCCGCGATCGCGCGCTCGCGCTCATCCACCGGCCAGAGAACGCCCTTTCCGTACTTCGCGGCGAGATAGCGAACGATCGCGTGCGATTCCCACAGCACGAAGCCGTCGTCTTCCAGCGTCGGCACCAGGCCGTTCGGGTTGAGCCGCCGATACTCGGGCGTGTTGACGACCCCGTACTGCATGCCGGCGTCCACGCGCTCGTAGGCAAGCCCCAGCTCTTCCAGGCACCAGAGCGCCTTCTTCACGTTGGACGAATTCGCGCGACCCCAGATTCTCAGCATCGCTCCTCCAGAGGACAGGATCGGGCCCCGGGTCGGACCCGTCCTTTCAGAAACCGGCAGCCTGTCCGTCGCGGCGAGGATCGCTCGCGCCGAGGTAGCCGTCCTCGAGCTTCCAGATCGCCTGGCAGCTGCCGAAATCCATGTAGCCTTCCTTGAGCTCGGTGATGCGGTGTCCGCGGGCGGCGAGATCCTCAAGCACCGCCGGCACGAAGCCGCCCTCGACGTTGACCTCCAGATCCTTAACCCAGCGGAAACGCGGTCCGTCGCAGGCGGCCTGCGGGTTCTGGCCGTAGTCGGCGATGCGCACCACGACCTGCACGTGCCCCTGCGGCTGCATCGTGCCACCCATGACGCCGAAGCTCATGACCGGCCGGCCGTCCCGCGTCATGAATCCCGGGATGATCGTCTGGTACGGGCGCTTGCGCGGTCCGACGCAGTTGGGGTGCCCCGGCTTGAGGACGAACGTCGCGCCGCGGTTCTGAAGTGAGATCCCCGTGCCGGGCACCACCACGCCCGAGCCGAAACCCATGTAGTTCGACTGGATGAGCGAGACCATCATGCCGGAGGCGTCGGCCGCGGTGAGATACACCGTACCGCCACGCGGCGGCGTGCCGGCGGCGAACACCTGTGCGCGCCGGCGGTCGATCAGCCTCGCGCGGGCCGCGAGATAGGCGGGGTCGAGCAGCCGCTCGGCCGCGAACGGCATGTGCCCGGGGTCGGCGACGTACGCAAGCGCGTCGGCGAAGGCGAGCTTCACTGCCTCGATCTGCAGGTGCACGCTGTCGGCGCCGTCCACCGGCAGGCTCGCCATGTCGAAATGCGAAAGGATGCCGAGCGCGAGGAGGGCGACGATGCCCTGGCCGTTCGGCGGCAGCTCGTGCACCGTGTAGCCGCGGTAGCCGACCGCCAGCGGCGCCACCCAGTCGGATTCGTGCGCGGAGAGGTCGGCGACGCGCAGCGCGGCGCCGTGCGCCCTCGCGTGCGCTTCCATTTTCTCGGCGAGTTCGCCGCGGTAGAACGCGTCGCCGCGCGTCGCGGCGATTTTCTCCAGCGTCGCCGCATGCTCCGGGAACCGGAAGCGCTCGCCCGCAGCGGGCGTGCGCCCGCCGGGCATGAACGTCTCGGCGAAACCCGGCTGGTCCTTGAGTTCTCTTGCCTGCTGCGCCCATTGGCGCGCGATCGTCGGCGACACGAGATAGCCCTCGCGCCCGTAGCGGATCGCCGGCTCGAAGAGCCGCTCGAAGGCGAGCCGCCCGAATCGCTCCGAAAGCATGCGCCAGCCCGAGACGCAGCCGGGGACGGTCACCGTGTTCCAGCCGCGCTGCGGCATCGCCTGCGCGCCGCCGAAGTAGTCCGGAGTCCACGCCGCCGGAGAGCGCCCGGAGGCGTTCAGGCCGTGCAGGCGCTCGCCGTCCCAGACGATGGCGAAAAGGTCCGAGCCGATGCCGTTGGAAACCGGCTCGACCAGCGTCAGCGTGATCGCCGTGGCGAGGGCCGCGTCCACTGCGTTGCCGCCGGCGGCGAGCATCGCCACGCCCGCCTGCGCGGCGAGCGGCTGCGACGTGGCGACGATATTTGCCGCAAGGAGCGGCTTGCGCGGCCAGGCGTAGGGGAAAGTCCAGGAAAATGGCACGGTCACACCCCTATTCTAAGCGGCACTTTCGTGCTATCCAGTCACGTTTCGACGCGCCCATGATCCCCCTCACGCACGCGCTCCCCGATCTTGTCGCCGACCTCGAGGCGGAGCTGGCGCGGCTCGGGCGCGGCGACCTCGCGGCGCAGGTGCGAAGCGCGCGACTTGCGCGCTGGACGCGCGACGAGTTCGCCGGCACCGTCTACCTGCATCTCGCGCCGGCCGGCGCGGCGTCCACGGGCGCGCTCGAGCGGCTCTCGCTCTATGACGAGCTGGGCGTCAACGTGGACACCGACTCGCGCGGGCGGCCCTGCGGCATCGAGATTCTGGAAGGCGCGCGCATCGCGGAGCGCCTGGCGCGGACCGGCGAATGAGCGCGGCGCTCGAGGCGCTCCTGTCGTGGCAGCTCGCCGGCCTCGGCATCGGCCTCGCGGCCGGCGCGCTCGCGGCGCGGCGCAAGTGGGAACCGGTACCGTCGTTCCTCGGCGCGCTCGGCGTGTTCGTTCTCGCCGTCCTCGCGCCCGATCTGGCGCAGGGGCACGGCGCCTCTGCGGTGATGGGCGCGGTGATGATGGGCCCGGTGGTCGGCTTCGTGCCGGTGGGCGCGGGCTTTCTCGCCGGGCGCTGGGCGATGTCGCGGCGCTAGTCGTCGAGCGCGAGCACGACCCGGCCGAGCACCTTGCCGGCTTTCAGTTCCTCCAGCACGGCGTTCACCTGCGCGGCGGGCCGCGTCGCGATCGGTCCGGGCTTGAGCTTGCCCTTCTTGGCAAGCGCCACCACCTCCTTCAGCTCGCGCAGGTTCCCGACGTAGGAGCCGACGATGCCGATCGCGCGCTGCGCGATCGGCGGCAGCGGGTGCACGAGCTCGCCGCCGTACAGGCCGCACAGGATGTAGCGCCCACCCTTGCGCAACGCGCCGATGCCGAGCGCCGCGGTGGCCGGCGTGCCGACCAGGTCAATCGCGCCGGCAAGGCTTCCCATCGCGAGCTGCGCGAGCTTCTGCGTCGCGTCCTCGGCGCGCGTATCGAGCACGAGCTTCGCGCCCTGGCGGCGCGCGGCGGCGAGCTTCGCCTCGTCCACGTCGCAGGCGATGATGTTGCGCACGCCCCTCGCGCGCAGCACCGAGATGCACACCATGCCGAGCCCGCCGCAGCCGATCACCGCCACCCAGTCGCGCGCGGAAAGGGCGGGGAGCTTCGCCGCCGCGCTGTAGGTGGTGAGGCCCGAGCAGGCGAGCGTGGCGGCGAAGGCCTCGTCCAGTCCCTTCGCGTCCACGAGGTATTTCGGGTGCGGTACGACGAGGTGGCTCGCGTAGGCGCCGGGCCGCATGACGCCGAGAAAGCGCGGTCCGCTGACGCAGTAGTTGTCGTCGCCCGCCCTGCACACCGCGCACTTGCCGCAGCCGATCCACGGAAAGACGATGCGCCGCTCGCCGACCTTGACGCCCTTGGCGCGCGGCCCGAGCGCCTCGACGACGCCGAAGGGCTCGTGACCGAGCGTGAACGGCGGCACGCAGCCGCGCTCCTTCACGTAGAAGCGCCGGCCGCCGCCCCAGTCGAAGTAGCCCTCCCAGATGTGCAGGTCCGAGTGGCACACGCCCGAGCGCGTCACGCGCACCAGCACCTCGGTGCCCTTCGGTCGCGGCGTTTCCTTCAGCACCTGCTGCAGCGGCTTTCCGTGTTCGATGATGTCCCAGCTGAGCATCGTCTCCTTCCTCAGGCGCGGGCCGAGGCCGCGAGCGCCTGGTCAATGTCCCACAGGATGTCTTCCAGCGTCTCCAGGCCCACCGACATGCGGACCATGTCCGGCGTGACGCCCGCCTTGCGCTGGTCCTCCTCGCTCATCTGCCGGTGCGTGGTCGAGGCCGGATGGATGACGAGCGTCTTCGCGTCGCCGATGTTGGCGAGGTGGCTCATCACCTGCGCCGCCTCGATGAACTTCTCGCCCGCCCGGGCGCCGCCCTTGATGCCGAAGTTGACCAGGCCCGAGGCGCCCTTCGGCAGGTACTTGCGCGCGGCCGCGTGATAACGGTCGCCGGGAAGGCCCGGATAGTTGACCCACGCGACGCGCGGATGATCGCGCAGGAACTGCGCCACCGCGAGCGCATTCGCGCAGTGCCGGTCCATGCGCACCGGCAGAGTCTCGATTCCCTGCAGCAGGAGCCACGCATTGAGGGGCGCGAGCGCCGGGCCGAAGGTGCGCATCACCTCCATGCGCGCCTTCATGGTGAAGCCGAAATCGCCGAACGTTTCGTGAAAGATCACGCCGTGATAGCCGGGCGACGGCGTGGTGAACTCCGGGAACTTGCCGTTGCCCCAGTCGAACCTGCCGGACTCGACGATGACGCCGCCCATCGTGGTGCCGTGCCCGCCGAGGTATTTCGTCGCCGAGTGCACGACGATGTCCGCGCCCCATTCGATCGGGCGGCACAGGTACGGCGAGGGCACGGTGTTGTCCACCACCAGCGGCACGCCCGCCTCGTGCGCGATCGCCGCCACCGCCTCCAGGTCCACGATGTTGAGCAACGGATTGCCCAGCGTTTCGCAGTACACGAGCTTCGTGTTCGGCCTGAGCGCACGGCGGAAATTGTCCGGCTCGTCGGGATCGACGAAGGTCGTCTCGATGCCGAGCTTGGCGAGGTTGACGCCGAGCAGCGTGTGCGTGCCGCCGTAAAGGGTGGATGCGGAGACGATGTGGTCGCCTTCCCGGGCGAGGGTGAGGATCGCGGTCGCCTCCGCCGCCTGACCGGTCGCGCAGGCGAGCGCCGCGCGGCCGCCCTCCAGCGCCGCGACCCGTTCTTCGAGCACCGCCACCGTCGGGTTGGAAATGCGCGAATAGACGTTGCCGAAGGTCTGCAGGTTGAACAGGCTCGCGGCGTGGTCTGCCGAATCGAAGACGAACGAGGTCGTCTGGTAGATGGGCGCGGCGCGCGCCCCGGTCACCGGGTCGGGGATCTGCCCGGCGTGCAGCGCCAGCGTCTCGAAGCCGAACTTGCGGTCCGCCATCGGCCGATTCTAGCCGCGCGCGGTCGCTCAGTCGCGCTCTGCGAGCCCGGAAGGGCGCGCGCGCCTGAGCGCGGCGCGGTATTGCGAGGGCGCGATGCCGACCTGGTGCTGGAAGAAGCGCGTGAAGTTCGACTGCGCCGAGAAGCCGAGCTGCGCCGAGACGTCGGCGATGCGCGCCCGCTCGGACGCAAGCCGTGCGATCGCCGCCTCGATGCACAGCTTGTCGAGGTACGCGCGCGGCGAGAGCCCGGTGCTCAGGTGGAACAGATCGTAGAAGCGCGAACGCGACAGGCCGATGCGCGCCGCCACCTCCTCCATGTTCAGTTCCTTGGTCGGCCGGCCGCGCAGCAGGGCCAGCGCGCGCCGGATGCGCGAATCGGCGAAGGGCGAGCCGCGCCAGAAGCGCGCCGCCGGCGCCCGCGGCGCGAGATAGGCCTCGGCGATCGAAAACATGATGTCCTCGACCATGAATTCGAGCCGATCGGCGGAAAGGAACTGGTCGTTTCTCGCTTCCAGCGCGAGCAGATCGGCAAGTTGCCGGATGCGCGGCGTGATCGGCTCGCGCGGCGCCGGAAACGGCCGCGGTCCGCGCTCGAACGCCGCCGGGAAGCGCGCCTGCAGCCACTCGGCGGACGCCTGCAGCAGGAGCACCTCCGCTCGCGGCCGCCGGTCCGGTTCCGGCCGCTGCGGGACGGCCACGCGCTGCTCGCCGGGGTTGACGAAGCCGATGTGCTCGCGCGAGATCCTCGCCGCGGACTCGCCTTCCGGCTCCGGGGTGAGCGCGAGATCGTCTCCGTCCAGCGTGCACAGCACCTGCGGATCGGACCCCGGGCCGAGCGCCAGCGCCTCGCGCAACTCCAGGAGCTTCAGGCGCCCGAAGCGGCCGTCGAAGACGCGGATCGTCCGGTTCATCGGCCGAAGGATAACCCGCGGCCTGTTACGGTCAAGCCGTCAGTACGGCAGCCAGCGCGGGCGTTTCGCCGAGATCACCCGCGTGTTGACGCCCACCCAGTTCAGGCCGCCGAAAAGCCGGCCGTGCTCGATCTTCACGCACCGGTCCATCACCGCCTCAAGGCCGTGCGCGCGCGCGTACTGCGCGGCCTCGGCGTTGGTCACGCCGAGCTGCTGCCAGAGCACTTTTGCGCCGATCGCGACCGCGTCGCGCGCGACCGGCATCACGTCCGCGGTGCGGCGGAACACGTCCACGATGTCCACCTTGTCCGGCACCTCGCGAAGGGACGCATAGCAGCGCTCGCCGAGGATTTCGCCGCCGGCGTAGCGCGGGTTCACCGGAATGATGCGATAGCCGTGCTCCTGCATGTACTTGGCCGCGAAGAAGCTCGGGCGATACCAGTCGGCCGACAGCCCGACCACCGCGATCACGCGGTTCTCGGCGAGGATGCGCCGCAGCGTCTGGATGTCGTCTTCCATGCCGCTACTATAATCGAAGCTCTCCAACGATCGGGCCGGGGAAGGCAAGCCATGCACGTCGAGGAACGCGGCGACACGCGCAAGGTGCATGACGCGCCATCGTTCGCCGCACGGCGGTGCATCGTGCTCGCGGCGGCGAAGTGACACCGCTCGATCCTCAGGTCGTCGAGCTGCTTGCGCGCGCCGCGCGCTCGCCGCTTCCCGCCTATCACCAGGTGCCGCCCGCGGTCGCACGGCGACTGTACCGCGACACGCGGGCCGCGCTCACGCCCGACCCGCCGCCGGTGGAATCGGTCCGGCTTCTCCTTGCGCCGGGACCGGCGGGTCCGGTGCCGGTGCGCGCATACCGCCCGAGGAGCGCGGCGCCCGAGACGGTGCTGCCGGCGCTCGTGTACTTCCACGGCGGCGGTTGGGTGATCGGCGATCTGGACACGCACGACGTCGTGTGCCGAACGCTCGCCAACGGCGCCCGCTGCGCCGTGTTCTCGGTCGAATACCGCAAGGCGCCGGAGGCGCCGTTTCCGGCGGCGGTGGAGGACGCG
>Ga0073934_10012286_pt1 | contig 10129 bp, 7 predicted proteins | sample LarsenN4metaG_FD_76834 | JGI IMG/M metagenome (GOLD analysis project Ga0073934, IMG submission 76834) | Hot spring sediment bacterial and archeal communities from British Columbia, Canada, to study Microbial Dark Matter (Phase II) - Larsen... ... | reverse complement strand
TTTACGTACCAGCTTGTCACGTTGGCAAAGCGGTCGGCCGGGGTGGCGATGCGATCAATCGTGACATTGCGCACCTTGGTCGAGATCGCGTAGGAGTACGTGGACTGGTAGAGGAAGATAGCGGGAATATCCGCGGCAAGCAAGTCCTGGAACTCGCGATACTTGGTGGCGCGGGTTTCGGCATCTGTTGCTGAGCGGGCTTCTTCGAGCAGGGTATCAGCCTTGCGGTTGCCGTACTGGGCAAGGTTGAGCCCACCCTCGCGCGCCTGGCTCGAGTGCCAGAACGGGTACGGGTCCGGATCCACGCCAAGGAGAACCCCCGTCAACAGCATCTCATAATCCCTCGGATCAATCACGCTGGCGAAGAATTCTTCCCCAGGAACGCTCACAATGTCAAGCCTGATCCCGATCGCTTTGAGCTGATCTGCAAGCGTTTGGGCGGCCTGGACAAACTCCGGACTCTGGACGGTTTTGACCGTAAAGGTGAGTTCGCCCTCCGTGGCATCTTTGCTGGGGAGGCGATACGCCGCGCCTTCCGGTTTTGGATAGAGCGCGTCGAGCAGCGTGTTCGCGCCAGCAATGTCCTGGGCGATTTTTGCCACATCCGGATGCTCACCGATCATGCCAGGAAGGATCGGGGCGTCAATCACGCGGCCATGCCCGTGGACCGCGGCGTTGAGGACCGCTGTTTTGTCGATCGCCATCGCGATCGCTTTGCGCAGTTCGGCGGTATCAAAGGCCGCCTGCTGATCCGGGTTGAAGTACAACACGATTTCACGCGGGATGCTCGGGCGTAGGAGGGTAACGGAGTGGTTTTTTTCTACCTCCGGTTCTGCGTCCGACGGCACAAAACTCACGCCTTCGACGTTTCGGTTCTCCAAGGCGCGAATCGCTTCGTCCGCATCCGCGTAAAACTTAAAGACCAGTTCGCCAACGAGCGGCTGTTCGCCGTAGTATCCTTCGTTGCGCTTGAGGGTGTACGAGAGGATGGTGCCGCTTTTATCTTTTGTGAACTTGGAGAAGCGATACGGGCCACTCCCAACCGGCTCAAGGTTGCGCGAGGCAAGCGGGGCGTTGCGCGGCTCGATGTCGCCCCACACGTCCGCTGGCAGAATGCCGACGGTGAGCGTGGAGAGGAACGGAGCAAATGGTTCTTCGAGCTGAAACGCAATGGTCTTGTCGTCCACTTGGCTTACCAACACGCCGCGGAAACTGACCGCGAGCGGGCTGCGGTATTGCGGATTCTGAATGGCGTCGATGGTAAAAATCACGTCACGCGCACGCACGGGGTCGCCGTTGTGGAAGTAGGCGTTGTCGCGGATGGTGACCGTATAGGTTTTTCCGTCTTCGGAAACGGCAATATTGCTCGCAAGATCAAAGATCAGCCCTTGTGTGGGATCCCACTTGAGCAAACCGGAATACACCAGTCGCGTGAGGTCTGCATCAACATCGCTGGAGGTGGCGTAGAGCGGGTTGATGTATTGCGGTTCGCCGATGAGCGCTTCCGTGTACGTCCCGCCAGCCGTGGGGATCTCGGTGCGGTGCGTGGCCACATACCAGCCGCCGATCCACACGAGGGAAATCACCATGGCCGACAGACATCCAAGCAGCACGCGGCGCTCAAGCGGGTTGAGCACGCGCGGCAGCTGCTTCCATTGTTTCCAGCTTGGGAACGCCTTTCCTTTCGATACCGAAAAAACCTGACGCATGGTCAAATCCTTCGGCGTCGTTTTGGAGACGCGCTGTTTGATCTGGTCAAAAAACTTCACACGTTAGACGAGCACGTTCGCCAACGCCACCCCGAAAAAGAGGATGGAGAAGACGATGGTCGCCTGGAAGAGTCGTTTTTCAATGCCGCGCTTGGTGCGGTAGACGTTGCCGTCGCCGCCAAACGCCGCTCCCATGCCGGTTCCGCGTGCCTGAAGCAGGATCGTGGCAATCACGAGCGCGGCAAGAACGGCCTGGGCGATGTTGAAGATCGTTTCAGTCATAGCAGTGGGCAAAGGGTATCAGAAACGCCCAAAAAGGTCAACGCTTGGGCTTGGCGAACCGTTTCATGCCGCGCCCCGAAACCTTCATCTTTGGGTTGCGCTTTTTCTCGCGCCTCGCGGCACGGTCCGCGGCCAGATGGTGTGCGCGTTCCTCCTCCATAGCTGAATCCATGATATAATTTTTTCCAACATCCGTCATCTATGTCCGACTCGATCCCGAGCGCGAAACACAATTGGTTGGCCGTGGCCGCCACGCTTATCGTGCTGTTTCTCCTCGGCCTGTTCTCCTGGCGCATCGTTTACTTTGCGACCCGCATCCAATCCGGGGAGGTCTTTGCGACGCCGTCCTTCCTTTCACAGTACTCGCCTAGCATTTCCGCGGCCTCGATTCCGATTCCGGACGGGGCTTTTGATGTTGATACGGACGACGACCCGTCGCTTGGCTCACCGGATGCACCGGTGGTGATCGTCGAATTCGCGGACTTCGGATGCCCATTTTCGCGCGAGTCGAGCTTTGCCGTGCGCGCGACGGCTGCCAAGTGGGGTGATCAGGTTCGGTACGTGTACCGCGATTTTCCGATCGTTGAATTGCATCCGGATGCGCAAAAAGCCGCCGAGGCCGGAGAGTGCGCGCAGGACCAGGGAAAGTTCTGGGAGTATCACGACAAGCTGTACCTCAACCAGAACAACATGGGTACAGACATGCTCGTGCAATTTGCGACCGAGCTCAACATGGATACGCGCGCATTCGAGGACTGTTTGGAGAGCGGGAAGTATGCCGACGAGGTCGCACAGGATTATCAAGACGGCGTCACGGCCGGCGTGCGCGGTACTCCAACGTTCTTCCTCAATGGCAACCGCGTCCCAGGCGCCATCCCGGAAGATGTTCTCAATTCGCTTATTGAACGCTTGCTGGCCTCGTAATCATCTCGTATGCGCCTTTTTGCCATCCGCCTGACGATCCTCCTCGCCGCCGCGTTCGTCGCTTTTACTCCGCCACCCGCGCTGGCTGCGGATTGCACCTGTTTTTGCGCGACGTCAGAGGGGGCGGCAAGTGGTTCGGGTGCTACTCCATCCGATTGTGCAGAATCCTGTACCGCGATGGGGGGAGATTACCTCGTGTGCGCAACGGATTCATCGCAATACCCGGGAATGAATGTTAAGTGCTTCACCGAGCAGCAATGTAAAAATCAAAACGGTAAATGGGATGAAAATAATCAGCCGCCCGAGTGTCCGAAGGGGATGTATTACTGCTACCCAGATTCGAAATCTCCGATCCCACTCTCGACCGACATCGAGGGTGTCGAGGCTGTTTTTGACTACGGAGAATTCATTCAGCTGATCTATCGAGCAGGCCTTGGGATGGCTGTCATTATTGCGATCGTATTCGTCATGGTTGGTGGGCTCCAGTATGTGCTCGCAGCTGGGACAGGAAATGTCGAGAAGGCGAAGGCTCGGATCCGCAATGCGGTGGCTGGGCTCGTGCTGTTGTTGTGTGTGTTCATTATTCTCTATACGGTGAACCCACGATTAGTCATCTTGGATCCTCCCAAATTCCCAATGATTCGGCGTGTTGAACTCATTGGTGCACAGAGTTGTGAGTATCTGCTCGGGGTCATTCCTGCCGGTAGTTCGACGTTATATGAACCGCCGAATGCCCTTACAAAGTCTTCATATGCAGGTATATCAATGGCAGAAATTGAACCCATTGATGGAAAAACGTCTTGTGGTTTCATTGGTTCGGTCACCATAGATCCAAAGGGGGTAACAGCTGTAGACGGTTCGACTTGTAGTTATGAATATTGCGAAGACAAGGAGGCACGCTGTGTCGGAGAGGGGGATCAAGCAAAGTGCATGAAGTGTACGGAAGTGTATTTTGGTAATTCGACCGGCGGCCTTTCAACCGCCATTCCCACTGCTGGACTCTGTAAGGGGTTAACACCATTTCCTCCCGGCGGCGAGGGCGACAAAACGATGAATTACTGTTTTTACACGAATGACCCTGGCGTTCTGGTAAGCGGATGGGCACTTGTCCCGGGGGTCTTGGGATTCGAGCAGCTCGGAGAACTTATGGGGTGGACTGATGAGACCAATGATCTTGTCTCTGGTGGTGCATGTGCGTCTATGCAAATTGATTGCAATGCCGTAAGTGCGTGTACCGACTACGACAGTATAACCGTCACATCAGCCATCACGAGTAATCAACTGAAAGACCTCGGAAGCGAAGAATTTTATGCGGGTACCGAAAATCTCAAATCTATTTGTTCTAACAATCCCTGTCGCCTCGATAGTGCTGGAAACGTAAAGCCCGGTATGGAGAGTTGTGAGTGGGTCGACTATACGTATCCATTTGCCGATTCCTGCGAGCCGTCGGGTGGATAATCTCCGAGACTTGCCACCAAGCAAAAAGCGTGTTAGCATCGAACACGCTTTTTGTATTGTCCGGACCTTATGTCTGACTTCATCTCCGTCCGCGGCGCTCGGGTGCACAACCTCAAGAACGTGGACGTGGACATTCCTAAAAATAAACTCGTTGTCGTGACCGGTCTTTCCGGGTCCGGCAAGTCGTCGCTGGCGTTTGATACGATCTACGCCGAGGGTCAGCGACGTTACATGGAATCGCTTTCGAGCTACGCTCGCCAGTTCCTTGAGCTGCAAGATAAACCGGATGTCGATGAAATTCTCGGCCTCTCGCCGACCATCGCCATCGATCAAAAATCTTCGTCGCACAACCCGCGCTCGACCGTGGGCACCGTGACGGAGATTTATGATTTTTTGCGCATCCTGTTTGCGCGCGCCGGGCGGCCGCACTGTCCGCAGTGCAAGGCGCCGGTGGAGGAGCGAACGCTCGATCACATCGTGTCGACGGTCGAGGATCTTTCGTCGACCGCCAACGTGCAGTTGTTTGCGCCGGTTGTGGTGGAGCAAAAGGGCGAGCACAAGAGCGCGCTCGTGGCCGCCATGAACGCGGGGTTTGGTCGCGTGCGCTTTGATGGATTTTTGATGGATGTGGACGAGGCGATCGGCATGCGCAAGGACAAGAAGGCCGCGCATACGATTGAAGTGCTGGTCGCTGAAATCGCGGCTTCGCCGAAATCAAAAACGCAAAGCCAGATCGTGCGCGACCTCGTCAAAAAGACGCTCGACTACGGCAACGGCGCGCTCATTGTCGTGAACGACAACAACGGCGACGAAACCACGCTCTCGCAAAGCTTTAGCTGCGCCTCGTGCGGCATCAACTTGCCAAAGCCTGAGCCGCGCCTCTTCAGTTTCAATTCACCGTACGGCGCCTGCACGGAATGCACGGGGCTCGGCCTCAAGCTTGTGCTCGAGCCTGAGCTCGTGATTCCAAACAAGCGTCTCACGTTTGCCGAGGGTGCGGTCCGCCCGTGGACGCGCATTGCCGGGAATCAGACGAGCTACGTGCGCATGCTCGAACTCGTCGGCAAGAAACACAAGTTTTCCATCAGCGTCCCCGTGGAGAAAATCCCGAAGGACAAACTCGATTTGATTTTGCACGGAACCGGCGACGACACGTATCAGTTCGACGGACAGGAAGTGACGTTCCCGGGCATCCTCAAGCAGCTCGAGCAGAAGTACAAAGAAACGGATTCCGAATATGTGCGCCACGAGCTCGAAACGTACATGCGCACCATGCTGTGCCCGGCCTGCGAAGGACGCCGCCTCAAACCCGAAGTACTGGCGATCACCATTGGCGGACACGCGATTTCGGACGTGGTGAACTGGCCGATCGATGAGGTGTTGGAGTTTTTTAAAGACGGGGCAAAGGGGGCGGGAGGGACAAAAAACGATTTGAGCGAAACGGAACGGCTCGTGATTGAGCGCGTCGCCAAAGAGGTGAAGTCGCGTCTCCAGCATCTGCTCGACGTCGGCGTGGGCTACCTCACGCTCGACCGTTCCGCGATGACGCTCTCGGGCGGGGAGGCCCAACGCGTCCGTTTAGCGACACAGCTCGGTTCTTCGCTCTCGGGCGTCATCTATATTCTGGACGAACCGTCGATTGGCTTGCATCCGCGCGATAACGACAAGCTGATTGAAACGATCAAGCGCTTGCGTGACATCGGCAACTCCGTGATCGTCGTTGAGCACGATGAAACCATGATTCGCGAGGCGGACTATGTGTTTGACGTGGGTCCGGGCGCGGGCGAGTACGGCGGTGAGATTATTGCCGAAGGAACGCCGCCGCAGATTCTCAAAAACAAGCACTCGCTCACCGGCCAGTATCTGTCCGGCAAAAAGGCGATTCCGCTCCCAAAGTCGCCGCGCAAGGGGTCCGGTAAAAACATCACGATCGAGGGGGCAACCGCGTTCAACCTCAAGAACGTTTCTGTGAGCATTCCGCTCGGCAAGCTCGTCACGATTACCGGCGTTTCCGGCTCGGGCAAGTCAACGCTCATTCTCGATATCTTGGGCAAAGCGCTTTCGCGTCACTTCTATCGCGCCAAGACCTATCCGGGCGCGCACAAGGCGATCAAAGGGCTTGAGCACATCGACAAAGTGGTGGCCGTGGACCAGTCGCCGATCGGGCGCACGCCGCGCTCCAATCCAGCCACGTACACCGGGCTCTTTACCGGGATCCGCGACATTTTTACGCAGGTTCCAGAGGCGAGCATGCGCAACTTCGACGCAGGCAAGTTCTCGTTCAACGTGAAAGGCGGCGGACGCTGCGAACCGTGCGCGGGCGAGGGAATGCGCCGCATTGAGATGCAGTTTCTTCCGGATGTGTACGTGGAGTGTCCGGAATGTCATGGAACGCGCTACAACCACGAGGTACTGGAAATCCATTACAAAGGGAAGACCATCGCGGACGTGCTCAACATGACTGTTGAGGAGGCGCGCCGCTTCTTCGCCGACCAGCCGGCCGTATTCGACAAGCTCAACATCCTGCATGAGGTGGGGCTGGGTTACCTGCGCCTTGGCCAGCCAGCCACCACGCTCTCGGGCGGTGAGGCTCAGCGCGTCAAACTCGCGACCGAGCTCTCGCGCCGCGCGACCGGCCGCACGCTCTACATTCTCGACGAGCCAACCACGGGTCTTCACTTTGAAGATATCAAGCGCCTCCTCGGTGTGCTCCATCAGCTCGTGGACAAGGGAAATACGGTGGTGATCATTGAGCACAACATGGATGTGATCAAGGGGGCCGACTGGATTATCGACATGGGTCCGGACGGCGGATTGCGCGGCGGAACGCTTGTAGCCGAGGGAACCCCAAAAGAGGTCGCAAAGGTAAAAGGGAGCATCACCGGAAAATATCTCAAGGACGTTCTTCGCTAGGTTAAGCAAAAAACGGCACGTCGTCTCTTGACAAAACGGCCGTTTTTTGTTATCCTCGGGCGTCAATCTTAATTGGCAAACTATTGCTATGACCAAGAAACTTACGCTTGCCGCCGTGGCCTTGGCCATGGCGATTGCTCCGTTCTCGGGCGCGGTGAAAGCCGACGCCGGGGAATGGGAGAACCTTGCCGCAGAGGCGGCCTGGAATTACGGCGATTACCGCGTCGAACGTCTTTCGTTTGACAGCGACGTGACCGCCCCGTTTTCGCTGGGCGAACTCGTGTTCGTGGCTGACCCGACGGATTCGCGCGACCGCTACGATTTGTATATGCTCAAAAACGGCATGTCCGTTGCGATCCCGAACGTTCCGGCCGAGCTCATGAGCGCCGAGCGTTTTGCCAAGAACGAAAGCCGCCTTGTGTACGTCAATCAGACGGGCACGAGCTCGGACCGTTTTGCGGTGATGGAAATCGACCCCACGGATGGTTCGACCTCGACACTCATTGAGGACGCGTTCTTCAATCGTGCCACGGCTGTGAATGTGATGACGGATGGCGACGATGTCTATTTTGAAGCGAACATCGACCACAAAGGGGCGACCACGACCAACCAGTCCGGCATCTACATCTGGGATGCGGCGGAGCGCGAGGCCGATATCATCGGTCGTCACTGGGAGCTTCGCATGGAAGAGTTGTTTGACGCCAAGGACGGCATCGCCTTTGAGAAGCTGACGTTTGATGACAGCTCCAAGCAGTTGTGGATCGGCGATACGCACAACGTCAATTACCTCGGCATGACCCGCGAAGCGATTCCGGGCACATGGACCGATGCCTCCGGCAACATGTTTACCGGCCGCATTCTCGAGGACGGCACGTTTGAGTACTTCATGTTCTACACGCGCTACACGTTTGATCCGGATGTGGACGCGGCGCCGGTGCGCCACGAAGGCGAATATCTTTCGTGGTACCTCCCGGTTGAATCGTCCTACCAGTACGCCGGCGATCTGCTTGCGTGGATGGACCCGGAGAACGATCTCTACGTGTCCGATGAAGACGGCGACGTGACGCTCATTGCGAGCGGGACGTCCGGCGCCTTCCTGCTTGAGGAAGATCGCATCTTCTACGGCGTGGGCGCGTCCGGCATGATGGTTGACCTGGATTCGGGTGCCATGGAATCGATCCCGTTTGCTGTGACGGATGCCTCCGGCGATACGCTGGTGGGAACCGACGAAGGCGGCAACATCTGGTCGTACAATCTTGAGACCGGCAAATCGGTCAAACTCGGCTTCGGCGTGGATCCGATGATCTCGGATGACACGCATGTGTACTGGAAGGGAACGGATGGCAACATCTACGAGGCCACCATCCTTCCGTCGGCCGGCATGACGACCGAGGCGGTCGCCGCGATGAAGCTCTCGACGTCCAACGTCGTGTATCTCATCGATGGTTCGTCTCGCAAAACGATTCCGTCGGAGGCCGTGTACTTTAGCTGGTTTGCTTCCTGGGATTCCGTGCAAACGGTGAGCCAGGATACGCTCAACAGCTACTCGCTCTCCGGATCGGCAACGTTCGCTCCGGGTTCGCTCGTCAAAATGACGAATGACCCGAAGGTGTATGTGGTCGGCGAGGACGGCAAGCTACACTGGATTACGTCTCAGACCGTGGCCTACACGATTTACGGCGCGGACTGGAACCAGGGGATCGTGGACATCAGCTTTGCGGATTTCACGAGCTACCCGGTCGGGACGCAAATCCAAAGCGAGCATGACATTGACCTGATCTAACATCGCAAATCAAAAACTCGGTTTCCATCGGAAACCGAGTTTTGGTTTTACGCCTTCTTTTCTTTGAGTTTGCGACCGAAGGGCTTGCGTGGGTTGGAGAGATACTTGAGCACCGCGCGGCGCACCTTGGCCTGCTTTACCACTTCAATTTTGTCGATGACCGGCGAGAGCACGGGGTAGATCTTTTCCACGCCCCATCCGTCGGCGTTCTTGCGAACCGTCATGGTGCGCGACAGACCCGATCCGCGCAGGACGAGGATCATGCCTTCGTACACCTGGATGCGATCGCGTTCCTTGCCGTCCGGGCTCACTTCTTTGATCTTCTCGTGGACCTTTACGGTCATACCCGGGCGCAACTCGGGGATCGTGCGCGCTTCCGCCTTCGGCGTTTCGGTCGCAGCGGTCTCGACCTTCTGTTCGTCTGCCATAGTCGTTGATTATGTCGCACTTCCAGAGGACCGGAGCCGCGAGGACTCACCGTTCGTAGACAGGCGCTAAGTGGCGAAATAGTAGCGGAATGGCTGGATTCTGTCAATTCCCGGTCCTTCGTTGGGCACGGGCGGCCAAGATCTCGTTGACGATTTGCTCCGGAGTGAGTTTGGTTGTGTCGATCACGACGTCATAATTGGCGCGGTTGAGAAAATCGACGCCGTAGTACTTTTGATAGCGGCGCTGATCGGACGCCATGCGGTCGGTAACGGCTTTCTTTACGTCTTCAACCGACGCATACGGGCGCTCGTCCGCTCGGTCCGTTCTGTCCGCGCCAAAAATACGGCGCGCGGCTTCATCCGGCTCAACATCAAGAAACACTTTGAGTGAGTGCGGAATGAAGTGCCAGGAGAGCCGGCCGTCCATGATGAAATCCTCGTCACCCTCGCCGAGCTTCTTTTGGTAGTCGTCTACTTCGTTATCCGTGAACGCTTCGGTCTCACCGAGTTTGTTGAATTCATCGATGGTCATGCCGCGCTCCTGCGCCATTTTGCCGCGAAGGTCTCCAACGGAATACCAGGGGATCTGGAGTTCTTTGGAGAGGAGTTTTGCGATCGTGGATTTTCCGGAA
>Ga0073934_10012285_pt1 | contig 10130 bp, 5 predicted proteins | sample LarsenN4metaG_FD_76834 | JGI IMG/M metagenome (GOLD analysis project Ga0073934, IMG submission 76834) | Hot spring sediment bacterial and archeal communities from British Columbia, Canada, to study Microbial Dark Matter (Phase II) - Larsen... ... | reverse complement strand
GGCAGGCTCTTTCTCGAATGCCGCATGAAACTGAGTCGGCGGCGTATTGGTTTGCTCGGGGGAACTTGTTATGGAGGCTGGGGGAGCTTAAGCCTGCCCTGGCAGCCGCACAGAAAGCTCATGAACTTGCGTCTCAAGGCGGCGACTCTCTCGCCAGGGTATGGAGTCTGAAGTTGCTTGAGGGAGTTCAGCGACTGGAAGGCGAAGAGTTGATCGAGTCTTACCGTCAGCGGCTGGCACTTGCCGAGGCCGCGGGGGACCCGTTCGAAGCATTCGCGAGCCGCGGCTACCTGTTCGGATATATTGCAGCCCATCAGTATAGTCCTCAAGCCGAAGCGGAACTGCAGGCGCTCCTGAAGGTTGCGGCGGGGCCGCCGCAGGAGTCCTTCGCTCTGAGCATGTCCATTGAGATGTACCGTCGAAGCGGTCAGGGAGATGAAGCGGCGCGCCGTATCCTAAGGGTCGCTGAGTTACAGCCAGAGCGTTGGAGGCCAAATGCTCTGCGGGAAGCTGCGCAACAGTTGGCCTTGAACGGAGACTACGATTCCGCCCTTGCCACCGCTCACAACTCAGTCGATATTGCACGCAGGTATAGTCCCGGCTCTGAAATCGCGGCCTTTGCGTTGCGGACACTGGGAAACCTGCAACTTGAACTTGGCGAATATGAACAGTCGATCGCGTGCTCGCGCGAGGCATACCGCCTGTTCCTGACGAATGGGAGACAACGGCAGGCTGGGGCGGAGCTTGGTAATCATGCTACTGCGGCGATGTTGTTAGGTGACACCGCAGAAGCCATTCGACTAACCGGACTTGCTTTGGCCAGCGGCCGCCGCTGGGACGACTTGACCGAACAGATCTGGAGTCACTTCACGCTCGCGAGGCTCCATTTGCGCAAGGGAACACCGCGGGACGCAGCGCTTCACGCGAATGCGGCTCTTCGCTTGAACCGTCGTAGCACTCACTTGCCGTATTCTCTCGAGACGTTTCAAACCGCTGCCCAGGTCGCTTTGGCTCTCAAACGGCTGCCGGAAGCCGGGCGGCATCTAGATTCGGCCCAGCGCATTGCCGACCAGATCAAGATTCCAACCCACTTGTCGAGAATCCGGTTGCTGCGCGGAGACCTGGAATTAGCCCGGCGCAACGCTGCTGCTGCGCGTGAGCACTTCGAGGCTGCCGAAGCGATTGCCTGCCAGCCGTTCGAACCCGAAGGGTGTACGGCGGCGCGGGTGCGACTGGCTCGTGTAGCGCTCGATTCGGGCGATGCGGCGAAGGCCTGGGGAACCGCGCGGGCCGTGCTCGATTCCATTGCCAATTTGCGGGAGCGTGTTCCGGCGAAACATCGCCGCGAGTATCTCGACCTGCGCTTCGATGTTCACGAAATCGCGATGGATGCGCTGTGGCAGTTGCGTGAAGAACGGCTGGCATTGGAAACCGCGAACCGGTTCCGTGCGCTGACTCTGCGCGAGAACGCGGGAAACGGGTCCGTACTTCCCTCGCTTGGTCCACGCGAGGTGGGAATTGTGTTCGCGCAGGGGCGGTCGCATTACTATGGCTGGGTTCTGCGGGGCGGCAATTTGCGCATGCTGCGGCTAGGCGAAAAGAAATCGATCGACGCTGCAGTGTCGTCGCTGCGGAGTGCCGTTAGTGTGCGGCCGGACCAGACGAAGCCTGCGCCTTTTCTGCAAGCCGCGCAACGGCTGCACCGCGCACTGGCCCAACCGTTTGGCGAGGCCCTGGGGCGGGCAGAAACCTTGTACGTGGTTGCCGACGGGTTGTTGCACTATGTTCCCTTCGAAATCCTGGCGCGTTCCCCAGACGGCAGGCTCTTGATGGAAGACGCGACCGTGGCCTATGCGCCTTCCCTCGACAGTCTCCTTCCCGCGACAGACCGGCGGGCGGCGACGCTCGATTTATTAGCATTGGGCGATCCCAACTACCGCACGACTGCCGCTACTGCGGAAGCGGTACGTTCGATCCGGCAGGCCGGGTTTCGGGTACCTGCACTGCCGATGAGCAAGATCGAGGTGGAAGCGATCGGGGCTTTATATCCGGCCGAATCGCGAGAGATGCTGCTGGGCGACGCGGCGACTGAAGAGGCTGTCAAGAGGGCCGGTTTAGAACGATTTCGTATTATTCATCTTGCGGCCCATGCGCTTCTGGATGAACGTGCGCCGGAGCGGTCGGGCATCATGCTGGCGCTGGCGCCGGGGCAAAAGGAAGACGGGATCCTGCGTACCTCGGAAATCCGGCAACTCAGTCTCAACGCGGATTTGGTGGTTCTCAGCGCGTGCCAGACAGGATTGGGAAGAATCGTTCGTGGCGAAGGAGTGGCGGGGCTGACGCACGCTATGCTCGACGCCGGGGCTCGGCGCGTGTTGATGAGCCTGTGGCAGGTGCCGGACCGTTCGGCGTCACTGCTGATGCCGGAGGTACACCGGGGTTTGCGGTCGGGCCTAAGCCCGGCGGCAGCGCTGAGGAAGGCGAAGCTGGCGCTGCTGCACGGTCCGAACCGGATGTTACGCCACCCGTATTACTGGGCCCAGTTTGTCGTTACCGGGGAGCGTTAAAGTGACGGAAACCCTGTGCGGCTTGGCCGTCCGCACAGGGTTCAGCGACATAATTGTCGCGAGCAAGGATAGTACCAGCTTGCGGTCGGAATAGGTTTTGCGTCGAGCCCGTTTTCGGACCGAAATCTGCACGCTGGCGCTTTCGCAAGTGTAAATCTTGGCCAGTGAACGGATTTCGGATCGAAATTGGTGCGGTGCGTAAGTCGCTAACGGGATATTGTGGATAGCACGCCATGACCAAGCAACTGTTTGAGCGGGGACTTGCGCTTGCTGAATGGCTTTTGCGTGATAAGCAAGCGGCCGAGCACGCGTGTTACGCGGCGGCGCCGCAACTCGACTCGGCGCAAGCAACCTACGACCGTCTATTGGTTGAGCGGGCGCACGGCAAGAATCAGCGCCAGAACTTCACTTACCATGACCGGTTGCGGCTATTCCAACGCCTTGTAATTGGCGAGTGCCTCGACGAGGCGGCCGCGCAAGAGAAAGCGACTCCTGGCAGTCTCGGACTCCAAGAGTACATTTTGTGCTACCTGGCGCAGGTGGTGTACCTTTGCCAGCGGCGTGGTTCCATTGAACTGACAGCCGGAGTATCGCGGTTTGTTTACGATTTCGGGGCAAAGGCGCAGCGCGCAATCTTCGACAGCTTGCATGCGGGCGAGCGCGCTGAAGACGGTGAGTCTGCCCATCGCCGCCGCAACACCTGGTTGCTCGGGGAACTGGAAGATGGGTTCCTAAAGGCGCGAATTCAGCCGGTTACCGTTGAAAGAAACCGCAGAACACTACGCCGGATGGAAGACAGCGCGCCATGGCTGGAACTGGTCCGCGAAACACTACGCCGGCTGGCGCCCTGGGATATCCCATGTCTCGGAGCGCCGGACACGAATGGCCACCAGATTCCGGAACCAGACTATATCGAACTGCGGCGCATGGCGACCCTTTTACACAACGAATGTCTGACGCCGCTGGCGATGCAACTCAACCTGCCATGTCCGGAGACGGCGCTGAAGCTTCCGGCGTTTTCCCTCAGCGAAGCAGAGTCGCCACGGTTGCAGTCCCCTCGGCGGCCGGCGACTGAAGCGCAGGGAAACGGTCGTTGTATCGCCATCCGGTACGGCTTTGGCCGCGAGTTTCGGGTAGAGGTGAAGCGTCCGGCCGAGTTCTCTATCCCATTGAGCACAATTTCCGACTGCGTCGAGGTCATAGGGATCGCAGGGGGTGTTCGGACACAATTGGCGCAGTTGTTGCGCCCTTTGGATTGCGATGGTGTCCGTGATTACAACTATGCAGGCTTGGTCCGGTCGGGCCGTTGGAACCTGGAACTGCAGGCTCACGAGGGAGAGCTGAAGATCTCCGCCTCTGCTGAGTCAAACCGGCTGACCGTTGCCTGGAAGCCCTTGGTAGCTGCGGCGACGATCGTGCTCCTTGGTTTCGTTGTCTTTATCGCCTGGCAGACGGCACGAGTGAAACAGCCGGCGGAAAAGGCGTTCATCGCTGCGGCTCCGCGGTTGGATCTCGACACCGTGGTCCGCGATGTTTCCCGAACGCCGGAGTTGCGGCTCGGGGCTGGTGACCGGTTTGCGGTGCTGGTCGTCCCAACCCCGGTGGCCAGTTTGAACCAGCAGGGCACTTTCGATGTCGTGTTGCGTCAGGACAAGCCCGGGGCGCAAACCTACCGTATCAACGCCGTACGCGCGGACGACGCCGGGAGACTCACCCTGACTGTTCCGGCAGCGCTGCTTGCGGATGGCCTGCATGCACTCGATGTCACCGAATCCGGTGGACCGGCCGTGACGCTTTATTTCACGGTGAAGCGGGCTACTGCTTCGTCGACAGCACCGGAAAAACAGTGACCCGCAAACGCGCCGCCCCGTAAGGGATCAGCGTCAGTGTTTCTTCCGGCGACTTGCTGGTTACAGGGCTGGCGGGCAGCGGCCCGGCCGAGTCGTTCATCATTTGCCACTCGGCCAGGCGCCGGCCTTTTACCTTCAAGGCAACGGGTGCTTTCTGCGGATCGAAGGGCTGCTGGGGATTCATCGCCCGCTCCTCGAACTCAAACGGCGCAGTCAGGCTCAATGCATAGTTCCAGGGCGTGGTGGGGAACAACTCCCAGTCCTTGGAAGGGCCGAATTCCTTCAGCTTGCGCCAGCTTTCGCCAACGGGAAGCGCGTATACCAGCGGCCCGCGTTCCACCGAGACACCATCGTTGAAGCCTTTCATGGTTTGCGTTCGCATCGGCAGCTTAATTTCGACGCGGTCGCTGGAGCGCCACTGCCTAGTCAGCGTGTGATACGTGCCTGGCTTCGCCGCTGCGCCACCGACAGTGGCTCCTTCCGCCCAGTGCGGGATGCGCAAGCGGATTGGGAACTCGACTGGTTGCGCGGGTTCCACCGTAATGCGGATGGTGTCGCGGAACGGATAATCGGTTTCTTCCACTACCCGCACTGCCACACCGCGCACCGTCGTCTTGACTTCGCTAGGACCGTAGGCGATCGCGGCGAGCCCGTCGTCCGGCGTTGCCATCCACAAACTCGCCGCGAATTTGGGCCAACCCTGGTGCATGTTCGCGGTACAGCAGCCGAAGTTCGGCTCAAGGCCGAAAATATTGGACTCGGGGCCGTTGGTGGCCCAGTTCCGCCGCGACAGCGAGCACAGCACCTGATTGGGCTGCTGATCGTATTGATGCGACCAGAAGTCCGCGCTGATTGTGGCGGGTAACGCGTTGTAGGTAATCTTTTCCAGGCGGTCGGCCAAGGTCACATCGCCCAAAATGGCGGCGGCATGTTCCAGCGAGAACATGGCCTCCACTACGGCGCAGAGCTCGATGCCTTGCGACGGGTCGAGCCCGGCGTAGTGCTCGTCCGAACTGAACATGCCTTGCGGCTGGCCATGATAACGGTCCAGGAGCGAGAGCATGCGCGAGACGCCTTCGCGATCCGCCTGCGCGCCGGAGACGAGCCACCACACCGCGGGCGCCTTCAACGCCATCGCGTTGTTTACGCCATGCGTGGCCAGGCTGGTCTCGGGACGTGTCAGCCGCCTGGTAAACACGAAGTTGGTGAATTGCCCCATCCAATCGTGGCCCTGCCGGCGCAGTTCGCGGGCAAGCGCGAGCAGCTCGGGATTGCCGGTCCGGTTGTACAGCCAGAGCACGCTGAGAACCTCATCCTGCCAGCGGTAGATGGCCCATTCGTAGAGCCGGCGGTTCGGCATTTCGCGCAACTGGTGCGCGAAGTACTTTTCCATGAACGGAATCACGCGCGGATCGCCGGTGGCTTCCTGATATGCGGTCAGGACCTTCAGCATGATCATGTTGGGCCACCAGTCCCTGTTCTTTTCCGGACCGATGGAGCCGTCGGCGCGTTGATGGGTCAGCACCCACTCGATCCAGGGTTTGGCTTTTGCGATCAAATTTGGATCATCGAGAACGTATGCCAGTGGGACCAAACCATCCAGGTAATAAGGACCGCGTTCCCAACCTTCGCCACTGCCGCCGCGCCAGGCGCTACTTGGCATCAGATCGGGCCAGAACTCGTCCAGGTGCCCAGTGAGTCCATTGGCCTGAAGGAGCAATTGCCCGCGCAGCCAGCCCTGCGGCTTCACGCTCCCGACCGGCAAGGGATAGAATGCGCTTGCCTGAAGCGGGGCCCGGTTCTTTACCGCTGTCGCTGGCTGCGCGACCGCGCCGAGAGCGGAAATCAAACAAGCTACAACGAGTTGGCGTTTCACAACGGAACCATCATACTGCCAGGCCGATTGAAGCACCGGGACCGTGCTTGTTACAGTTGAGGTCGGAGCCGGGCCGGCGCCCGTCTCGCGGACTGGATCCCATCAAGTTTTGAGCGCCAAATCACTGCGAACGAACTTTTCGTGGACCTTTGTTGGTAACGCTGTCTACGCCGCGGGCCAGTGGGCCATTCTCAGTCTGTTCGCGAAACTCGGCGACGATCGCATGCTGGGCGAGTATGCGCTGGCCGTGGCGATCACCACCCCGCTGGTGATGCTCTCCCACCTGAATCTGCGCGCCGTTCTGGCGACAGATATTGGGCGCAAACACCGGTTTGGCGACTACTTGGCCGTACGGATTGCCGTGACCTCGCTGGGGCTGACCGGGGTGATCGCTTTGGCGTGGGCGAAGGCCAGTTCGCCAACGATGGCCTGGATAATTCTAACCGCCGGCGTGGCGCAGAGTTCGGAAACCGTAAGCGACATTTACTATGGGGCGCTGCAGCGGCAGGACTGCATGGGCCGAATCGCCCGGTCGATGATTTTGCGTGCGGTGCTGTCGGTGGGAGTGCTTGGAGCCGTGCTGGCGCTTACCCGCAGCACACTGGCATCCGTCATCGCACTTGCCGCCGCGCGGCTTGCGGTGTTGTTGCTTTATGATCGCCATGCCGGCGAGCCACTCGATCGATCCGGACTTCCGGCTCAATGGGCCATCCTGCGAAGCGCCCTTCCGCTCGGCGCGGTGCTGGCGCTGATTTCCCTCAATACCAATGTGCCCCGCTACATCATCGAGCATCGGCTGGGAACGGAAGCGCTTGGTGTCTATGCCGCTGTCGCCTCGTTTGTGACGGCCGGAAACACGGTCGTGAACGCGCTTGGGCAGGCTGCCATGCCGCGCCTGGCCCGCTCTTTCGCCGCCCGGAACCGTGACGCAGTCCTGAGGCTGGCGTATCAGCTCGTGGGATTAGCGAGCGCCCTCGGTGTGGCGGGTGTCGGAATTGCCGCCATTGCGGGCGCCCCCATCCTGCGGCTGTTGTTTCACGCGGGATTTGTGCAGCATGCCTGGCTGCTGACCCAGGTAATGCTGGCGGCAGTGCCGGCTTACGTTGCGGCCACGCTCGGCTTCGTGATTACGAGCGCTCGTGTTTTCGGCGCTCAAGCTGAACTTTTTCTGTTTGTACTGGCAACCTGCATGGCGGCTTCGCTCCTCCTCATCCCCCGTTTCGGATTGTCCGGCGCGCCTATGGCCCTGGCGTGCGCATCAGGAGTCCAAATCATCGGGGAGGGGGTGATTCTGGCGCTTGCGCTACGGCGCATGGAGGCAGAGAAGAAATGACAACTTCGCCGGCTTCCATGCTGGACCGCAGAATCGCATGGCCCCTGCTTGTGCTGCTGGTCTTCACGATTCCCTGGGAGAAGAGTCTGTGGGTGCCGTCTGTCGGCACGATAGCTCACTTTGTAGGCATCGCTGCATTCGCGGCGGGGGTTCTCGCTTCGCTTTGGCGGCGTGAGTTTCGTGCTCCCAATGCCGCGTTGCTTCTGGCGGCTTTGTTTGTCGCCTGGTCCGCGGCGACGTACTTTTGGACGCTCGATCCGGGCGCTACGCGCGCGCGCATTCTGACACTCGGCAAGCTGCTGGGCATGATGTGGCTGATCTGGGAGCAGTGCCGCGGTCCCCGGCGCCAGGTTCATTTGATGTCAGCCTATGTTTTCGGGTCTGTGTTTGCCTCTTGCATGGCTCTTTTCCGGTACGCCAACAACCAGCAGACATACTACCTGCGCTATGCAGCCAGCGGCTTCGACCCGAACGATTTCGGACTGGTGCTCGCGCTTGCGGTTCCTTTGGCTCTATACCTCGCCCTGCGCGGCACGCGTTGGAGCCAGTGGTTCTGGTTTGGGACGGTTCCAGTGTTGCTAGCCGCGATCCTACTAACGGCGTCGCGAGCGGCGATGGCTGCGACGTTTGTCGCGTTCCTATTCGCCCTGTGGACATGGTGGCGCGCAAGTTGGACTTACCGGATCACGACCGCAGCGTTCGCGGCTACGCTTGCGCTCCTGGTAGTGTGGTTCGCGCCCGCGCCGCAACGGCAACGGCTCGCGACCATTGGCAAGGAGATCACCAAGGGATCATTACATGGCCGCACTCATATTTGGAAATCCGGAGTGCGAGCCTTCCTCAAAGGAAATCCGATTCACGGAGCGGGATCGGGCGCCTATCCGAAAGCCGTCGAACCCTGGCTCGGCACGCCTCCCGTGAAGGCGTTTCAGTACACGGCGCACAACACCTTTCTTTCGGTCCTGGTGGAGTGCGGTGTGATCGGGTTCGCGATCTGCACAGCGTTGATCGCGGCGCTGGCGTTTTACGTCTGGTCTCTTGCTCCTCCGGAACGGGCGCTTTGGGCTGTGATGGCAGCCGTGTGGACGGTGGGCGTGTTTACGCTGACCTGGGAACACTACAAGCCAACGTGGCTCATCATGTCGCTGATCATGACGGCATGGGCGCGTTCGCACTGGGAGCCAGCCAAAACCGCGTGAAGATCCGGGTGCTTGAAGTGTTGGCTTCGCTGCGGCGCGGAGGCGCCGAACGGGTTGCCGTCTCATTGGCTCGAGGGCTTGACCGGGACGTTTTTCAAATCGAGGTGGCGGCGCTGTTCGATGCATCGCCCGGCGACTTTGAGCCACTGCTGCATGCGGCTGCAATCCCCGTTCACAGGCTCGGTAAGCGCCGCGGGTTCGATGCACGGATCTTCGGGCGCCTGGCAGGCGTCATGCGGGCTTTTCGACCGCACGTTGTGCACACGCACTCCTACATCCTTCGTTATGCGTGGCCGGCCAGGTCCCTGTCTGGCGGCGGTTCGATAGTGCATACCGTCCATAACCTGGCTCCCCGGGAAGGCGGGCGGCTGGGAGTTTGGATCCACCGGCTTGCGATGCGGGCCGGCGTTTGTTCCGTTGCCGTCAGCGATGAGGTTGCCCGTTCTTACGCCCAAACCTACGGTCGACCGGTGGAGCGGATCATCCCGAACGGCATTGACCTTGCCCCTTTTGTCCAGCCGCCACAGGGCGTGTGGAGACGCGAACATGGATTCAGAGACGAGGAGCGGCTGGTGGTCTCCGTAGCGCGCCTCGATCCGCAAAAGAACCCGCTCAAGCTGATCGATGCTTTCGCGGCTGCGTTAGGAAACAACACGGAGTGGCACCTGGTCATGGCTGGCGATGGCAGCTTGCGCGAAGAGGCGATGCGGCGAGCCGCGTCGCTCCACTTGAAATCGCGAGTCCATTTTCCTGGCGTCGTCGAACGAGTCGAAACGCTGCTGGCCGATGCTGACGTTTTCGCGCTCGCCTCGGATTGGGAGGGACTGCCGGTGGCACTGATCGAGGGGATGGCGTGCGGGTTGCCTGTGGTCGCGACCGCGGTCGGCGGTGTTCCTGAACTGGTTGAGCACCAGGTAACCGGTATGATTGTGCCGCCGGGGAATGGCGGCGCGCTGGCGCAGGCGTTCACCGAACTAGCGCAGAATCCGGCGTTGCGGCGTCAACTCGGCGCTGCCGCTCGAGCCAAAGCCATGGAGTTTGGCTTGGAGCGGATGCTTGTCCCTTACGCGCGACTGTTCGAATCCATTGCGCGAGGCGCGCAATGAGACGCATCATCCTTGCCATCACCGGTCTCGAAAGGGGCGGCGCCGAAACGCAGGCGGCTGAACTAGCCCGCGCGCTTGCAGCGCGAGGCTGGCAAGTGACCGTCTTCGCCTTCCGCACGGGACCACTTGCGGCTCAGTTGCGGGAAGCCGGGATAGCGGTGCGCGTGGCCGGTCCGGCAGGATTTCTGGCGCTGACCGC
>Ga0073934_10012284_pt1 | contig 10131 bp, 13 predicted proteins | sample LarsenN4metaG_FD_76834 | JGI IMG/M metagenome (GOLD analysis project Ga0073934, IMG submission 76834) | Hot spring sediment bacterial and archeal communities from British Columbia, Canada, to study Microbial Dark Matter (Phase II) - Larsen... ... | reverse complement strand
GAGGAGGACGACCGCGTGCGCGGCCTCGAACTGGGTGCGGATGACTATGTGACCAAGCCATTCAGCCCGCGTGAGCTGGTTGGGCGCGTCAAGGCGGTGCTGCGTCGTACGGAGGGCGCCAGCGGCTCGATGCATGGCCTGCTCGAGATCGACAAGCGCCTGAAGATCGATTTCGACCGCCGCGAAATCTGGCTCGAAGGCAAGCTCGTCAAACTTCGCCCAACCGAATACCGGCTGCTGTTTCACCTGGTGCAGAATGCCGGTTGGGTGGTCTCGCACGACCAGTTGCTGCAAAAGGTGTGGGGATATGAATATCGTGATGAGCCCCATTATGTACGCTTGTATATAAATTACCTGCGCCAGAAACTGGAGCAGGACCCGGCCAACCCAAAGTACATCCTGACCGAGCGCGGTGTGGGCTATCGGTTCGTGGATTTCAAAAGGCAGAAGGAATAGTTCGGTTTTCTTACGAAATTTAAACAGAGCGCCTGTGTTTTTTTAACACAGGTGTTTTAAATTAAGCGCATGTATTCAACCCACCCAATAAAGGAGGTACCTATGTCCAATTTAATTCGTTGGGAACCGGCCCGCGAGATGATGACATTGCGTGAGGCCATGGATCGTCTGTTCAATGACGCCTTCACCCGTCCGCTCAATTTCAATGGCGGCACCTGGTCTGTCCCGGCCGTGGATATGTACCAGACCGACAATGACGTCGTGATCAAGGCCGCCCTTCCGGGCATCAAGGCCGAGGAAGTGCAGATCAACGTCACCGGCGAGATGCTTACCATCAAGGGCGAGGTCAAACAGGATGAGGAAAAGGCAGGCAGGGAAAAGGCCTACCACCTGCGTGAACAGCGCTGGGGCGCGTTCGAACGCTCCATTCCCCTGCCGACTGAAGTCGATGCCGACAAAGCCAAGGCAGACTTCGAGAACGGCGTACTGACCGTCACCCTGCCCAAGGCAGAAAAGGTAAAACCCAAATCCATCACGATCAAGGCCAAATAGGCTGATCCACCCAAAAGCGGAGCCGCTGGAGAGCGGCTCCGCTTTATATTTGGCAATTGTGGGGGGTAAAATTGGCAAATCTTCCTGAAAGCAGGCTCCATGAAAAATTTTGATCCCCTGTACAATGACATTCCCAAGACCGAGATCCATTGCCATCTGGAAGGCGCGATTCGCACCCAGACCATTATCGAAGTGGCGCGCCTGCACAACTTGAAGCTGCCGGCCTACGAGGTCGGGGAACTGGACAAGCATCTCAAGGTGTACGATCAACTGCGCGACCTTGAGGCAGTGCTGGCGGCCTTTGGAATTTTTCAGAACAGCATTGTGTCCCCGTCAGTGTTCGGGCGTATTGCCCGGGAATTGTTCGAAGATTGTGCTAGGCAGAATATCAAGCTGTTCGAAGTCCGTTTCTCACCGGATTGGGCCTTTCATGGTCATGACTTGGACTGGGATGCCTGCCTCGATGAATTGCTCGGGGCGAAACAGCGCGCCGAGGAACAATTCGACATGGTCATCGGGATCATCGCGATCACCTCACGCGGCATGGGCGCCGAATCCTGTGTGCGCACGGTGGACTGGGCCATTCGTCATCGGGAGCATATCCTCGCCGTGGACCTGGCGGATGGGGAGCTTCTTTACCCAATGAGCGATTTTGTCAAACCGATCCTGAAGGCAAGGGATGCCGGGTTGAAGGTCACGATCCATTCCGGGGAGGACACGCCGGCCTCCGCGGTGATCGAAACCATCAACAACTTTCATCCCGATCGCATCGGTCATGGCATTCACAGCATCGGGGATATGAAGGCGGTTGAGTTGATCAGGGAGAAAGGCATCACACTCGAGGTCAACCCGTGGAGCAATTACCTGACGAATTCGGTACGGACCATCGAGGAACACCCCCTGAAAAAACTGTTCGACCTGGGTGTGCGCGTCACGATCAACTCGGATGACCCGGAAGTACTCGAAACGAACCTCAACAATGAGTACCGCATTGCCCATGAGATCCTCGGCATGAGCCTGGACGAGATCGCACAGTGCAACCGATTTGCATATGAAGCATCTTTTATTCAGGACACGATAAAGAAAAAGGTTGAGAAGTATTTCATATGAAAAGCGACGGTCACCCTTTGGGGTAACTGTCACTTTTCTCGTTCATGATCCGTGCCAGCGTCCGTTTGAACACCTGATAAGGCTGGGCACCCACGAGCGCATAGCGGTCATTGATTACATAGGTTGGCACGCCGGATATGCCAAGTTGGTAGGCTTGCTCCACCTGCCTCGCGACCTCGGCTGTATATGTTCCCGCCTCAACCTGTACTTGCATTTCATCCGCATTCAGCCCAGCTTCCTTCGCAGCATCGCACAGAACCTGCCAGTCTGCAGGGTCCTGTCCTTCTGCATAGACTTTTCGAAAGACGATCTTGTGGAATTCGTTCGCCCGGCCATGTTCACGGGCATATTCAGTGGCTTCGTGTGCAATACGCGTATTGTAGATGCGCTTCGTGGAAACGAACTTCAGCCCATGCTGGGCCGCCAGTTGGGCAAGGCGTTCCTCTGATCCATTGGCCCGGGCGCGACGAATATACTCCGGCAGGTCCATGCCCTGGGGAGGGGTATCCGGCATCAGGTAGAACGGGCGCCATTCCACCTCCACCTGATATTCCCTTTTCAATTGCTCCACCACGCCCTGACCCACGTAGCACCACGGACAGATGTAATCGGAGAAGATGGTCAGTTTGAAATCCATAAAATCCTTTGCTCGAATGGACCAGGACAAAATACCCACGTCCATTTTGTTCTTCTTATTGTATACTCGTGCCATCGATTTATTACCAGAGGAGCTGTCATGGAAATTCTTGCGGGTGGTACAGTATTGTTGACGATTGCCATGGTATGCGGGTCCGTTCTTTGCTCAGTCGTGATCACCGCCGCGGCGATCGGGATACCAATCTACTTGATGCGCAATAACCAGATGCGTGTCCAGGAGCTGGTGGAAAAGGGCACGCAGGGAGAGGCGACGATCCTTTCGCTCGAAGATACCGGCATGCGTATCAACGACAATCCGCGCGTACGGGTCGAACTCGAAGTGCGGATGCCCGGCCTGGCCCCCTACCGTGTGACCAAGTCCGTGACCATTCCGCTGATCCGCCTCTCGCAGGTGCAGGTGGGGTCTGTGCTTCCGGTCATGGTGGACATGTCTGATCCACAGAACCCGGATAAGGTTGGTTTGTTGCTGAAGTAGTTGTCGATCAAAGAGAGCGCCGATACACAGCGCTCTTTTTGTTTAATCTGTAACTCTTCGGTGATGATGAGTGGCCTTTTCTTCATACATCGAGTTGTCTGCCCGTTGCAGAGATCAAGGGTTTTCCGGCTCACGTCGAGGAAGGTCTTTTTTGCCACTGAGATCACGGAGAAAACCAGAGTTTTTAAAGCTCTTCTCAAAAGACCCTGTGTGCTCTGTGACGGATTACACCTGCTTATGAAAGAGGTCCATTATACAATCCTCGCTACGGGCCACCTGCTTTCGATGTCTGGAACTGGGTGGAATTCCAAATTGACCGAATCCAAAGCCCCGGGGTATAATTCTGCGCTCTTACCAGACAAGCCAGTTCCCATCAAAATGGGACTTGCCCCGCAAGGGGACTAGCGCAATCATCTTTCAGGAAACAAGGAACAAGAATGACCAAGCGAACGTATCAACCCAAAATCAGGCGCCGTGTGCGCGTGCACGGCTTCCGTTCCCGCATGGCGAGCGCGGATGGCCGCGCGGTGCTCAAACGCCGCCGCCTCAAAGGCCGCCGCAAACTGACGGTCAGGTCGAACGAGCACGTCAAGCGGACTCGCTGGTAGGCCAGGCAATTCAAGGCGCGGAGTCAATTCTCTTTCGAGGCGTGGGTGCAGAGGAAATTCCGCCTGACCCGGTCGGAAGATTTCAAGCGGGTGCGGCGAACAGGCAAGTCTTATGCCCACCCGCTTGTTGTGTTAGTTGCCCAGCCGAGTGAATTGAAGTACAGCCGTGTGGGTGTGGCTGCCGGCAAGACGGCCGGTACTGCAGTGGACCGAAACCGGGCCAAGCGCCTGTTGCGCGAAGCCATACGACCCTTGCTGCCATCCATCGCCTCGGGCTGGGACCTGATCCTGATCGCCCGTCCTGCACTGGTGACCTCCTCCCTTGCAGATACCCGCAAAGCCCTGACCAGCCTGCTAACCCGTGCTTCGATCCTCCCAACGGATGAATCCTGAAGAAAAATTCCATTTGCACGATTATCCGCACGAGCCGCGCCTGCGCGATATGCCGCGCACACTGGTCAACTGGCCGCGTATCGCGGTGCTTTCCCTGATCCGCCTGTATCAGATGTTCATCTCGCCGGGCCTGCCGGCGGACACCTGCCGTTTTTATCCATCCTGTTCTCATTATGGATACCAGGCGGTTTACAAGTACGGCGCGTTGAGAGGCTCGCTTATGGCGGCCTGGCGCGTTCTGCGCTGCAACCCATTCAACCGCGGGGGATACGACCCCGTTCTATAGGAGTATGGATATTCCAATGCGAAAGAAGTTGTTCATTGTTGTCATCCTGGTGCTCGTTGCCGCATTGTTGAGCGGTTGTACCGGCGCGGTGGCGTGGCCGGGCCTCTCGGCATCAGAGGAAGTGGCCTACCTTGCAAACACGGTCGCGGTTCAGGCAGTGGACGTGAAAAACGGAACCGAGCTGTGGAGTTTTGCCGGCGAAAGTACGGGCGGCTTGGGTCGCTGGTTCAACACCAACCCCAGCCTTTTTGTGACCATGCCGGTCATCACACCTGAGGGCCATGTGATCGTGGTTAACTCCGGCAATGACCATGCCATGTATGCACTCGACCCGAACGATGTTGACCCGGAAGAAGAGACACCTGCCATTGAATGGAAGTTCACCGAGGCAGATGGAAACTGGATTGCCCCCCCACTGATCGTGGAGGATCGGTTGTTTGCTCCCAATGCCGATGGAAGCATCTATGTGCTGGACCTGGGAGATGGGCAGTCCGTCAAGCAGCCGATCGAGGTAATCGGGCCATTCCTAAGCTCGGAGGATCAACCGGGCCGCCTTTGGGCCCAGCCGGTGACAGATGGCGAACGCATCTTCGTGACCTCGCTCGACCATAGTGTCTTTGCTGTGGATGTCAACACCTATGAAGTGGTGTGGCATGAAGATCTCGGCGGTGCCATTCCCGGTGGAGGTGTGCTCGCCAGCGATGGAATGTTGTATGTAGGCTCACTGGCCAAACAACTCGAACGATTCGACCCGGCCACGGGCGCCCATGAACCCGTTCTCGATACGAATGGCTGGATCTGGGGTACGCCCGTATCCGATGGAGACAACCTCTATTTCAGTGATGTGGATGGATATTTTTATTCATATAATGTGAAAGAGGAAAGGCTGAACTGGGATCCCATCCGCCCGGATAGCGCCATCACGGCAAGCCCGCTTGTACTGGGTGACCGTGTTTTGCTTGCGACCGAATCGGGCAATGTCTACGCGGTGGATGCCGAGGGGAGGGATGTACTTTGGTACCAGGCAGAGAAAGGCAAGGCCTATACCACCCCGGTCCTGGCCGGCGGATACATCCTGATTGCATACCTTGAAGGCGACCATCAACTGATTGCCCTGGACGATGAAGGCCATCAGGCGTGGGTTTTTCCCTCGAACTAGTTAAAGAGGTGATATGAAGAATACAGGCAATCAAACCCGCGCGCAGGCCCCCGAGCTGCCTCGTGGATTTTCCCGTGAGACCTTCAAAACATTCCTGGTCATTGGCATCCTGGTGCTGGCCTTTACCAACTGGGATGCGGTCATTGCGATCCTGATCAATGTGATGATCCTGATCTACAGCTATGTAGGGCGGGACTTTGGTCTGGCGATCATCCTTTTCACCATCCTCATCCGCCTGATCACTTGGCCGCTCAACGCCCAGCAGATGAAGGGCGCCAAGGCCATGCAGGAATTGCAGAACGACAAGGAATGGCAGGAAATCCAGAAGAAATATGCCAAGGACCGTGAGAAGCTGGCGCAGGAGCAATGGCGAATTCAACAGGCACGCGGCATCAATCCATTTGCCTCATGTCTGCCCACCCTGGTCCAGTTCCCGATCCTGTTCGCACTGATCCCCAGCATCACCTTTGCGATCGGGTCCACCCCCTTGAGCATTCTCAAACTTTCACGCAGTGTATATTCGTTCCAGGATGTGGCAGCGCTTGTTCCCCTGAACAGCAAGTTTTTATGGATGGACCTTGGCCTTCCTGAAAGGACTGTGATCTTTGGCTTGAGCATTCCGGTGCTGGCAGTCATTGTTGCGCTCACCACCTATCTGCAGACCAAGCTCACCATGCCATCTGCGCCGGCCAACCCGGGTGACCAGACCGCTGCACAGACTGCTGCGATGACCAATATGATGAGCATTTACATGCCCATCATGCTCTATTTCTTTTCCGCGAATTATGCTGCTGGCTTGTCGGTTTACTTTGTCGTCAGCAACATCCTGAGCATTGTTCAGTATGCGCTGATGGGCAAGGTCAACTGGCGAAATGTGCTGCCAGGCGGCAACAAAGCATCCCCTGCAAAAAAATAGGGAGGCCCCATGAACGAGCGAACCACGCTTGAGATCATTGCCCCGACTGTTGATGAAGCCCTGGCCCAGGGCCTTGCGCAACTGGGCCTGACGGCAGATGCCGTGTCTGTGGAAGTACTGGATTCCGGCACCAAGGGACTGTTCGGTCTGGGAGGACGACAGGTACGTGTGCGTATTACTGTGAATCCTCCGCCTGGGATGGAACAGCCCGTTTCACAGCCGGACCCGAAGCCTGCCGCATCGGGCAAAAAAGCAGGTCCTGCGCCGAAGGGACGTGAACCCAAACCACGCGCTGAAAAGCCGGAAATGAAGCGCCCTGAGCCGGCACCCGCCCCGGCAAAAATGGACAATCATGATCATGACCCTCTGCTCGACAAGACCGAGGATGTGGTGTCGAAGTTGATCTATCATCTCGGCATGAAGGCACAGGTCTCTGCTCATTTCGATGAGAGCAGCACCGATGACCGCCGCAATATCCTTGTGGATGTGCGCGGCGAGGATCTGAGCGCCCTGATCGGCCGGCACGCCGAGACGTTGAATGCCTTTCAATATGTTGCCTCATTGATCGTGGGCAAGGAAACCCAGCAATGGGTACAGTTGATCATCGATGTGGAGGGATATCGGGCCCGACGCGAAAAACAGATTCGCCAGCTTGCGGTGCGCATGGCCGAGCAGGTCATTAAAACCGGCCGCAAAACCACCATGGAGCCCATGCCCTCCAGTGAGCGGCGAGTGATCCACCTTGAATTGCGCGGCCACCCCGCGGTAACCACTGAAAGTGTGGGCGAGGAGCCTTATCGCAAAGTGGTCATCCTCCCCAAGGAATGAACCTTCATGGGATACAGCCTGGCTGTGTCCCTTTTATTTTGCCAGGTCAGACGCGGCATGAACTTTTCACTACGGTATAATTTGTTCATGCGTGAACTGATCCCGGTGGAACCGGTGGACTACCTGGTGATGGGCCACCTGGCCGTTGACATCACGCCCCATGGAAATCAACTGGGAGGGTCTGCAGCCTATGCGGCTCTCACTGCGCGGGCACTGGGTCTTCGGGTTGGGATCGTCACATCCGTGGGGGAGGACGCGCCTTTGGGAGTTCTCAACGGCATTCACATCGTTTCGGTCCCTTCGAAATTCAGCACCATGTTCGAGAATGTCAAAACGAATAATGGCCGTAAACAGACTTTGTATCATCCTGCATCACCACTTTCGCTCGAACATCTCCCGCAGGCCTGGATGAATACACCGGTCATTCACCTTGCACCGATCGCCCAGGAACTCGACCCGCAGCTCCCGGCGCAACTCTCCACTACACTGCTTGGCGTCACGCCGCAGGGCTGGATGCGTGCCTGGGATGAAACCGGCCGGGTGAGTGCATGTGCCTGGGAGAATCGCGAGCAGTCCCTGCGTCACGCGGGGGCCGTGGTGCTCAGTGTGGAGGATGTCAACCGCGACCTCGAGCTGGTCGAATTACTGGCACATCAAACGCGCGGTGTACTGTGTGTCACCGAGGCCGAGGCCGGTGCGGTTGTCTATTGGAACGGGGATCGTCGTCGTTTTCGTCCCCCGCAGGTGAAGGAGGTGGATGGGACCGGCGCCGGGGATATCTTTGCAGCCGCGTTTTTTACACGTTTATACGCTACGCGGGATCCATGGGAGGCTGCGCGGTTTGCGACCCACCTGGCAGCTCATTCAGTAACGCGTGAAGGCATCAATGGAATTCCAACGCAAAGGGAAATCGAGGCAAGTTTGATGGAGGTTCTGTCTTGACGCGTATTTATACGTTCGTGAATCAAAAGGGTGGGGTGGGGAAGACCACCACCACGATCAACATGGGAGCATATCTTGCGAAGTTCGGTCAACGTGTGCTTGTGGTGGACCTGGACCCGCAGGCCAATGCCACATCCTGCCTCGGTGTGGACAAGGAGAACGTGCAGGGGGGCACATATGAGGCACTGTTGGGTGATACGCAAACCGCATCCTACATTCTGTTGAATGAAAGGTTGAAGCTCTCCCTGCTGCCCTCATCTCCGTCACTTGCCGGCGCCGAAGTGGAACTGGTAGACGAATTGGCGCGTGAAACGCGTTTGAAAAAGGCGCTGGTGCCATTGAGCGACCGCTATGATTACGTCCTGATCGATTGTCCTCCTTCTCTTGGCCTGCTCACGGTGAATGGACTGGTCGCAGCGCTGGATGGGGTGATCGTTCCGGTGCAGTGCGAATATCTGGCGCTCGAAGGGCTGGGCCAACTCACGCAGACGATCGAACGCGTGCGTTCGGCCCTGTTTCCAGAATTGAAGGTGCGCGGCGTCGCGTTGACCATGTTCGATAACCGAACCAATCTCTCGACGGATGTGGTCACCGAGGTAAATCGGCATTTCCCGAACCTGGTGTTCAAGAGCATCGTGCCTCGCAGTGTCCGCCTTGCAGAAGCACCCTCTTATGGGCTCCCGATCTCGGAATATGCACCGGGCTCAGTAGGCGCGCAGGCTTATGAAGCACTTGCAAAGGAACTGTTGAAAGGCGACGGCGTACAGGCCGTGGCAGGGTAGGAGCAGGCATGACGCAGCGGAAAGGTCTTGGCAAGGGACTCGATGCACTGATCCCCAGCGGGAAACCAGCGGGCAGTGTCAGCGCGTCGGCCGGCGGTGTGCAGCAGGTGGCGGTGGAGTTGATCCAGCGCAACCCGCGCCAGCCGCGCATCAGGTTCAACGAAGAGGAGTTGAACGAGCTGGCAGCCTCGATCCGCGAGCATGGTGTGATCCAGCCTTTGATCGTTGCGGCCAATACGAATGGCTCATTCATCCTGATCGCAGGGGAACGCCGATTGCAGGCCTCCCAGCGTGCCGGCCTGCGCACGGTGCCGGTGATCACGCGACAGGCGAACAATCAGGAACTGCTCGAACTGGCCTTGATCGAGAACGTACAGCGTGCGGACCTGAACTCGATGGAGGAGGCCGAGGCCTATCGCCAGCTGGTGGAGGATTTCGGTCTCTCGCACGAATCCGTTGCAAAACGCGTAGGCAAAAGCCGCGTGGCCGTGACCAATACCCTGCGTTTGCTGGGCCTGGCCGATGCCGTCAAACAGGCCCTTGTAGATGGAAAGATCTCGGAAGGCCATGCGCGCGCACTGCTGGCCCTTTCGACGCAAAAGGCACAGGCATCCGCCCTGCAAACGGTGTTGAACCTTTCGCTGAGCGTACGACAAACTGAAGAACTGACCCGCAAGCTTGGCGGCTATAAACCGGTCAAGGCCAGGAAGCCGCATCGCAGTGCGGACGTTAATGATGTGGAGAAACGCCTGCAAAAGAGCCTGGGTACCAAGGTGGCGTTGAAATACAGCAAGAAGGGTGGTACGGTCACCATTTATTACTATTCCGATGAAGAACTGGATTCGCTTCTTGACAAACTGACCTGACCAATGAAACTCCTCTTCAATGCTGTCATTCATACGCTGGATGAAGTCCACCCCCGGGCATCTGCCATTCTCATCGATGGTGCACACGTTCTGCGGGTGGG
>Ga0073934_10012283_pt1 | contig 10131 bp, 6 predicted proteins | sample LarsenN4metaG_FD_76834 | JGI IMG/M metagenome (GOLD analysis project Ga0073934, IMG submission 76834) | Hot spring sediment bacterial and archeal communities from British Columbia, Canada, to study Microbial Dark Matter (Phase II) - Larsen... ... | reverse complement strand
CCAGGAGTTGCGCGTTCGCAGGGTTGACGCACAGGGCCAGGGCTACGGACGCGAGCAACAGGGCACGAAAGAGCATGTCGGCACCTTGTACACGAGCCCGGCGAGGAAGTCTACTAACGAGCGGTGCTCGTATATAGTGCCGGGAGATCGGAAGGAATCGAGATGAAGCTCCGCAAGACCTCGCTCTCACGCCGCCGTTTGTTCAAGAAGGGAGCGGCCGTGGCCGCAACCGCAGCGTTGGCGTCGCACAGCAACGCCCTGTTCGGACAGGCACCAGCCGTCGTGACCGCGCGGACATTTCGCGCCTGGATCTCGCGCGGCACCGGCCGCAGCCGCACCACGCTGCAGGATGTCCGCCTCCGCCCGATCAGCGGCAGACAGGTCGTCGTCCGCACCGAGGCCTGCAACCTCTGCTACTCGAACGTGGGTGCAGTGCTCGGCATCCAAGCAGCGCCGGCGCCTGGCGCGGCGACACCGGCGACCGCGGGTCTCACGGCAGCCAACACCAACGACATGGCGCTCATTCAGGGGCACGGTGGCGTCGGCGTGGTGGAGGCCGTCGGTCCGGAAGTCCGGCGCGTCCAGGTCGGCGACCGCGTCTGCGTCTCTGGCACGCCGCAGTGCGGCGCGTGTTACCACTGCCTGCGCGGACGAGCCGATGTGTGCCAGCTTCTGGGGCGCAACCTCGCCGGCGATTTGTCACCCGTCGCCGAGCTGCGTGACGGCACGCCTGTGTTTTCGAACTCGCACATCGGCGGTCTCGCGGAGCTGATGGTGACTCTCGAGGAATGGGTCGTCCCTGTCGTCACGAAGACGAACGCGGTGGATCTCGGCATGGTTCTGAGCTGCGTCAGCGTGGCCGGACTGGGCGCGACCACGTCAGGCACGCTTGCATCAGTCGATCCGGGATCCACGGTAGCCGTCGTCGGTTGTGGTCCGCTCGGCTTGAGCGCCGTGCAGGGCGCGAGGATCGCGGGTGCGTCCACGATCATCGCGATCGATCCAATCAGGGTCCGCCGCGAGCTGGCGATGAAGGTGGGCGCGACGCACGTCCTCGATCCCAACGTCGAGGGCGACGGGATCATCGAGCGGGTTCGAAGTCTGTCGAACGGACCGACGAACCGTCCGTGGAGCGGCGGGCGTGATTCAGGTGGACGCCGCAGCGGCGCCGGCGCCGACTTCGTCGTCGAAGCTGCCGGCGCGGAGTTCGTCCGGCCGAAGCTCGAGGCGAGCCCCGATCCCACAGGAATCCTGCCGATGCAGCAGGCCTATCAGATGTGCAATGCGGGCGGCCACGTGGTGACGACCGGACTCGTGCGGGGAACGATCGCGCTGCCCGCCTTTCTCTTTTCCATCGGCGGCATCTCGCACTCGGGTGGCCAGGCCGGAGGGGCCAACCCGATGCGAGACATTCCCCGGTTCGTCTCGATGCTCGAAAGCGGCCGCTACGACGCCAAGGCGCTGGTCACGCGCGTTGTGCCGCTCCAGGACATGATTGGCGCCTACGAGGAAGTGGCGTATCGCACGACGGTAACAGCGATCATGACCGCGTAGTTCGCACCCCCGACGCCGCTTCCCGTTCGCACACGAGGCGCGTGATCGCGCCCGCTGGTGGTATTCTTCGGGCTCTCCAACGCATACGCAGCCACGGCGGCAGAGAGAGGAAGCCATGCGCACAGCGACCTGGTTGGCGGCGGCAGTCGTCGTCGTGGCGTCAGGTGCCATCACGGCGCAGCAGGGAGAGCCCGCCAACCCTCTCCAGGGCAACGCGCAGGCGATCGACCAGGGGCAACAACTCTTCAGGCTGTCGTGCGCCAGCTGCCACGGTCTCAATGCCAAGGGGCTGCGCGGACCCGACCTCACGACCGGTCAGTGGACGCGCGGCGGCAGCGATGCGCAGTTGTTCCGGACCATCATGCAGGGCATACCCGGGACGGACATGCCCGGCGCGCAATTGGCCGACGCCACGCCAGACCAGGTCTGGGCGGTGATCGCCTATCTGCGGACGCTCTCCGGCCCGGCGTCAGAGGAAGACCAGCGCGGCGATGCCCGGAACGGCGAGACGCTCTTCTGGGGGAAGGCGGCATGCGGGCAATGCCACATGGTGCGCGGCCGCGGCGGCCGGCTCGGTCCCGATCTCTCGCGAATCGGCACGACACGCTCGAGAGCGGCGTTGATCAAGGAGATCCGCACGCCGAGCGGCGCCTTCACCGACGGGTACTGGCCCGTGACCGTCGTTGCGCGCGACGGCCGCCGCACACGGGGCGTGCGCAAGAACGAGGACCCGTTCTCGCTGCAGATCATGGACACCAGCGAGCGCCTCTTGTCCTTCGACCAGAGCGACCTTCGTGAAGTCGTGCGCGAGCCGCGTTCACTGATGCCTGACTACGGCGCCGATCGATTGACCGACGCCGAGCTCGACGACGTGATTCGGTATCTCAGGTCTTTGCCATCATGATCCACTCCATTCTTCGTGTGTCGCTGTCCTGCGCCGTCCTCGCGTGGCTGTTTGGCGGCGGTCCATCTGGCATCCACGCGCAGCAGCGCCAGGACGGCAGTCAGTGGACGACGTACTCGGGTGACGACAGCGCTCAACGTCACAGTCCGTTGAAACAGATCACGCCAGCCAACGTCGGCAGGCTGACCGTTCAGTGGATGTTCCAGACCGGCGTGCCGGGCCGGCTCGAAGCCACGCCGCTCGTGGTCGACGGCATCATGTACCTCACGGGACCCGACAACCACGCGTGGGCCCTCGATGCGCGGACCGGTCGGCAAATCTGGCACTACCGGCGGCAGTTGCCCGAGCGCCTGAACATCTGCTGTGGACGTGTCAACCGCGGCTTCGCCATCAACGGCGAGCGCCTTTACATGACAACGCTGGACGCCCATCTCGTGGCGCTCGATGCCCGGACAGGAAACGTTCTGTTCGACGTCGAGATCGACGATCACACCAAGAGCTACACGGCAACCGTCGCGCCACTGGTCGTCAAGGACAAGGTGATCGTCGGCATCGCGGGCGCCGAGTACGGCATCCGTGGATTCATCGACGCGTTCGACGCGAACACCGGAAAGAAAGTGTGGCGATTCTGGACGGTGCCGGAACCCGGACAGCCCGGCGGCGACACATGGCTGGGCGACTCGTGGCGGCATGGCGGTGGTTCGACCTGGGTGACGGGCGCCTACGATCCGGCGCTCAATCTCGTGTACTGGGGCACCGGCAACCCAGCTCCGGATTCGTATGGGGATGTCCGTCTCGGAGACAACCTCTACACCGATTCGGTCGTCGCGCTCGACGCCGACACCGGCGCTTTGCGGTGGCACTATCAGTTCACGCCGCACGACGTCCACGACTGGGACGCCGTGCAGGTCCCCATCCTCGCGGATTTGACGATCAATGGAGCGCCGCGCAAAGTCCTGATGACGGCGAATCGTAACGGCTTCTTCTACACACTGGACCGGACCAACGGCGCGCTGCTGCGCGCGCGCCCATTCGTCCGAACCACGTGGTCGCAGGAAATTGGTCGCGACGGCCGGCCGATTCTGCTCGAGGCCAACCGCATCGGCCCCGAGGGAACGGTCACCTGTCCCGACGTCGGTGGCGGCACCAACTGGATGTCACCGTCGTTCAACCCGGGCACAGGGTTGTTCTACGTCACGACGCGCGAGGTCTGTGCGAAGTTCTACGCCTTTCCGCAGCAGTTCCTCCCGGGCCACGTGTACTGGGGTGGCGCCGTCGAGGCGATCCCAGGGGAGCCGGGCTACGGCGCCTTGCGTGCGATCGATCCGGTGTCCGGCCTCGTCCGTTGGGAGTTCAAGTACCCGAGGCCGTCGTTCGGTGGCACGCTCAGCACGGCGTCGGGTCTCGTGTTCGCGGGAGAAGAAGACGGCAACGTCATGGCGTTCGACGCGGCGAGCGGCAAGAATCTGTGGCGCCTGCAGACCGGAGCCGGCCTGCGCGCCGGCCCGATGACGTTCATGCACAACGGCAAGCAGTATGTCGTCGTCGCCTCCGGCGGGACGGTGATCGCCCTGGGTCTGCCGGAAGCGCGCTGATCAACCCCCTGCTCCCGGCGCCGGCGACCAGGCGGTCTCACGGTTCAATCCGGAGGATCGCGCCATCGTCCTCGTCGGTGAGGACGTAAAGCAGACCATCGGGTCCTTGCCGCACATTGCGAATGCGCTGGCGCAAGTCGACGAAGAACGCTTCCCGCCGCAGCTCTTCCCAGTTCTCGTTGAAGACGATGCGATGCATCTGCCCGGTGCCGGGAATGCGACCGAACTGGAGTCCTCCGACGAAGAGGTTGTTCTTCCACTTCGGGAACCGGTCGCCCGTGTAGAAGGTCATTCCCGAAATCGCAATGGACGGATTCCAGATGAGGATCGGATCCTCGAGACCTGAGCGCGTGACTTCGTTCGAGACGCGCGCGCCGCTGTACTGCCGCCCGTAGCTTACGAGCGGCCAGCCGTAGTTGGCGCCCTTCTTCAGGATGTTGACCTCGTCGCCTCCGAGCGGCCCGTTCTCGTTCTCCCAGATTTCGCCTGTCACCGGGTGAACGGTGAGACCGAGCATGTTGCGATGACCGTACGAGTAGATCTCCGGCTTGTGATTGGGCTTGCCGACGAAGGGATTGTCGGGCGGCACTGTCCCGTCGTCTCGAAGCCTGACGATCTTGCCGAAGTGGCTGTTGAGGTTCTGCGCGACGTCGTCATTGGCGCCGCCGACGGCCATGTACAGCAGGCCGTCAGGCCCGAACGTCATCCCGTTGCCCGCAGCCGGTCCCTTGCCGACTGCATCGGCCACGAACAATTCCTTCACATCGACGAGCGCCATGCCCTCGAGCCGGCCACGAATCAGTGCGGAGGTATGGCCACGCTCGCCCATCGGCTTCGTGAAACTGAGGTAGACCAGACGCGTCTCGGCGAACCGTGGGTGGAGCGCGATGTCCATCAGCCCGCCGAGGCTCTGTGTGAAGACCGGTGGGATGCCGGAGATGGGCTGTGGATCGAGCACGAAGTTGCGCACGATGCGCAGGCGGCCGGGACGCTCCGTCACGAGCGCGTTGCCATCCGGCATGAAGGCCAGGCTCCACGGATGCGAGAGCCCCTTGAGCACGCTGACGCGGACCGGGCCCTGTTCGGCGGTGTCGATCGTCAGCGGGCCCGCCGGCAACGGCCGCGGCGGCATCGCTGGTGCGGGCCCTCCTGTCTGACCGGCAACCGCAGACAGCGCCGCAACCAACACGACGACAACGGCGGCGGCGTGAAGTCTCATCGTCCCGCCGGCGCCGCCTGCGTTTCGCGCACGGCTTCCGCCAGTCGCTTCACGCCGTTGTCGATCTCCGCGGGCGTCAGCGCGCAGAACGGCAGCCGCAGGAAGCGCTCCCCACCACCCTCGGGGAAGAACGCGAGACCGTCGGCGAGGTTCAGACCCTTCGTCGCCGCCTGGGTGCGCACTGCCGTCGTACTCACACCATCCGGCAGCGTCAGCGAGACGAAGAACCCGCCGTCCGGCTTCGTCGCCTTCGCATCCGGCATGTAGCGATCGATGCCGGCCAGGCACGCATCGAGGCGTGGAGCGTAGAGCTTCTTCAGTCGCTCGATCTGCGGCGGCAGCAGGCCGCGACGGCACCATTCGTACGTGATCGCCTGCGCCACGTAACCTGGCGAGATGTAGGTGTCCTCCGCGACCTTCGCGAGCTTGCCGATGATGGCGGGATCGCCGAGCATGAAACCGGTGCGGACTCCAGGGGCGATGAGCTTGGTGAACGAGCTCATATGCAGCGTGCGTTCGGGCGCCAGCTCGTAGAGGGTGGGCTCCTCTGTCCCCCGATATCGCAGCTGGCGGTATGGCGCGTCCTCGACGAGCAGCATGCCGTGCCTCGCTGCCAGCTCGACGGTCTGGCGGCGCTTGGCGCCCGAGCAGGTCGCGCCAGCCGGGTTCTGGAAGTCGGGGATCAGGTAAAAGAACTTCGGCACGCCCTTTTTCAGCGCACGCTCGAGCGCGTCGATGTCGGGGCCGTCCGGCTCCATGTGAATCCCCACGACGCGCGCGCCATGACGGCGAAGCAGGCCAAGCGTGCGGTCGTAGCTGGGCGACTCGGTGAACACGAGATCGCCGGGCTTGATCATCTGCAGGCACAGGAACTCGATCAGTTGAAGCGACCCGTTGGCCGTAATCACGCGATCGACTTCGACGCGCTGCCATTCGGCGAGCCATTGGCGCAGCGGCTCGAATCCGCGCGACGGTCCGTACTGAAGCATCTGGTTCCCGTGCGACTTGAAAGCGGCCGTCGAGGCGTCAATCAGTTCAGCGATCGGGAACGATTCGTTGGCGGGCACCCCGCGGGTGAAATTGATTGTCTCCATCCCTTTACTCCACAGCGACACACGCGAGTTCTACAGTAGCATTTCACTGTAGCCGCGCGGCAGGCAGGATCCGGGCGACGTCACCGCGAAGAGAGGACACATCAATGGTGCCCGAGTCCCGCGGAAGCGAACGGTGATATTCCAGCAGCGGCAGGTCGTCGGTGAGACGCGGTCCATCCCCGATGAAGCGCCTGATCTCGTCAGGGCCAGCCGTATACAGCCGCAGGACGGACTCCACGTCCGTGATGCCGACCGACGAGACGGCGCGTCGCACGTCGGGATCGGCCAGCTTTCGAGCGATGTCTTCGCGGCGAACCTGCAGCGGCGTCAGCGAGCCGACGAGCAGCGACCCGTCCACCCATGCCGTCGCATGGGGAAACACCTCGAGGAACGTGCGAGCGATGAGCTTGTAGTGTGACGGTTCCCGGAGGCCGATCCACTGCAGCATCAATCCGCCGGGCCGCAGAGCGTTGCGCGCCAGGTTGAAGTACTCGACCGAATAGAGGCTGCCGGCGCCCGCGTGGATGGGCTGGATGATGTCCGCGGTGATGACGTCGTACTCGCGTCCCGACAGCAGCAGGTGATTGCGCCCGTCGTCCACGCGCAGCGCCACGTTCGATTGGCGCACGACGTCGTCATTGATGTGGCGGAACCAGTCGGCCCCGCGCACGACGCTTCCCGACAATTCGACGAGATCGATCGCCGCTCCATGGTGCGCGACCGCGCCTGCTGTCGCACCTCCCCCGAGCCCGACCACGAGCGCGCGCGACGGACGCGGATGCAGCAGCATCGGCAGGTGCCCGATCATCCGGTGCACGGCAACCATCTCGGGCGTGTCGTTGGCCTGATGGAGGCCGTTCAGGTACATGACCCGATGGCCGGCCGGCCCCTCGTTGACGCTGACCGTCGTCTGCAGGCCCTCCTCCTTCCACAACACGCGCTCGCCAGGGGGATGCCTCCGTGTCAGCGCCATCGCGAAGGGATCCGGGATCAGCACAACGGCGAGGATCCACATGCCAACGCCAATGGCGATCGGGCGGATCATTCCCCGTCTCGAGCCGCCGGTTGCGATGAGAAGCAGGGCGCATCCCGTCGCGACCTGGAGCCCGGCGACGGCGAGCAGACTTGCACGGCTGCCGAGCAGGGGAAGCAGCAGGAAGCCCGCCAGAATCGAGCCGAAGATTGCACCGGCCACGTTGACGGCATACAGACTGCCGACTCGCGCCGCCGCGCCGGTGGCCCCGGGTCCCGCCGCCGCCCAGATCCGAATGCCGATTGGAAACGCGGCGCCCATCAACAGTGTGGCCGGCACGATCGAGAGGATGCTCGCCTGTATCGTGTCGCGCGTGCGCCACCCGGCGAGATATGTGACGGCGAGCACGTACATCGACGCGACTGCCGCAGCGCCGGCGGCGATCTGAAGCTTCGCCAGCACGGAGGGCCAGTCCCGGTGACGACGCATGAACGGTACGACTACGGCGCTGCCCACCGCGATGCCACCCAGCACGGCCGCCAGCATCGTCGTGAACGCGTATGTCGTCGCCGGCAGGATCAGCACGAGGAGGCGGAACCAGATCACCTCGAGCGCGAGAGCCGTCAAGCCGGACATCCCGAACACGAGCAGTACCGCCATGCGCGTCCGATCGTCGTACACGATGGCTGTGGCAGCCGGAGCTTCTGCAGCGGCGATGGACGTGCTCCGCCACCGCCGCAACGAGGCGAGCACGGCGATGAGCCCGACGAAGCCGTTCACCGCGGCTGCGATCTGAAACGACGTCTGGATGCCGACGGCGCCGATCATGTAGAAGCCGGCCGCGACAGCGCCGACGATCGCACCTGCCGTATTGCAGGCATAGAGGACACCGACCCTTCGGCCCGTTTGAGAGTCGTCATCCACAGCCGCGCGGGTGAGCAATGGCAGCGAGGCTCCCATCAGCGTGGTGGGTACGAGAAGCACGAGCAGCGAGCACAGGAAGCGAACGGTCGTCAGCAGCGTCGGCGCCACGTCGATGGACGGGTGAAGCTCCGCATAGAGATCGGTGGCGGCCGTGAGCGCCACAGGCGTCGCAAGCGCCGAAACCCCGACAAGCAGCTCCGCAATGCCGAAATACAAGAGGGGGTTCGATACACGCTCGGCGAGCCTTCCGCCGAGAGCGCTCCCCACGCCGAGGCCGGCCATGAAGGCGGCGAGGACGGTCGTGGCGGCGTAGACGGTGACGCCGAACGTCAGCGACAGGAGCCGCAGCCACAGTATCTGGTAGACGAGGCCCGCGATCCCCGAAAGGAAGAACAGCAGCGGCAGTTGAACCATCACGCTGCTCTACCAGTCAACCGGACGGTAGTCTTTCAGGAACTGTCCCCAGACATGCGTGCCGGTATTGAAGCCGCTGATGATGGGATCGACGATGCGTGCGGCGCCGTCCACGATGTCGAGCGGCGGATGGAATCTCTGTTCAGCCGTCTTTCGTGCGGCAATCTCCACCGGGTCCTCGTCGGTCACCCATCCAGTGTCCACGCTGTTCATGTGAATGCCGTCGTGCTGATAGTCCGCGGCCGCAGTCCTGGTCATCATGTTCAACGCGGCCTTGGCCATGTTCGTATGCGGATGCCGCGTGGTCTTGAAATTCCGGTAGAACTGCCCCTCGACGGCCGACACGTTCACGATGTGCTTGTCGCGGCCCGGCGTGCGCAGCATCAGCGGCTTCAGCCTCGCGTTGAAGACGAACGGCGCGACGGCGTTGACCAGTTGTACCTCGAGCAACTCCACGGTCGATACCTCTGCCAGCAGCAGTCGCCACGAGTTGCGCCCGCGCAGGTCCACCTGCTGCAGGTCCTGATCGAGACGCCCTTCGGGGAACAGATCCTTCTGCGCCGTCATCTCCTCTGGCAGGAGCGGGACCTGCGAGAGTTCAGCGGCATGTGTGATGCCGGTAAGGCCCGCGACGCGCGCGACCTCGCTTGCCGGGCGCGCCGGGTCGACATCGTAAACCGGGTCCTGCTCTTTGGAACCGGCAAGCAGGTGATAGCCGCGCAAGCCTTCGTAGCTGCCAACCAGTCTCCTCACGTGGTCCGGCATCTGGCTGATGGCGGCCCGTTCGGCCTCCATCATGTGCGCGTAGAAGTCCGGCGGGCGGCGCACCGTCTGACACGCGTTGTTGACGATGAAGTCGAGACGGTCGCGCGTGACGAGCAGCTCGCGACAGAATGCCTCGACGCTCGGGGTATGACGGAGATCGAGACCGAAGATCTCCAGCCGGTCGCCCCAGCCCGCGAAGTCCGGCTCGTTCGCATAGCGCGCGGCCGCATCGCGCGGGAAACGCGTCGTGACGATCAGGCGGGCGCCCGAGCGTAGCAGCTTCAATCCTGCCTGGTATCCGATCTTCACGCGGCCACCCGTCAGCAGCGCCACCCGTCCACGGAGATCCGCGTACTCGGTCCGCTTCGTGAAGTTCAGCTCGGCGCACGCCGGGCAGAGCTGATCGTAGAAGTGGTGAATCGTCGAGTACTTCTCCTTGCAGACGTAGCAGTGCAGCAACTCGCGAGCCTGCGCCGAATCCCCGTGGACCGCGGATCCCGTGTCCCGGATCCCGGAACCCGGGTCGTGGTGCACATCACGCGGCAGGAAACCATCCGCCACGGAAATGGTCGGAAAGACGGTCGGCGTGTGAAACACCGGCTTGCGGCGGAGCGTGCGAATGCCGGTCCCGTGAAGCGCTTCCTGATCGCCGCGAATGCGGGAGGCTTTCCGCTCTCGCGCTATCACCT
>Ga0073934_10012282_pt1 | contig 10132 bp, 7 predicted proteins | sample LarsenN4metaG_FD_76834 | JGI IMG/M metagenome (GOLD analysis project Ga0073934, IMG submission 76834) | Hot spring sediment bacterial and archeal communities from British Columbia, Canada, to study Microbial Dark Matter (Phase II) - Larsen... ... | reverse complement strand
GGGATGCGCGCCTGCGCCGCCTGCGCTGGGTCGGCATCAACAAGGACACCTGGGTGCGCAGCCGGGGCAAGGACGCCAGCCAGTATTCGTGGGAATACGATGTCGAAGAGATCGGCTTCAAGTGTCACTCCAACGATATTATGTCGGCTATCGCGCTGGTGCAGCTGGCCCGCCTGCCGCAGACCAACGCCCGCCGGCGCGAAATCTGCGCCCTGTACAACGAGGGTCTGGCCGATCTGGAATGGCTGCAGCTGCCCGTCGAGCGAACGGACGTGTTCTCCGCCCGCCACAATTACGTCGTGCGCTGTGACCGGCGCGACGATCTGGCGGCCTGGCTGCGCCAGCACGGCGTCGCCACCGGGATGCACTACATCCCCAACCATCTGCACGCCATGTACCGACCCTACGCCACGCCCCTGCCCGTCGTCGAGCGCGAGTGGGTGCGCCTGCTGACCCTGCCGCTCTTCCCGGCGCTCACCGACGACGACGTGCAGTTCATCATTGACACGATCCGCAGCTTCGATGCCTGATCGTGATCCTTATGTCTGACCATGACCCTCAAGGCGCCTCTTCTCCCCCTCTCCATACGATGGAGAGGGGGCCGGGGGGTGAGGTCCATCTCTCCATCATCATCGTCTCCTACAACACCCGCGAGCCGCTGCGCCGCTGTCTGGCCTCCATCCACGAGCAGCGCGGCGACCTGGCCGTCGAAGTCATCGTCGTGGACAACGGCTCGAAAGACGGCAGCGCCGACATGGTGCGCCAGAATTTCTCGAACGTAAAGCTGATCGAACCCGGCGGCAACACCTGGTTCACCGGCGGCAACAACCTCGGCATTCGGGAGGCAGCGGGAGAATACGTTCTCATCCTCAACGCCGATACCGTCGTCCAGCCGGGGATGCTCCAGTTCATGCTGGCCTTTCTCCGCGAGCATCCCGATGTCGGCGCGATCACCTGCCAGATGCGCTTCCCCGACGGCAGAATCCAGCACACCTGCTCACGAGAGCCAGCCTATGTGGATTTGCTGCTCGGCTATACCTTCCTCGGCGTGCTGCTCGCCCCCTGGCGCAGCCGCCGGCGGCGCTATCTGTGGTACGACGACTGGGGACGCGACACCAGGCGCCAGATACGCGGCGTCCTCCCCGACTCGTGCCTGATGATGCCCCTCGATCTCCTGCGCCGGATCGGCCTGTACGACGAGAGGCTGAAGCTCTATTTCACCGAGGATGACCTGTGCAAGCGCATTGAAGCCTACGGTTACGACCTGTATTTCGTGCCGGAGGCGGTGCTCATCCACGAGGAGCACGCCAGCACCAGCCAGGTGCAGCGCCTCGCCTCCCAGGTCTACTTTGACGACCTGCTCGCTTTTACGGGCAAGTACTACGGCGGGCTGCGCGCGGCGCTCTTGCGGGCGCTGATTGTTCCAACCCGCTGCGCGATGGATATTGCTCAGCGCCTGCGCGGCGAGCGAAAAACGTTGTCAAGTACCCCATAGCTAAAGCCACGGGCTTGTCCCTGGCCCAGGGGAGACACATAATCTGCTTCACCACAGATGGTCGTACCGAGACAATCCACCGCTTGACAGCACATCGTATCACAGTGCCTAAGCCCGGCGCTCACACGCCCCGTTTTTCCTCCCCACGCCTACACCGTTTATAGCGGTGCTGCCGCCTAAACTCACCCTTGAAATTTTAGCACATTTGTGCTATAATATCCCCCTCGTACACCATTACCCGTCCGCCAATCGCCAGGAGGATACCGTGCCCCGCCGCTACTACTCGCCCGATTATAAGACTGTCGTCCTTCGCCTCCTCGATGCTTACGACGGCGATGTCGCCCTCACCAGCCTCGAAACCGGCATTCCTGAGCGTACCTTGCGCGCCTGGCGCATCAAACACCACGCCCGGTCTATCGCCCCCGGCCATCTGCCGCCGTCCTCGAATCGCCGGCAGTTCCGGCGCATCCCTCTCGTAGATGCGCCGTCTCCCCCGGCAGATCCGCCCGAAAACGAGTTGCTCGCTCTGCGTCAGCACCTCATGCGCGACGCCCTCACGCTGGCCGCCTCCGTCGAAGCCGACCTGACCCGCGCTCCGCTGGCCCATCGAGTCGTGGCCCTGTCGCATCTGGTAGATCGCATCATGAAACTGGATGCGCGGCTTCCCCGGCCCCGACATGAGTCGGTCATTCGTATTGAATATGTAGACCCTCAGGGTAATGTCTCGACCACCCCTCCTGTTGATCCAGACGACGATAGTCTGGACGACGACGACCCCGCAACCTCCGGCGCATAGGTGCGTACAACGGTGGTACACTTAACGTCATGCTGTGCTGAAAGGAGGCTGCCGATGTTACGTGCGATCATTGACCAGATACTCATGACCTGGCGGCTCATCCGCGACCCCCGTGTCCCGCTCTGGATGAAGGCCGTTCCGCTGTTGGGGATTGCCTACGTGCTCTCTCCGCTCGACCTGATTCCCGACATCCTCATCGGCATCGGTCAGTTGGACGATCTGGGCATCGTTCTGGGGGCCATGCGCCTGTTCGAAGCCCTCGCGCCCGGCTATGTCGTGGCTGAGCATCGTCAGGCGCTTGCCCGCCGCGACAAACCGCTGGAAATCGTGGACGCCCCCCGCTACCGCATCTCCCGCAAAACCAAACCCCGCTAATCGGTCAGTTCAGGGGTGCGTCCTCCGATGATGTCTGAGGCCGGAGCGATGTCGGCGAAGATCTTTTCTCCCCTCTCCATCGGATAGAGAGGGGCAGGGGGATGAGGTAGCTTACACTTTGGGCGGGGAAAAACCTATCGCAGTTCCAATCGCTGCGCCTGAACCTCGTTGAGCGCTTCCAGTGTGTCTTGCAGGCCGGAGACTTCATCCTGGATTTCCAGGCGCAGGCGCTGCGCCCGTGAGCTGTCCACTTCTTTCGTGCCCAGCAGCGACATCTGGGCATAGATCGTCCCCAGCGACGACAGCGTGCTCTCCAGTTGGATTTCGGCCCGCTTGACGCCGTTAATCGTCGCTTCCAGGTTGATCTGCTGTTGCTCCAGCACCTTGAGCTGGTTTTCCAGTTCGCTCCGCACGCCCGGATCGGTCTCGCGCTCGATGCGCTGGCGCGTCTTCTCGATCTGCTGCGGCACCATCTTGCGGTCCCGCTCGACCAGTTCGTTGCTGTCGAAGGCGTCAATATGCAGCGCCAGATCGTACATGTGCCCGATCCAGTCGTTGATGTCCGCGACGGTTTGCTGTAAGCTCGCCCGCATCGCCCCCTGGTGACGCCTCACCAGCTTGAGCATGTTGCGGCGGTATTCGAGCGCGCTCTGCAAGCGCTGGCGCGACACTGCGCTCCGGATCTGGCTCAGGTCATACTTGCTCTCGAACTCGCGCGACACCGCTTCCTGAGCGGCTTCCGGGTCGGTCAGCGCCGACACGACCAGCGCGCCCTCGGCAATCGCGCCCGCAGCCAGCCAGAACCAGTCCTGCCACCACGGAAACGGCTCTTTCACGAACAGGAACAGGATCGCCGTCAGCGCAATCGTGACCAGGCTCTCCCAGCGAATGAAGGCGTTCGAGAGAATGGCGCCGAACGCCCGCGCGCGCACCTCATCAGATGATCGTTGAGTCATACGATGGACTTCTCCGCGTCTACGCTACCTATACGTTCGGACACCCAACGCGGTTGCGACGCTCATTATATATCCCAGAGACACAAACTTCACAGAGTCCTACCTCTGTGTTCTCTGTGTCTCTGTGGTTCGTCATCTACTGGATACGGCTACTGGCTCGACGCCTCGCCACTCCCGCTCGCGCCCAGCAGGCGTTTGCGGCGCTCTTCCAACTGGCGCTCGATCTCGCCCCCGCGCACCGTCTCTTCAATCTGCTCGGAGATGTTCTTGGTGGCAATATCCAGCCGCGCATCTTCCTTGTCCAGATTGGAGCGAATGGTGTCGGCCAGGCTGGTGATCTGCTCATCGCCCACGTTCGCCAGCGAATCCAGGCTCTTGATCGTCTTGGTCGTGACCTTCTTGGCCTCGGTGAGTTCGATGAGCGAGCGCAGGTGCTCGCGTTCCTGCTTGATGGTGGTCAGCCGGGCCTCCAGCTTCAGACGCATGTCCAGCATGGCCTGGTACTGGCGATCCTGCTCCTGCCATTGTTCGTAGTATTCCTGCGAAAGCTGTTGTTTGGTGTTCAGTTCGGCCTGTGCAGCGGCAGCCAGATCGTTCTTGTTCTTCAGAACCAGCGTATCAATGTCACGATCCAGCTTCTCCGCCTGCGCAGCGAACTCCTCATACTTGCGCTTGAGCGTCTTGACCGTTCCACCAACCGTAGCGGCCTGATCTTCCAGGGCTTCCAGGTTGCGCTCGACCTGCCGGATATACTCGTCCATCACCTGCACCGAGTTGTTCGCCAGCGCGTTGTCCACAATCGCGTGCAGGTTGGCGCTGATTAACGTATTGACCTTTTCGAATAAGGAAGGAGCCATAGCTGCTTGTTTCTCCTGTTAGGCACAACCACGAATACCCACCTAGTATAGCGTAGATTCCCGTTTTGTACGGGCTACTCCTCTGGATGCGCCGGTACAGCCCGGGTCACAGCCGGCACAATGATGGTGAATGTGCTCCCCATCCCCGGTTGGCTGTACACATCCACGCTGCCCCCGTGCATCTCCGCAATCCCGCGCACAATCGCCAGCCCTGCGCCCGCGCCCTGGTCTTCATGCAGCGCCCGGTTGATCTGGTAGAAGGTCTCCCAGATATGTTCCAGTTCTTCAGGCGGGATGCCTCGCCCCTGATCTTTGATCCAGATGTGGACTGCTTCGCCTCTGGCCTCAGCGCCCAGAATCAGCGGCTTACCATCCTCGGAGAATTTGGCTGCATTCTCAATCAGTTGAACCACAGCCGTCGTCAGAAACTCTCGATCTCCGGTAAACGCGGGGACCGGCTCCTTCACCTGTATCTCATACGTCAAAGGCTGCCCGGAGGTTTTCTCGTAGCGCTCGACTGCGGACAGCAGCACCGCGTCCAGATCGTTGATAGCCCCCTTGCGCATCTCGTACAGTTCGTGCGCGTCGTGGGTCTCCAGTTCCACCAGCAGGATGAAGTTCTCGATCAGGCGTCGCAGGCGATCCGCGCCCGAACTCACGCCCTTGAGAAACGTCAGCATCTCATCATCGCTCAACTGGTCGGAACTGTGGCTGTTGAGCATGTCGGCGTAGGCGACCACAAACGTGAGAGGCGTGCGGAACTCGTGGTTGAGAATGGTGAGGATTTTCCGCTTGAGGTCAGAAATCTCGCCCGCATGAAGCTGGTTCAGCACCCGCGTGCGTTCCAGGCGCGACTCGATGGCGATCAGCAGATCGGTAGCGTCAAACGGCTTGACCACGTAATCATCTACGCCCAGGCGCTTCCCGCGCTGGATGTCCACCTTCTCGCCTTTAGCGGTCAGGAAAATGAAGGGGATGCTGACCCAGCGCTCTTCCTTGCGTACTTCTCTGAAGAACTGAATCCCGTCCATGCGCGGCATCATGATGTCGGAAACGATGAGGTCGGGTGGGCTGACCTGCCCTTGCAGCACTTTCAGCCCTTCCTCTCCGTTCTCCGCTGTGAGAACCGCATACTCGTCCAATTCCAGGATGTCGCGGATGCCCTCCAGCAGATTGACATCATCTTCGACAACCAGAACCTGCGCTTTAGGCATGTTCAATATCCTCTTGTTCAGTTTGGTCAGAGGGCGTCCCTACCGGCAGGTAGACGCGAAAACAACTCCCCTCGCCGATACGGCTGCTTACCTCAATCCGTCCTTGATGAAGTTCGACAATCTCTTTGGTGATCGCCAGTCCCAGACCGGTGCCTGGCGGGTTCATCATTTCAGGGGTCGTGCCTCGGTAGAATCGCTCAAAGATGCGCGCCTGATCGGCTTCGGGGATACCCACCCCGGTGTCAGATACCTCGATCACTACCCAGAAATGCGTCGAATCGGTGGTATGTGTATAACCACGAACTTCTACTACACCGCCCTCTAATGTATACACTATCGCATTACCCACCAGATTCGTCAAGACCTGAATGATCTGGTCACGGTTGGCGTAAATGGAGGGCAGCGTGAGCGTATTCTGGTGGCGCAGGGTGATCTGGCGCAGCCGCGCCTGCGGCGTGTGGTTCAGGATGACCTGCTCGATCAGGTCGGTGACATCCACGAGTTCGTGGGCCGAAAGCCGGTTCAGGCTGGCTGTGCGCCGGGCGTAATCAATGCGGGAAATATCGAGCAGGTCGCCGATCAGGCGTTCGAGGCGCTGCGCTTCTTTTTCAATCACGGTCATGTAAGTATCGTATTTCTCGGCCTTGCCTCGCCGGAGCAGGCTCAGATACAGCTTGATATTGCTCATCGGCGTTCGCAGTTCGTGCGAGACCTGAGACACAAAATCACTCTTCAGCCGGTCAACTTCCTGCAAGCGCGTGATGTCGCGCAGGACGATGACCGTGCCGACGACCTCATCGTTCTCCATGACTTTTGAGGCTTTTGCCTGAAATGTGATCGGCCCAGCCTCGATCACTTCTTCACTCTCCCGATCAGCCTGGCGCGACAGCCGTTCCACCACGCGCAGCAGTTGTTGAGTCTCCTCGCGCTTCGACTCGAACAGGCGCTTGGCAACCGGATTGGTGAGCGCGATTTCCCCGTCCGGCTCTATGACGACGATGGCATCGGCGACTGACGCCAGAATCGCCTCGATTCGCTCCTGCTGTTGCTGGATTTCCTGCGTGCGCTCGCGGACTCGCTGTTCCAGTTCGATATTGTGTTGCTGAACCTTCTCGAACAGTTGGGCATTGGCAATGCTGATCGCCAGTTGGGCAGCCAGTGGCTGTATGACATCCAGGTCTTCTTGATGAATCGTATTTGCTCCCGGTCGTTCCACGCTCAGCACGCCGATGACATCCTGCCCGATCACCAGCGGCACGACCATTTCGCTTCTGGACTGCGGCGGTGTGATGCGGGTTTCGAGCGCTGTGTCGGAAACCAGAATCGCCTCGCCGCTCTTGACGACCTTTCGTATCGTTCCCACCATTGGGAGAACACCCTGCGGAAGCGCCCGCGAAGGAATCTTCTCACCCTGAGATAGGGCGAACCGAACCGTAATCTTGTCCCCTGCGACCATGTACAGCGTAATCGTATCATACGCCAGAACCGCATAAAGCTGCTGGGCAACGCCTTCGACCAGCGGCTCGAAGGCCAGTATCCCGGTTGCGTAGCGGCCAATGTCGTTGACCAATCGCAGTTGCCCCAGGCGGTGCTGCGCTTCGGCGAACAGCGCAGCATTGCTGAGCGCGAGCGCAGCCTGCACGCCCAGGAGGCTCATCTGCTCAAGATAATCGTCGTTGAAGTGATCGGGGTCAGTCGTGCTGACCAGCACAATTGTGCCCAGGGTCTTCTCACCTTTGAGAAGAGGCACGCCCATCAAGGCTGCGGCATCGGATTTCTCGGCAAGGTAAGCATTGACCGGGCCGGCTGCGCTGCGAACATGGTTGATATACAGCGGATTGCGCTGGCTGGCGATGAAGGCCGCAAGTGAACCCGCTTCGTTAAGTGACGCGCGATAGCCGATGAAAAACGAGCGGTCTACCCCATTGACATCATGATAATGCGTTCCCACCACTTCATCGCCTTCGACCAGCCAGATGTACACACCCTCTACCGAGAAGGTGACGGCGCTTTCCCGCGCGACCAGTTCCAGGACTTCCTGCTGGTTGAGTGTAGCGGTAATTGCCAGGCCGAGCTTGCGCAGTTCGGTCGAACGGCGTGCGTTCTCTAGAGCCGCTTCATAGAGACGCGCGTTTTCCAGGGCGACTGCAATCTGGTCGCCCAGATTCAAAATCAGCGCCGAATCGTACTGTCCAACTGGCTGCTCCGGGGTATCCAGCAGATTCAATACCCCAAGCAGCGATTCCTTGACGATGAAGGGTATGGTGAAAAAGGATTGGCCGTTGACAGCCAGCGGCAGTGGATCATTGTCTCGAATGATTTCCAGCGTCTTTTGTGTTTCCTCATCAAGTCCAATCGCCGCGCACAGGTGGAGATTTCGACTGCCTGCTTCTGTAAGATGGATTGTTCCGGCGCGAATCTTCAGCGCCTCCAGGACTTGCGCAAGCACGATGTTAATCAGCGGCTCCAGAGCAAGGCTGCGGTTGGCCGCGAAAATGACCTCATTGAGAATCTGGAGCGTCTGGTTGCGCTGCGTCAGTTCATGCAGCAGGCGTTCGTTCTCGAGGGAAACGCTCAATCGTTTCGCCAGACTGTGAACGATACGGACATCTTCTTGCGTGAAAGCATAGGGGATGACCGAGTCCACATTGAGCAGCCCGATCACCTCACCACGCACTGTCAGCGGCGCGCCGATCCATGACTTGACCACCAGCCCTCGTTCGCGGTTGCCTAAATCTGACCAGCCAATCGGAGACTGGTCCGTGTTTTCCACCAGAACGGGAGCGCGTGTCTGGTAGACGCGGGACGCGCCCTCGAGATTAGCGATAGCAACGCGCTGTAAAAACGGTTCCTGCAAGAACTTGCTGCGCCAGGCCACTGTTTGAAGCGTCTGGTGCTCGATCAGCATCACGCTGGCCGTATCATAGTCCACAGCGTTGGACAGCTCGGTAAGCGCTTGATCCAGCGCCTCGGAAACCGTAAATGCGCCGGAGAACAGAGTCGAAATCTCCTCCGGCAGCCTGACGCGGCCCATCTGTTCCTGATTGATCGTGAACAGCCGCGCATTCGCCGTGGCGCGCGCCATCTGTTCGGCGAAACCTTCAATAACTGAATAGTGTTCCGGGCTGAGGCTGCCTGGCCTGTTCCCGCGCAGCGCCAGCATTCCCATGAGCCGTCCGCGCTGTTGCAGCGGCCACAGCAGCAGACAACACGCTGGAGGCGCATTTGGCGCGGCTTGCGGGCCATCTGCTGGAATGTCCACCCAGAGATCGGGTTCGCCAGAATCAATCACCTGGCTCAGAGCCGGGTAAAGCTCCGGGTCAACCATGGCTGAAAGGGCCGTAAAGCAGGATTTGCCATCAGCAAGCCAGTCGAACGTGATCCGGTGTTGCAGCGCGTGATGCCCGGTAGTCACATAAACGTCGGCTCCGTCAAAGAGCAGGATGCGATGCAGGTGCTCAAGGAACATCTGGAGCGTCTGGTCATAGGTCTGAAGATGACTTGCAGCGGCCACCGCGCTGCGAAGAGTCTCTTCTATCAGTCGCTTCTGGCGTTCCTCAGCAGCGATGTGCGCGTGGCAGAGCGCCAGGGTAGTCTGCCGGGCGATGGCTGTGACCATCCGGTGGGTAAGGCTGTCCGGTTGGAATCCGCCCCCCTCATCGCTGGCGACAAGCAGCACGCCCAATACCTGTCCCCGCTCGATGAGCGGGACAGCCAGCGCGTGGGCCAGTCCGAGCGTATAGTTCGCCTGTGCGCGGCTGCCCGTGCGGTGATGTTCGATGGGCGTTTGCCTCGCAAGCGCATCGTTGACAATGGTCTTGCCTGCAAAGATGTGAAGGGGCAGCGGATGGTCACGGAGGCGCTTCTCATGCAGCAGCACCAGGGATTCACGCTCGTGCTTGTCCTGAGAATAGACGCAGGCCAACCAGAGGTCAGGAATCAGCAGCATCTGGTCTAACGCCAGCCTGTAAATCTCCTCTGTTTCTGGCATCTCGCCGGTTCGCGCGCTGTCGTTCGCCAAGCTGAGTTCATCCTGTGACATCCTTTTAGCGTATCACAGGATTTCGCGTTTCTTGCGTAAAAATGTGGAGAACAGGTCTATCAACGGCCAACCGCGTTGGTGGCGCAGGATTGGATTACGCAGCACCTCGGTTGCCCCTGTCCTGTTTGTGGACGGCGAGAAGGCGTGTCCCTTAGCCAGTCCGGTATATCTCCAGCAGATCGGACAGCAGGCCGAAGCCGGTCTGCGAGCGGCCAGCGCCGGGGCCGATGATGGTCACATCGCCGAGATGGTCGGTTGCGTAAGTCACGGCGTTGGTGACACCCCGCACCCCGGCCAGCGGATCGGTGATGCGCAGGCGCACCGGCTGGACGCTGCCCCCCGCTGGAGTCACCCGCGCGATCAGCTTCCAGCGCTCGCCCGCCCCCTGTGCTTCCTT
>Ga0073934_10012280_pt1 | contig 10133 bp, 3 predicted proteins | sample LarsenN4metaG_FD_76834 | JGI IMG/M metagenome (GOLD analysis project Ga0073934, IMG submission 76834) | Hot spring sediment bacterial and archeal communities from British Columbia, Canada, to study Microbial Dark Matter (Phase II) - Larsen... ... | reverse complement strand
GTCAGCACGTTGCCCAGAAGCGCTCCGTCGCCGGCCGCCGCGTTGGCGTTGACCGTAATCGGAGACGATTTCACCAGAAGCCCGAGCAAGTCCAGATTGAGCGGCGGAACAGTGATGTTTAGAATTTGGCCTTCGCTGACGGGGACATCGGGTACCGGGGCCGGTGCAATACCCGGAAGTGCGGCATTCAAGGTGTCGAGAAGTTGCTGCAACTTCGCGTTGACAAAGTCGATATCGAGACGATCGGGCAATGGCGGATTGAACAGATTCGCCAATTCAGTAACGACGTTGCCTAACACTCGACCCTGGCCAGGCTTTGCCGTGATCGTGACGCGAATGGGGCTGGTATCGACGCGAGCGCCCAGCACATCGAGGTGCACCGGAGCGACCCAAAGTTCGAGCACCTGCGTTGCCGAAAAGGTCGAATTATCCAGCGGTCCAGGCGCCACGCCGCTCAAATCGAGATCGACGGAGTTGAGAAGATCCACGGTGGCGTCGAGCACATTGTTCAGCGCACTGCTGGCGCCCTTCACGTTGATCAACGTTGAAGTCGTCGCCAGCAAGTTGCCCAACAGCTTTCCGTCGCCGCGATCGGCGGAGACGTTGATGGTGATCGGACTCGTGCGCACTTCGAGACCAAGCAAATCCAGGTTCAATGGCGGAAGCACGATGCTCGCCAACGCATTGGCGGGCGCCAACGGCCCTTTGAAATCGCCGGCAATAGGAATCATGCGACGTTGGCCGAAGACGAATCGGCCGGCGTCCGCCGCGCCGGATGTGGCGGTTTGCCGCAATGCCCAGTACGCTGCCGTCGGCAAATAGACGCCAATGCCGTCGCGGCCATCGCCGTTCCAATCGCCGGCAATGGGAACGCCGCCGCGATAGCCGAACGTGAATCGACCGGCGTCCACGCCGCCGGAAGTCGCAGTTTGCCGCAGCATCCATGACGCGACTGCTGGGTTATAGGTCCCGATCCCGTCCTTGCCGTCTCCGTCCCAATCACCGACGACCGGCAGTGAATTCGACATGCCGAACTTGAATGTGCCGGCGTTTGCGAGGCCTGGAGATGCCCCGAGTCTCAACGTCCATGTCGTCGTTGCGGGATCGTACGTTCCTATATCGTCGCGGCCGTCGCCGTTCCAATCGCCCACGACCGGCAGCGCTCCGCGCTGCCCAAAGGTGAAACTGCCCGCGTTTTCGGGTCCGGATTCCGCGCCATACCGAAGTGACCACGTCGCTGTTGGCCGATCGAACACGCCGTAGTCGTCCTTGCCGTCGCCGTTCCAGTCGCCGACCACAGCCGTACCGCCCGGAGCCGGGAGTTGGAAGGTAGTTTCAACTGGGCCGGGCGGCGCGGTGTTTCGCAGCGAAAAAGTGTCGGTCGCAGGATTGTAGAAGCCGATGCCGGCAGACATGATCGTTCGGTCTTCGAGTTTTTCCAACGTGGGGACAAACCAATGTCGAACTGCACGACGCGCGGGTGTAAGCGAGTTCTTAGGCATAATGCACCTTGCGATGGAAGCGGTTTCGTGTAGACGGACCGGTTCTGGCGCCGGCGCGAAAAATAAGCGCCGGCAATCGATGCATCGAGCTGCTCCGTGTATGGAGCTACGACGCGATCTATGTGGCGCTTCCAGCGACACGACAACGAGTCAGACGCGAGCGACAATTCCTGTTTGCAATTTCAGTGCCGACGCGAAGCACACGAGTCCATGCGAAGTGTGAGCGATTCGTCGAATTGGCAATGCAACTACGGTGCCGTTCGACGCCGACAGTGCTCGATTATCAGCGCGGTGAAGATCGGCAGAACGCCGGTCGCATTGTTCCCTCGGCGTCATCTTTGGATAGGGGGTGTTGCGGGTCCGATTGATAGGGGCGAGGACTTGCCATTCCCATGCGGAGAAAAGAGCCGCGTGCAACCGCCCCCGCTTGCGAACTCCTGGCGCTCGCTTACAATCGAGATTATCCCGCCGGAGTCTTACTCGTGTTGTCTTCGCCGTTTCAGTCCACCACTCGCCGCGCTTTTCTGGGGCGTACCTCGCTCGGCCTCGGCTCGCTCGCGCTGGCGTCGTATCTGCGCGCCGAGCCGGCGTTGCCGAAGTGGCGGGGCGTGGTGCAGCCCTTGCACTTGCCGCCGAAAGCAAAACGCGTGATTTTCCTCTGCATGGCGGGAGGGCCGAGTCAGTTCGAAACGTTCGACCACAAGCCGATGCTGGCGAAACTCGACGGCCAGCCGATGCCCGAGTCGGTGACGAAGAATCAACCGATCGCGCAGTTACAGGGTCAAAAGCTCGTCTGCATGCGGCCTCTTTTTCCCTTCAAGAAGTGGGGCAAGTCCGGGCAAGAGATCACCACGCTGTTTCCGCGGATCGGGGCGATTGCCGACGATCTCTGCATCGTGCGTTCGATGCACACCGACCAGATCAATCACGACCCGGCCCACACCGTCATGAACACCGGCACTTCGATTTCGGGCCGGCCCAGCATGGGTTCGTGGATCACGTACGGCATCGGCAACGAGTGCGACGACCTGCCCGGTTTTATCGTCATGGTCACGACGAACAAGGGCCGCAGCCCGCAGCCCGTGCATACGCGGCAATGGCACAACGGCTTCTTGCCGAGCCGGTTTCAGGGCGTCGAATTCAAGACGCACGGCGATCCGGTGATGTACTTGAGCAATCCGGCCGGCGTGGACGGCAATCGCCAGCGCGACGTGGTCGACGCCGTGCAGTCGCTCAACCGCATCGGCGAACTGGCAACCGACGACCCGGAAGTGGCGACCAGGATCGCCAATTACGAACTGGCGTTTCGCATGCAGATGAGCGTGCCGAAACTGACCGATTTTTCCGACGAGCCGGAAAGCGTGCTGCAGATGTACGGCGCCCGCGGCGTCGATGGCACCTTTGCCGGCAATTGCTTGCTTGCACGACGGCTGGCCGAGCGCGGCGTGCGATTCATTCAACTTTATCACCGCGATTGGGACCATCACAACGATCTGGCGAAGTTCCTGCCCGGTTGCGCCAACGACGTCGATCGACCGATCCACGCGCTCATCACCGACCTCAAACGCCGCGGCATGCTGGACGAAACGCTCATCATCTGGACCGGTGAGTTCGGCCGCACGCCGATGGTGCAGGGCAATAAGGGCGGTCCGGGCCGCGACCATCACATGCGGGCGTTTTCCATGTGGATGGCCGGCGGAGGCATCCAGGGCGGCATCACCCACGGCGCCACCGATGAACTCGGTTATCACGCGGTCGAAAAGCCGGTCCACGTCAACGACCTGCATGCAACCATGTTGCACCTCTTGGGCATTGATCACGAGCGACTGACTTATCGTTTCCAGGGCCGCTACTTCCGGCTCACCGACATCGGTGGAAAAGTATTGCGGGAATTGCTGGTCTGAGGCGATTTCGATCTGGACGCTTCGCCCTTATCCGGCGGCGGCTCGCTGCTCCTGGGTCTTCTCGTCGGGCCAATCTTCGAAGCGCACGCTAATTTGCTTGGAGACGCCGGATTCCTGCATGGTGATGCCGTAAAGTGCGTCGGCAACCGCCATGGTGCGCTTCTTGTGGGTGACCACGATGAATTGCGACACGGCGAGGAACTCGCGCAAAACGGCAGCGAGGCGCGTGTTGTTCGCTTCATCCAACGCGGCATCGACTTCGTCGAGCAGGCAGAACGGGCTCGGCTTGCTGCGAAAGATCGCCATGAGCAGCGCGATCGCGGTGAGCGTGCGTTCGCCGCCGCTCATGAGCGAGATGCTGCGGAGTTCTTTGCCGGGCGGACGGGCGTTGATCTCGATGCCGCACTCGAGGATGTCGTTTTCATCTTCGAGGATGATGTCGGCCATGCCGCCGCCAAAGAGCCGGCGAAACAGGTCCTGAAAGTGAGTGCGGATGCTGGCAAAGGCTTCGGTGAACAGTTGCTTGCTATCCTGATTGATTCGGCCAATGATCTCCAAAAGATGTCCTTGCGAGGTCAACAAATCGCGATGCTGCGCGTCGAGTTCGACCGAACGGCGCTCCAATTCCGTTAACTCCTGCAATGCTTCAAGATTCACGGCGCCGAGGCGCGTCAGCTTGCGTTTGAGTTCCTCGATTTCGGTTTGAGCCGCCGCCGGGTCTAACGGTTCCTCAGGTTCCGGCTTCCTACTTCCGTCTTCCGGCCTGGCAACCAGGTCAGCCAGTTCGACCTGGTAGTCTTCGCGCAGACGTTCCGTGATGCCGTCGCGGCGTCCGCGAAGTTGAATTGCTCGCATTTCACAGGCATGCGCCTGGTTCAGAAGATCCTGGCGCTCGTTGATCACAATCTGCAGTTGTTCGGCCAGATTACGCCGTTCGCTGCGGATGCGGTCGCGATCCTGGTCGAGCGTGACGATCTCGGCTTCAGCCGCTTCCTTGGTCAGGCAACACTCGGCCAGCACGCCGGAGGCTTGCAGCAGCGCCAACTGACTTTCTCGATGCCGGGACAAAAGCTGCATCTCGTCGGCATCGAGTTCCTGCACTTCCTGGCCGGCTCGGCTGACATCGTTTTCCATCTGCAGCAGGCGCTCGCGTTGCCGGGCGAGTTGCTCTTCCACTCGAGCGAGATCCACACGCGCCTGCGAACAATCCTGTTCGCGTTGCAAGCGGTCCTGTTCGCGGTCGCGGGCTTCGCGCTCGGCCTGCTCGGCGCGAGCTTGCACTTCCTGAGCGGCCTTTTCCGTTGCCTCAGCGCGATCATGCGCCTCGGCGACGGTTCGTTCCAGGCCGTGGATTTCCTGTTCGAGCGCGACGATCTCGTTCCGGCTCAATTCGACTTCGTCGTGAAGGTCCGAGCGCTTTCCCCGTTGCAAGCTGACGCGAATGTCCACGTCGCGCGCCTCGTCGACCAGCATGGCGATGCGCTGCTGCAGTTCATAAATCGGCTGGTCGAGCGCTTCGGATCGCAGCCGCAATTCGTGCAGTTCCTGTTCGACGGCGGCGCGTTGATACTCGAGTTCGGTCGCCTGTTGCCGCAGTTCGCGAAGCTCGCTTTTTCGAGAAAGAATGCCGGCATCGGCATGATGCCGGCCCACGGTCAGCGTGCCGTCGCTTTCCAGCAACTCGCCGTTGCGCGTGACAAAACGAAGGCCTGCATTTTCCGGAATGGAGGCCAACGTTCGCGCCGTCGCCAGGTCCGGCACGATTCGAGTCGTGCCTAATAACTGTGCCGGCAATTGAGCGAGTTGTTGATTCTCGCAACCGACCAGAACATCCGCCCGTTGCGAAAGTTCCGCCGGGTCGCCGACGAGCGGCAATGCAGGCATGTCGGCGGGTTTCAACGGTAAAAAGCCCACGCGGCCCGACAGCGGTTTGCCGCGGTTCTGCAATGCCCGGTCCAGGACCGCGGCGTCGCTGACAACAAAATATTGGGCCCGTTCGCCCAGCGCCAGGTCGATCAACGGCGCCAGTTCATGCGGCACCGAAAGCTGATCGGCCACGAGCCCGAGCACGAAACTCCAATCGTCGCCGATTTCCTCCGCCCCGCGCTGGCGCGACTGGGCGACCAGGTCGAGGACCTCGCGAACTCCGTCGCCAAGGCCCTCCCGGCTGCGTTCCAATTGTTCCAGCAATTCGACGCGGCTCGAAAGCGCCGTCCGCTCGACGCGCAATTCCGCCAAGCGTTGCTGAGCCTCGTCGGCCTCGTGGCGTAGCTGCTCCCGCTCTTCTTCGCAAATGCCGAGTTGCCGGCGGGCGTCATCCAGCAACCGCTGCATGTCGGCTTCGGCCTGACTGAGGTTCAGCAGCTCGGACTCCAGATTCGCCAAATGTTCGGCGGCCAGATCGGTGCGAATGCGCAATCCGTCGCGACGCTGGCGCAAGTTGTCGAGCCGGGCGGCCAGACCCGTGGCGTCATTTTGAAACCGCGCTGCCTGGCGCATCCGTTCGAGGTGCTCGGCACGGTCGTTTTCAATCTGCTGCCGCAACCGGGCGAGTTCATCCTCGCATTCGCGCAGGCGCGTCTCCAGATTGGCGAGGTCGCGGCGGCGAACGTCGGCGAGCGCGGCAGCGGCCAGCCATTCCACTCGCGCCTGATCGGCGCTGACGGCGGACGTCGATCGTCGCTGCATCAAATCCATGCGCCGGCGCCGCAACTGATCCAGGCTCGTGTCCAGATCGGCCAGAGCCGTCGTCTCAAATGCGCGAGTCGTCTCCTGCGCAGCGGCCAGTTGCCGTGCGTCCGCCAAGCGCGATTCGGCTGCATGCAGCCGCTCCTCCACGCCGGCCAGCGCCGCATCGAGATCGTGCATCGACTTCTCGCCGGCAGCCGATTGATTGGCCGCCAGTTCCAGGCGTTGCCGCAGCCCAGTCAGCGTCGTCTCCTCGCCCTGCAATTGACCTTCGAGCTCCGTGTACTCGCGCAGCCCCAGGGCGATGCGCAATTCGCGCAGGCGGTTGGAGTATTCCTGATAGCGCTGTGCCTTGGCTGCCTGCAGCTTCACCGACCGAAGCTGTTTGTCCACCTCGGCGAGGATGTCTTTGGACCGGGCAAGATTTTGTTCGACATGTTCCAGTTTGCGAAGCGTTTCGATCTTGCGGGCTTTGAATCGGCTAATGCCGGCCGCCTCTTCGAAAATGATCCGGCGGTCCTTGTGCGACGCCTGCAATAGTGCGTCCACACGGCCCTGCTCGATGATGCTGTACGCGCCGTGCCCCGCACCCGAGCCAAGAAACAGATCCTTGATATCGCGAAGCCGGCTCGGTAGTTGATTGATCAGGTATTCGCCCTGGCCGTCGCGGTACACCCGGCGGGTGATTTGCACTTCCTCGGCGTCCACGGCCAGCAACTTGCGCGAATTGTCGAAGGTCATGGTCACTTCGGCCATGCCCAGGCTGCGTCGCACGCTGGAGCCGTTGAAAATGACGTCGGCCATTTCGCCGCCGCGAAGGCTCTTGGCGCTTTGCTCGCCGAGGACCCATTTGACGGCATCGACGATATTGGATTTGCCGGAACCATTCGGGCCGACCACGGCGGTCAGGCCGGGTGAGAATTCGAAGGTGGTCTTGTCCGCGAAAGACTTGAAGCCGATAAGTTCAAGGCGCTTCAGCATAACAAAGGCATCCGCGACGAGCATCCTCCGGTCGCCGCACCCTGCCGTGCAAAAAGCCGGCGAAAGTACGCTGCCGATTGGGTCAACCGTTGCGCTATTCTATCGCGCCGCCCGACTATGGCGCGGGTTCCCGATGAACCGCCTGCAGAATCGCCTGTGGATTGCGCATTTGCGGATCCTTCGCGCTCAAATTGGCCAGTTCCGCGATCTCGTAACGCCGCGGAAGGGCATCCGAGTATAGTTCGCAGCTCAAGCGGCCTGTTTCGTCGCAGGTACGCAGCAAATCGAGGGCGTCGCCGTAGCTGCCGCCCAGTTCCGCCAGCCCTTTCAAAACATCGGCCAGATTGAGCGAACACTGTTTGTTCGCGACTCCCTTTACCTTCGAGAATCGAGAGATCGTGCAGTGCGCGTCGTCCTTGCCGGCGGTGATCGTGAATTCGTCGCCAATGGCAAGCCGGAACGGCGACGCCAATGTATGGTTATTGCCGAACAGAACGACCTCGGGGCGTTTGCTATGCAGCACGTGAACCAACGGCGGCGAATCCTTGGCCACCAGGTGCAGCCAGAAGGCGTTGTTCAGGTTCTGGCCGGCCACTTCCGGGTCGCGTTCGTCGAGTTTGCGTAGTCCGCAGAAGGCGCCATAGCGGAGTTCCGGGTCCTTATCGCGGAGCAGATCGGCCAGGCGAATCTGGCATGCCGATTCGTTCAACGACGCGAGCGCCGACAAGCAATACGCACGCAGGACCGGCTGCTCTCTCGCCAGCCTCGCCAGTTCCTCGGCACAGGCCGGTTTGCGCAAGTAGGCCAGCGACTGCGCTGCCGCAAATCGCGTCCAAGGCGAAGGCGCCTTGAGGGCAGAAACCAACGCCGGCACGCTTTCCTCTCCCAGCGCTTCCAGTCGAATGGCGGCCGATAGCGCCTTGGACGGTTCCAGCAACTGCTCCGACCATTTGCGGCGGTAGGCGCCGTCGATCGGCGGCGAGCGATCGAGCGGTATCGCACGCACCACCCGCAGATAGTGCGGCAAGTTGCTGCGATATTGATTCGGTACGCCCAGCAAAACAAGCGACTTCGTTTTCGCAACGGCAATCGAATCGGTGCCGCCCAGTTTGCCGCCTGGAAACGACTGGTTGATCCGTTGTGCCACTTGCGCTGCAATCCGAGAATACTGATGATCCGGCTTGAGCATCAGGGCCAAGGGCGGATCGACGATGCACTGGCCGCCGCCCCAGACGCGGCCAACCTTCTGCGATTCTTCGACTGATTCTTTATTATCCGCACGGGCGTCCTTGGACGTTCCCCGAGCGACCAGTTTGCCCGTGCCATCCATGCCGACCAGGACCGGCCCCTCGGCGACCGCCAGCTTGTTGCCTTTCAGCATCTGGTCGGCGCCTTTGTAGTTTGGATTGATGTTCCGCGTCGAATCGTAGCTGTACAGGTCGGCGCGGAGCAGGTTGCCGCCGCGAAGGCTGGTGCATCGGCTGCCTTCGGGAAGCGAGACGACGACGTCGATCGGGTCGCCCTTGCGGGCGCCGGGTGGAATGACGCCGGTGATGATGACCATGGTGTGATCGGGATGCGACAGCACGCCGCTGACGTCGCGGATCTTGTGTTTCTTGAGTTCGTTTTCGAGGGCCGAGCGCCAACTGCTGGCAGGCGGCATGCCGCCGCCGGTGCCTTGCAGATCGACCACCAGACCGACGCCCATGACCGGGGTCGGTTCGGCATTGGCCACTTCCGTGACTTCACCGATGGTGCGTTCGCGGGCTTCCTTCTCGGCAGTATCTTCCGGCGATTGCAATCGTGCCCGCGTATTCAGGCAACCCATCAGGCCGAAGCACAAGGCGACGCAGATCCAGCGCTTCTTCATGGCGCCCCCGATTTCTGCCGCCGGGATCGCGCACCGCCGCTCCTCCCCCAATCGGAAGCGGCGCTCGCCTTCCCTGGCGGCGCAGTATTTCCAGCGCGCGGCGGACGATAGAGTCGAGGCGGTGATATGTCAAGGGAAAAGGAAACCTATTCGAAGATGGGACACGGTGAACACAAAGACTGCACAAAGTGCACAAAGAAAGCAAAAACGACTTCGTCGAGTCGTCGGATCAAATTGCCCAACTTGCGACCTCAGCCTTGCCCATTATCCCGCGGGCAATTGCAGCTCGATCGCGATATTCACGAACGCGTGGCCGATGGCAAACGGCCAAATGCGGGGGCGAATGAGGTAAAGCGAGCCGAACAGCAACCCAAACGCAAAGCTCCCCACCGTGCCATAGGCGCCTTGATAAATGTGGATCGACGCGAACATCGCCGCGGCGACAACTACGGCTGCGGTACGGGAGCGCATTTGTGTTTTGAGTCGCGTAATCAAGTAGCAACGAAAAACCAGTTCTTCAAAGAAACCAGCGACGAAGTATTTCGCCCACATCCACACATGGTCCATGGATGTTCTCGGCCGCGGTTCTGGAAATGCACTTTCGACGCCATCCAACGGCAGTCGGCTCAATAGGCGCCACATTACATCGACGGCAACCAATAAGCCAATCGCCATCATCACGTCCCAGATGCCCGGTTGCCGGATGCCAAACGATTCCCACGATTCTCCACTGCGGGAAACAACGTACAGCACGGCAATAATAGCGCAAAGATCGAGGCTGATCTGTGAGAAACAACCAAGACCATAAGGCAACGACGGTCTCGGCTGAATCAAGACGACGATCGCCTGCACGATGTATGGGGCTACGCCGATGGCCAGCACCGCGGCGATTTCCCACCAGATGGAAGATCGCGACTGCACGGGAACGTTCGTATCCACGACTGTGGATTTCGATTCACTTTCTTCTGCCGGGTCTTCTGCCGTCGGACTTTCGTCACTGTTATCTGCTTCCTCTTGCGCAGGGCGGCTCAAAAAGTCAGAAAGTATCTGTTCGGCAATCGTCTGATCCGTGGCCCTGATGAGGATCGTCGGGGCGGTTGCCCAGCCGAGCGGAACCTCGCCGCCCGCACTCTGCAATATGTCGTTGTCAATAATGACCTGAATCCCGGCTTGCTCCAGGCACAGGCG
>Ga0073934_10012279_pt1 | contig 10133 bp, 10 predicted proteins | sample LarsenN4metaG_FD_76834 | JGI IMG/M metagenome (GOLD analysis project Ga0073934, IMG submission 76834) | Hot spring sediment bacterial and archeal communities from British Columbia, Canada, to study Microbial Dark Matter (Phase II) - Larsen... ... | reverse complement strand
GAATAAGACATAAAAGAAGCCCTAATCTTGGATTAGGGCTTTATTAGTTCCGTCCGAACCTCTTCCCTGCCCCGTACAAAGCCAGACACAAAATCCTGTGCCGACATTTGTCCCCAATTTTTGATGACAATTGTCACTAGCAGAGTGGCGAACTATAACGGATAATAATCCCATATATTCACGACAAATGGAAAATCGGTTTTCTCCAAAACCCAAACTTTTAAGATCAAGCAAAGGAAACCCCTGATGGGAACTGTAACCGTTAAATGGATTGAATCAACCTTGATGAGCGGAACCGACTCGAACGGGCAGCCGCTGACGATTGGCTGGTCGCGTGACCGGGAGCCGCAGTGGACGGGCCTGAAACCGTCTGATCTTCTGCTGCTGGCGGCCGCGTCTTGCTCGACCTATGATGTAGTTGAGATTCTGGCCAAGCAGCGCGAACCGCTCGAGAATTTGGAGGTGTCCTGCACCGGCGAGCAGTTGCCGGTTCCGCCATATACCTTTACCTGTATCCATCTCCACTACACGGCCAGAGGCGCCGTCAATATCAGTAAGTTAGCCCGAGCCATTCAACTATCGCAGGAAAAATATTGTTCCGTCTTGAATACGCTCAGGCCAACTGTCCAGATCAGCAGCGATTTTGAGATTATCGACTAAAGGCGGATGGGGTGAAACCTGAGGCGTGGCTGCCACAACCTATTATGAAACTTATTGTTGCATCAAGGGCAGATGGAGTCGAGCCTTTAGGCGGGGGACCGGCTAAAGCCTCGACTCCATATTCGGCTATTTTGCGCGTCCGGCTTTTTTATAAAATTTTGCTGGCAAACTGTGCCATTGTCAGCCTGGGCGCGGCAGCCGGTACGGTGATCACCGTCTGGCACGTCCAGCGTTATCCGGAAGATATTCATTATGAGTTGATCGTTTTTTTTGCCATGGCCGGCGTTATTATCAGCTTTTTTGTCAACCGCTGGGTACTCAAGCGGGCTTTAGCGCCGCTCGATCAGTTGCAAGAAGCTGTGGATCAAGTACGCCAAGGCCAAACCAATGTCCGGGTCAGCTTAGGCAGCGTTAGCGACGAGCAGTTTGACCGGCTGGCCGAAACTTTTAACCGGATGTTGTCGGAACATGAACGCCACGACCGGCAGATGCAGCAACTGCCTCGCCAAATCTTGCAGGCCCAGGAGGCAGAACGGCAACGGCTGGCGCGCGAACTACACGATGAAGCGGCCCAGGCTTTAACCTCGTTATTAGTCCAGTTGCGCTTGCTAGAACGGGCCCGCGAGCCGGAAAAAGCCCAACAGCAGGTTCAACAACTGCGTGAACAAACAGCCCAGGTTCTGGAGGATGTCCGCCGGGTGGCCTTGGATTTGCGTCCCACTATTTTGGATGACCTGGGATTGGGTGCGGCCCTGGAGTGGCGGGTGGATGAGCTGAAGCGAGCCAGCGATATAAAGGCAGCCATTCGAATTGAGGGCTTGCAGCAGCGTCTTCCACGCGAGATCGAGCTGATATTTTATCGGGTTGGCCAGGAGAGTCTCAGCAATATTGCCCGCCATGCCCAGGCCAGCCAGGTGGCGATTTCATTGCGACGTGAGGCCGGAATGATTAGCCTGGAAGTTGTCGATGATGGGATTGGGTTTGACCCGACCCGGCTGCCGGCCGGCCCGCCGCGCGGCCTGGGGCTACTGGGGATGCGCGAACGCATGGCCATGATCAATGGCAGCCTGACCATTGAGGCTGAACCGGGCCGGGGTACGCGGCTGCTGGCCCAGGCGCCCTATTACAATGAGAGGAATGGAGGAAATCATGTCAAAGATCCGGGTGCTGCTCGTTGATGACCATATGGTGGTGCGGGTCGGCTTGAAGGCGCTGATCAACAGCGAGCCGGATATGGTGGTGGTGGGCGAGGCTGCCAATGGTCTGGAGGCCATTGAGCGGGCTCGCGCTTTAGCGCCTGAGGTGATTGTGATGGATATCTCGATGCCTGAACTGGATGGGCTGGAGGCGACCCGCCGTATCCGGGCCGAACTGGCCGATTGCCAGATCCTCATTCTTACCGTTCATGCCCAGGAGCGCTACCTTTTCCCGGTCCTTAAAGCCGGCGCGGCCGGCTATGTCCTCAAATCGACCGTTGATACCGAACTGCTTGACGCTATTCGGGTTGTAGCCAGGGATGGTGTTTTTCTTTACCCCTCGGCCAGCCGGATGTTGTTGGAAGATTACCTCAACCAACTGTACAGCGCGCCTGAACAGGATGCTTATGAGCAGCTCAGCGAGCGGGAGCGCGAGGTCATTAAATTGCTGGCGCTTGGTTACACCGCCGGCCAGGCAGCCGATAAATTATCGCTTAGCCCCAAGACGGTCGAAACTTATCGGGCCAGAATCATGGAAAAGCTCAACCTGCATAGCCGGGTTGACCTGGTTCAGTATGCCCTGGCCCGGGGCCTGCTGTCCGAATATACTTAAGCTGTGTAGGGTTTTTCCCCTCCAAATTATCAGACTCTCCCCGATAGTCAGCCCCATTGATCTCGGTTAAACTGTTTGTGAAATAAAACACAACAAGCTCTTTCTAGCGATTGGAAAGCGAGGAACGGTATGCCGATGCGCTTGTTGTTTGCGGCGTGTGATGATGAGTCGCTGGCCCTGATGTATGCCACCCTGGAATCGGCGCTTTGCCTGACGCCGTTGGAGGTCCAGGTGGCGGAAGTGCGCCATTGCGCCGGGTTGATGGCTCGGGTCGACGCCAAACAAGATGATATTATCCTGCTCGATTGGCAGATTGCCGGGGCCGATACCCCGGCCCTGGTCCGTGAAATTTTAAGCCGCAATTCCTTACTGCGGCTGGTAGCGCTGCTGCCGGAACATTATCGCCAGTACCGGCAGCTTGTCTGGGATGCCGGGGCTTGTAATGGTATCCCTAAAGAACATATGGATCAAGAGTGGCTCTCGACGGTGCTGTGTATTATGTACCGGGCCATGCAGCGAGAAGCCAAGTTTTTAACGCAACTATCCTAAGGAAAGACCCATGGCCAAAGTAGAATTACAGATCACCCGACGTAATTTTCTAAAATCATCGCTCCTGAGCGCTCTGGCGCTGGGGCTGAGTAGTTGTAGCCTTCAACCGGTCGTTTCAGAGATGCAGCGCTGGGGTATCTCGTTGCCCTGGTATCGGCAAGGCGATATAAAGGTTAGCTATAACTACTGTGATATGTGCCCCTGGCGCTGCGGTGTTGTGGTTCACAGCGTGGCCGGCCGGGTTTACAAGATTGATGGCAACCCGGTGGATCCGAAGAGCCGGGGCAAATTGTGCGCCAGAGGGCAAGCCGGGCCATCCTTCATGTATGATCCCGACCGCTTACGCGCCCCTATGATCCGCACCGGCGAACGAGGTGAGGGTAAATTCAAAGAAGTCACCTGGCCGGAAGCGCTGGATTATACCGCCGAGAAACTGCGCGCCGTCGGTCAGGCATTTGGACCGGAGGCCGTCGCCGTCTTTGGCCACACCTCAGGCGATTTCTGGTTTACCGACTATTTCGCCCAGGCTTGGGGCACGCCTAACGCGGCCAAACCTTCCTCCTCGCTCTGTACCAGCCCGCGTGAGGAGGCGGCCAAGCTCACCTACGGTCTGGCGGTTGGCGGCCATGAGCCGGTCGATTGGGATGGCATCAACTGCATCGTTCTGATCGGCAGCCATATTGGCGAAGACTCACGCAATACAGTGATGCAAGATTTTGCCAACGCCTGGGCGCGAGGGGCCAAAGTCATCGTCGTCGATCCCCGTTTTTCAACTGTAGCCGCCAAGGCTGATTACTGGCTGCCGATCAAGCCAGGAACTGACACAGCCCTGCTGCTGGCCTGGATCAATGTTCTGATCAATGAAGAACGGTATGACCGGGCCTTTGTAGCTGAGTGGACCCATGGCTTTGACGAACTGGCCCGCCATGTGGCCGACTATACGCCGGAATGGGCCGCCGGAATCACCGACCTGTCGCCTGAACTGATCCGCACCACCGCGCGGGTAATGGCCGAACAGCTACCGCGGGCGGCGATTGTCCCCGGCCGCCATGTGACCTGGTACGGCAACGATACCCAGCGGATGCGGGCCGTTTATATTATCAATGCGCTGTTGGGGGCGTATGGCCGCCCAGGCGGCATCTATTTTAGCAAGTCGCCTTATATCGAAGCCTATCCCCACCCACCCTTTGCCGTGACCGGAAGTTCAGGCGGCTGCTCGGCTGAGCCAGGCCAGGAAAGTGATCTTCTGCCGTTGGGCCCATCCGGCAAAGCCAGGGCTGACGGCGCGCGGAGCAAGTTTTTGCGCGGCCCCACGGCAATGCAAGAACTGATCGAGCCGATGCTGAGCGGCGACCCCTATCCGATCAAGGCGCTGATCGCCTACGGCGTGAATGTGCTCAATACCATTCCTAACCCACAGCGGACCATCGAGGCCTTTAAAAAGCTGGATTTTATCCTGGCGATCGATGTGCTGCCGCAGGAACATATTGCCTGGGCCGACGTCGTCTTCCCGGAAGCGACCTCGCTGGAGCGGTATGATGAGCTTTGGACTGTACCCCACAAGACGCCCTACATTGCCATGCGCGAACCGGCTGTTGAGCCACTGTATGAGACCAAGCCGGCCTGGTGGATGGCCCGCGAGTTAGGGCTGCGGCTGGGATTAGACCCATACTTCCGGTGGCAAACCGCCGAAGAGTATCTGAATGCGCGGCTCGTCTCTATCGGCTCTAGCTTAGATAAACTGCGCCAGACGCAGGGTGTTTTGGTCCAGGAGGGCAAGCCTTATCTGGAGGATTACCCGGATCAATCACCCTTTGCCACCGCTTCCGGCAAAATTGAACTCTACTCGCCTGAACTGGCCAAAGCCGGTTTTGATCCGTTGCCGGTCTATGAACCGGTTGAAGCGCCGCCGGCAGGCTACTTTCGCCTGCTTTATGGCCGCCACCCGGTTCATACCTTTGCCAAAACTCAGAACACGCCGCTTTTGCACGAGCTGTATCCGGAAAATGAACTCTGGCTGAATGAGGATATCGGCGCCGGCCAGGGCTTTAAAAACGGCGAATATATCTGGCTGGAGAATCAGGCGGGGGTGCGCAGCGGCCCGGTGAAGCTCAAGCTGACCCAGCGGATTCGGGCTGACGCCGTTTATATGGTTCATGGCTTTGGCCAAAATGCGCCACAGTTAAGCCGGGCCAACGGTAAGGGCGCCAGCGACGCCAAGCTGCAAAGCGCCTATAAACTCGATCCCATCAGCGGCGGGGCCGGAATGCGGGTCAATTTTGTACGGATCGTTAAGGAGGCCTGAGATGACAACCTATAGCTTTCTTCTTGATCTTGGGCGCTGTATTGGCTGCCAGGCCTGCGTGGCCGCTTGCAAGACCGGCAATGAACTGCCGGAGGGCGTCCAATATATTCAGATATCCGACCAGAGCTGGGGCGTTTTTCCTGGCCTGCGCAGCGTGATCAAGAACCAGCGCTGCTTGCACTGCCTGGAGGCGGCCTGTGTAGCGGTGTGCCCGACCGGCGCGCTGTTCAAAGAAGAGGGCTTGACCCGGCTGGACCGCAGCAAGTGCAGCGGCTGCGCTTACTGCGTTGATGCCTGCCCCTTTGATGTGCCCAAACTGGCCGGTGGGCGCGCCAGCAAATGTGACGGCTGTGCTGATACAGTTAAGGCCGGCGGCCAGCCCTGGTGCGTGAAAACCTGCCCCAGCGATGCGCTGCGGTACGGCGAGCGAGAGGCGATCTTAGCTGAGGCTCGCCAACGGGTTGAAGCGCTGAAGCAGCGCTACCCCAGGGCGCGGCTCTATGGTGAAACGGAAGCGGGCGGCTTGGGCGTAATCGTGGTGCTGCCGGATGAGCCTGAAGTGCTGGATTTGCCGGTAAAACCGGAAATTCCGGCAATGGTTCACGCCTGGCAGAATGTGGTCCAGCCGATGAGCCTGGGCCTGACCGGCCTCAGCATTGCCGTAACCGGCCTGGCGGCGTTTATCGCCCGGCGCAACCATAAGCAGGAGTTGGAGCGCATCCGGCGGCGAAGCCAACAGGCCGACAGCCCTACCCCCGTCTCAGAAGAAATCATCACCAAAACAGAAGAGGCTTAAGATGACGATTGAAATTAAAACTCGTAAAGTCCTGCGTTACCGGCGGGGACCCCGGATAATCCATGGGCTGCTGGCCTTGTCCTTTTCAATCCTGCTATTGAGCGGCCTGACCCTGCTCTGGCAGCCCCTGGCCGGTCTGGCTGCCGGCGGCCTGGTGCGCCAATTCCACTACCTTGGAGCGATCCTGTTTATGGCGATACCGGTGATCTACTTGATTATAGACCGGCCGGCGGTCAAAGAGCTGGTGTGGGATTCCTTTCAATATGATCGGGATGACTGGCGGTGGCTTAAACAGGCTTACCGCTACTTCCTGGGCTATTGTGAAGGGATGCCGCCGCAAGGGCGTCTCAATGCCGGGCAAAAAATTCACCATGCCGGGGTGGTGATCTTCTCGGCTACGATTGTCGGCTCCGGCCTGGTGATGTGGTTTGGCAAAGGGACGCTGGGCGCCGGCGGTCTGGCCATGGCCGCGATGATTCACATCCTGTCGATGCTGGGCTTAACGGTGCTGTTGGTCGGCCATCTTTACTTTACCTTTGTTTATGGCGCCCTGGCCGGGATGCTCAAGGGGTATATTCCCGAAGCGGAAGCCCGGCTTGAACATGCCAAATGGGTTGAGAGTTTACCTGGTAAGGCGCCTTGGATAATAGAGGTAGCCTCAACGGGGCCTGCCGATTTACCCAATCATGATGTCCACTTTGGAGCGCAGGCTCAAATCCGCGCTTCTACTGAAACATCTCAATAACCAACTTTAGAAAAAGTGTAAACAAATTTATTTTCAGAAAAATCCAGGAGGATTAACGTATGTCTCGCTATAACGCTTCAAAACTTATCCCAGTTCTGATGCTGGTACTGGCTCTAATACTGGCGGCCTGCGGTGGCGCCCAACAAGCGGTAGCCCCCGCTTCTGAAAAACCGGCTCCGCTGGCAGCGGCTCAAGAAGCGCCCCAGGCCGAAGCGCCGGCCAAGGAAGTTGCGGCTGAACCGGCCCAGGCCGAATTTGACCTGACGGCTGCTGTTGATGCCTATTTGAGCGCCATCCCCGAAGGCTATATGGCCATTACCAAAATTGAGGATTTCAAAAATCTGTTGAGCAGTAGTGAAGTGACGCTGATCGACGTTCGTGAGGCGGATGATTATGTCAAAGGCCATATCGAAGGGGCGATTAATATTCCGATCCGCAGCCTGGCCCAGAACCTGGATAAAATCCCTATGGATAAACCGGTTGTGGTCTACTGCGCTTCCGGCCATCGGGCCGGTATGGCGGTCTCTGCTCTGCAGATCCTGGGCTTTAGCAACGCCCGCGCTTTTGCGCCTAGCTTCAAAGCCTGGAGCGAAGCCGGCGAGCCGGCCAGCACCGATGCGGTTGAGGTAGCGACTTACGCCGCACCGCAGGTTGAGCCGGAACTTTTAGCGGCAGTGGATAGTTTCTTGAGCAGCATGCCGGAAGGTTTCCTGGCCGTTGGCGATATTGAAAAGTTCAAAGAAGCGATTGCGAATGGCGCTTTTCTGGTCGATGTGCGTGAAGCGGCTGAATATCAGGAAGGCCATCTGCCCGACGCCATCAATATCCCGATCCGCACCCTGGCTCAGAACCTGGATAAGCTGCCCAAAGATAAGCCGGTCTTTGTGTACTGCAAGTCGGGTCACCGGGCCGCCCTTTCGACGGCTGCTCTGCAAACCCTGGGCTACACCAATGTTCGTGCTTTCCCACCCGGATTTGCCGGCTGGGAACAGGCCGGAGAGCCGGTGGCAGCGGTTAAATAGCAGTTGAATCAGCCTGTCTAAAATAATAAACCGCCGAGCTATAGCTCGGCGGTTTATGGTGTTAACGCTGCTAGGAAAATAAAAAGGTTTAATCCCCATCGTCTGATGCTCCGCCCATGATCACCACCGCCGGCAGCATTCTCGCTACCGGCCTGACCAGGTCAGATTGCAGAGCCATAACCCGGTCAATATCCTTATAAGCCAGCAATGTTTCATCCGGACTGACCCCAATATGTAAAATGTCGTTTTCAGCCATCCACTGCTGAAAGAGCGCCTCGTCGTGTCGTCGCTTCGCCTCGGATCGGGAAAATGGTCGCCCGGCCCCGTGGCTGGATGACTCCAGGCTTTCCGAATTACCCAACCCTTCGACCAGATAAGAAGGCGTGCCGCTGGAGCCGGGAATAATCCCCACCTGGCCCGTGGCGGCCGGGGTTGCACCCTTACGATGAATGACCGGAGTTGAGGCAGTTGATTCCAGAGCGGATCCTCCATCACCGGATGATCGCGCCGCTCGCTGCCGTTAAAGCCTGACCCTTTACCAAAGCTGGAGACGGCCACCATATCCTTAGCCAATTCAGCCCGCTGCGCCATAAATTCCTCTGGAGGAAGATCCAGAATGGTCAAGGTCATGCGGCAGGCGATATCATAGCCGACAAAGGAGGGCGAGATGGTCCGATCCAGGGCCGCTACGCCGCCAATGCACAGGGCATAGCCGGGGTGAGCGTCGGGCAGCATGGATCCGGCAACCGCAACCGGCAGCCGCATCGCCGTTTGCATCTGTTCAACCGCGCCATATTCAAAATCAAGGCCCGGCGTGCCATACATGCTGAAGGAGGCCGGCTTATCGCTTAAGGTCGCCGCCGGTGTAACCTGGCCAAATTCGGCGGCAATGGCGGCCATGAGGTCGGTCTCATTTAACCCCTGCCTGGCCAGGGCTGCCGCGCGGCGGGCAATTTGGCCGTAGTCGGGCCGGCCGCCGTAACCGGCCTGGGTAAGTAGTTGGTGGGTGTTCATTGAGGATACTCCTTTTGCGGCAGCTTCAACTTGAAGGTATAGATATTTTGCCTGATTTGGTCGAAAAGACCAATTTTCTGACTTGTGATTAGGATGCTTTAGACAGGGCGATTATAATATATCTCTCCACTTTACCTGCCGGAGATATTTAAGGAGATAATATGGGTTTTGATGCCGGAGCAGCCACTGCTCAACTTCACAACCGGCAATCGACTCCTGGTTGAAACACTCAGGCTCTATCTGCGGGAGCGGCAACTGCTCATCCTCGATAATTTTGAGTATCTGCTTCCGGCTGCGCCGGTGTTGGCCGGCTTTGCTTTGCCCTATGCGCTGACGATCCCGCCCGGCGAAACGGCAACCCTGGTCTATATATTTGACAAGCCCGGCACCTTGTTATATGGCTGCCATATCACTGGTCATTATACCGCCGGGATGAAAGGAACGATCACCATTCCGGCAGCCCTACTGGGTTTATCATGTTTTGTTGAGAAGAGAATTTGATAATGTGCAAACGAAGAGTATTATAGCTGTATTTCTGCATCATTAAAGACTGATTATCATCACATCATACGAGGGACAATAAGGCGTCCTTCGGGCAATAAAAGTGCATTGCCGCATTAATCAGGAGGGAGTTTTATGGCCCATGCAGTTCTGCTAATGGCTACTACTTCTGTAGTTATTGCTGTTTCCGTGGGACTGGCGATTTATGTTGCCACATCGAACCCACGCCAGCCTATTAGTTGGATTTTCAGTCTTTTATGTTTGTTCATTGCCAGTATTTATCTCAGCAGCCTTTTTATGGGCCCAAGCTCTGAAGCCCCTTTGGCCCTTGGATCCTCTTTACTACGTTGGCAATGGGCAGCTATCACCCTTAGCTCCACGCTTTATCTGCACTCAATTTTTTTCTACTTTTCTCCAAGCTGGCAACAGTATCGGCGATGGATACTGCTGCCAGCTTATCTCATAAGCATCAGTCTAGGGTTGATGATCCTCTTCACCAACTTGGTGGTGACTGGATTTCACTATCACCCCATTCCTCACATCATTGGTCCTAATTCTGGACCGTTCATGCCTCTGGTGGCGGCGTTCTTTATCCTGGAGATTATTGGCGGGGTGATTGGTCTAGGGATTAGTTACCAGAAAGCTCGGATTGTCTCATTTCGCCGGCATCTCTTTTATTTGGTTATGCCGACAGGATTGATCCTCTTGGGAAGTCTCATTCATTGGATCACT
>Ga0073934_10012278_pt1 | contig 10134 bp, 10 predicted proteins | sample LarsenN4metaG_FD_76834 | JGI IMG/M metagenome (GOLD analysis project Ga0073934, IMG submission 76834) | Hot spring sediment bacterial and archeal communities from British Columbia, Canada, to study Microbial Dark Matter (Phase II) - Larsen... ... | reverse complement strand
CGGTGCTCATCCTGGGCAAGATGTTGCTCAAGAACAAACCGGTGGCGCTCTTCGTCGTGATTGGTGGCATTGTCGCCTCGTCCGCATTATCGCTGGACGATCGTGGGGTGAAACTGCTCGGCCAGGTGCCCCAGGGCCTGCCGGAATTGGGCCTGCCCGCAATCCAGTGGTCGGACCTGAACCAGCTCCTCCCCCTCGCCCTTGCCTGCTTCATGCTCGGTGCGGTCGAGACTGCGGCCATCGGACGCATGTTTGCCGCCAAACACGGCGGCCGGCTCGACGCCAATCAGGAATTCCTCGCCCTCGCCGCTGCGAATCTCGCGTCCGGACTCGGGCGCGGTCTTCCGATCAGCGGCGGCATGTCGCAGTCGCTTGTGAACGAAGGCGGTGGCGCGCGCACCCCGCTCTCCGGCGCGCTGGCCGCCGTCATCGTGCTGGTCGTCGTGCTGTTTTTTTCCCATCTGCTAAGCGCCCTGCCGCAGCCGGTGCTGGCCGCTGTGGTGCTGGTGGCGGTGGCGGGGCTTTTCAAAGTCTCGACGCTCAAGCAACTCTGGCGCGGGGACCGGCCTGAGTTTGTGGTCGCGATGGCTGCCATCGTCGGCGTGATGAGCTCCGGCCTGCTGCGCGGCGTGATGATCGGCGCGGTCATTTCGCTGGCCCAACTGCTGCGGGCGGCTTCACATCCGCACGTCGCCTTCCTCGGCCGCATCCCCGGCACGCGGCGCTTCTCGGATCGCCAGCGGCATCCCGACAACGAACTGATTCCCGGCGTACTGATCTTCCGGCCCGAATCCGGGCTGGTTTATTTCAACGTGGACCATGTCTGCCAGACCATTCTGGACCGCGTGCGCGCCGAGCCAACGCCGCCCAGGCTGGTGATCCTCGACCTGTCCGCTGCGCCCCGCGTGGACCTGCAAAGCGCCCACACGCTCGCCGGTCTGGCGGCAGAGATCACGGCCAGCGGAGTTCGATTCCAAGTCGTGGAAGCGCGCTCCTCGGTGCGGGATCGTCTGCGCGGGGAGGGCGTGGATGAGAAACTCGGCGGAATCAACCGCTTTGTGAGCGTGGCCGACGCGGTCGAGAACTGCCTGCGGGAAGGCGCAGTGGACACTCTCAATCAAGTCGGCTCATAGCACCTCATGCTCCCCCTCCTGCCTATCTCAGCCCTGCTCGTAGCCGTTGCCACGGCCGTCTATGCTGCGGGGTTTGCCGGGGTGCTGCGGTCCCTGCGCCCATTCCTCAGACCTTCAACTGAATAAAAAACAAAGTAGCAAACAGAAAACTCGTCCTATGAAAACACAAATCCTGCTCACACTCATGGTTGCCGCGCTGGCTATGCCCGCCACGGCCGCCCTGTTCTCCGCCAAAGGCGACAGCGCGGAAGAAAAACGCGCCGCCGTCCGCAAACAGCGCGACGAAATCCTCGCCAAGCTCTATGCGGCCCATCCGGACGCGAAGGAGAAGATCCAGAAGGCCGCTGGCTACGGTACCTTCAACAACAAGAACATGAACCTGTTTCTCCTCAGCACCGGCCACGGCTACGGCATGGTGGTGGACCAGAGCGGCAAGGAGACCTTCATGGCCATGGGTTCGCTGGGCGGGGGCGTGGGCATTGGGGCCAAAGACCTCAGCGTGGTGTTCATCTTCAAGAACGCCGACGTGCTGAAGAAATTCATCGAGAGCGGCTGGCAGTTCGGTGGGGAAGCTGACGCCACAGCCAAAGCGGGCGACAAAGGCGCTGCCGCCGCCAAGGAGGCTGCTGCCGATACGGGGGCCAACCTGCTCGAGATCTATCAGATGACGGACACCGGCGTGGCGCTCCAGGCCACCGTCGCCGGCACCAAATACTGGAAAGACAAAGACCTCAACAAGTGATCACCCCGGAAGAACCACACCATGAAACTCTTTTCTCCCATGAACGCAATCAAGCTGCTGGCCCTGCTGGTGCTGACGACACTTCTGAACGTGGTGACTCCGGCCGCCGCCGCCGCCGTGAGTGACAACATCTACAACTACCTGCAACTCCTGCGATCGGACATGAACTCCCTCAAGGTGGACCTGGTCAACTCGATCATGAAACTCTCTGCGGAGGACGCGAAGAAGTTCTGGCCGATTTACCGCGACTACGAGAATGAACTGGGCAAGCTGGCCGTCAACCGGGCGGAGATGATTGCTGAGTTCGTCCAAACTCACCAGGATGGCAGTTTCGACAACGTGAAAGCCAGGGACATGGCCAGGCGTTGGTTCAAGAGCCAGCGGGCCAGGTTGGATCTCCTCGAAAAATACCACGGCAAGATCGAGAAGGCGCTCTCGGCAGTGCAGGCCGGACAGTTCCTCCAGATCGAGAACCAACTGGGGCTGTTCATTGACCTGACAATCGCCTCGGAGATGCCGACCGTCGGGACAAAGGGCCAATGAGCGGCGGCCTCTGACTGTGCTTGCAATCATCTTCATCGCTGCGATGCTGGTGGCCATCACCGTGGCCGTTCATGCCGCGGGGTTTGCCCTGGTCCTGAGGTCCTTCATCAAATCGCACGCCGCACCGCCCACACAGTTCTGGCCGATCGCCTGGCTCCTCATCCGCGTGACGTGGTTGTTGATTCTCATGCACGGGGTGGAGATTACCGTCTGGGCGCTTTTCTATTTGTCGAAGGGATGCCTGCCCGATGCGGAGGCGGCGTTCTATTTTGCCGGTGTCACCTATACGACGATCGGCTACGGCGATCTGGTGCTGGCGAAGCCGTGGCGCATCCTCGGCCCGGTCGAAGGATTGACCGGCATCCTCATGTGCGGACTTTCCGCCGGGCTCTGCTTCGGGTTGGTCACGCGAATCTACTCCTCACGGTTGTCCCCCAAGCCCAACAACCTATGAAACACTTGCTCCAGGAAATCCGGCACAACCCGCTGCTCTGGCTGCTGGCCCTCGTGCCGGTCGTGTTTGCCGCGGAGAGGCTCTGGCACGACTCGCACACGCTGCTCTTCGTGTTGTCAGTCCTGGCCATCGTGCCCCTGGCCGCCTTGCTCAGTCATGCCACCGAATCCGTGGCGGCCAAAACGGGCGACGCGGTGGGCGGCTTGCTCAACGCCACGTTGGGAAACCTGACGGAACTGATCATCGCGCTCGCGGCTCTGCGCGCCGGTGAATACATGCTCGTCAAAGCCTCCATTGCGGGTGCCATTGTCACGAACACCTTGTTCATGCTGGGGGCGTCCTTTCTCCTTGGCGGGCTCAAGCACCACGTGCAGGAATACAACCGCGTCGGCGCCCGCGTCCAGGCCGGCCTGCTCTTCCTCGCTACCATCGCGCTCTTGATACCTTCGGCAGTCTCCCAGGCGGATGTCGCAACAGGGGCTGCCTTCACGCGTAAGTTGAGCCTGGGGCTGGCGGTGCTGCTTATTGTGGCCTACGGGCTGGGCATGGTGTTCTCGCTCAAGACGCACCGCGAGCTGTTTGCCAGTGCGGAATCTGGCGAGGCCGGCGAGGCGCCCTGGCCCCTCGGCGTGGCCCTGGGCACCCTGGCCGGCGTCACGGTGCTGGTCGCTCTGGTAAGCGAAGTGTTCGTCGAGTCGGTGCAGAAGGCGGCGGAGTCGTTCGGGATGACTCCCGCGTTCGTGGGGTTCATTGTCGTGGCGCTCGTGGGCGGCGCGGCAGAAATGACCTCGGCGTTTTCTGGAGCGCGCAAGAACCGGCTCGACCTGAGTGTGGGCATTGCCCTGGGCAGCGCGTCGCAGATTGCACTCTTCGTTGCCCCGGTGCTGGTGCTCCTGAGCTATTTCATCGGCCCATCACCGATGGACCTCCAATTCTGGCCGGGCGCGGTGGTAATGATGCTGATCGCCACCCTCACGGCTTCACTGGTGACCAACAGCGGGCGATCCGCATGGTTCGTCGGGGTGTTGGTTCTGATGGTCTATCTGGTCTTTGCCATGACCCTTTACCTGTTGCCGCCGCGAGCGCACTAAACGGTCGCCCCAAGAAGCTTAGCCCACACCCTGGCCCGCAACGCCTTTGCCCCACCAACCCAACACATCCCCCAAGCGCGCGCTCACGGTCGTAGTGTTCTTCTTCACCTTGGCGGAGAGCGGCAGCCCCAAAACACTGCCGCTAGTTACTATTCGCGCGCAAATCGCTCGCGCCCGTTATGGCGGGTTGCTCATGATCAGTTCGCTGTGCTGCGCAGGGTGCGCCACCGATCCGGACCCGGCGACCACTGCGCCAACCTCGAAGTTTCGCTCGGCGGAGCATGGCTGGTTGGACATCAGTGGCTTCATGGACGCAGACTACGGTTTTCTCCCAATGATGTTGCCAATTCGTGAGCCCGCGGTGGGCTACGGCGCGGCTGCCGGTCCGGCATTCATCAGCAAGGCGCCGGGCGCAAGCAGGCCAAACGTCACTGTTGTCGGTGGCCTGGCCACAGAAAATGGCTCATGGGGGGCGTTGGCCGGAGATTCGCGTGATTGGTCGCATGGCCGGCCGCAAACGCCGGTGGGTACCGTTCACGCCGGTGTGAACTTGGACTTTTGCGGGATCGGCAGAAATGACGCGCTCACCGAACAGCCCTTGCGCGACAAACTCGAACCGAAGGGCGCGATGGCGCAGGCCAAATACCGCACCGGCGATGCGCCTCCCCGCGCTCCGCACCTTCCGGAGGTCAGCAGAATAGCGAAGGTGGGCGCAGTCAACCCCTCCTTTTCATTCGACACCCGTGACAACATCTTCACTCCGACGCGCGGAACCTGCCTTGAGCCGGCGGCTGGAATCTCCAGCCAGGCGCTCGGCGGAGATGGCGAATTCCAGCGGCTGCAGATACTGGCCATACAATACGTGCCCTCGCATCCCAGGCTCTTCCTCGGCCTGCGCGGCCAGGAACGCTCCGGCCATCTGCATCACAATAGGGATGTGCATGGCTGAGGCCCTAACGCAAAAAAAAAACGCAAGAGTGAACCTCGAACACATGCCACCCCAAAAAGGTCGCCTCTGCTCCATCGCCAGCGCCCTGAACCATGGGGATGAGATTTGTCGTCATCAGTGCCGCGGAAGACCCGCTGGCCGTGGCGACAATAGCAAGCAAATACACACTACCCGACAACAAACAGATAATCAAAGACTATGAAAACAATCATTCCGACCACCCTCGCCATCACGACTCTGTTGGTTGCGACCACGGGGTTCAGTCAACAGCAACTTGCCACCAGCATCAAGGAGGTCCACGCCGAAACAACCCGGACCTCCGACCAGCTCAAGGCCACCCTCACCGCCCTCACTGAGCTCACGAAACAAAAGCAGGGCGACCTCCGTCCTGCCTATAACATTTACTGCTCCGAGGTGGCCAAGACGGAAGCCGCCGCGGCCCGGACAAAAACGCGGATCCAGTGGATGGCCGGGGACGGCCGGAAGTACTTCCAGGACTGGCAGGACACGATCAAGGGCATCGCCAACGAATCGTTGCGGAAAAAGGCCCAGAAGCGGCTGGACGCCGTCCAGAAGAGCTATGACAAGGTGGAGGCGTCTCTCAAAGTCGCCGGCGAGAAGTTCAATCCGTTCCTCTCGGACCTTTCCGACATCCAGAAGGCCCTCGCTACGGACGTGACCGCCGCAGGCGTCAAGGCAATCAAGGGCACAGTCAGCAGCGCCAACTGGAATCACCAGTTCGTGGAGCGATCGATCCATTCCGCTCTCAAGGAATTGGCCACAATGGAAAAAGCGCTCTCCTCGGAAGCCAAGTGAGTTCGGGATGGCCGCACGGCTCATTCCTGAGCGCGCAGCTCCATGACGTTCCCATCACCCAGTCCACCACCCAGGCGCAGACGCACCAGCGGCGCAGTTGTGCCAAATACGGCTTCGCGTCGCCAGCGCGCCCTGGCCTGTGTGGTGGCAACTGGGATGCGTCTGCTCACAGCCACACTGCGTCATCGGGTTAACGGCGGCCACGGTCCCGCCGGGTTTCCCGACGAGCCCGTCCTCGTCGCCCTTTGGCGCCGCCTTGCCTTGTCCATGAAGGCTGGGCCAGCGACGAGCACTTCACCGCCAACGGCACGCTCATCGGCTCGTTGACCAGCCTGAAGAGCCTCGTCCGCAAGGACGGCGGCGAGGCCCAGAAAGTCCAGTCGGCCAAGGACGAAGACCCCGGCAATCCGACGATCCATTTCCGTGGCGAGCCGCGTCGCAACGACACGCACCAAAGCGCGACAGACCCGGAAAGCGTGCTGTATCGCAAAGGCCCCGGGAAAGAAGCCCGGTTGTGTTTTGGCGGGCTGGTGCTGATGGACAACCGCCACGGCCTGTGCGCGGACCTCACCCTCCATGATCCCATCGCCGAACCGGAGCCGATCATGGCGCTGCGCCAGATTCAAGCCCATCAAAACCTGCACGCAGGGGCGCAGGTGAAAACCGTGGGAGCCGACAAGGCGCATCACCGGAGAGATTTTGTGGCGGCCTGCTGGGAGCAAAACACCGTGCCGCACGTCCCGTGCAAGGACGGCGTGAGTGTCCCCGGCTTGGACGGGCGCACGACTCGCCAAGCCCGTTATCGGCTCAGCCAGAAGATTCGCCAGCGGGTGGAGGAAATCCTCGGGCGGATCAAGACGGTGGGCGGACTGCGGCGGAGCCGGTCTCGGGGGAAAGAACGAACGCAAGCCTGGGGCTGCTTTGTGGCTGGCACCTATAATCTGCTGCGGATGGCGCGCCTGAACCTGGCGGGGGCGCGGTGAACTGCCCGCCGCGGACCGCCCGCCGCCGAAGCGGGCGCAAGAACGCCAGTGCGGCTGGCGAAAGCGCTCCCGTGGGCGGCACGATCGGGTGCAAACCCGCCCACGCTCACACAGAAAGCGACGACGAACCATGGTCAGAACGATGCCCTCCGGAGAAGCCCCATTGTTCAACAGCCTGCCAGCGGCCAGTCCCTCTGCTCCCCTGCGGGACGGCTCAACCTCGCTTCCCCAGCTTGGCCAGCACGCGTCCCGCCTCCAGCCCGGCCAGCAACACCACCTTGTGCCGCGACGTCTGCCCCCGCACCAGCCGCACCGCCCCGCGCGGACAGTCCAGCGTCTCGGCCAGGAAACGCACCAGAGCCTCGTTGGCCGCCGCGTCCACCGGCGGCGCGGTTACTTTGACCCGCAGTTCCTCCCCCAAAGGTTCGCCAATTTCATTGCGCGAAGCCCGCGGCGTGACCTTGACCGCCAACTGCGTGCCGCCTGCCACCGGTTTTAGAAACGACGGAAGACTCATGCGTTCTCCGCTTTGCCCGGCCCAAGCATCCCGAGCAACTCCTTCTCGCTCAGCACCGGAATGCCCAGCTTCCCCGCTTTGTCGAGCTTGGACCCCGCCTCGGCCCCCGCCACTACATAATCGGTTTTCTTGCTCACACTGCTGCTGACCTTGCCTCCCAGGGCTTCGATGCGGGCGGTGGCCTGCTCGCGCGTCATCGTGTCCAGCGTCCCCGTGAGCACAAAGGTCTTGCCCGCCAGCGGCCCCGCCGCCGCCCCCGGCCGGTAGAGCGCCGAGGTTGTGTTCACCCCGGCCTTTTCCAGGCGGTCCAGCAGCCGCTGGTGGCGCGGATCGCCCAGCCATTGAAAAAGACTGCGGGCGATGACGTCCCCAACGTCTTCAATCTCCGCCAGTTGATCCACGCTGGCGTGGCGCAGGTCGTGCAGCGAGGCGAAATGCCGGCCCAGGCTCTTGGCCACGCTCGCGCCCACGTGTGGAATCCCCAGGCCAAAGATGACCCGCCACAAGTCCCGGGAGCGGCTCGCCTCGACCGCCTCCAGAAAATTCCGGGCGCTCTTCTCGCCCATCCGCTCCAGGGCGGCGACCTCCTCGAGTTTCAAATGATAAAGGTCTGCGGGATCATGGGCCAGCCCGCGGCTTACCAATTGGCCGATCAGCACTTCCCCGCCCCCTTCGATATCCATGGCCCCGCGGCTGCACCAATGCTCGAGACGCCCCCGGACTTGTGCCGGACAATCCGGGTTGGTGCAGCGCCAGGCCACCGTTTCGTCTCCGGCGATCGAAGTGCGCGAGACCCGCGAGGCGCACTCGGGGCACACTCGGGGAAACACGTAGGGCTCTTCCCGCCCGCTGCGCGCTTCCGGCACCACCGCCAGCACCTCCGGGATGATCTCCCCCGCCTTTTGAATGATCACCAGGTCCCCGGGCCGGGCGTCCAGCCGGCGAATCTGGTCTTCGTTGTGCAGCGTGGCGCGTTTCACCACCGTGCCGGCCAGCAACACCGGCTCCAGCTCGGCCACCGGCGTCAGTACCCCGGTGCGCCCCACCTGGATGGTGATGGCCTTGAGCCGGGTGCGCGCCTGCTCCGGGGCGTACTTGTAGGCCATGGCCCAGCGCGGCGCCTTGGCGGTGGCGCCCGCGCGCTCGCGTTGCGCCACCCGGTTGAGCTTGATCACCGCCCCGTCGGTCTCGTAAGGCAGTTGCGGGCGAATCCGGTCCAGTTCCTCGATCGCCGCCATCAGCTCCTCGCACGACCCGCACGCCCAATAACGCTCCGGCGTCCTGAAACCCAGCGAAGCCAGCCATTGCAGAATCTCGACCTGGGTGCCCGGCGCTGCGCCGCCCTCGACCCGCCCCAGGCCGTAGAGCACAATATCCAGCGGCCGCCCGGCCACAATCGCCGGATCAAGCTGCTTCAGCGACCCCGCCGTCGCGTTCCGGGGATTGGCAAACAACTCCTCCCCCGCCGCCTCACGCTCCGCATTCAGGCGCCGAAACCCCTCCCGGCCCATAAACACCTCGCCGCGGACCTCCATCAGTGCCGGCACTGCCAGGCCTGCTCGGTCGCCGCCCCGCCTCCGCCCTGGGGCAGACGATGGCGCATCGCTTTCCCCGAACAAATCCTGTTCCACGGGCCGGGCCTCGCGCCTTCCCGCTCCCCCCGTCGGCACGCGCAATGGGAGACTTCGAATTGTCCGCAGATTGGCGGTGATGTCGTCGCCGGTCGTGCCGTCGCCCCGCGTGGCCCCCAGGGTCAACAACCCGCGCTCATACCGCAGGTTCACCGCCACTCCGTCCACCTTCGGCTCCACGATCCACTCCAGCGGTTCCCCCGGCAGCAGCTTCTGCACCCGGGCCACGAACTGCTGCACCTCCTCCCGCGAGTAGGTGTTGTCCAGGCTCATCATCGGCTCGAGATGCGCCACTGGCTTGAACTCCGCCAATGGCTGGCCCCCGACCCGTTGCGAGGGCGAATCGGGCGCGGCCAGCTCGGGATAGGCCCGCTCCAGGTCCAGCAACTGACGGTAGAGCTGATCGTAGGCCTGGTCGGAAATCGTGGGGCGCGCCAGCACGTAGTACGCGTAATCATGCCGGCGGATTTCCTCCACCAGCCGGGCGTGCAGGGCGCGGGCTTCACTCGCGTTCATCCGGCCCGAGTCTGCCTCGCGGGGCGACATTTGACACGCAATTAATGGCCCCCAAAAAAGCGCAGGAGCGGGATTGCTCCCGCTCCTGCCCGATTCAGACGGCGTTACTGGTGACGCCTATTGCAGCACACGGCGGATCAACCGGTAGAACCGGTACGGATCCGTGGCCGGCGTGCTCACTGGCGAGGCCCCGCCGATGTCCGTCCACGGCCCGGTCAGATCCGTGGCCCCCTGCAGGATGCAGCACGGACCCGCGCTCCACGTGATGACCACGTTGCCCGCCACATTCGTGTCGCGCGCGATGGTGATTTCACCGCAGCCCTCAATGGCGCACGAGCCGGCCGGCGAGAGCACAAAGTTCTTGAACTCGGCCGTCGTCGTGTTGCCGTTGTTGCCGTTGTTGGGCGTGGTGAACAGCCCCACGAACAGGTTCGTCGGCACCCCGCCGCACAGACTGTTGCCTGTGTCGGCATGGATGGTCCAATTGGTCCCGTCCTGGGTGTTCATGGCAATGAACCGATCCTGGATGCGCACCAGGCGGATGGCTTTGGTCGCGCTGGCCACTGGCCGCGGCACACTCTGCCAATCCATGATGCCGCCGCCAAAGGTGGTGCGCATGCCCGCTTCAACCTGGTTGGCGCCGTTGGTCGGGTTCTCGTAAGTGCTGACCATCGGCGAGTTGGCCGCCAGCGAGATGCGGGCCGCCAAACCGGCCTTCGACCAGTCGCTCTGCCTGTCCAGACGCGCCACCTCAACCTG
>Ga0073934_10012277_pt1 | contig 10135 bp, 10 predicted proteins | sample LarsenN4metaG_FD_76834 | JGI IMG/M metagenome (GOLD analysis project Ga0073934, IMG submission 76834) | Hot spring sediment bacterial and archeal communities from British Columbia, Canada, to study Microbial Dark Matter (Phase II) - Larsen... ... | reverse complement strand
CGGGGGCTTGCGCGGACGCAGCGGGTCAGGATAGAGTGACGGGCGTCCGTTCACGAGCTTGAGTCGGAGCTATGGCCAAAGAACTCCCAATCCTCCCATCACCGTCGCAGCCGCCGGAGGCCGGACAGACGGAGGCTTTTACCTACTCGCGGGTCTTCTGCACGAGAGAGAACTCTCCCCCGCTCCGTCTGTTGCTCGACTACCTCAAGTCTAAAGGCCAAATCCCGCTGATTCCGAAGATGGACCCAGCCGCCCTGGACGACTGGGCCTGGGTGCGGATCTCGCTGGGTTATTCCCGCGAAAAGAAGCCGATTCAAGTCTTCTGCCTGCGGGACCGCGGCACTTACAAGGAGGACTTCGAGAAGGAGCGTGCAGAATTTCTGGACCGATTGTCGGTGTTCGACGATGAGGAGGCGCAGGTGGCCCGCGAGTTCGTCACCCGTGCGCGGTTCCTCGTCACCACCCAGCTCGCCAAGGCGGACATTACCGAGGCCGGGTACGATTTCAACGGCTGGATCTTGGAGTTCTTCCAGGACAACTGCAACGGCGTCGTCCAGGTGGACGGGCACGGCTTTTTCTCACCCAAAGGCGACTTGATTGTCCCGATGGAGGAAATCGGCTCCGATATTGATTCGATTTGATCGATTTGTTTCACAGTGAAACTCCTCCCGCTTGCTCCCCACCCGCTGTTGCTCCAGGCCGATCACTGGTTCGCCCGCGCCAAGGCCGCCCAGCTCGGCGCGCTACCGTGCCGGCGCGGCTGCAGCCGGTGCTGTATCGGGCCGTTCGCGATCACCATTCTCGACGCGGCTGAACTGCAGCGCGGGCTGGCGGCGCTCGACGCCCCCAATCGCCAGGCAATCCAGGACCGGGCTCGCGCCCAGACGGCCGCGATCGAGGCCGCCCATCCGACGCTGCGTCACTCGCCTTACCTCGATACTTGGGAAGATCGGGATCTGGACGCGCTGGGGGAGCAATTCGCCTCGCTCCCCTGTCCCGCGCTCGCCGCCGACGGAAGTTGCTCGGTCTACCCGTTTCGTCCCATGACTTGTCGCCTGATGGGCATCCCGACGGAAACAGCCGGGACGGTCGAGGGCGCCTGCGAGGTCCAGACTGCCGTCCCGATTGTCCGGCTTCCCCGGGCGCTCCGTGACGCAGAAACCGAATTGGTCAGAAAGGAGGCGGAGGAACTGGCGGCGCGGGCGCGCGCACGTGCCCGGGAGGGAGAAGAAATGTGGCTGCCGTACGGATTCCTCCCCGATCGTCTCTCGGCTCCCGCGACGCCGGAGCCCGAGACAATCGCCACTCAAGCCGGGCTAGCCGGGACACCTGCCGGCCCGCGCCTTGACCTGGACAGGCCTTGAATCGCTGTGGTAAGTTGCGCTGATTTTTTGGGTTGCGCGCGCCTGTAGCTCAGTGGATAGAGCACTAGCCTCCGGAGCTAGGGGCCACAGGTTCAAATCCTGTCAGGCGCGCCAGCCTTCGCTAAAGCTTCGGCCTTCGCCGGCCGTAGTCGGTTTCGTCCGACGAAGGTCGGCTGGCAGGCCACCATCTCTAAAGCTTCGGCCTTCGCCAGCCGTAGTCGGCTTCGTCCGACGAAGGTCGCCTGGCAAGCCAGGAGCCGGAGCGAAGGCGGGCGCATTTCACGTCTTCAGATCGGTGGGCCGTTAGCTCAGCTGGTAGAGCAGCTGACTCTTAATCAGCGGGCCGCAGGTTCGATCCCTGCACGGCCCACCATTCGACCGCGTCGAGGAAGCTCTCGGCCGAGAGAGCTTCCCCGACTTGCTCATGGCGGGCCATCCTTCTCGCTTCCCTGCCTCTCCTTCCAGTTAGACCCCTGTCCACGCTGGCAACACGGCTGTCAACAGCGTGGATAGATTCACGCTGTCAACAGTGATTGCCTGCCACTGCGCCGTACCTCCGATGATAAAAACTACTCTTGTAGTCCAATGAGTTAGAGTGTTTTTCTCGATTCGAACGCACGTACCTCACAATTGGCATCCTGATTGCTTTATCGATGGAGCGAGAACATGAACCGCAACACATGGAGGGTACCATGTTAGTCCTGGAAGGAATCCTGATTTACTCGCTGACGACGGCAGCTACCGTGTTCGTGATCTGGCGCGTCTGGCACTGAAGGCCGGCACGAAACAGCGGAACCGGTTCGACGGCAAGGGAAAAACCCTTGAGGCCTCGGTCAGGAAGGAGAAACAACCATGGAACCCTATGGAATTTTCGCTGCGGCGATCGCGTTGGTCGGCATGCTGGGCGTTTGGATCGCGGCTGCCATCATGGACGGTGGATATTTCACCGCGGCATCCTCCGATGATTTCGACGAGACTAGCGCCGGGGCATCGGAACTCAAGAAGGCGGCCTGAGACAGAGATGCCGGCTATGCTCTGGGGCATGAGAATGGGACAGGCACCGCGCGGGGACTGCCCCCCGTTCCTGGCGCGGAGCCAGTCCCATTTTCTTCACAGGTAGGTGACCGCCGGCGACTCACCGGCAAGCAGGGATCAGAGCCTCGCGCGGCGGCGCGGATGGGCCCTGAACTTCCCGAGGACGGTCGCGGCAACCTCGACTGCCGGGACAGGATCGGCAGACGCCGGTTCGCGGAGCGGCTGGGCGGCCTGCAACTCGGCATCGGTGGCGTGCACGACAATCGCCTCGTTCGTCACTTCGAACAGACTCCACGGCAGGATCGCGACTCGTTCCGACTGTGAGAGCAGGACCCCGGCATATGCGATCTGACGCGTCTTGCCGTCAATGATCAGCTTCCTGATCTGGCCCACCTCTTCGCCATCGGGCTTCTTCACGGCCCAGCTTTCCATGTTCACGCGCGCCTCCTGGGTCAGGTGTGACCGGGTTATTTTGTCATCCCCTATGTAGTAGAGCGCCGGGACGGAAGAAATAGCCCTGAAGTAGGGGGAAGCACGGCGGCGTCGGCCAATTCGCACTGCGCTTCTTTCGAAGGGGAGATGCGTCGCTTGGTTCCTCCTTGACAGACCCACCTGCGCAGTGTCTCACTTGACACGCCACGGGCATGAACTCGGACGTCCTTGTGTGAGGCCTCTGATGGAACTGACACCTTTCTGGTTCGGCGTGTACAAGCTCGTGAAATATGCCGTCTATCCGCTGACCTGGCTGTTCGTATTGCTGGTCCTGCTGACAGCGCTGCTTCTGGCGCCTTCCTCACCCGCACGGTTGCGCTGGACCCGGCTGCTGGCCATTGGCTCGTTGTGCGTGCTGTATCTCGCCGCGAATCCCCTCATCGCCAACACGCTGATGGCCCTCCTGGAATCCCGGTTCCCGGCCTTTGATCACTCGGTGACGCAGCACTACGATGCGATCGTCGTGCTCGGCGGTGGCGTCAGGTCCGCCGGATCGCTCCGGCCGGCACCCGAGTTATCTGCACAGAGCACGGAGCGGACGCTGTGCGGTGCGGACCTGTATCGCCAGGGCTTCGCGCCCCGCCTGCTTCTGTCCGGCGGAGACGCCCGAGTATTCGGGGAAGGCCCGAAGGAGGCCGAGGAAATGAAACGCCTCGCGGTGCGTCTGGGCGTACCCGACAAAGAGATCATGCTGGAAGACCGGTCGCGCACGACCTATGAGAACCTCGTCGAAACGCGACGGCTCCTGGGTCCCAAGTCGGTCCTTCTCGTCACCTCCGCGATGCACCTCCCCCGCGCGGTCGCTTTGGCTCGCAAGCAGGGGCTGGAGGCCGTCCCGTTCCCGTGCGGGTACCATGCGACCAATCTCCCCTGGGACGACTGGCGGCAGGCGAACCTGTTCGACCTTCTCCCGGACGTGTCCGCGTTGCGTCGCAGCACGGAGGCCCTGAGCGAGATGGTGGGGATTCTTGTCTACCGCCTCACGGGCAAGCTCTAAAGATCGTGATCCGTGATACGTGAACCGTGATGCGTGATGAATCATGGCTGAACTAAGTCATTACGTCTTCCACTGATCACGGTTTACGGGTCACAGGCCTCTTTCCCCTTCTCATGGGGCCACGAGCCGATGCACGGTTCCCCCGTGTCCCACCACATAGAGCTCTCCGCTTTCGTCGGTTCCGAATGACGTGATGCTCAGGCCGGTTGCGAGCAGGACTCGCTGCTCGCCGCCGTTCAGCCCGAAGATCTCGCCGCTGCAGTAATCGCCATAGACGTACGTGCCGCGCAAGTCCGGGATCCGCCGACCCCGATAGACGTACCCGCCGATGATCGTGCAGCGGCCCTGCTGATGCCCGTATTCGGCCACGGGCGGAAGAAGGCCGGTTGTGGGACAAACAAACTTCGGTGCAAAACAGTGATTGCCTTCCATGATGCGCCAGCCATAGTTGCCGCCGCGCCGGACTACATCGATCTCTTCCCACTCGTCCTGACCCACGTCGGCCACCCACAGCTCGCCGGTCTCGCGGTCGAAGGAGAACCGCCACGGGTTTCTCAACCCATACGCGAAGACCTCCACACGACCCCCGCCGTTCACGAAGGGATTGTCCGGGGGAATCCCATACGGAGTGCCGTGGTCTACATCGATGCGAAGAATTTTCCCGAGCAGCTCCCGGGTGTTCTGCGCGCGATTGCCCGGATCGCCCGCAGCTCCGCCATCGCCGCGCCCGATGTAGAGGAAACCGTCCGGGCCGAACTCCACCATGCCGCCGTTATGGTTCGCAAACGGCTGCGGCACGACCAGGAGCATCGTTTCGTCGGCCGCCGCACGATTGGGATCGGGAGACACCCGGAATGCCGAGACCACGGTCGCGCCATCGGGCTGGCGCGTGTAGCAGATGACAAACCGTCCATTGCGACGATAGTCGGGGTGAAAGGCCAGGCCAAGCAACCCGCGCTCGCCGCCGGAGAGGACGCGTGCGGACACGTCGAGGAACGGCGCATCGAGCACGCGCCCGTTCTGAACGATCCGGATGCGGCCGGCTTGCTCGACCACGAACAGGCGTCCGGACCCCTCGCCCGCGTGCGTCACGTACACGGGCAACTGAAGCCCCGACGATACGACGGGCTCCAGGCGAATCTCTCCTGCCGACGAGCCTGGCCCGGCGAGAGCGCACGGGCCCAGCAGCAACCACAGCAGGCAGAGGAGAATTGGGGCGGGGACTGTCCCCCTTCTCCACGGGGACAGTCCCCGCAGTAGACCGATCACGTGGCCGGTGAGTTTCATACTCAGGCAATGGGCGAGAGGCTATAGGCTATAGGTGACGAAGGGACCGAGGCAACAGGAGAAAATCGCCCCCTTCCCTCACCCTCCCCCCCCGGGGACCCGTTGCGCTCCAAGAATGCAACGGGTGATGGGGAGGGATGGGTGGGGGTGAGCAGATTGACCCTTTCGGCGAGCGTCGTCTATGATCACGCATTCTCCACTAGGCACGGGGCGCGAGGCCCCCTCCCCTAGCCCCTCCCCCTTGAAGGGGGAGGGAAGGGTGGGGGGAAGAAAGCCTCCCTACCCTGTATGGCGCAGGCTGTCGAGCGGCTCGAGATTTCCGTGAACACCCCGGCCGGCCAGGTGACCACGCCGGTCGAGGTCCCGGTGGGCTTCGTGCCCGTCACGGAGATCGTCCCGTTGCTGCGCCGTATGGGAGAACAGGCGCTCGCCCTCGAGCAGCGCCGCGCCGAGGCCACCGGGCAGCGGATCTCTTGCCGAATGGGCTGCGCCGCCTGTTGCCGGATGCTCGTGCCGATCTCCGCGCCCGAGGCCTTTGCGTTGCGGGATAAGATTCTGGCGCTCCCGGATGCCCAGCAGCGCACTCGGCTGGACCGCGTGTCCGCCGCTCGCGCGCGGCTCGATCAGGCCGGGCTGCTCTCGCGATTGAGAGACATCGCCGAGACGGATCGGCAGCTTTCGGACGAGGACATGGAGCAGACGAATCGCGACTACTATGCGCTGCGGCTCCCCTGCCCGTTCCTCGACAATGAGATCTGCAGCATCTACGAAGATCGGCCGGCAGCCTGTCGAGAGCTGCTGGTCACGTCGCCCGCCGAGCTGTGTCAGGACATCGCGCGGAATCCGGTACGCCCCGTGTCCGTCCCCGTCCGCATGAGTACCGTGCTCGCGATGCTCTGGGCCGACCTGACCGGCGGGCCGGTCCGGCTCATTCCGCTGCCGCTTGCGCTCGAATGGGCCGAACGACATCACACCGAGCGCGAGCGAACCTGGAAGGGCTCGATGCTCCTGGAGAAGGCGCTGGAGAAGGTGGGGCGGTTCTTGAACTACTGTAAAATGTGATACGTGAACCGTGTAACGATGAACCCGTTCGATCACTCCCTCTCACCACGGATCACGTGCAGCCAAAAAGCGACGCGCAATCGTTGATGGAGGAATGCCCGTGCATAAGCCGGTAATGGCCTGTCTAGATCTGGAAGGCGTGCTGGTGCCGGAGATCTGGATCGCGTTCTCGGAGAAGACCGGCATCAGCGAGCTGCGTCTGACGACGCGGGACGTGCCGGACTATGACCTGCTCATGAAGCGGCGGCTGGCCATCCTGGATGAGCACCGACTCAAACTACCGGACATCCAGGCCGTCATCGCGACGTTGCGCCCGCTGGAGGGCGCGCCGGAGTTCCTGGACTGGCTGCGTATGCGGTGCCAAGTGATCATTCTCTCGGACACCTTCTATCAGTTCGCCCAGCCGCTCATGAAGCAGCTCGGCTATCCGACGCTCTTCTGCAACAATCTCGAGGTCGCGGCCGACGGCCGCATCGTCAACTACCACATGCGGCTACCCGAGCAGAAACGGGAATCCGCGCTGGCGCTGAAGCGATTGAACTTTCACGTCGTGGCCGCCGGCGATTCCTACAACGATACCCCGATGCTCGCGGCCGCCGACGCCGGCATTCTGTTCCGACCGCCGGACGCGATCGCCAAGCAGTTCCCGCAGTTCCCCATCGCCCGCACGTACGACGAGCTGAAGCAGCAGTTCGCCCGAGCGGGAGGGTTGGCGCCCTAGCCAGTTCGCGAGCACCTGGCCGCTCGCGTTTTTACGGCCGGGCTGATAGACTTGCGACAGTTCGAGCACTGGGGATTCGACGGAGATGAGCGCGCACGCTGTACAGACCAGGCTATGGACGCGACAGGAGTATGAGCGGCTTGTCGCGGACACTCTTAGGACCTGCTTTGGCCCAACCCACCTCGTAAGAGTTCAGATGCCGTTAGCGCTTGGCCCCGATTCCGAGCCAGCGCCGGACATCGCAGTGGTCGTTGGGAATGCGAGAGATTATCGCGATGCTCATCCTCAGCCTGCGGTGCTGATAGTGGAAGTTTCGGACACGACCCTCACCTATGATCAGGAGCGCAAGGCCAGACTTTATGCCAGGGCGGGAATTCCTGAGTATCGGATCGTGAACCTGCTGGAGAGACGCCCGGAGGTTGATCGGGATCCGATCGCGACAGGCGCGGGTGGGCCGGCATATCGAACCCGCCTCATCCTCGGCCCTTCCGAAACGATCGCCCCACTGGCTGTTTCTTCCTCCTCGATCGCTGTCGCCGATCTCCTACCGTAGCGCCCCGCGTTAGCCCCCACCCTAGCCCTCCCCCACGAGGGGGGAGGGTACGGGAGGGGGAGGGAACGGGAGGGGGATTAGAAATTCATCCACAACTGCACCATGGCCCAGTCCTGATCGGTGTCGGTGCCGAGGTTGTTACGGATCACCCATCAGCGGCTGGGACTTGGGGACTGTCTCGTTTCTGAAGCCGCATGTATCGCTCATGTGCTATCAAGCCAAGGCAGATGACTGTTCCGAAGAAGGTTGCGACTTCCCCCAGCAGTAGAAGCGGGCTGTGGTAGCGAAAGGTGACGACATGGATCCCTTCGGGTACCACCACGGACCGTACCAGGGCATTGGCACGCAAAATAGGAATCTCATCCCCACCGTCGAGGACGGCCCGCCACCCAGTGGCAAAACTGTCTAGGAGCACCAGCACCGCGGGCTGCAGGGTGGTCACTCGCACCACCACTTCCTCCGGAGCGTATCGCTCAATCTCGGCGGATCCGTCTAGAGCGGGCTCGGCCGACCCAGCGAGCGCCGGCTTCGGCAAGTTAAAGTCGGGGGATTCGATCACGTCCACCTCACCGCTTTGGAAATCCCGGCGATCCAGCAACCTGGCGAGGTTGACAGGGGCGAAAGCCCGTTCAGGTCGCAAGGAGAGGTAGGCTCGGGGCTTCACCTGAACGGGGTTTCGGACGAGAATCAGGTTGTAGGCTTCCAGAAGAAACGCATCGGGCGACCCGGCGAATTGCGGGTTTTCGAACTGCGATTTCGATCCGATGAAATACACCACATTAAAGCGAGCGCACATTTCAGGATTCTTGCCCAAGCTGCTGAGTGTTGCCAACGCCCGGTTCAGTCCAGGCAAATATTCCCTGAGATTCTCTATATGGAACTGCGCATTATGCTCCACATCGAGTGCCTGGCGTGCGAGCAACGCATCCGCACCCCAGGGGCCGATCTGCTGCGGAATCGGGTCCGGCACGGTGATCGGCCCGGGTCCAACGGTGAGAATTCGAAATCGGCCCGGCTCGAGCGTCCCCACAGACTGCTGGAGCGCCTCGACGAGACCGGGTGTAAACCTGGCAAGCATCGCGGGCGCCGTATGGTATGCGCCCGCATTGGCGCGCATGAGGTCCACGGCGACGCCCCCGACCAAGAGCGCCAGCGCCAGTCCACTTCGCAGCCAGCCTTTGTGGTACCCCGCGGCGATGATGCCGACCCCCAGCGCGGCCAGTCCGCTAAACAGGCATGCCACAGCCGCCGACGCTGTGACTTCGCCGGCCAGCGAGCCCGGAGCCTCGAACATGGATGCCACCCAGACCTCGGCACCCTTGGCGCCCAGGCACAGGCCCAGGCCGGCGAAGACTGTCGCCAAGAAAACCCACGCCCAGTGGCGCCCCTGACCTGCTCTCAAGGCGTCAAGCCCCGCACCCGCCAGCATCGCGGCGGAAAAGGACGCGATGCCCATGAGTTTCTCCGGGTAGCGGAATGCCGACCAGAACGGGACGAGGTGCATGAACACCACGTAGAGTCCTCCGTACCGTCCAAGCGCCAGCACGAGCGCCACACTGCCGAGCAGCACGAGCACCCGGAGATCGCGACGAGCCCAGGCCCCGAGAACCCCCAGCACCACCACCGGGACACCTACATAGAGGCTCTCCGCCCACAGGCCCCTGATGGGCGAAGTCAAAGGTTGACCGCCGAAAAACGCGTGCGCGACGGCCCACTCCTTGGCTGCGCTGCCGATAGGCGACGCGACCACCGTCAAGAGTCGGAGCGGATGGGTGGACCAGATGAGCGTCTGTTCCGAGAACTCGGGCGCCCGGCGATAGCTCTCGGCGTAGATCGCCGCAGCCGGTCCGAGTTCAACGCCAGCCAGCAAGACTGTCAGCCCGACCACCACCGCCATGCGCAGGGCAGCCCTCTTGTAGGAGCCAGCCGCTCGCCCGGCCGCCCAGAGCAGCGCGATAAAACCGTAGTAGAACCCCGTCTGCACGTCACCGTTGAGGAAGACCATCGCCCAGACCAGGGAAGGTGCCACCACCCAGGCAAAGTGTTTCGCGAATGCCTGTTCCAGCGCTGCGCAAAAGAGCGGAAGCAGGCAGATCGAGTGCAGGTACAGGAGATTCTCCGTCAGCGACACGACGTAGCCCGAGCTCGCAAACGCTATCCCGGAAAGCACCGCGCCGGAGCGTGAGAACCCGAGGATCCGCCCCAGCGCGAACGCCCCGAGCGCCGCCGCGAGGCAGCTCACCAGGACGGAGACCCGGTACGCGTCATGAACCGGGAGCAGAAAGTAAAGCAGCGTGAAGGGATGAAACACGCCGGTCCCGCCGTTCCCCAGGAACGGGGCTCCGAACCCCTCATAGGGGAACCATTGCGGCAGTTCGCCCGCCGAAAGGCGTTCGACGATGTATTGTTTAATCGGCAGGAAAAAGCGAAAGGCGTCGCGCTTGATCAGCATCAGGTCCGGAAGCCAGAGGCGGTAGTAGAACGCCAGGACCATTCCACACAGGGCCATGATCACAAGGCCGGTTGCGTACCTGGGCGCGCGACCCGCTTCTGTCCCAACAGAATCAACTCTTCGCCTTTTATGGTGTCGGGTGCCCACTCCTCACCTCTGCCGGCCGCCTCTT
>Ga0073934_10012276_pt1 | contig 10135 bp, 11 predicted proteins | sample LarsenN4metaG_FD_76834 | JGI IMG/M metagenome (GOLD analysis project Ga0073934, IMG submission 76834) | Hot spring sediment bacterial and archeal communities from British Columbia, Canada, to study Microbial Dark Matter (Phase II) - Larsen... ... | reverse complement strand
GGGCACGACGTCGGTGCGCACCTGGGCGCGGTAGCGCTCGACATCGTGCTGGTCGTAGTCGACGCGCTGCATGCGCCGATAGCCAAGGTCGATGTAGTTCTCGAAGCCGAGCTTGCGGGCCATGGCGTGGCGCAGGCGCACCAGTTCGTCGAAGATGCGGTCGAGGGCCGGGGCGTTCTGCTCGAAGAACTGCCAGCGCACCCGCTGGGCGCCGTGGCGGACCTCGCGGTCGGCATCCTGGGTGTAGCGGCCGATGCCCTCAAGGTTGAAGGTCTCGCCCATGAATTCCAGGCGGGCGGAGGCGAGCAGTTCGGTGTACTCGGCAGTGAGCTTCGCCTCCTGGATGAGTTCCGCCTCGATCGCCGGGTCGAAAGTGGTGACGTCCGATTCCCAGAGGCGAAACGCCTGCCCACCGATGTGGGCCTCGTAGGTGGGGCGCTCGGCACTGGCGAGCAATCGACGTTTGAGCATCACCTCCAGGTCGGTGAGCTTCGGGGTCAATTCGTCGCAGTAGTCGCGGGCTTTTTTGTACGCTTCGTTGGTTGTGTCCTGGTTGAAGCGCAGGTGGGTGAGGCTACCCCAGGTGGCGAGGCGGCGGCGCAGAACGTCCCACTTCCGGAATCCTGCCTGCCAGTCACCGGCGTCGAAGTGCCGGTGGATCTCGTCGTACTCAGCGGCCACACCCTCGCCGGTCGGCACCTCGGCTTCGATCTCGGCAAACGTCACTGCCATGCTCGTCCCTCCTGAGATTTCCACTGTGACCGATCGGCCTAGCGATCGGCAGCAGGGGCCGCCGGGATCGCGGGGGGCCTGGCGGTCACCGGCCGATAGAGGGCGAGGGTCGCCCCGAAGAAGAGCAGACTGCTCACCAATCCGACGACCACGCCGATGAGCAGCTTGCGGCTAAGGGGGCGATCCTCGTATTCGAGCAGGTCGTCGAACCAGGCCGGGTTGCGTCCGGGCCGCTCGTCGTCGCGCATGGAGTTTCCCAATTGTTACGGAGACTTCATGATATCGCCTAGAACGAGGCGCGCAGACCTGCCCGGAAGTTGATCCCGGGAGCCGGACCGCCGTAGGAGCGCTCGTAGAAGGTGTTGAGCAGGTTGTCGATGTAGAGGTTGGCGACCAGCGAGGAGATGATTGGCACCCTGAGCGAGAGGTCGACGGTGGTGTACCCGGGCAGGAGCGATCCGGTGGGCAGTTTGGCAAGCGGCGAGAAGAAGACCGGTCCCCCTTCGAGGTCGAGTTGCACATCGCCCGGACCGACATGGTAGGCATCGACCGAGCGTCCACCCACGAAGTTGGCGAACAGGGCCGCCCGGAAACCGTTCGGGTCGTTGTAGGACACCCCGACCCGACCCATGTGGAAGGGCACCAGCCCTTGCTGGGTCTGGTTCAGTTCTTCCCGAGGGCCGCGGATGATGCGCGAATCGGTGTAGGTTTCGGTGAGGAAGAACTCCCAGTTGGGCGCAAATTGCCAGTTAAAGGCCATCTCGAAGCCGGTGTTGTAGACGCTCGGGTAGTTGACGCGTACCCGGTCGTTCAACTCGTAGCCGAAGGACTGGAAGAGGGCGAAATCGGGCTGACGCGGGTCGGCGATATTGAGCGCCATCAGGTTGCGGATATCCGAGATGAAGGCGCTGAAGCGCAGGCTGCTGGTCGGCGACGGCTGCCAGTCGAAGCCGACATCGAAGAACGAACCGCGCTCGGGCAACAGGTTGGGATTGCCCTTGTGGACGGTACGCCCGAAGAGGTCGTGGAAGTTGGGCGCCTTGAAGCCCTGGGTCCAGTTGGTGCGCAGGGCAAAATTGGGCGCAAGCTGCCAGCGCAACCCGACTGTCGGATCGAACGAACTGCCGAAGCGGTCGGTGAACGTCTGGCGGGCTCCGGCGGTGAGCAGGAGGTTGCTGGTGAGCTTGATGTCGTTGAGCACAAACAGCGCCGGTCGGTCGAAGGCAGTGTTGTAGTCGACCTCACCGATGCCGAAGGTGCCCGAGCGGCCGATCTCGCGCAGCCAGTCGAGGCCATAGGTGAGATTCCAGCCCGGAGTGATCTGCCAGTTGTGGGTGGCGCGCAGGCCGAGCATGTAGATCTCGGTGATGAAGTCGTTGCCGTCGCTTGCGATCTCGCGGTTGAGGCCGCGGTCGAGCGAAAGGCGCACCGAGAGCTTCGAATCGTCTCCCTGACCCAATTTGCTGTCCCAGGTGAGGGCAACGCCGTAGCTGTCGGTGGCCAGTCGGGAGGTGTGATCGTCGTTGAGCCCGAGTTGCTGGGCACTCAGGCCATTGAAAACGTTCTGGCGCGGGTCGATGATCGAAAACGGTGAGACACCTTTGACCTGATTGCGCAGGTAGGTGTTGAGCGTCAGGGTGTTGCGCGCATCGAAGTCATAACTGAGATCGACATTGTACGAACGCTGGTTGACATCGCCGTTGGGGCGAATGCCGGTAAGCGTACCAATTCCGGACCGCTCGACCGAGTAGAAGAAGTTGTTGAGGGTATTGAAATTTTCGTAGTTGAGGTTAAAGGTGAAGGCTCCCGCCCGTCCCTGGTACAGGGCGCTGTACTTGCTGTAGCCGAAGGAGCCGAATTCGATGCCAAGTTGCCCTTCGAGCGGACGGGTCGGTTTGCGGGTAATCACGTTGATCACCCCACCGAGGGCGGTGCTGCCGTAGAGAATGGTGCCACTCTGGGGCATCACTTCGATGCGCTCGACGTTGTTGATCGGAATATCGGTCGGGTCGTAGTGCTCCTGGTTGAGGTTGCTGACCGGGCGGCCGTCGATCAAGATCGCCGTACTGGTGGTAGGGACTCCCCGCACGAAATAACCGTTGTGCACATCGGAGCCAGCTCCGAAGATGTTGCTCGTGACCCCCGGCACGTTGCGGATGGCGTCCCCCACCGTGCGCGATCCTTTCTGCTCGATCTCGGCCCGGTCGATGATGTAGACCGGCGAGGTCGTCTCACTGCGTCGCCGCGGTCGCCCGGAGCCGGTGACGGTCACTTCGTCGAGCAGTTCCGATTTATCCTCGCCCACGTCGCTGGCCTGTGCCTGGGGGCCATCGGCGGCGGTTTTGTTTCCGTCGTCGGGCGGCGTGAGCACTTGAGCAACGCGAGGGGCCAGATCCGCCGCCCGCGTGGAGTAGTGCGGGGGGGTCTGCGGCACCTCGGCCGCGGTAGCGACCACGGAAACTGTCAGCGCGCAGCCTAAAGCCGCGCACACACAAAACGTCCTGCGCATCGGTTGCTCCCCAATTCAAACCGCCGCCGGTTTCGGCAGGTGCGGACTCAAGATTGCTCTACTGGAGAGCAGTGTAACATTCGGTGACGATTCTGTTTCAGATTTCTTTCATTTTCCCGTAGCGACGACAAAAGCCCGGCTTGAGGCCGGGCTTTTGCGGTGGTTGGAAGCCGGGGATCGCCCGTTCAATCGGACGGGTGACGGTCCTGGAGGCGTTCCGCTTCCGGGCAGTCCTCGGACGTCAGCAGGTCACTGGGTGCGGTGCGCCCTTTCGGGACCGCCGAGAGGCGGCGGGTCACCGAACCGATACTCTCCAGGCGCACCATCTCTTCCCAGGAACAGATCTCGTCCTCGTCCTCGGTTTCGTAGCGAACAGTCACCAGATCGCCCTCCACATCGAGGATGCGCGCTCTTTCCAGCCACCTGCCCTGATCCCGCAGGTACAGCCAGACTTCGGTCCCCTCGCGGGCAAGCTGGAAAATCTTGCGGTGCAACATGCTGTCCTCCCTGGGGCCGACATTTGTTCAAGTGTACTTTCTGGCGCAGGCGGCAGTTTCCTGCTGGAGAGACAGGTCCTACCGCCGCCGGTCGGCCGCCTGGACGAAGCGGGCCAGCCACTCCATGACTGTATCCTCCAAAACTACACCATCGAGCAGGTCGATTTCACAGATGCCCGTTGGGCTGGTGACGTTGATCTCGGTGAGGTAGTCGCCGATGACGTCGATGCCGACGAAGTAGTGTCCGTCGGCGACCAGACGCGGCCCGAGCACCGCACAGATCTGCCGATCGCGCTCGGTGAGAGCGGTGCGTGCCACCCGTCCACCCGCCGCCATGTTGCCGCGCAGGTCGTCTTCGCGCGGCACCCGCAGCAGCGCGCCGATCGGTTCGCCTGCGAGCAGGATGATGCGCTTGTCACCCTCTCGCGATTCACTCAGGTAGCGCTGCACCATGACCGGGCGGCGGCCGTAGTGGGTGCTCTGCTCGATGATGCCGTTGAGGTTGCGGTCTTCGCGGGAGAGCAGGAAGATCCCCTCGCCGCCCTTGCCGTCGAGGGGCTTGATCACCGCCTGATCGTGGACATCTAGAAAGGCGAGGATGTCGTCGCGCCGCGAACCAACGATCGTCTCGGGGATGAGTTGCGGAAAGTGCAGGGCGTAGAGCTTTTCGTTGCAGTCGCGCAATCCCCGTGGATTGTTGAGGACAGGGGTGTAGCCCCCATCGCTGCGACCGGCGTTGGCAAGATCGAGGATCTGGGTGGCCCACAGGTAGGCTGGGGTGACGGGCGGATCTTTGCGCATCCAGATGGCGGAAAACTCGCTCAGGAAGCGCTGCGCCTGCTCCTCGACGCCGTAGTAGGGCTTCTGCCCAATGGGCTTGAAACTCAGTCTCTGGACCCGCGCACAGGCCCTGCCTTCGACGGCCCGCAATTCGTCGATCGTGCAGGCCCAGACGATGTAGCCCACACGAGCAGCCGCCTGCATCAGGGCAACCGAGGTATCGTGACCGGGCAGGAGCTGCTCCAGGGGATCGACGACAAACAGAAGGTTCATCGAGGCGGCTGAATTCACGATGCCTTCAGCATCGGATCGAGTCTGCCTGCACGCTCGAGGGCATAGAGATCGTCGCAACCGCCCACGTGCTGGCCATCGATGAAGATCTGCGGAACACTGCGGCGGCCATTTGCTCGCTCGGCCATCCGGCTGCGCGCTTCCTCATCGCCATCGATGCCGTACTCGGTGAACTCGACACCCTTGCGCCTGAGAAGCTCCTTTGCCCGAATGCAGTAAGGGCAGAATTCCCAGGTGTAGATTTCAATCTTGGGACCCATGGCGCACCTTCGGAGAGTGGCTAGTCACGTTCCCATTGTAGGACGGAACCTGCCACGCCTGCCCAAGGCAATCTAGACCTCGTAGGTCGACTTGCCGGTGAAGCGAATCTCCGCCGGGTTGGGGTTGTCGCCAATCTTGCGGGGCACGTACCCCACCGACTCACGGCCGGGGTTGGAACGCTCGGAGGGCACGCCGTCTTTGGGGAAGATCAGCACCTGATCGCCGTCGGGGAAGACCCGGTAGATCTTCGAGTCGCGGATCTTGAAGTTTGCCACCAGTTGGCGATGCAGAGCGTGGCACTGTTCTTTGCGCGCCAGATAGAGCACGTTGGTGCCAGCAACCATCGTCGCTGCACCGCCCGTCGGCATCTCGAACACCTGCTCTTCCTTCGAGTTCCAGACGATGAGATACTTCTCTTCGATCTGTGCCTTGCGGAGCAGGCCACCGGTGCTACCGCCAAACAGGGGCGTGCTGCCGCCGAAAGGAAGTTCTCTTGCTTCTGCCATGGGGTTCTCCTCCCGTCTCGGGTTCATGATAATGGCTCGATCCCACCCTGTCCAGGACAGATCGCCCGGTTGGGCACCGCCACAGCATGAAGAAATGTGTCGATCCCCGGAAGCATTCCTGGCCCCTGCGCCCCTATGGCATGATGAACCTGTGGACGCTTAACGAACCGAAAGAAATGATCGTCACTGTCGCCTGGATCGCCCTGATGGCCTTTTTTGTCCTCTCGATCGCCCTGGTGGTCTGGGGACGCAACGGCTTCTAGCTTGCCATGTTCGAGCAGATCCTCGTTGTTCTGCTTTTTGTGCTGCTGGTCGTGATCACCGGGGGAATCGCCTACATCACCTGGGTTGAGTTCCGCGACCGGCGACGAAGTCGGCAGTCTGCTTCTCCCAGCCCGCCCACAAAGGCAGCGAAGCCCGCAAAGAGGCGCAAGCGTTAAAACAACTGGGGCCGAGGGAGACAGTTCCCTCGGCCCCAGTTGTCTTGAGACGCATCGCTGAGAATTAGTCTTCGTAGATCCGGCACTCGGCCGCTTCGGGGTTATCGGCACAGAACTGCTGGAGCGAGTTCGGAGTGTCCTTGCCACCCTTCTGGTGGGATGCGGCTGCCTGCAACTCCTCGACGGCATCCCAGGCAGCGGCGCACTGGGCAGAACCTTCGCCCGAGATGGAGCAGATCTCTTTCGCTTCGGCCTTTTCTTGCTCGATCAGCTTCTGGAAGTCACTTGACATACGTTTTTTCCTGAACTGGATGGTTGCGAGCCTCCATTCAGTATCTTTGAAGGCTCCAGCCTACCCCTCATTCATAACATTTTCTTGGGAGTTGGAGGAGTACCCGCTTCCTGAAGGATCTGAGCGTAGCTGCGAGTCTCCTGCCAGGCGGGATCCAGGCACAGATCGACTTCAAGGGCGCGAAGACGTGCGCGGGCTGCCGACTCGTCTGTACCGAGCACTTCGACCTCGATGTAGACCTGTCCGGGGAGTGCGTCGAGTCGGTCGAGGACCACCTCGGCGTCTTGCAGCTGCCAGGCGAGGCGCTGTCGGCGCATGGTCGGCAGCGGCGTGACACAGAGCAGCGCAACCAGGTTCCGGGCCGCTTCGAGAGACTCGGGAGCAAGAGGAACTTCGACCTCGCGCCGTGAACGAATGCCGTCGGCAGTGAGGGTGGTCGGACCTTTGGCGATGAGTTTAAGCTTCCCGGCGCTGCGCCTCAGTCGCAGGTAATGCCCGGTACTGCTTGTAAACCCATGCAGGTCCTCTTCCTCCAGAATGTGCGGCTCACCAAAGCGCGCACGCAGCTTGCTCTCCAGGCTCTGCTGGAATTCAGCAGGCACACCGTACTTCTTTTCGACTTCGAACTGGTCCACGCGCAACGGCTCATCCACGACATCGGCCATTTTAGTGGCGCAGCCGTCGTGACCGCAGGCTGCCCATCCGGTTGCGGCGGCAGGGCCGCCACCCGGCTCCACACCTTGCAGGGCGTGTCAGACTGCAATCTGTTCCCATCCTGATTGAGAATGATCGAGAGGGTGGGTGCGGCTCGCGCAACCAGCACAAACACCACCGGAGCAAAGGGCAGTCATGGGCAGAGGGGTCATTCTTCGAAATTCCGGCGCCAATTTGCTCCGGATTGTGGCCTCTGCCCTGGTGGCGCTCCTCGTTCCACCGTTTCTGGTGCGGGCGCTCTCGAGTGAGACGTATGCAACGTGGATACTCGTTCTGCAGTTGAGCTTCTTCGTCAACTATCTGGAATTCGGGTTTCAGTCTGCGGTGGGGCGTTCGGTCGCCCGTGCCGGGGAATTGAAAGATGAGGTGGCGCAGAATCGCGTCGTGGTGACCGCGCTTGCCCTCATGGGTAGCATCGCGACCTTTGGCCTGCTTCTGCTCGCGCTGCTTGCCTGGCAGTTGCCCGCGCTGTTCGTCGATGTGCCCGCCCACCTGCTCGCAGATGCCCGCCTGACCCTGTTGCTCGTCGGTGGTTCACTGGCCCTTGCCCTGCCAGGTACAGTCTTCGGCGGTGTCTTCGTCGGTCTGCAGCGCAGCGAAGTGCTGGTGGGGATCACCGTGCTCTGTCGGGTGCTTGGGGCTGTGCTTACGGTGGGGGCTGTCTGGCTGCACTGTGGCATCACGGGCATGGGCGCCGCCCTCGCCGCTTCGAACCTGCTCTTGGCCCTGCTGGGCTACCTCGCCTGCCGCTCACTGGTTCCGACGCTGCACCTCACATCGGCCTCGCTCGACCGGCGCGTGGGATTAGAACTTTTGAACTACTGCTTCAGCCTGTCGATCTGGAGCTTGAGCATGTTGCTCATCAGCGGCCTCGACACGACGATCGTCGGTTACTTCGACTTCCAGGCGGTGGGGTACTTCGGAGTCGCCGTGACCCTGACCAACCTGCTCATCCAGGTGCAGTCGGCGCTCTTCTCGGCGACGATGCCGGTGGCAGCGGTGCTGGAGGCCCAGCAAAACACCGCCGGTCTCAATCGACTCCTGCTCAACAGCACCCGCTATGGGGTCTTCAGTGTGCTGGTCGTCGCGGCTCCCCTGGTGATTGCCGCCCATCCCCTGCTCGAACTGTGGGTAGGAAGGGAATACGCCGACCACGCCGCTCCTCTATTGCGCATGCTGGTAGTCGGCAATGCGGTGCGCCTCAGTGGGCTGCCCTTCTCCAACTTGCTCATCGGCATCGGTCAGCAGCGCCAGGTCGTGCTCACCCCCCTCGCCGAGGGAGGTGTCAACCTGTGCGTCAGCGTTCTTGCTGCCTCCCACCTGGGTGCCATCGGCGCGACGGTCGGCACCCTCTGCGGCGCCCTGGTCAGCATTGGCCTGCTCTCGCTGTACAACCTGCCCCGCATCGCGGAACTGTCGCTTGCCCCAGCCACTTTCGTGCGCGAAGGGCTCCTGCGCCCGCTGGCGTGTGGTATACCACTGCTGGGGACCGGGCTGGTCGCCGCCTGCTGGTCGAGTGAGGCGGCGTTGCTGCTCTTTGCTCCGGCTGTGGGCCTGAGCCTCGCTGGTGTCTGGCGGTGGGGGCTCACCGGACAGGAGCGGCAAGACCTATCGAGACTGTCCCTCAAACTGCGCGCTCGGGTGAGCAGCAATGGCTGACGTGGCACGGGCAACCATGGCTGATCCCCCGGTGTCGATTCTGGTACTCAACTGGAATTCCTGCCATCTGACAATCGAATGCGTCGAGTCGCTGCGCAGTCTTGACTATGGCAACCACGAGATCGTCTTGATCGATAACGGCTCGGAAGACGGCTCAGAAGCACTGCTGCGCACTACCTTTCCTGATGTGAAACTCATCCAGACCGGCAGCAACCTCGGGTACGCAGGGGGCAACAACCGTGGTATTGCCCATGCCCTCGCCCGGGGCAGCGAGTACGTCTGGCTGCTCAACAATGACACCCGCGTCCACCCCGGCGCCCTGCGCGCCCTCGTCGACGCCCTCGCACCCAGGCCACAGGCGGGAATCGCCGGGTCGAAGATTTTCTCGATGGATGCTCCCGAACGACTCTCCTACGCGGGTGGCCGGTTCGATCCCTGGAAAGGACGGGCACTCCACCGGGGCAGAGATGAAACTGATCATGGCCAGTACGACCGGCTGGAAACCACCGACTTCGTGACAGGTTGCAGTCTGCTGGTGCGCGCATCGGTCGTGCGTACAGTTGGCCCGATGGATGAACACTTCTTCCTGTACTACGAAGATCTCGACTGGAACCTCCGCATCCAGCAGGCCGGTTTCCAGGCGCTGTACGTTCCTTCCTCGGTGCTCTGGCACCGCGAGGGAGGTTCCCTCGGCCGCAGCCTCGGCAAAACGATGAAGCCGGATGTGGTTTACTACGTTGCCCGCAACAGTCTCTACTTTTACGCCCGGCACCTGCCCCCGCTGCAGCGCTGGTCGTCCGTCGCCTGGAGCCTGCAGAGCCAGTGGCGAACCCTCCAAAGATTGCGCCGGGAGAATTCACCACTGGCCGATGCTTACCGGCAGGCGCTCAGCGACGCCTACCGCGACTACCGCAGGCAGGTGTGGGGTCGCCGCCCCTCAATCGGCTGAACAGCCTCAGGTGTGCAGACCGCACTCGGTCTTGCCCTTGCCCGACCAGCGACCGGAGCGGGGATCGGCGCCGGGAGCAACCGGGGCGGTGCAGCTGGACGGGGCGCAGCCGATCGACGGATAGCCCTGGTCGTGCAGGGGGTTATAGGGCAGGCCGCGCTCGACGATGTACGCCCACACCTGTTTGTGGGTCCAGGCCGCCAGCGGGTTGAACTTGATCATGCCGCGGCGCGAATCCCACTGGACGACGCCGATATCGGAGCGGGTCGGCGCCTGCTCGCGGCGCATGCCGGTGATCCAGGCGCGGTACGGGCGCAGAGCACGGTTGAGCGGTTCGACTTTGCGGATGGCGCAGCAGCGGTCGGGTTCGCGGTCGTGCAGGCGCTCGCCGTACTGGGCGTTCTGCTCAGCGACGGTCAACAGCGGAGTCACGACTTCCAGCTGCAGGTTGGGGTAGCGCGCCACCACCCGCTCCTTGAGTTCGAGGGTCTCGGGAAAGTGATAG
>Ga0073934_10012275_pt1 | contig 10137 bp, 9 predicted proteins | sample LarsenN4metaG_FD_76834 | JGI IMG/M metagenome (GOLD analysis project Ga0073934, IMG submission 76834) | Hot spring sediment bacterial and archeal communities from British Columbia, Canada, to study Microbial Dark Matter (Phase II) - Larsen... ... | reverse complement strand
TCGACGGTGGCCGATACCGAGTTGCCGGTGGGTTTCCCGATGCGCCGCTACCAGCAGCGCGTCGACGGCTTCATCCTCGACGGTTTCTTCTGCGCGCCGATCCGCGTGCCGCAGGCCGACGTCGAGGCGATGCGCGCGCAAAGCCTGAAGGCGCTGTCGATCGACCACTGCCCGCCCGAGCGCGCGACCACCGCCTTCGAGCAGGCGCGCCGCGCGGGCATCGTCGCCCACGTCGACACCGACATGAGCCGCAGGTTCGCTGCGGTGCCGACGGTGCGCCCCAACCCCGAGAACTCCGCCAGCGTCGAGACCCTCGCCGCCGCCCGCAGCATGCTGGTCAACCTCGGCAACCGCCGCTTCGGCAGCAAGGCCGACTGGTTGCTGGCGCTGAAGAACACCAACCACGACGTGCTGGTGATCGACGGCTTCTACAACGGCAACCAGCCGTTGACCAAGGACGAGGTGCACGGCCTGAAGTTCAAGAAACTGGGCGCGCGCCGGCTGGTGCTGGCCTGGCTGGACATCGGCCAGGCCGCGGATGACCGCTTCTACTGGCAGCGCGAGTGGCAGGTGGGCAATCCGACCTGGATCCAGGCGCTCGACCGCAGCCAGCCAGGCAAGTACCACATCGAGTTCTGGAATCCGGCGTGGAAATCGATCGTCGGCAAGATGTTCGCCGGCCTGGTCGATCTCGGCTTCGACGGCATCGTTCTCGGCGGCGTCGAAAGCTACCGCCGCTGGGAATTCATGACGCCCGTAAATTGAGATTCCCGCGCGCCCATTCCGCGCACGGCTTGCCCGGTGAGGGCCGACGAACTACCCCGTCACCTTCTTGATCGCCAGCGACAGGCCGGTCAGCAGCTTCTGGCCCATGGCGCCGCCGTCGCCTTCCATGCGCTGCTGGATCACCAGGCGCAATGTCTCGACGTGCAGCTTGACGATCTCCATCTTGGCATCGTCCAGCCCGAACCCCTGGGTTTCGATGAACCGGCACAACTGGCTGCCGATGGTGGTCATCAGCGGAAAGCCAAAGCTGCCGCCCTGTCCTTTGATGATGACGGCCTTGTTGTAGAGTTCCTCGACGTGATGTGCGCGCTCGTCCTTGGCTTTCAGCGCCGCCTCGCAGGCCTCCGCCAGTTTGTCCAGGTCGCCGCCGACCCAGCGCAGATACTCGTCCTTCATGGCGACGATCTTGCTTTCGGCGGCGCCGACGAGGCTGGGGTCGAGGGTCAGCTGAACGCCCGCCTCGATTTGTTTCTTGCGCAGATTGTTGGGGGGCGTGATGTACTTAACGGACGGTTCGGACATTCGGCGGAATCCTCGACGGGTGCGGCAGTGTACCTGGAAATCGGCGGCGGCGATACCCCGACCGCAGGGCGGCCGCCGACGAAGCGTTACAGCACGATCAGGGTGGCCAGGGCGAGGAAGGTGAAGAAGCCGACGACGTCGGTGACCGTGGTCAGGAACACGCCGCCCGAAGCCGCCGGGTCGGCGCCGAGCTTGTCGAGGGTCAAGGGGATGACGATGCCCGCCAGGCCCGCCACGGTCAGGTTGATGAACATCGCCGCGCCGATGGCCAGCGACAGGAAGATGTCGTCGAACCACAGGTAGGCGATCACGCCGACGATGACGGCGAACAGCAGACCGTTGATCATGCCGACGAACAGCTCGCGGCCGGTGACGCGCAGGGCGTTGCTGGCGTCCAGCTCGCGGGTGGCCAGCGCGCGCACGGTCGTGGCCAGGGTCTGGGTGCCGGCGTTGCCGCCCATGCCCGCGACGATGGGCATCAGCACGGCCAGCGCCGCCAGCTTGGCGATCGACTCCTCGTACAGGCCGACCACCGACGAGGCGATGAATGCGGTGACCAGGTTGACCGCCAGCCACGGAAAGCGCGACGAGGCGGTGCGGATGATGGCGTTGTAGAGGCTGGAAACGTCGGCGTTGCCCACGCCGGCCAGCTTCAGGATGTCCTCTTCGGCCTCTTCCTCAATGACGTCGACGATGTCGTCGATGGTGATCTGGCCCACCAGCCGGCCCGATTTGTCGACCACCGGCACGCTGACCAGATTGCGCTGCTTGAACAGGAACGCCACGTCCTCCTGGTCCATGTCCAGCGGCACCGGCTCGACGTCGGCCTCGACCAGATCCTTCATGCGTTCGGGGCGCTTCGAGCGCAGCAGCCGCGACAGCTCGACCATGCCCTGCGGACGGTGGCGCGCATCGACCACGAACACGGCATAGAACTTGTCGGGCAGATGCCGCACCGCGCGCATGTAGTCGATGGTTTCGCCGACCGTCCAATAGTTCGGCACCGCCACGAACTCGCGCTGCATCAGGCGGCCGGCCGAGTTCTCGGCGTAGGACAGGCCCTGCTCGATCAGCATACGGCTGGCCTGGGGCATGCGCGCCACCACTTGGGCGCGTTCGTCGGGCGACAGCTTCGAGGCGACGTACACCGCGTCGTCAGAGTCGAGTTCGGCCAGGGCGGCGGCGAAGTCCTCGAAGCCCAGCGCCTCCATCACCTCGTCGCGGACGGCTTCCGCCAGTTCGGGCAGCACGTCGGCGTTGAAATCGTCGCGGATGGTCTCGATCAGCAGCCGCCGGTCCTCGGCGTCGAGGCGTTCCAGCAGGTCGGCCATGTCGGCGTAGTGTAACTCCGACACCAGCTCTTTCACCCGCGCCCGGTTGTCGGCGCGCAACGCCGCCGCCACCTCGTCGACGAAGGCGGCGTCGAGGCCGAAGCTTTCCTCGCTCTCCTGGGTCAGCTGGCGGTGGGCGACGTTGTCGGACATGGGAGCAGACTCGAAAGGCGGCCGCCGGCGCCGACGCGCCGGGGCCGCGGCGGCGCTACTGGTCGAGCAGCTTGTAGAGAACGATCAGGTGGCCGTCGGGGTCGACGAACGCCGTCTCCCGGCCCTTGGGCCTGCCGTCGGGCCCGGGCAGCGGCTGCTCGGGCACCACCTTCAGGCCCATCGCCTTGGCCTTGGCCACCACCTCGTCGAAGTTCGGGCAGTTGATCACCGTGGCCGACATGTGCGGCAGCGGCGGGCGCGGCAGGTCGACGCCGCGCACTTCGGTCAGCGCCAGGGTGCGTTCCTGGGTGGGGCTATCGAGGGTGGCGAAGCGCAGCTTGGCGTGCCGGGGGAACTCGAACACCGGGTAGGAGTAGGAATCCGACGCCGAGTCCTTCAGGTGATTGACGGTGAAGCCCAGGATGTCGCGGTACACCTTGAGCGAGCGCTCCATGTCGGCGACACAGAGATTGATGCGCTTGAGCATGGGCATGGCGTCCCCTCCGGCGGGCGGCCCGCAAATCTGCCGATTGCGGTAGTTCGGATTGTCGGCTGGCGGCGCGGCGAACGGCGCGACGTCGGCCCGCCTGCCCTAGACCTTTATCCGGGGCCGATCAAGCGCCAATCCGTAAAATGTGGGCCAGCTCGGCGATGACGGGGCCTGGCATCGGGCGCCGCTTGCGCTAACATTGCGGCTTCGGAATCCACCATCGCCTCGGAGATCGCCATGACGCTGCTGCGCCGTTGTCTGCTGGGGATCATCGCCGTGTGGACCGGCGTCGCGGCCGGGCCGGCGTGGACCCAAACCAAGGCCCCGGTGCTGGTGCTGGGCGGCACCGGCCAGTTGGGCGCCGAGGTGGTGAAGATCCTGGCGGCCAGGGGCGAAGCGGTGACGGTGCTGGCCCGGGCCAATTCCAAGCGCGACCTCTTGGCGGGCCTGAACGTGGACTACGTGGTCGGCGACCTGATGAACCGCGCCGAGGTGGAGGCGGCGGTGAAGGCCAAGCCGTTCCGCGCCATCATCAGCACGGTGCGGGTCGAGGACGGCGACATCCACTTCTATGAAAGGATGTTCACCAACCTCTTGCCGGCGGCCAAGGCCGCGGGGGTGAAGCAGATCATCCACCAAAGCGCGGTGGGCGCTGGCGACAACGCCAAGCACTTCACCGGGCTCGGCTGGGAAAACCGTCCCGACATGATGAACCGGCTGAGGGATCAGGGCGTGGGCGAACGCCTGCTGACGCAAAGCGGCCTGACCTACACCATCATCCGCAACAGCCGGATTTGGCCGGCCAACACCCCGCCCACCGGCCAGGCGGTGTTGACCGAGGATCAGACGGTGATCTCGCCGATGACGCGGGCCGACCTGGCGAAGCTGACGGTCGATTGCCTCGACAATCCGGCCTGCGCCAACAAAATCTACCACGTCAAGGATCCGTCCCTGACCTGGCCGCCGCCGGCAATGAATTAGGATGGGGACAGCGCGACCGGGCCGATAAAGCAGGAGGTCGAAACGGCTGTCACCCGGAGCCGAAGACGTAGGCCCGAGGGAATTTAGGCCAGAGGGGATTTTGGTGCGGTCGAAAGGAATCGAACCTTCACGGGTTGCCCCACAGCGACCTCAACGCTGCGCGTCTACCATTTCCGCCACGACCGCACGTCTTGGGGGTCCGGGCCCCGGGGGCCCCGATAGAGGCCGGGGAGATAGCAAATCGGCCCCCGGTTAGCAACAACCGGCCCGGGACAGCGCGGCACCCCCCCCGGAATATGCTAGATGTTAGGCCCATGAAAGACAGCCCAGAGCCCCTGGCCGCGGCCGCGTGCGGCCCCGCCGGCCGCTGGCACGCCGCGGCGGGCCCCGTCGAGGTGCGCCGCGCCGACGCGCCGGTGCCCTACCCTGCGGCCCTGGCCGAGATGGAGGCGCGGGTGGCGGCGATCCGCGACGCCGGCGCCCCCGACCTGCTGTGGCTCTTGGAGCACCCGCCGCTCTACACCGCCGGCACCTCGGCCGACCGCGCCGACCTGCTTCAGCCCGACCGCTTCCCGGTCTATCAGGCCGGCCGCGGCGGCCAGTACACCTATCACGGCCCCGGCCAGCGGGTGGGCTACGTGATGATGGATCTGAAGCGCCGCGCTGCGCCGCCGGGTCCCGACATCCGCTGTTTCGTCCACGATCTGGAGGAGTGGCTGATCCGCACCATCGCCCGCTTCGGCGTGCGGGCCGAACGGCGCGCGGGCCGCATCGGGCTGTGGGTGGCGCACCCCGACGGCCGCGAAGACAAGATCGCCGCCCTCGGCATCCGCGTGCGGCGCTGGGTCGCGTTCCACGGCGTGGCCCTGAACGTGAACCCCGACCTCTCGCACTTCTCGGGCATCGTACCCTGCGGCATCAGCCGGCACGGCGTCACCTCGCTGCACGCCCTGGGCGTGAGGCCCGGCATGGCCGAGGTCGACGCCGCGCTGGAGGCCGAGTTCGCGGCGGTGTTCGGGGGCCAATAAGCTCTGCCCTCGCCCTGGCATTTATTGCCAGGACCCCGGAGTCCAATCGCCGATGGATGTGGCGGCCTGGGCCCTGCGACCCCGCCGCGGGGCGACGACCGAGAGCTACCCCGCCTTGCCATCCAGGATCTTGCCCGGGTCGGCCCAGACGTCGGGGTGGTACTTCGCCGTCCACTCCTGATATTCGCGCGGGTAATCGGTCATCTTGGCCAGGCGCCGCCCGGCGGCGTTGCCCAGCAGGTGCCCGGGCCGGTCGCCCATCTTTAGCCACGGCCGCCACGACACGACACCGTTGAAGTGCACATGGGTGGGCGTCTGCATCAGCTTGGGATCGTTCAGGTCCTTCAGGCTCGCCTGCAGCGTCGTCACCTCGTTGTAGAAGAATTTCGGCCCCGCGAAGTCGGGCGGCGTCGAGACCATGCTCTCGTCCACAATCCACACGTCGTCGTTGACCACGCGCGCCGGCAGAAAGCGATGCTTGACCACCAGGCCCCGCCCCTCGGCCGAAATCTTCAGCCCGTCGGCGGTGATAGTGATGGTGCTGGGCCCCATGCGCGTTTGCGGCACGTCGACCGTCTCGCCGGTGTAGGGGTTCTTGAACTTCTCCAGCAGCTGGCCGGTGTTCCAGTCGGTGAAATAAGCCACCTCGAAGGTGCGGCCTTCGTAATTGCCGTCGGGCAGCTTCTTGTAGCGGCTGAAGGTGCCGCCAAGCACGCCGTAGAGCGGCGTCAGGCGGGTGTCGACCACGCCGTAGTACACGCCCTTGACGTAGCCCATGCAAATCCGGTCGTCCAAGGCGCCGCGCATCTTCTGCACGGCGGTCAGGAAATCGGCGCGGTTCGTCAGGTCCAACGGCTTGCCCTTGCTCTGGGCCTGGGCCGGCGCGGCCATGAGGCCCCCCAAGGCGGGCAGGCCGAGCGCGAGCGTGCCGAAGCCGAGCGCCGAGCGGCGCGAGGTGGGCGCGGAGGTGGCGGTCATCGAGGTCTCCCGGAATGCTTGAGCCACGGGCAGTACAGCCGATCCGGCGGGCCAAGTCGATTGGCAAAGCCGGCGCAGTTGCCCTAGGTTCGCGCTTTGGACAGACCGCGCCGCCCATGCCCCCGCAACCGCCCCAGGAGACGCTGACCGTCGTGACCGCCGACCCGGCGGCGACCGGCGGCTACGCGCTGTTGGATTCGGGTGACGGGCGCAAGCTCGAGCAGTTCGGCGCGGTGGTGGTCGACCGGCCAGAGCCCCAGGCGATGTGGTCGCCGCGCCTGACCAAAGCGGCGTGGGCCAAGGCCGACGGGCTGTTCGATGGTATGGACGAGGATGAACAGGGCCGCTGGACGCATCGCGGCGCGCCGCCGCGCGACTGGCCCATGGAGATCGGCGGCATCACCGCCCGATGCCGCTTCAGCGCCTTCCGCCACATGGGCGTGTTCCCCGAGCAGGCGCCGCACTGGCGCTGGATGGCCGAGCAACTGACCCGCGCGCCCGCCCGGCCCCGGGTCCTGAACCTGTTCGCCTACACCGGCGTGTCGTCACTGATCGCGGCCAAGGCCGGTGCGGAGGTCACCCACGTCGACGCCTCGAAGAAGTCAGTGGCCTGGGCGAAGGAGAACCAGGCGGCCTCGGGCTTAAGCGGGGCGCCGATCCGCTGGATCGTCGACGATGCGCGCAAGTTCGCCGCGCGCGAGGTGCGCCGCGGCCGCAGCTATCATGTCCTGGTGCTCGATCCGCCGAAGTTCGGGCGCGGCCCCGAGGGCGAGATCTGGGATCTGTTCGCCCATTTGCCCGAGCTGATGCGCGATTGCGTCAAGCTGCTCGATCCGGCCTTCGGCGTGATGATCTTCACCGCCTACGCCATCCGCGCCTCGGCGCTGGCGATGGACGGGGTGATGAAGGACGCGCTGGCCGGACGGGGCGGCCGCTTCGACAGCGGCGAACTGGCCATCCGCGAGGTCCCCGCCGGCGCAGCGGTGTGTCGCCTGCTGCCGACGTCGCTGTATGTCAGGTGGCACAGTTAAGCGGGATTGGCCGTCGCGCGCTGCTCAAACTCCGCCACGGGCTCGGAAGCCGCGACCGCCTTGGTATCCACCGCCGTGACGCGCGCCAGCGGCGGTCCCGCCTGGCAGGCGGCGGCGAATTGATGGACAGCGTCGGCCGGCCCCTGGGCCAGTGCCTCGACCGTGCCGTCGGTGAGGTTGCGCACCCAGCCGCAGAGGCCCAACTTGCGCGCGGTCTTCTGCGCCCAGGCGCGATAGCCCACGCCCTGCACGCGGCCGGAGATGCGCAGACGCAGCGTGATAACGGCGGGTGGGGTCATGGCCCGAGTGCGAAAAAGGGTGCGGACGGCATTGCCGCCGCACCCTATCGCTCAACGCCACGCGCCTGTAAACGAACGCCAAAGGGAAAATCGGCCCCGTTGCACGCCGCGGCCGGGCTCAGCCGAACTCCATGATGACCTGATCGACCGCGAGGCTCGAGCCCGGCGCCTGGTGAATCTTCTTCACCGTCACGTCGCGCTCGGCCTTCAGCACGTTCTCCATCTTCATCGCCTCGACGATGGCCAGCGTCTCGCCCGCCTTGACCTCCTGGCCTTCCTTCACCGCCAGCGACACCAGCAGGCCCGGCATGGGCGAAAGCAGGAACTTCGACATGTCCGGCGGCGGCTTGAACGGCATCAGCCGGTTCAACTCGGCTTCGCGCAGGGTCAGCACCTTCACGTCGATCTGCGCGCCGGCGTGAAACAGGCGATAACCGATGCCGCGCGGGTCGATCTGCACCGTCACCTCCCGCGTCTCGCCCTTGTCGATGCGCACCTCGGCCGTCAGCAGCGGATGCCCGTAGGTCCAGGCGCTGGCAACGGTGATGGTGCGCTCGCCGATCTTGGCCACGCCGCTGGCGGGGCCGAGGTTAGGGTCGGTGCCGCGCTGGGGATGCGGCGACACCCACACCTGGTGGGCGGTCTGCGCCTTGCCCTCGCCCGAGACCACCATCCAGGTGTCGGGTAGCTCGCGGCTGTGGCCAGCGACCTGGCCCGAGACGGCGGCGGCGCGCTCCTGGTTGGCGTGATGCACCAGCGCGGCGATACCCACCAGCAGGGTCGGATCTTCGGCCGGTAGGTCCTTGGCCGAGAAACCCTCGGGGTACTCCTCGGCGATGAAGTTGGTCGACAGCTTGCCGTCGACGAACTTCTTCTTGCCCATCAGCGAGGCAAGGAACGGGATGTTGTGGCTCACCCCGCGGATGTAATAGGCGTCCAGCGCCTCGCGCATGTGCGCGATGGCCTGGCCGCGCGTCTTGCCGTAGGTGATTAGCTTGGCGATCATCGGGTCGTAATAGACCGAGATTTCGCCGCCCTCGTAGACGCCGGTATCGACGCGCACATGCTTGCCCTCGAGCGGCGGGATGTAGCGGATCAGGCGGCCCGTCGAGGGCAGGAAGTTGCGGTAAGGGTCCTCGGCATAGACCCGGGCCTCCATCGCCCAGCCGTTCAACTGCACGTCCTTCTGCTTGAACGGGATCGCCTCGCCGACGGCGATGCGGATCATCAGTTCCACCAGGTCGAGGCCGGTCACCATCTCGGTGACCGGGTGCTCCACCTGCAGGCGGGTGTTCATCTCGAGGAAGTAGAAGTTGCGCTTCTGGTCGACGATGAACTCTACCGTGCCGGCGCTGACGTATTTGACCGCCTTGGCCAACGCCACGGCCTGCTCGCCCATCGCCTTGCGCGTCTTGGCGTCGAGGAACGGGCTCGGCGCCTCTTCGATCACCTTCTGGTGACGGCGCTGGATCGAGCACTCGCGCTCGCCGAGATACAGCGTGTTGCCCTTGCGGTCGGCCAGCACCTGGATTTCGATGTGGCGCGGCTGCTCGATGTAACGCTCGATGAACACCCGGTCGTCACCGAACGACGACTTAGCCTCCGAGCTGGCGCGGGCGAAGCCCTCCTTCACCTCGGCCTCGGTGCGGGCGATGCGCATGCCTTTGCCGCCGCCGCCGGCTGAGGCCTTGATCATCACCGGGAAGCCGACGTCCTTGGCGATCTGCACGGCGTGGGCCTCATCGCGGATGACGCCGTTGAAGCCGGGCACCACGTTGACGCCAGCCTTCACCGCCAGCTTCTTCGAGGCGATCTTGTCACCCATGGCCTCGATGGCGCGCGAGTCCGGGCCGATAAACACGATCTTGTTCTTGGCCAGGGCCTCCTGGAACGCCTTGTTCTCGGACAGGAAGCCGTAACCCGGATGGACCGCCTCGGCCTTGGTCTGCTTGCAGGCCTTCACGATGCGGTCGATCTGCAGGTAGCTCTTGGCCGTCGGCGCCTCGCCGATGTGCACGGCCTCGTCCGCCATCTGCACGTGCAGCGCGTCCTTGTCGGCGTCGGAGTACACCGCCACGGTCTTGATGCCCATCTTGCGCGCGGTCTTGATGACGCGGCAGGCGATCTCACCCCGGTTGGCGATCAGGATTTTCTTGAACATGTCGGGGGTCTCTTAGAGCGGAATGTTGGCGTGCTTCTTCCAAGGATTCTTGAGTTCCTTGGTTTTCAGCATGTTGAGCGAGCGGCAGATGCGCCGGCGCGTGCCGTGCGGCATGATAACGTCATCGATGAAGCCGTAGTTGGCGGCCTTGAAGGGGTTGGCGAAGCGCTCCTCGTACTCCTTGGTGCGCGCGGCGATCTTGGCCTTGTCGCCGATGTCGCCGCGGAAGATGATCTCGACCGCGCCCTTTGCGCCCATCACCGCGATCTCGGCCGTGGGCCAGGCGAAGTTCACGTCGCCGCGCACGTGCTTCGAGCTCATCACGTCGTAGGCGCCGCCATAGGCCTTGCGGGTGATGACCGTCACCTTCGGCACGG
>Ga0073934_10012274_pt1 | contig 10138 bp, 8 predicted proteins | sample LarsenN4metaG_FD_76834 | JGI IMG/M metagenome (GOLD analysis project Ga0073934, IMG submission 76834) | Hot spring sediment bacterial and archeal communities from British Columbia, Canada, to study Microbial Dark Matter (Phase II) - Larsen... ... | reverse complement strand
GCTCTGGCAGCAGCGGCTGAAGGCCCAGGGGCTGCTCGAGGTGGCTCGCCGGCACCCGCAGTTCCCGATCGTGCTCGAGGCCTACCGGGAGTGCCTGCAGGACGTCTTCGACCTGCCTGCGCTGCGGCGTCTGCTCCGCGGCCTGCAGGCGCGAGCGGTCGACCTCGTCGAGGTGGAGACGCCGTCCGCCTCGCCCTTCGCCTCCGCGCTCCTGTTCGAGTACGTCGCCACGTACATGTACGAGGACGACACCCCGCCCGAGGAGCGGCGCGCGCAGGCGCTCTCGCTCGACCGCGACCTCCTGCGCGAGCTCCTGGGCAGCGAGGAGCTGCGCGAGCTGCTCGACGCCGGCGCGATCGCGCAGGTGGAGGCGTCTCTCCTGCCGCAGGCGCGGAGCGCCGACGAGCTGCACGACCTCCTCCGCCGTGCCGGCCCGCTGCGCGACGCGGAGGCCGACCCCGAGCTCGCCCGGACGCTCGTCCGGGAGCGGCGGGCTCTCCGCGTCCGTCTCGGCGGCGGGCGGGCGCTGGTCGCCGCCGAGGACGCCGGCCTCGTCCGCGACGCGCTCGGCGTCGCCCTGCCCGGCGGCATCCCGAACGCGTTCCTGGAGCCGGTGGCGGGAGCGCTCGGCGTCCTGCTCGCCCGCTTCGCGCGCACGCGCGGGCCGTTCACGACCCGTGAGGTCGCCGCGCGCTTCGACCTCGCTCCCGCCCGGGTCGAGCTCGAGCTGGGCGCGCTGGAGCGTGCCGGGCGGCTCGTCCGCGGCGAGCTCCGGCCGGGCGGCAGCGAGCGCGAGTGGTGCGACCCCGACGTCCTCCGCCGCATCCGGCGGGCGACGCTCGCCTGCCTCCGGCGCGAGGTCGAGCCGGCCGAGCAGGCCGCGCTCGGCCGCTTCCTCCCGGCCTGGCACGGGATCGGGCGGCGGCAGACGCTGCGGGAGGCCCTCGTGCCGCTGCAGGCGCTCCCGCTCCCGGTCTCGCTCTGGGAGAGCGAGCTCTTGCCGCGGCGGGTCCCGGGGTACGGCCCTGCCGAGCTGGACGCGCTCTGCGCCTCGGGCGAGCTCGTGTGGGTCGGGGCCGGGCTCGAGCGGGTCGCGCTCTTCTTCCGCGAGCACGCGCCGGAGCTGGGGCGCCCCGCGGCCGAGCCGCCGCCCGCCGGGAGCGAGCACGCCGCGATCCGCTCCGCGCTCGCCAGAGGGGCGCTCTTCTGGCCCGATCTCCTCGCGGAGACCGAGCTCGACCCGGCCGCCGCGCTCGCCGCCCTCTGGGAGCTCGTCTGGGCGGGCGAGGTGACGAACGACTCCTGGGCGCCGCTACGGGCCGCTCGCCGCTACGACGTCCCGCGCCCCGAGCGGCGCGGACGGCGCTTCGTGCGGGCCCGCCCGAGCACACCCTCGCCGGTTCAGGGCCGCTGGTCGCTGGCCGCGGGGCTCTTCGCGCCGGCAGGCTCGCAGGCGGGGCGGGCGGACCGCCGGGCGCTGGCCGAGCTGCTCCTCGAGCGCCAGGGGATCGTCACCCGGGACGGCGTCCGCGGGGAGGGCATCCGCGGTGGCTTCGGTGCGGTCTACGGTGAGCTGCGCGCGCTGGAGACGCTCGGCGTCTGCCGCCGTGGCTACTTCGTCGAGGGTCTGGGCGGCGCCCAGTTCGCGCTCCCGGGGGCGGTCGAGCGGCTGCGCGAGCTGCGTGCAGCCCCGCTCGGCTCCGAGCCGGAGGCCCTGGTGCTCGCGGCCGCCGACCCGGCCCAGCCCTACGGCGCGGTGCTGCCCTGGCCACGGCGGGCGGGGGCGCGGGCGGCGCGGGTCGCCGGTGCCTGGGTCGTGCTCCTGGGCGGCGAGGCCGTCCTCTACATGGAGCGGGGCGGCCGCTCGCTCGTCCCGCTGCGCGAGCCCGATCCCGCCTGGCTGCGCCCGGCCTTGGCGGCGCTCGTCGCCCACGTCCGGGCCGGAGGCGCGAAGCGCCTCGCGGTGGAGCGCTTCGACGGCGAGCCCGTCGTCGAGGCGGGCGTCCTCGAGCTGCTCGTGGAGGCAGGGTTCCTGGCCGGCCCGCGCCGGGCCGTCCTCCGCCCCTGAAACGAGCCGGGGCGCCGCGCGGCGCCCCGGGCAGGGAGCGGCTACGCGGGCTGGCTGCGAGCGCGACGCAGCGCCCAGTACGCGAGCCCGGTCGCGACCCCGAAGAGCGTGAACGCGAGAATCCACGTCCAGTTCGGGGCGACGAAGTCGCCTCGTGCCGCCGTCTCCCGGAAGGGAGCGCCGTCGCGAGCGATCGGGAGGATCGCGTACCAGAAGAGCAGCCAGCTGTAGAAGCTGAGCATCAGGCCGCCGACGAGCGTCTCCGGCAACGTCCGCAGCCGCGCCTCCAGGAAGGCGAACGCCATCCCGTGGAGCGCGAAGTAGACGAGCAGGAACGCGGCGCCGATCACGATCGGCCACCAGCGGTACTCGTTCTGCGCGAAGTGCTCGAGCCCGAAGAGCCAGGCGGTTGCAGCCGCCGGCAGCTCGAGCGCGGCGTGGGCGTCGTGCGCCCAGTCGTAGACGACGAGCGGGACCGCGAGCGCCGCAGCCCCGACCGCGCCTGCGAGGAAGCCGAGGGGGAGCACCCGCTCGGCCTCCGTCACGCTCGGCTCCACTACGCGCAGATGCGGCATGTGCTCGCGCAGCCAGTGCTCTGCACGAGCCTCCATCGTTCACCTCCTTCTCCTGCTTCGTTGAAAGAGCCGAACGTTTCGATGATAGCGCTTTTCCCTGCTCAGCGGAGCTTTTTGCACCGCGTTCCCCGGTGGGGACGGGTCGGGCGGAGGACTCCGGCCGCCGGCCGCGTACCCGGAGCGCATGGCCGTGCGAGCACCTCACCTGTACCCGCTCGTTCGCGGCTTCGTGCTCGGCTCGTTCGTCCTCCTCGGGCGTGAGCTGGAGGAGGGGGCCGAGCTTCGCTTCGCCTTCGAGGAGCACGTCCAGCGCGACGGCCCGACCCTCTACGAGCTGAAGCCGCTCGTGCGGGCCTTCATCGAGGAGCGCGAGGCGCTCCTGCGCGCTCGCGAGGACGCGCGCCTCGCGGTCGAGGAGCTCCGCCGCGAGCCGGCCGCGACCGTCTTCGCGCACGCCCACGCGGGGGCTCGCGCGAGCGAGGAGGAGGCGCTCTTCCGGACCGTGCTCCTGTCCGCGCTCGTAGCCACCGCCGAGGCCTGCGGCGGCTTCGACTGGGACGACGAGGCGTTCGAGCGCGCCTACGCGCGGCTCGAGTCCTCGCTCTTCGGGGCCCGCCGACGGTACGTGGCGCTCGCCCCCCTGAGCGGCCTCTCGCTCTCCCGGACGGCGGAGCTGAGCCCGGGCCTGATCGTCCGCCTCGCACGCGCCGGCGAGCTGGCGGGGCACTGGCCGGAGGCGCGGGGGCTGCTCCCGACCGGGTTCGCCCGCGAGCCCGACCGCGCCTGCGTGCTCGAGCTGCGGCGAGACCTGGAGGCCGGCGAGGAGCCGCCGGACGCGCCCGCAGAGGTGGCCGATGCGGTCAGCGCGATCCGGCTCACGACCGCGGCCGCGCTCGCGGCCGGGCCGGTGCTCTTCGAGACCCTCGACGGGGTGCCCTTCGGGATCCGGCCGGTGCTCCCGATCGCGGCCACGCAGCCCCCGGGCGAGCCCTCGCGGCTGGACGCGTTCCGGGCGCCCATCGCCGCCGAGGTCATGGCTGCGCTCCCCGACGCGGACGGCGATCCCGAGCTGGCCGAGGCGCTCGATCGCTGGGAGCTCGCTCTCTTCCAGAACGAGCCCTTCCGCTCCGAGCACCTGCGCGCGGCTCTGCGCGCGCTCCTGGGCGAGACCTGGGAGCTGCGCGCCGCCGTGCTGCTCGCCGAGGAGCGGAGGGCGCGGGAGGAGCTGCACGCGCACCTCGTCCGCTTCGGGGCGGGTGGGGAGGCGGGGCCGCCGGCGGCGGACGCGGTCCGCCGGGCGCTCGTGGCCGTGCTGCGGGCGCGAGACCGCGCCGGGCTCGTCCGCGAGCTCGACCGCGAGCTGCTCGGGCTCCCACCGGCCTCCGTCGCGCGCGCACAGGCCGTCTGACCCGTCTGGCGCAGACTCGGCCCGAAGGCGTTACCGATCTGCGAGCCGCGCCGGGCTACGGTCGCCGTATGCCGGAGCAGGCGCGGGAAGCGGCGGCGGTGCTCGAGCGGCTCGAACGGATCGAGGAGCTGACACGGGCGCGAGCCGAGCCAGCGGCGCTGCTTCGCGAGCTGCGGGCGCTCCTGGGAGAGGCCGAAGCCTGGGTGGGCGTGGAAGGAGGTGAGGCCGCACGCGACGCCGTCGCCGGGCTGCGGCAGGCGCTGGCGCGTGACATGATCGCCGTGTGATCTTCCCCTTGCAGGAGTTTCGGGCGGAGGCTGGAAGGTGACGCGGTCATGGGCCTCTCTCGCCTGCTGCCGCGCTTCCCGTCGGCCCAGCCCGTCGTGGCCGAGCCGGATCTTCCGGCGGGCGGAGCAGAGCCTGCCGCGACCTCGAGCGAGGCGCCACGGCTGCGTGCCCTGCCCGGGCCCGTCGCCCGCGTCGCACCCGAGGCCCAGGTGATGGCGAAGGTGATCGCCTTCGCCAACCAGAAGGGCGGCGTCGCGAAGACGACGACCACCCTCAACCTCGGGGTCGCGCTGCACGAGCTGGGGCACGAGGTCCTGCTCGTCGACCTCGACCCGCAGGGCAACCTGACCATGAGCCAGGGCCTGAACCCGGACGCGATCGAGCGCTCGATGTTCGACGTGCTCGTGCACCGGGTGCCGATCTCCGATGTCATCCACCGGGTCGAGGTCGACCTCGCGGTCGCCTCGATCGACCTGGCCGGAGCCGAGCTGGCGCTCTCCGCACTGATCGGCCGGGAGCGGGCGCTCGAGAAGGCGCTGGTCGAGGTGCGCGACCGCTACGACTTCATCCTCCTGGACACCCCGCCCTCGCTCGGTCTGCTGACGATCAACGCGTTCGTGGCGGCGAACAGCGTCATCGTCCCCGTCCAGTGCGAGTACCTCTCGCTGCGCGGCCTCGTCCAGCTCGAGAACACGCTGGCGATGGTGCGCGAGAACCTCAACCCCGAGGTACGGGTCGAGGGCATCGTCCCAACGATGTACGACGGGCGGACGCTGCACGCGCGCGAGGCGATCGAGATCCTGGAGGAGCACTTCGGCGACCTCGTCTTCCGGACGCGGATCCGCAAGACGGTGCGCTACGCCGAGGCGCCCGTGAAGGGCAGCTCCGTGCTCCGCTACGACCCGGCCGGCCCGGCGGCCCAGGCCTACCGCGACTTGGCGAAGGAGGTGCTCGATGGCGCGCAAGCGCGCGAGCATGCGTGACGAGGGCCCGCTCGCCGAGCTCTTCCGCAGGACCGAGGCCGCGCAGCGCACCCAGGAGGCGTCCGCCGAGCAGGAGCCGGCGAAGGCTGCGCCCGAGCCCGACCGCGAACGGCGGGAGCGGCTCGCGCTCGAGGAGACGGTCGAGCACGTCCACGAGCTCGTCGAGGAGCCGGCCGCTCCCGCGCCTGGACCGGAGCGCGCGCCCGCCCCGCCTGCGGCCGAGGAGCCCGCCCCCGAGGCCGCCGCCTCTCGCGCGACTGCGCGCTACTTCCAGACCATGCTCGAGCCCGCGCCGCGCCTGCACCGGGTGCCGCCGCCGAAGGGCGCTGCGTACATCGCGGTCATCCGCGTGGTCGGGGTCGGCGGGGCCGGCCTGAACGCCGTGCACCGGATGATCGACGCGGGCATCTCCCAGGTCGACTTCGTCGCCGTCAACACCGACGTCCAGGCGCTCGCCGTCTCGGACGCGCCCGTCAAGATCTCGATCGGCGAGACCGTCACCCACGGCCTCGGCTCGGGGGCCGATCCGGCCGTCGGCCGCCGAGCCGCCGAGGACGCGGCCGACCAGCTCAAGGCGGCGCTGCGCGGCTCCGACCTCGTCTTCGTCACCGCCGGCGAGGGCGGCGGCACCGGCACGGGCGCCGCGCCGGTGGTCGCCCGCATCGCCCGCGAGCTGGGGGCGCTCACGGTCGGGATCGTGACGACGCCGTTCCGGTTCGAGGGGACCCGACGCCGCCAGGCGGCCGAGCGGGGCGTCGAGGAGCTGCGCGCCGCCTGCGACACGGTGATCGTGATCCCCAACGACCGGCTGCTCGAGGTGCTCGACCGCTCGACCTCGATGGTCGAGGCGTTCAAGATCGCCGACGACGTCCTCCGCCAGGGCGTGCAGGGGATCTGCGACCTGATCACGACCCCCGGCCTGATCAACCTCGACTTCGCGGACGTGCGCACGGTCATGCAGGACGCCGGCACGGCGCTGATGGGCATCGGCTACGCGACCGGTCCGCAGCGCGCGCGCGAGGCGGCCGAGCGGGCGCTCGGCTCGCCGCTGATCGACGCCGAGATCGTCGCCGCACGCGGGATCCTGCTCTCGATCGCAGGCGGCGACGACCTCTCCCTGCTCGAGGTGCACGATGCGGCCGAGGTCGTGCGCAGGGCCGCGACGGACGAGACGAACATCATCTTCGGCGCGACGGTCGACCCGCGCCTGACCGGGCAGGTGTGGGTCACCGTCGTCGCCACCGGCCTGGGCGGCCGGCGGCGGTCGTCGCGGGCGACCCTCGAGGCGGGCGCGTCCGCGACCTCCGGGCCCGAGCTGCCCTCGTTCCTGAGCTCGTAGCGGCCACCGGCGAGCAGGCGCTGCGTGGCGAGGCAGGTCCCGCAGTACGCTCTGCGGCGTGCGGGGTGCGATCGCAGCCGGGCATCCGCTGACCGCCGAGGTCGGCGCGCGCGTGCTGCGCGAGGGCGGGAACGCCGTCGACGCGCTCCTCGCCGCCGCCTTCGCCGCGTTCGTGACCGAGGGGCCGCTGACCGGCCCCGCCGGCGGCGGGTTCCTCCTCGTCGCTCGGACCGGGGAGCCCGCGGTCGTGCTCGACTGCTTCTTCGCCGAGCCGAGCCGGCGCCTCGGCGAGCTGGAGGAGGTGCTCGTCGATTTCGCGGACTCCGGCACGCAGGCCTTCCACGTGGGCGCGGGCTCGGTTGCGGTTCCCGGCCTCGTGGCCGGCCTCGAGGAGGCCCAGCGGCGGTTCGCCTCCCGTCCGTGGCGAGAGCTCGTCGAGCCTGCGCTCGAGCTCGCCCGGAACGGCGTCCCGGTCGATCCGCCGCGGGAGTTCCTGTTCGGCATCCTGCGCGAGATCCTGCTGCGCACGGAGAGCGGGCGCGCGATCTACGGCGGCTCGGGGCGCATCGAGACCGCCTCCTTCGTGCCCACGCTGGAGCTCCTGCGGGACGCCGGAGCGAGCGCGGTCCGGGAGGTCGTGCCCGAGCTCGCCGGCGATCTCGACGCCTACGAGGTCCGCGCGCTCGAGCCGATCGCCGCCGGCCTCGCCGGGGTGCGCGTGCTGACGACGCCGCCGCCCTCCCGAGGAGGTCGGATCGTCCTCGACGTCCTCTCCGGGCTGGCGGGCCTCGAGCGGTGGTCGCTGGCCGGCGAGGCGGAGCTCGTTGCGCGCTCCTACGGGGGCGCTCGCGGGCCGCTCACCGGCACGACGCACATCTCCGTGCTCGACGCGGACGGGACCGCCGCCTCGCTCTCGTCCACGCTCGGGTCGGGCTCCGGCCTCTTCCGGGGCGGCACCCAGCTCAACAACATGCTCGGCGAGCTCGATGTCATCGGCGTCGGCGCCCGCGAGCCGGGCGAGCGGCTGTCGAGCATGATGGCGCCCACGGTCGTGCTGGACGAGGCCGGCCGTTCCCGGCTCGTGATCGGGAGCGCCGGCTCGGTGCGGCTCGCGGGCGCGATCGCCCAGGTCACCTGGCGCATCCTTCGCGGCCTGGGTGTGGCCGCGGCGATCGACGCGCCGCGTGTCCACGTCGAGGGGCCCACGCTCCATCTCGAGGGAGGGTGGTCGGACGAGGACGTCGACGGCGTCTCCGCGCGGTGGGAGGTCGTGCGCTGGGAGGGGCTGAACCTCTACTTCGGCGGCGTGCAGGCCGTCGAGCGCACTCCCGAGGGCACCCTCGCCGCGGCCGGTGATCCGCGCCGCGGCGGCGTCGGGCTGGTCGTCCCGTGATCAGCGTGCGCCGGGCCGAGCCGCGCGACGCGGCGGCCCTCGTCGCCCTCGCCGAGGAGGTCGGGCGCGAGGAGGGCCGCTGGCTGCTCTCCACCGAGCGCTGGCGGTCGGTCGGCGAGGAGCGCCGGTACCTGCGGGGGGTTCGTCACCACCCGGACGCGGCCGTCTTCGTCGCCGAGGACGGGGGCCGGATCGTGGCGCGGCTCTCGCTGGCACGCGACCCCCATCCTGCGAGCCGGCACGTGGCCGATCTCGGGCTGATGGTCGCAGCCGGCTACCGCGGCCGGGGAATCGGGCGGAGGCTGCTCGAGGAGGCGGTCGGATGGGCGCGCACGTCGGGCGTCCGCAAGCTCGAGCTGCACGTCTTCCCCTGGAACGAGCCCGCCCTGAGGCTGTACGAGTCGTTCGGCTTCGAGCGCGAGGGCTACCGCAAGGCCCACTACGAGCGCGACGGCGAGTACGTGGACGCGATCCTGATGGCCTACGCCGTGGACTAGCCGTCCCGCTCCGGGAGGGGCACGACCTGCCCGCCGCCGACCCGGACGCGCGCCAGCGGCTCGGCGCCGCGCCGGCGCTCGGCCTCCAGCCGGTGCAGCCGCCACTCCATGCGGGAGGCAAGCCGCTCGAGCTGGGTGAGCACGGCCTCGCGGCTCTCGCTCGAGTCCGACTCCAGGTGCCGCAGCCGCAGCTCGAGGCCACGCAGCTCCAGCCGGAAGCGGCCGTCGCCGGGCAGCGGGGCGAGGGCCGCGTCCCGCCCCTGCTCGAGCGAGTCGAGGCGGCGGACGAGATCGTCGAGCCGGGCGGCCAAGTCGTCGGGGACGGCGAGCGCGGCCAGCTCCTTCTCGGTGCGCGCCACGCGCATTCGCAGCCCGTCGAGCAGGACGCGCAGCCGTCCGATCTCCTCCGCCTGCTCCCCGCCCGGTGCTGCGCGCGCGGTCTCCAGCTCCGCGAGCCGGGCCTCGAGCGAGCCGAGCCGGGACGACCACGAGCCCGTCACGCGTGCCAGCTCGGAGGCGAGCTCCGCCCCCTCGCGCTCGACGCCGGCCAGGCGTGAGGCGAGCTGCTCGAGCCGGGGGCCGTCGGCTGCGGTCGCGGTCGCGTCCGGTGGGCCCGCTGCGAGCGCCTCGACCCGGCGGCGCAGGGCCGCCAGCTCACCCTCGCGGCCGGCGAGCCCGCCGGCGATCGCCGCCACGGTCTCGGCCAGCCCGTCCAGGCGCTCGGTCAGCGCCTCGACGTGGCCACGGAGCGCGTCCAGCGGCTCCTGCCCGTGCCGAGCGGCGACGTCGCGGGCGAGGCCAGCGACCGCCCGGCGGAGCTCCTCGAGGACCGCGGGGTCGCGTTCGCGCGCCGCCTCGGCGGCGACCTCCTCGATCCGGCCCCGCGCGGCTTCCAGCTCGCGGCGGAGGAGGGCGAGCTCTCCGTCCTTGCCGGCCAGGGAGGCGGCGGTCGCGGAGACGGTGGCGGAGAGGCCGGCGAGGCGCTCCCCGAGGACGTCGATGCGCTCGCCGAGACGCTCTCCGAGCGCCGGGTCGTGGCGGGTCAGCGCCGCGAGCGCCCTGCGAAGCTCCCGGGCGACGTCCTCGTCACCGGTCGCGACCTCGGTGACGCGGATCCGCGTCTCCAGCTCCTGGACCCAGCGGGCGAGGGACTCCACGCGCTGCGCGAGCGCGTGCTCGGGGTGCTCCTCCGGGCTAGGCAGCCGCGGGTGCACGCGTGCTCCGGGGACGGCGGAACGTGGGCACGCCGCAGGAGCGAGCAGGGGCCGCCCCCCGGCTCTCGCCGCTTCGCGCGAGGGGCGCGTGCGCCGCGGATCTGGGGGGAAGGACGCACATGCTCAGAGGCGGTATCGGAGCGCACGGGCGCGCGGTCGCTCACCCGTCTCAGGGACTTCGGCCTGGGCCCGGCGCCGCTCAGCGGCCTGCCTCCCAGCTCAGGATGAGCAGGCGCTGCTCGAGCGTCTGCGGGCAGCCCAGGCCGCGCGTCTCGGCGATCCGGGCGAGCGCGGCGCGAGGGTCGAGACCGTGCCTCACGAGCCAGCAGCCCGCGACCACGCCGGTCCGCCCGCAGCCGGCCCAGCAGTGGGC
>Ga0073934_10012273_pt1 | contig 10139 bp, 7 predicted proteins | sample LarsenN4metaG_FD_76834 | JGI IMG/M metagenome (GOLD analysis project Ga0073934, IMG submission 76834) | Hot spring sediment bacterial and archeal communities from British Columbia, Canada, to study Microbial Dark Matter (Phase II) - Larsen... ... | reverse complement strand
CGGGTCTGCAAATACAATCAACTGCTGCGGATCGAAGAGGCCCTCGGCGGAAGTGCCCAGTATGGGGGAAAGACGTTCCCCAAGTAGGGCAATGGACACGGCATAACTCCCAGCGCGTGACGCCTGGGTCGATTCCAGCTTACTCGTTCATGAAGCGCCTCTTCGCTTGGGGTCTTGTCTTCGCGGTTATGTCCGGCCGGGGTGCGCTCTGCGACCCGCCGGCGCCAGATTGGGCAAAAGTCACGGCCACAGCCGATTGGCAGCCGCGCGATTCGGCTGGCGAGGTCGTGTTCCAGGACAAGCTGTGGATTCTCGGCGGCTGGTTCGATTCGTTCTCCGCGCCGCCGCGAGACGTTTGGAGTTCATCCGACGGCAAAACCTGGAAGCTCGTGCAGAAGGAAGCCCCCTGGAAGCACAGCGATTTGCCCATGACGCTGGTCTTCAAGGATCGCATGTGGCTCATGGGGGGCTGGTACAACGGCCGCCTGCCGGGGCATGCGGCCACCAGCGAAGTCTGGTCCTCCGACGACGGAGAGAATTGGGAGCTGGCTGGCAAAGCTCCGTGGAGTCCGCGGATTGCCGCCGGGGCGGTGGTTTTTAAGGATCGGATGTGGATTTTGGGCGGGACGGAGAATTACTATTTCGGCGACGACAAGAGCCTGAGAAACGATGTCTGGTCGTCGGCTGACGGGCGAGAGTGGCGCCGCGAGACGGAGACCGCCGCCTGGTCGCCGCGAGCGTATCATGCGGCCGTGGTCCACGACGGAAAGATGTGGGTGCTCGGCGGCGGCAACTATGTGCCCAAGTATCATGCCCTGAATGACGTGTGGTCCTCGTCCGACGGCATCCGGTGGGAGAAGGTCACAGGCCAGGCCGCCTGGCATCCGCGGATCTGGTTCTCGTCGGTCGTGTACCGTGACCGGATCTGGGTGCTCGGCGGCTGGTCGAACAACCCTTCGAAGAACTGGGGAGACGTTTGGCACTCGCGAGACGGGAAAGAGTGGCGGCGGCTCGAATCGAAAGTCACGTGGAAAGAGCGGCACGAGCACTCCGCCTACGTTTTCCAGGATAAGATATGGATCGCCGGCGGCCACGCGCAGCCGCTCAATAGTGAGGTGTGGTCGCTTGAGCTGCCCAAGGGCTGGCTTCCGAGTGAGTAGGTGAATCACGGATTGAGGAACTCGAAGCGGTCGCCGAATTAGCAGAACGTCGAACGTTCAACTCCCAACTTCCAACATTGAACGCATCAACGCAATCACGTTCAACGTTGGATGTTCGATGTTCGATGTTGGACGTTCGGCCCATCGGGCATTGATACTATTCGGTTTTGCTGCTGGGTTTTTCAGCACCTGACTAGCAGCCGCTTATGTCCACGACCTCCAGTCTGGCAACGCTTGTCGCCTACGATGGGCTTGACGCTTGCGCGTATTTGCCGGGTCGAACCGCGCGCCTGCCGCTGGAGTATCCGCTGCGGCAACTCAGCGGCGAGGAATGGGACGCCTACCTGGCCGCCGGCTATCGACGCACCGGAGAGCTGGTCTATCGGCCCACTTGTCCTGAGTGCCAGGCGTGCGAGCCGATTCGCGTGCTGGTCAATGAGTTTCGGCCGAACCGCTCCCAGCGCCGCGCCTGGAGAAAAGGCCTCGAAACTTTCTCGCTGGAGGTCGGCCGGTGCCGAGTCGATGCCCAGCGCATCCGGCTTTACAACGCGCATAAGGCCGCGCGCCAGCTCGACATGGGGGAAGGGCCCATCGATGCCGAAGGCTATCACTCATTCCTGGTCGAAAGCTGCTGCGACTCGCTGGAGCTGCGGTATTACGCCGATGGCGAGCTGGCGGGCGTGGCCGTGATCGACCGCGGCCAGGAGGCGATGTCGGCCGTCTACTGCTACTTCGATCCGCGCTTTCGCGGCCACAGCCTCGGCACGTTCTCGATCTTGCAAGAGCTGGCGCTTTGCCGCCGCTGGGGGCTCAAGTACCTCTACCTGGGTTACTACATCGCCGAGCCTTGCCGCATGACCTACAAGGCCTCGTTCCGCCCACACGAGCGGCTGCGCGACGGGCAATGGGTGCGGTTTGAACGACCCTAGGGAACCGCTATTCCGAGGCAGCGCTCCTATTCCAGCGCCGGATGACTTCTCGACGGGCGCGACACGAGTGGACTACTCTTTTTCGCTGTCCACTCTGCTGCTGTTGATGGTTCTCGTTGGCCTGACGCTGAGCCAGTGGATGGTATCCCCGTGGCTCGGCGGAAGTTTCGCGGCGGCTTCGCTTTTAGCGTTGATACGCACCCGCAAGATCGGCATCAAGCACGCGCAAGTGACCGGCCAGCCCATGAAGAGGCGCGACACGTTGATGGCCTTCATTTGCTCGATAGGCCTCGTATACGGCGTTGCATGTATTGCGGCCGGAGTCGGACTCTCCTGCGTTGGCAGCAGCGCGATGTGTATGATTCCCTTAGATGTGTTTCCGCCCGATTTGCTCGGAGTGGCGGCAGGTGCAGTCGCCGCGATTTTCTCGGCGGCTATTGCGGGAAAAGCCCTCGGGCCCATCTCGCGGTATATTGCTGCCTGGGAATCACAGCGGCAAACCGGCGTCGCCAGCGGTCCTGAACCTGGCTCTGCGGATGAAACGACCACGGGCTAAACGCAAGCGGCCCCATCAGTCCAAAGGGCAGCGGCCCAAATGGGCTGTCTCCGTCCGCCGTGTGCCGGAGCGCGACGCCTGGGAGCTCATCCACCCGCGCTGTGTCCGGGAGCGGGCTGAAGACATCGAAGAAGTCGAGGCCATGCTCGCCGCGGGGGAGGATGAAGTCGCGCGCGACGAGCTGCGGTGGCTGCTGGAGGGCTGCCATCAGTTCATCACCGCCCATCGCATGCTGGGGGAGATCGCCCTGGCCGAGAACGACGTGAAGTTGGCCCGTGGGCATTTTGGCTTCGCCTACCAGATCGGATTGAAGGCCGTGCCCGCCGGCGGCTTGCCAGGGCCGCTCCCCTACGAGCTGCCTGCGAACCGGGCATTCTTCGAGGCGGGCAAGGGCCTGGCCTGGTGCCTGCGGCAGCTCGGCGAGGAACGCGCGGCCATCGAGGTTGTTGAAACACTCTTACGGCTTGATCCGAGCGACCCTCTGGGCCTCAGCGCGTGGAAGAAGTGACAGGATTTGTTCGTTGTCAGTTGTCCGTTGTCCGTTGTCAGTTGTCAGTTGTTCGTTGTGGAGAACCTTTTCTCAACTGACAACTGACTACTGACAACTGACTCTTCCGGTTTTTCCGCCGTTGCCGAGCAAGGGGCCCGGCGCCGCTCCGATAACTCGCATCACGCGGGTAAAAGTGCCGGGAGCAATTCTTCAGCGTGCGCCAGCCGCGAGTCTCGGGCGCGGATTTGTGGACGGCGCTCGGCAGCCCGGTCGAAGCCATTGCTGCGGCGCGGTCCGACCGTGCCGTCGCTGGTGGTGCCGTCCCGATTACATAGGATGTAGCGGCGATGTCGATGGAGCGACACGGGCAAACCAGGCCGCGCACCTGGCCGCGCGGGCCATCCCGCGGCCGGACTTCTGTCTGCCTTGCCCTGCTCATCGCCGGGGCCGCGACGCTCTTGATCGCCAGGCAATGCCCCTGGACTTTTCCAGGCGGACAAGTCGATCAACGCCAGGCCCAGGCAGATGGCTCTGATCAGACTCTGGCGCTCTATCACGCGCCGGTCGAACCGTCCCTGGTTGCCGAGGCGGGGCTTGGCCCCGTTGGCAGCCAGTTCTTGCCCCTTCAGCCGGTGGAGGGGGCCGTCCTCTTGGAACCGGCGCAAACGGCCTTCCGGTCAAGAACCGATTCAGGGCCGGGAAAGACAGCGACCGCCGCTGAAGATTGGCTGGCCGAGCTGCTCAATATGAAAGCCCTGCCGGTCCCCCAAGCTCCTTTAGCTCACGGGCCACGGTTTGCGCGGGCTCCTCGCTCGTGGGATGCCGGGCCAGCGGGTGAGCGCTTGAGCGATAGGCCTTCAAGATACGGTCCAGCCATTGGCGGGCCGGACGGAAGCTTCGAGGCCCCGAACACAAGTGGACTGACTGAAGAGTCATTTGCCGACGGGCTGCCTGCTCATGCCGATGAGGCCCCTAGTCCTCTCTCGACAGGGCTTGAAGACGAGGAGCAAGCGGATCAGTTCACCGCCCAGGTGGAGCCCGACGCGACGCCCATGAAGCCTGATGAGGGGCCGATGGAGGCTCCTCCGCCGTTGGAAAAGACGGAGAAGCCCAAGCGGCCCTCGCTGGTGGACGAACTCTATGCTCGGGAAGTGACGCGGTCGCTCAAGCCGATCAGCGAAGTGACGACGTCCGTCACCCTGCCCCCCGGCCGATACTATCCGGACATCCCAGACAAGAGCGAGCGGCCTTTGTTGCCGCGAGCACGCGAGCTGTTCGCCGAGGCGGGCCAGCAGCGTCAAGGCCGGGGCGGCGCGCGCCCTTGGGGGGAACACGTCGTGATCTGGGAAGCGCCAGGCACGGCTCACCATCCGCTGTACTTCGAAGAGATCAACCTGGAGCGATACGGCTATTCGTTCGGTCTGGCACAGCCCGCAGTTTCCGCCGCGCACTTTTTCGGCCGGCTGCCGGCGTTGCCCTACTTGATGACAGTCGATCCGCCGCATAGCTGCGTTTACACACTGGGCCACTACCGGCCGGGCGGCTGCGCTCCGTTTGCCTGGAATGTGCCCCCGTTTGATCCGCTGGCCGCGGCCGTGCAGGCGGGAGTCGTGACAGGTCTGGTGTTTTTGATTCCCTGATGGAACGGGGGAGTAGGTGAGTTAGTGAGTAAGTGAGTAGGTGAGTAAGTAAAGCCGGGGAAGCGGCGCCGCAGTTGCTTACTCACTTGCTCACCTACTCACTTACTCACCAAACCAATGAACACGGACGTTCTCAAAACTCGTCTGGCGATTGCCTTGTGCGTCGTGCTGGCCGCCGGCTGCCAGTCGCGCCAGTACTATTTCTTCAAAGACAAGGACCTGACGCCGTATCGCCACGTAGCGGCCGAAATCGAGCAGCCCTGCGAGCCCTGCTGCCATGAGGCGCTGCCCGCGCCCGCGGCGCCGATTTGTCCCGAGACGTTCGAAAAGGTTCCGCTGTGGGACTTGTCGCTGCAAGAGGCCATCGGAATCGCCGTCAGCAACAGCAAGATCGCTCGCCGCTTGTCTCCCGCGGGTCCGCCGAGTTTCCTGCTGGATAACGCGCAGTCCTTGGTAACGGCGTACGATCCGGCCATTCGTGCTTCGGGCGTTTTGGGCGGCGAAGGCGGGATTGGGGTCGAGGCGGCGCTGGCGGCCTTCGATGCCCAGTTGACCGCCAGCATGCTCTGGGAGCGCAACGAACGGCCGATCAACAGCGCCGGCTTCGGCGAGTTCATCTTCGCCCGCAACTTCGAGCAGGACCGCGGCACCTGGCAGGCCGAGCTGTCCAAGACCAACGCCACGGGCGGCCGGATGTTCGTCCGCAACAACGTCCTTTATGAGTTCAACAACAACCCCACGCGCGCTGTGCCAAGTGACTGGACGGTGAACTATGAAGTCGGCGTGACCCAGCCGCTCTTGCAAGGGGGCGGGGTGATGTTCAACCGCATCGCCGGGCCATTGCGCGGGGATGGCTTCACCGGGGCTACTCAAGCCACCTTCGTCGGCGGCGTCATGATCGCGCGGATCAACGAGGACATCAGCCTGGTGGATTTTGAACGAGCCATCCGCGACATGGTGTTCGACGTCGAAAACGCCTACTGGGACCTGTACGTCGCCTATCGGACGTTCGATTCGGCCCGCGCCGGCCGCGACAGCGCCTTGGCCCAATGGCGGCGGGTCAAGGCCCTCCAGGAAGCTAAAGCCATCGGCGGCGAGGCGGTGTTGGTGGCGCAAAGCCGCAGCCAATACTACCGCTTCGTGGGGGACATGGAGTCGGCCCTGTGCGCCCTGCTCAGGGCGGAGAACCGGCTGCGCTACGTGATGGGTCTTCCGGCGAGCGATTGCCGGCTCATCCGCCCCAAGGACGACCCGCAGCGGGCCAAGGTCGTCTTCGACTGGTGCGAGATTCATATCGAGGCGATGGCGCGGGCCGTTGAGCTGCGGCGGCAGAAGTGGATTATCCAGCGCCGCGAGCTGGAGCTGATCGCCTTCCGCAACGCCCTGCTGCCGCGGCTGGATGCCGTGGCCTTGTACCGCTGGCTGGGCGTGGGGGACCAATTCATCGACCCCAACGGCCGACCGGCGCCCCCCTTCCCTGGCAGCGATGCATTCTCGACGCTCACCGGCGGCGACTATCAGGAATGGCAATTGGGCTTCAATTTCAGCATGCCGCTCGGTTTCCGCACCCAGATGCTGGCCGTCCGAAATGCCCAATTGCAGATCGCCCGCGAAAGGGCCCGTCTCGAGGGGCAAGAGCTGGAGCTGTCGCATGCGCTCAGCGAGGCGGTGCGGAACGTGGAATGCAACCACATGATCGCCCAGCGGAGGCTGGACGAGTTGTTCGCGACTCAGGAGGAGGTGCGCCAGTTTGCCGCCATCTGGGAAAGCGGCGTTCGCAAGATTGGTCTTCTCGAGGTGCGGAACACCGACCTGATCGACGCCATCGCCAAGCGGGCAGTGGCCGAGACGCAGTTCTACAGAGCCTTGGCCGACTACAACCGGGCGATCGCCGAAGTCCATTTCCGCAAAGGGTCGCTCCTGGAGTACAACCGCGTCCTGCTGGCCGAAGGCCCCTGGCCGCAGGAAGCCTACGCCGACGCCCGCGACAAGGCCCTGCGCCGCGTCTCGGCCTGGCCGCTGAACTACGCGGTGCAGATGAAGCCGGCGCCGGTCAGTTGCGGGCCTTATTCGCAGTGGGAACAGCCTTCGGCGGCCGAAGCCGTGCCGCCCGGGGCAGCCTCGCAAACGCCGGCCGAGCCGGCGCCCTCGGGCTTGCCCGCGCCAAGTCTACCCGCTCCTTCAACCGAGAAGCTGCCGCACCCGCTGCGCGATCCGATGCCCGCCCCGCCGAGCGAGACGAAGTCAGGCCAGCCGGCGCCTGGCCAGCCCGGCGTCGTGCCCGCGCCGCCCAGCGCCGTGCGCTCAGCGGTCCCGCAACCCCTAGCGCCAGTCAGCGGCTCGCCGTCAGTCATCGCGCCGACGGCATTTCGAGCGATGGGCACGGCGCACGCGGCATCACGCTCTGAGCCGCGTGCGGATGGCTCGTGGCGATCGTGGGGCGGGCGTTAGCCGCTTAACTGCCTGGCACGCACCGCGGCACATGGTCGCGTCTCCGAGACGCGCGCCGAGTCCTGGGCAGCGAGTCTTGCAGAGACTCGCCTACATGCCGCCTCTTGGAAGCGCCCTCGGCAGAGATTACCTTGCGGCTCGGTGAAGCTCGCCATTTTCGCAGGCACAGGCCCGCCCGCATGACCCAGGCCACGTACAAGGACGCTGGCGTCGATCTTGCGAAGTATGACGAGTCGATGGACCGCGTGGCGCGGCTCATGTCGCGCACGTTTTCGCCACGCGTGTTGCCGCTGACCGATGGATTCGCGGGACTGTTTCAGCTCGATTTCGACAGCAAGCTTTTTGCCCGCAAGTACCGCGACCCGGTCCTCGTGGCCTCCACCGACGGCGTGGGCACGAAGCTCAAGGTGGCCACGATGGCCGGCGTGCACGACACGGTCGGCATCGACCTGGTGGCGATGAGCGTCAACGACTGCATCTGCTGCGGCGCCGAGCCCCTCTTCTTTCTCGACTACGTGGCCATGTCGCATGACGATCCGGACCTGCTGGAGAAGATCGTCAGCGGGGTCACGGCGGGCTGCCTCGAGGCCGACTGCGCGCTTCTAGGCGGCGAAACGGCCATCATGCCCGATCTGTACGCCCGCGGCGATTACGATCTCGCCGGCTTCTGCGTCGGTGTCGTCAGCAAGCGGCGGCGGATCGACGGCAGGGCGATCGAAGCGGGGGACGTGCTGCTGGGCGTGGCCTCCAGCGGCCTGCACTCCAATGGATACAGCCTCGTGCGAAAGATCGTTTTCGAGATGGCTGGTTTGAAAATCGATCAACACATTCCCGAACTGGGCCGCACGGTCGCCGAAGAGCTGCTCGCTCCGACGCGCATTTATGCCCGCGCGGTCAGACGAGTGCTCGGGCACTACAAGGTGAAATCCGTTGTGCACGGGATCGCCCATATCACCGGCGGCGGCCTCCGAGACAACCTGGTGCGCATCCTGCCGCCGCGTGCTCAGGCGGTCGTGCGCCGCAACAGTTGGCCCGTGCCAGCGGTCTTCCCCTGGCTTCAGCGGCTAGGCAATGTGGCCCCGGACGAAATGGAGCGCGTGTTCAACATGGGCATCGGCCTGGTGCTAGTGGTGGCCGAATACTATGCCGAAAGCATCCAGCACCAACTCGCCGAAGGCGGCCTGCCGAGCTGGCCGATTGGCGAAATCCGCCGGGGAGAAAGAAGCGTCGAGCTGGATTAGCAATCCGTGCGAGGAAGTCGGCACAGAAAGGAACGAAGGAAACGAAGAGTCAATAACCGGCGGATGTTGCATGAACATGCTGCGGCATTGAGACCGGTCTCCTTCGTTGCCTTCGTTTCCTGCTGTTCAGAATGTGAACACAAGGCGCTTAATTCGATCGCTCAATGAATCGCTCGGTGAGATAGAGGCGCTGCAAGTACCGATGCACCGCGGTGGCCTGGCGGCGATAGTTTTGGACCGTGTCGCCGAAGTCGCCCGACATGTCCTGGGTCTCGCCCGGGTCGAGCGTCAGGTCGTAGAGCGAAGATCGCTTGGCGCGCAGGTTGAAAATGTACTTGTGGTCGCCGCGCCGCAGGCCGACGTATTGCATCGCGAAGGGGTTGCCAAAGTACGCCGTGCGCTGGGGTACACGCCGCGCCAGCGTCGTGCCAATGGCGTGATTCAGGCCTTGCATGCCGAAGAGGTCCATCACCGTAGGAAGTAAGTCCACCTGGCTCGCCACGTCGTCAATCGCTACCGGCCGGTTCACGCGTCCCGGCGCCAGGATCAATAGCGGAATGCGGACGTTCTCTTCGTAGAGATAATTCACGAGCATGAAATTGTTGTGATGCTCCCCCTGCGGCGTGGCCGTGTCGGCCAGCACGAAGACGATCGTCCTGCGGTCCAGGCCGCGCGCTTTGAGCAGCTCGAAGAACCGGCCCAGGCAGTGGTCGGAGTAATGAAACGTCTGTAAGAACCGGGCATACTCTTCGTTGCCGGCGGTCTTGAACTTAGGCGCCTTGTAGTGTGCCGGCACGCGCCAGGGATGATGGTGCGAGATTGTGAAGGACGTTAGAAATGCCGGTTTTTGCTGGCGGTCCTTCTCCGCCAGCCACTCGACGAGGTATTGCATCAAGTACTCGTCGTGCAGGCCCCAGCTCGTGTGGTCAGCTTCCGGGAAGCGCCGAGCCACGTCGCGATCCCCCAGCACCTCGGCGTAGCCGTGGCGTGGGAAAAAGCCGATCTTGTTCTCGAACTCCAGCGAATTGGCGGTGATGAGGGCGCTCGTGTAGCCGCGCTGGTTGAAGAGATCCGCCAGGCCAATGAGCGGCAGGTCCGGCTGCGTCGCCTGCGCCGCTTTGGGCGTGAATTCCGGCAGCACGCCGAAGAGCGAGGCCATCACGGCGCGCGTCGTCTGCACGCCATTGGCGTAGAAGTTGGTGAAGAGCACTCCTTCTTTGCTGAGGCGGTCGAAGTTCGGGCTGGCGTTATGCTTGCCCCCCAACACGCCAACGTCCGCCGCCCGGAACGACTCGAGGAACAAAAACACCACATGCGGCCGTTCGTCGGGGGCGATCTGTAAGTCGAACTGCTTGTCCCCCACGAAGCCTTCGGTGTGCTTGAGCAGCGGGTATTCGGCTGATACGCGGCGGAAGGTCTCGGCCTGCGGCTCGAGCCAGCGCAGTACTTCCTTTTCTTCTACCTCCTGGGTTGCCGCCTCCGTTAGAGATGCAATGAAGCGGACTTCATCCGCCAAGATGGCGTTCTCAACGTGGTAGGCCAGATCGGGCGGCAATGCGTCGCGCGAGTTGGCCACCAGCAGCACGATAATCGGAAATACGGTCGCCAGCGGCCAGGACAGCCGCACCTCAGGCATCTGCCTGCGGAACATGCCAAAGGCGACCCAGGACAT